>MPLX02029940.1_pt1 | contig 23778 bp, 24 predicted proteins | sample 1617341 | NCBI WGS metagenome assembly MPLX02 (sample SAMN05944804, study PRJNA350692) | marine metagenome | biome: marine; feature: ODZ; material: water; isolation source: 120 m water sample filtered on 0.2 um supor filter | place: Pacific Ocean | collected 2012-04-08 | depth 120m m | reverse complement strand
TGTAGACACTTCCTTTTCGGGATCTTAATGGAGTAACTTCCGCTAATTCACCTTTTGAATTTCTTTTTAATCCCATGATACTTTAAATTATATTATAGATTATGGGATTTTATAGGATAAACTAGACACAGAACTAGATCGTTTTGAGATAAATCAAAGATTAAGTGTGAATGAACAAAGAAAACGCAAGTAAACTGTGGAAAATAATACAGGAAGCTGGTGATTATCTCGGGGGACAGTTACCCGATCATCCCAATCATCCTAGAGGCAGAAATCCTTATGCCCACGTCGCAATTTGCGTCAGATCAAAGTTTCAAAAAAGTTATAAGGATATTGAAGATGAGAAATTTCAAGAAATTATCGATTACATTGAATTTCTAAAAAAAAATCCAAGCTAAAAAATATAATTAATTTAAACCAATAAAACGTCTATTTCTTTTGGTGTTCAAACTATAATACAAAAGTGCAAAAGTAATAATACTTCCTCCAATTATTGTATTTGCTGTTGGAACTTCGTTTATTCCAAAAATAGGCAACCAAACCCAAAAAATACCACCTAAAATCTCCGTTAAAGATAATAAAGTGAGATCAGCAGCAGGCAAATATCTTGATCCTATGGAGTAAAGTATCATTCCTGAACAAACCAAAGTTCCATGTAAAGCTGATAAAGATGAGTTTCTAAATGTGGTAAAAAAATTAGCATCATTAAAAATTAAAACAAAAAAGGAAAATGTTCCGCAAAATAATCCCGCGACTGCAACAGTTGTAAATGTTGGTGTATTTTTCCTCCACCTTAATGAAACAGAAAAAAAAGAAAAAGCTAATGATGCTAAAAGTCCAACCACTAAACCAAATAAAGTTCCAATTTCCCAACTACTAAAGGCCATAAAAACAATACCAATAGTTGCAACAATTATTGCTCTTAAAGTTGTATTCGAAACTTTTTCTTTAAGGAAAATGTAACCCAAAATTGCTGTCATGAAAGGCATTGCTGCTAACATTAAAAGTGTAATGGCTGCTGTCGTATGAGTTATTGACCATATGAAACACATCATAGCTATTCCTAAACTTATGCCGCCAAGAATTCCTGAAGTTCCAATTTTTTTGTAATTATTAATAAATAACTTTCCTTCTTTTAAAAATAAGTAAAAATTTATTAGTAAAAAAATAGTAAAACCTCTAAAAAAAAGATACTGCCACGGAACAGATTGCGCATCTTCAATAAAGCGAACTACTAAAGCTCCAAAAGACCAGAACATTCCTGCCATTAAAACAATCAGAATTGCTGAATCAACTTTACCTTTCTTCATATTATTTTATTTTTTTTTGGGTCTTAATGAATGTCCTGGAAGCCATTCTTCTTTCCCGTCGGCGTAATGTTCTTTTTTCCATATAGGAGATTGATGTTTTACCTCCTCAAGAATATATCTACAGATCTTAAATGCTTCATCTCTATGTCCTGATCCAACGGCTATTAGAATACTTATTTCACCTACAGGCGCATACCCTTTTGCATGCTCTAAAAAAATTTTAGCATTTTTATCAAATTTATTTTTTGCATTATTGCTGATTAATTGAAAAGATTTTATAACAGCTTGATCATGAGCGTCATACGTAACTGCTGTTACTTTTTTTCCATTATTTTCATTTCTTACTCTTCCAATAAAAATAGATTCTGCTCCATTTTTTTCAGAAGAAATAAATTTTTTTGCTTTTTCAGAGGAAATTTTTTCTTCCTCTATTTTAACAAGCGCAGTATGTAAACTCATTAACCACCGCCAATAGGAGGAATAATTGAAATGAATTCTTTATCTTTTAATTTATAATTGTCATTTACAACTTCATCCTTTGCACTAAAAAAAGCTGCTGTTTTTGGTAAATTTTCCAAATTACTTTTTGAATGTTTTTCAGAAATAATTTTAGTTAAAATATTTCTAAGTTTTTCTATATTTGAATTTTCTGGTAATTGAACAAATAAAGTTTCTTTATCACTTAGCAATTTCGATGAACCATAAAGTTTTAATTTAATTTCCATTTTAACCACCAGTAATATTCATATGTCGAGGAACAAATTGTTCTTCTTTTTTTTGTTCTATGATAAAATCATGGCCTTTCGGTTTTCTTAAAATAGCCTCACTTATAGTATTTTTTAACAACTGATCATTTTCACTTTTTCTCAAAGGTGTTTTTAAATCTGCTTTGTCTTGTTGTCCTAGACACATATACATTTCTCCAGCGCAAGTAATTCTTACTCGGTTACATGACTCACAAAAATTATGTGTGTGTGGTGTAATGAAACCAATTTTTTGATCCGTTTCATGGCAATGAACATATCTTGCTGGTCCTGTTGTTTTTAAAGAATCGTCGGTAATACTATACTTTGTTTGTATCAAGTTTTTAACTTCAGTCAGAGGCATATATTGATCTGCTCTTTTTTCATCAATTTCTCCCATTGGCATTACTTCGATAAAAGTTAAAGTAAATTTATTTTCACCACACCAATTTACTAAATCCAAAATCTCATTATCATTAATTTCTTTCAAGGCAACAACATTTATCTTAATTTTTAAACCAGTTTTTTTTGCTGACATAATTCCTTTAATAACTTGGTCAAAATTATCGGTTTTAGTAATTTTCTTAAACTTATTTTTGTCCAATGTGTCTAGCGAAACATTTATTCTTTTAACTCCATATTCAAATAAATTTTTAGCATAATTGGCTAGTTGGGAACCATTTGTGGTAAGTGTCAGTTCTTCTAATCCATGCCCTAATTTTTTTCCAAGCTTGTTAAATAATTGAATAACATTTTTCCTGACTAACGGTTCTCCACCTGTTATTCTTAGTTTTTTTACACCAAGATCTATAAATACATTACATAACCTATTTAATTCTTCTAACGATAAAATATCCTTTTTCGGTAAAAATTTCATTTCTTCATTCATGCAATATGTGCATCTAAAATCGCATCTATCGGTTACGGAAACTCTTACGTAAGATATTTTTCTTTGAAAGGGATCTATCAACATAAATAAATTAAACCATAAAAATTTTTCTTTAGCTACCAGGAATTAAAGGCTTCCACTCAACAAAATCGCCTGATTTAAATTTTTCTTTTCCTTCTTCAAAAATTCCCCAACTATTAGCTTTAACAAATGATTTCATACGATGCGATTGTTGATCTTGTAAAACCTCAATGTTACAAATTCCTTTATTATCTATTGTCACAAAACATCTCATAAAATGAGTTGAGTTTTTTATTTTATTATATTCATTTATTAATTTAGCTCTAAATTGCTTTTCTTTTGACATTCCCAATGAATTTCTAATTAAAGGATAAATAAAAAAACGAGAACCGACCGCCAGAGAAATAGGATTGCCTGGAAGACCAAAAAATAATTTTTCTTTTTGTCTAAATTGGGAAAGCATTATAGGTTTACCAGGTTTAATATTTACTCCTTTAAAATGAGTTTTAAATCCAAAATCTTTAATGAGATTTGGTATAAAATCAAATTTACCTGCAGAAATAGCTCCTGAAGTAACAAATAGATCAATATCAGAATTAATTGCATCATTAATTGATTGTTTAAGTTTTTCTGGTTCGTTATCCTTGATAACTCCTCCATCAACAACATGGCAATGCATACTTTCACCAAACAAAGTAAAATAAAAATTATTAGAATTACGAACTTTCCACACGGGTAAATTAGTTTCTTTATAATCGGCTATTTCATTGCCTGTCCCAAAAAAAATTATTTTAGGACATTTTTTAACTTTTATTTCTTTAATACCAAGTGTTGTAAAAGCCATAATATGTTTTGATTCAACTATTTCACCTTTTTTTAATACTATATCTTTTAAATTGTAGTCTTCCCCCGCAAATCTAAGATAAGAATATTGTTTTACTTCTTCATTGATAATAATATGAGTTGGTTTTTCTTTTGAAGGAAAAAAATTTGCTTTTTCAACAGGTATAATTGAATCAAATTGTTCTGGTACTAATCCTCCTGTCATGATTTCGGCTGTTGAATAATCTTCATAATTATCCAATTTTGGATTGTCCCCAGCAGCTATCGTTTTAAGTATTTTAAATTTTTTTGTTTTTAACTTGGTCAATCCTTTTGTTTCTTTAGCTAAAACAGCAAATCCATCAAAAGCTGAATTATTGGCAGATGGATTTTTTGATGGTGATAAAATATCTTCAGATGTTACTCTGTTTAAAGCTTCCAATATAGAAATGCTTTCTTCAGGTAATTTTAGAGAGATTTTATCAATTATACTTGTCGCTTCACTACAAGAGATCATATTAAAGACCCAAAAAGTTTTTAATTTTTTTTGGTACTCCATCTGGATTAATCCACAGTCCCTTTTTTCCTCCAGATTTCACGAGTAATTTTGTATTAATTATTTTCAAATTTCGTTCCACAATTTTAGAAAGATCATAAATAGCAAGCAAAGCAGAACTTACACCTGATAGTGCTTCCATCTCAACACCTGTCTTAGAATTTGCTGACACCAAACAGTAAACAACTATGGAATGTTTCTCATCATTTATTTCCGTATGTATAGAAATATGATCTAAGGAAAGTGGATGGCAAAGTGGAATTAGTTCACTTGTTTTCTTAACTCCACTGATTCCAGAAATCTCTGCTATTGATAAAGGATCACCTTTAGGCATTTTCTTATTTTTAATCATCTTAATTACTTTAGAACCTAATATTATTTCACCAACTGCTAGCGCTTTTCTATGCGTAATATTCTTATCACTTACATCAACCATTTTATATCCTGAGGCCGAAAATAATTTCGTTAAAGAATCTTTTAATTTATTATTCTCTGTCATTATTCATTTCATACTTAACTTTTTCGCAAAATTTAAATCATCTAAAGTATTAATATTAAAAAATGGATCATAATCCTTAAATTTAAATTCTAAATTTTTTATTTTATGTTTTTTTGTCCAGTCTTGAACTTTCCTGACCTTACTATTAATTAAGTCATCTTGGAGTTTCTCATAGAGCTCCAAAGACCACAAACCAAAAATATTATGGTTTCGTCTATGTGAACTAGCGCATAGTAGTAAAGATTCATTTTTTTTAGATTCATCGATAAAATTTTGAATAACGCTTTCAGGAAAAAAAGGTGTGTCACAAGGAAAAGTTGCCACGTAAGCACATTGTGGAAAGTTCTTTTTTGCCCACTGCATTGCCGAAAGAATACCGACTAAGGGACCAAGTTGACCTTCAATACAATCTTTGACTATTATTAAATTATTTTTTGAAAAAAAATTGTTTTCTTGATTTGTTATTATAATCATTTTTTTAAAATATTTTTTTACTTTATCTATTGTATATTCGATAAGCGGTTTATTATTAAGCTTAAGAAAAAGTTTATTCTCGCCCATTCTTTTTGATTTACCGCCGGCAAGGATTGCTCCGAGTATATTGTGTTCATTCATAAAACAAATTATAAATGCTTAAAAAAATAGAATAAAGTTTAAATGATAGATAAAGAAATCATTAAAATAGCTTCAAATACCATAAATCATGGTGTGCTTAAGAACCACACCCACTTTTCAAAGTTAAAAAATTCTATATGTGGAGATGTAGTAAAAATATACTTAATTGTTGAAAAAGGTAAAATTACAAATTTTAAATACGAATCCGAATCCTGTATATATTGTCAAGCTTCCGTAAGCTTATTATCTAGAAACGCCAAAAATAAAACCGTTGAAAAAATTAATAACTTTGCAATCCAAGCAAATAATTGTTTTGATCAAAGTGTAAATTCTTTCGAAAAAGAATGGAAAGAATTCAATAAAATAATGAGTAAGAATAACATTTCTAGAAAGGAATGTTTGTTATTACCTATTAAAACAACGCTTGATGCTTTAAATAATTAATCACTATGAATATTAAAAAAATAATTTGTTGGCCTCCACTATTGGCTGGTGTTGGTGCTGCAGTTACTATTGGAATTCTGGGATATATCACTTATGAATCTGTTTTATCTGATACCAATTATGGTCTTTGGTTAGTAGCTTCTTTTGGTTCTACGGTAATTAGTGTCTTTGGATTTCCTAATAATGAAAATTCCCAACCAAAAAATGTATTCTTTGGTCACCTACTATCTTCCTTAGTTGGAATAATATTTATTACTTTTTTTGAAATTTCTTTTATAACTATAGGTCTGGCGGTTGGAATTGCAGCAATGCTTATGATTGCATTTAAGATTACACATCCTCCAGCTGGAGGCTCTGTAATTGTAGTTATGATTGGCGGTGTATCATTTCAATTCTTAATATTTCCAATAATGGCAGGTGCTATAACAATCATTATTGGCGGTATAATTTACAATCGTCTACTTTTGAAAAAAAAATATCCTATTACTTGGAAATAACTAACTTTTTTTACAATTTAAAAAGATTGCTCGAAAACCCAGCCTCTAATATCATTTACCCATGAATTCAAAGTATCAAACCGTTAAATATAAACAAAACCAAACTTCAACAATTGATGAATTGGTGTCCATAGAAGAACCTCTTGAAATGATAATTTATTATAAAAAAAATAACGATTGGATCAATAATTCTATTTCAATAACCATGCGAACTCCAAAAAATGATGAGGATTTAATTGTTGGTTTATTATTCAGCGAAGGAATTATTCAAAAAACCTCTGAAATCAAAAAAGTTGAACTGTTAGGTCACAAAACCGGAAAATTCAAATTACAAAATAAAATTCGTGTTACTCTAAATAACAGCAAAAATCTTGATGTTAAACATCTTAGAAGAAATTTTTTGACAAATTCAAGTTGCGGAATTTGTGGAAAGGCATCAATGGATTCTTTGAAAATTATTTGCAAGACAAAAATAAATAAAGATAACCCAAAAATCAAAAATTCTTTAATAACTAGAATCCCTAAACTTTTAATGCAGAAGCAATCTGAATTTTCAAAAACTGGAGGAATTCATGCTAGCGCTTTATTTGATCAAAACGGAAAAGTATTAGTTATTAGAGAAGATATCGGTCGCCATAATGCTTTGGATAAAGTGATTGGTCATAGTTTTAAAAATTCTATTTTTGATACTAAAAATCAATTCATCGCTTGTTCTGGTCGTTTGAGTTTTGAATTAGTTCAAAAAACTCTTATGGCAAATATTGGTCTTTTGATGGGTGTTGGGGCTCCAACAAGTCTTGCTATCGATTTAGCAAAACGTTTTGATATAACTTTAATTGGTTTTGTAAAAACTGATAGCTTTAATATATATTGTGGTGAAAATCGTATTTTAAAATAAAATTTTTATGTCAAGAAATATTAGTAAACTTTCAGGCAGAAAAGGCCTTGGAGAGAACCTTTTTAAAAGAATAGTTAATGCAACAAAAAGATCTAAGGACGAAAAAGAGATCAAACAATTAGCTGAAGAGTATCATGTTGGTGTCTCAACCATTCATGGAGCTGAAAGTTTTTATGAATTTTTAAGACCTGAGCATAAAGAAAAGAAAGTTTGGATATGTAATGGAAGCGCCTGCATGTGTGCTGAAAATCAGAATAAACTTAAGGATAAATTAGAAAATAAATTAGGCAAAGATAAAGTTGGAGAAATGTTTTGTTTGGGTCACTGTTATGAAAATGCCGCTTTCCATTACAATGGTCACAACTATTCAGGAAATGATATCGATCAAATTGATGAAATAATCAAGGGAAAAAAAATCATTGCAAAAAATATTAATTCTGCAAGTTTTGCAACTAAAAGTTTTTTAATGGGTAAAGATTTATCAACTATTGAAAAATTTAAAAACTTACTATCTCAAGTTTTAAATAAAGATAAAAAAGAAACTCTTAAAGCTATTACTGAATCTAATTTATGCGGAAGAGGTGGAGCAGGATTTCCAACTGGTATGAAATGGAATTTTTGTAGTCAACAAAAAGCAGAAAAAAAATATGTAGTTTGTAATGCTGATGAGGGAGATTCCGGCGCCTTTTCTGACAGATACTTATTGGAAGAACAGCCACTAAAAGTTTTATTTGGAATGGTGGTTTGTGCTTATATTATTGGAAGCAATGAAGGTGTCCTATACATCAGAGGCGAATATCCAAAATCTATAGAAATAATGAATGGTATCATCAATGAATTAAAAAAATTAAATCTTTTGGGAAAAAATATTTTAGATACTAATTTTTCTTGCGACATAACTATTTGCATTGGACAAGGAGCTTATATTTGCGGAGAGGAAACTGCGTTGATAGCATCTATTGAAGGAAGAAGAGCTGATGTTGATGTAAGACCGCCATTTCCAACAGTTGAAGGATTGTATAAAAAACCAACCGTGGTAAACAACGTTGAAACACTAGCGGCTGTAGCTTGTATATTAAAATTTGGTGAAAAAACTTTCTCGTCTGTTGGAAATGCTAAATCTGCGGGTACTAAACTTGTTTGTTTAGATAGCTTATTCAAAAAACCAGGAGTTTATGAGGTAGATATGGGCACCTCAATGAAGAAAATTATCAATGAAATTGGTGGTGGTTTTATTAAGCCTGTTAAAGCATTGCAAATTGGTGGTCCGCTTGGTGGAATAATTCCAATTAAAGAAGTGGAAAAATTGAATTTAGATTTTGAACAATTTGCCAAAGCTGGTTTCATGTTGGGCCACGGAAGCATTGTAAGTATTCCTGAAAATTTTAGCATGGTTAGATACATCTATCATTTATTTAAATTTGCTTCTGACGAATCTTGTGGAAAATGTTTTCCTGGAAGATTAGGATCTTACCGTGGTAAAGAAATGTTTGATCAAGCACTTAGTAAAACAAATAAAATTCCAATAAAGCTTTTGGACGAATTATTGATTACTATGAAAAAAGGTTGCTTGTGTGCTTTGTGTGGAGCGATTCCAGTACCAATCGAAAACATATTAAAATATTTTACCCATGAATTTAAGAATGATATAAATCTAAATAGCTAAAGAATAAAAATGAGAAATGGAACAGACGGAAAAGATTATAAAGTTGCTTATATTGATGGTATTGCCCACCAAATTAAATCAAATCATACTTCAATTTTGAAATTCGTTAAAGAACATGTTAGTGAAAAAAAAATTCCAAGTTTATGTGATGATCCAAACTTAGCCCCTTATGGAGCTTGCAGAATTTGTTCGGTTGATGTTGCGCTTCGAAAAGATGGGCCAACCAAAACAGTAGCTTCTTGCCATACCCCAGTTAGTGAAGATTCGTATATTATTACCAGTAACAAAGATTTAAAAAATTTAAGAAAAAATATTGTAGAACTAGTTCTCACAGATCACCCGATGACATGTTCAACATGTGAGGTGAACAATAATTGCGAATTACAAACAGTAGCTAATGATTTAGGTATAAATGAGCATCGTTACAATGAACCAAAACAAAACAAAGGAATTCTAAGAGATACTTCGCATGCTTATATGCGAATGAACTTAAATAATTGTATTAATTGTGGACGCTGTGTTAGAGCTTGTGATGAAATTCAAGGCTCGTTTGTTTTAACAATGAGTGGTAGAGGTTTTGAATCTAAAATTACCACGGATAACAATATGTTATTTGGTGACTCTTCATGTGTATCCTGTGGAGCTTGTGCACACACTTGCCCAACTGATGCAATCTCAGATGTATTTCAGTCTAAATCAGCTATAGCAGATGAAAAAATACGTACCACCTGCTCATATTGTGGAGTTGGATGTAACTTAGAAATCGCTGTTAAAGATAATAAAGTTTTATCTATTGATACACCAAAAGATACTGAGGTTAACGCAGGTCATACTTGCTTAAAAGGACGTTATGCTTTTGGTTTTTATAACCATCAAGATCGCTTAACAAGCCCTCTTATAAAAAAGGATGATAAATTTGAAAAAGTAACCTGGGAGGAGGCTTATAGTTTTATTAAAAATAAATTAGTTCAGATAAAGAAAAATTATGGACCTGATGCAATAGCAGGTATTTCTTCTGCACGTTGCACGAATGAGGAAAATTATGTGTTCCAAAAAATGATCAGAGCAGTAATTGGTACAAATAACGTAGATTGTTGTGCCAGAATTTGTCACTCACCAACTGCATTAGGTTTACAAAAAACATTTGGAACAGGAGCAGCAACAAATTCAGCTGAAGACATTTATTTTACAGATCTGTTTCTAGTAATCGGTGCAAATCCTACTAATGCACATCCTGTTACTGGCGCAAAAATTAAGCAACAAGTTATGAAAGGTAAGAAACTTATTGTACTTGATCCTGTAAAAACAGAACTTGCAAAGATGGCTGATTATCACATTCAATTAAGACCTGGCACTAATGTAGCCGTCTTGAATATGATGCTTTATTATATTTTGGAATCAGGTTTAGAAAAGAAATCATTTATCAAAAAACGTTGTGAAGGATTTGAAGATTTTGCAAAAAGAATCAAAAAATTAGATATAGATGTTTTAGAAAAAGCTTGCGGAGTAAATCGTCAATTAATTAAAGAAGCAGCAATTGCTTATGCTACAGCCAATAATTCAATGGAATTCCATGGTTTAGGAGTGACAGAACATACTCAAGGTTCAAAAACAGTTATGCTTATAGCTGATCTTGCTATGATAACAGGTAATCTTGGAAGAAGAGGTGTTGGTGTTAACCCTTTACGTGGACAAAATAATGTACAAGGAGCCGCTGATATGGGATGTCAACCTCATCAAGGAGCTGGATATTTGCCATTAGATGATAAAAAAATCCAGGAATTTTATACAGAAAAATATGGAGTTATTCATCCAACTAAAGCGGGTTTAAAAATTCCTCAAATATTTGATGCAGCAATCGATGGAAGTTTAAAAGCTGTATGGATTATAGGAGAGGATGTTGTTCAAACAGATCCTAATAGCGCCCATGTAATTAAAGCCATGAAAGCTTTAGATCTTTTGGTTGTCCAAGAAATATTTATGAGTGAAACCGCAAAGCTTGCAACTGTTATTTTGCCTGGAACAACCTTCTTAGAAAAGAATGGAACTTTTACAAATACCGAAAGACGTATTCAAAAAGTAAATCAAGTAGCAAAACCTATTTCAGAAAGCAAACCTGATGGTGTAATTGTTACAGAAATGATGCAACGGTTAGGTTACAAACAACCGATCTATGATGCTGATGAAGTTTTGACTGAGATCGCTGATGTAGTTCCTTTCTTTAAAGGAGTAACACGAGAAAGACTTGGTAAATTAGGTTTACAATGGCCTGTAAAAGAAGATGGTACAGATACTAAAATATTACATACAGAAACATTTAAATTAGGAAAAGGGCAGATTAAATACTTTGATTGGAAGGAAACAAATGAATTAATTGAAAATAAAAAAGAATTTCCACTTATTTTAACAACTAGTAGAGTTTTACAACACTACAATGCCGCAACAATGACTAGAAGAACAAACAATCTTAAAATCGTTGATAAAGATACATTATTAGTTAACCCTGAAGATGCAAAAAAAAGAGATCTGACAACTGGAGACAGAGCAAGATTGTATTCAGCAAGAGGTGAAGTAAATCTTGTAGTTGAAGTTACTAATAATGTTAAAAAAGGAATAGTGTTTACTACATTTCATTTTCCTGAACATATGGTAAATATGGTAACTGGCCACGAAAAAGATGAGGAAACTATGTGTGCAGAGTATAAGGTTTCTGCCGTTCAGATACAGAAAACTTCAAACATTTTTGATAAAAAAACTAAACAAACTATAGACGTAAGAAAAAGAATAACTTTATAAAATAAATTCTGAAAAAAAATAATATATGCTACTTGTAGACGGTTTTATTAAAAGCAAAAAGTTACTAGATGAATTAAAAAAAGAAGAACATTGGGGAAATATTCCTTCATCTAATTGGTGGGATGGTTGGTGGAAAATTAAGCCTAGAAATATATGGGAAACAACGATTGAAATAATTTGGAAAAATATTATAAGGCCTGAAGATAAAATTTGTGGCTTTGAATATTGGGCAAACAAACATACAGAAAATTCAGAACTTAAATGGCATCATGACAAAGATGAAAAATTAATTAAAGAAAAAAACCAAATGTCCTATCCAACGCTTGGAATGGTATATTATGTGGAACTAAAAAACCTTGATGGTGGATATTTAGAAATCGCACCTGATGAAAATGTTGATAATAAAGGTAACTTCAAAAAAATATATACGTACGATGATCATACAGAAAGGATAAGACCTCTCGAAAATAGACTAATAATATGGAATCCTTCTAAATTACATTGTGTTAGCAAAATACATAAAGGAACAAGAAAAGCTTTTATAGCCAATGGTTGGAGAAAAAAACCTTTAACTTTCGACAAAAGTGAAAACGTAGATACTTCTTGTCAACCGGTAAATTGGGTGAGAAAAAATCAACCCTTCAATATATAGTTTTGTTAATGTTACAAAACGTAAGGTTCTGTTCTTTTTTTTTTAGAAAAAATACGATCTAGACCAAAACAAGACAGGTCTATTGTTTGATATTTTCCTGTGGTAATTAATTCAGTTAAGCCTCTGCCAATTCCAGGAGCTTGCATTAAACCTCTGCCAGTAAATCCAGTAGCTAAATAAACATTTTTCATTTTCGGATGTTTTCCAACAATTGCATTGTTATCTAATTTGTTACAATCATAATACCCGGCCCACCCTCCAGTAAGTTTTAATTGTTCAAATGCTGGAATTCTTTTTGCAAGTGCTGGCCAAACTAATTCTTCAAAGTCATTCCATTCTGGTTCTAAATCTGGTGAATCAAATTTTGAATTAGGTGACCCTGCTAAATATTCTTTTCCTTCAGGTCTCCAATAAACACCCGTAGGTAAATCTCCGATTAATGGCATCTCAGGTATGTGTTTAGGGCACTGAACTCTAAAAACAGTATGTTTTTGAGGTGCAACCGGAATGTCAGAAAGTAATTCATTTGTCCAACATCCCGCCGCGGATACAATTGTTTCCGCATTTACATCTGAAATTTTTCTAATATCTTTTTTTTCAAAAATAGCCCCAAGTTCAATTGCCTTGTTTTTTAAGGCAGCATGAAACATATGAGGATCAATCCATCCCTCTATTTTGCTATCAGTAAAAGTTGCTGTTTTTAAGCCTTCAGTATTAATCCAAGGAAAAAATTTTGTTAGTTCTTCTGCTTTAACATTTTTTGTTCCTGCGTCACAAGCTTTATGATTTTTTAAAGCTTCATACTGTTCTTGTTCATGTTCTGGACCAAATAATAACAAATACCCATTTGGCACAACGCTAACCGTAGGTTTTCCATTTTTTTTTGTTTCTAATAAATCGGCTATTTGAAAAATAAATTCCTTAGCAAATTTTCCTAGCAATATGTTTTCTTTTTGAAAGAATTGTCTTCTAAAACCTCCTAAAGACAACGGAAAAGAAGCTTTTTTGTAGGTAGGATCTCGTTCAAAAACACGAACTTTTCTACCTTCCTTGGACAAAAAATATGCAGTAGAAGCACCAATTATTCCTCCTCCAATTATAACTATGTCATCCATAAATTTAAGCTGCCGAATTCTTGAAATCATTCATTGAAGGACAAGAACAGAAAAGATTTTTGTCACCATATACATTGTCTACTCTAGCAACTGGTGGCCAATACTTGTAAGATTTTAAAATCTCAGATGGATAAGCGGCAGTTTCCCTATCATACTTATGTTTCCATTCATTGGCTGAAAGTTCAGTATGAGTATGAGGAGCATTTTTTAAAGGATTGTCTTTTTCATCAAACTCTCCAATTTTTACTTTATTAATTTCTTTTTTTATTTTTATTAAAGTTTCACAGAAACGATCAAGCTCAAATAAGCTTTCGCTCTCAGTTGGTTCAATCATAATGGTACCAGGAACTGGCCAAGACATAGTGGGTGCGTGGAAACCAAAATCAATTAATCGTTTTGCAATATCTTCTTCTGTAATTCCTGTTTCTTTTTTTATTGGGCGAATATCAATTATACATTCATGTGCAACATTTCCATTTTTTCCTGTGTAAAGAACAGGAAAATATTTATTTAATTTTCTTGCTACATAATTAGCATTCAATATAGCAACTTGGGAGGCTTTCTTTAAACCTTCTGCTCCCATCATTTTTATGTACATCCATGAAATTACTAAAATACTTGCGCTACCCCAAGGTGCAGCCGAAACCGCACCAATCCCTGTTGTGGGACCACAGTCTTTAATCACTTCATGTTTTGGTAAAAAAGGATCTAAATGTTTTTTGCACGCAATCGGTCCCATTCCTGGTCCACCACCACCATGAGGGATACAAAACGTTTTATGTAAATTAATATGACATACATCAGGACCAAATTTACCTGGTTTAGCAATTCCAACTAGAGCATTAAGATTAGCCCCATCCATATATACTTGGCCGCCATTATCATGGACAACCTGACAAATTTCTTTAATTTTTTCCTCAAACACTCCATGTGTTGATGGATAAGTAACCATTAGAGATGACAAACTTTTAGTATATTGTTTCGCCTTAGATTCTAAATCTTTAAAATCAATATCGCCATTTTTGTCGCAATTTATAACAACCACTTTCATCCCAGCCATCTGAGCACTCGCTGGATTAGTTCCGTGAGCTGAGCTTGGAATGAGACAAATATTTCTATCTTTATCACCATTTTTTACGTGATATTTTCTAATTATCATCAATCCTGCAAATTCACCTTGTGCGCCTGCGTTCGGTTGTAAAGAAATGCCAGAAAAACCTGTTATCTCTCTTAACCAATTTTTTAAATCTGTAAATAAATTTCTATATCCTTCCATTTGTTCTACTGGTGCAAAAGGATGAGGTTCATAAAATTCGTTCCAAGTAACTGGTATCATTTCTGACACTGCATTTAATTTCATAGTGCAAGAACCTAGTGAGATCATTGATCTATTTAAAGCAATATCTGAATCTTCTAATTTTTTCAAATATCGAGTCATTTCAGTTTCCGAATGGTAAGAGTTAAAAACAGGATGCATAAGATATCCCGACGATCTTTCTAATTTTTTTGGTATATTATTTAGCACAACTTTGCTTGCTTGATTAATTGATTCAGCGCTATTGAAAATTTTTAAGAGTTCATTAGTTTTTTCAACCGTCTTTCTTTCATCAAATGCTACCGACAACATATTTTCATTAACCAATCTTAAATTAACCCCATTTCTAAGAGCATTTTTATAAATATTTTGTGTTTTATTTTTTGTAAGGATAGTAACGGTGTCAAAAAAATTATCAGAATAAAGTTCATATCCAGATTTTTTAATTTTATCAGCAAAACTTTTCGCTAACTTTGATATTCTCTCTGCTATTTGATTAATACCTTTAGGTCCATGATAGATAGCGTAAGCTGCAGAAATTATAGCCAATAAAGCTTGTGCGGTACAAATATTGCTCGTAGCTTTCTCTCTTCTTATGTGTTGTTCTCGAGTTTGTAACGCCATACGCAATGCTTTCTTTCCTAATCGGTCTACAGAAACGCCAATAATTCTTCCCGGCATCGCCCTTTTATATTCATCTTTAGTTGCAAAAAATGCAGCGTGGGGACCCCCATAACCCATTGGAGTTCCAAACCTTTGAGAATTTCCAACAGCAATATCGGCCCCAAGTTCTGCTGGTGTCTTAAGTTTTGCTAAAGCCAAAAGATCACAAACCAAAATAGCTTTACCATTTTTTTTGTGGATTTTACTTATTGCTTCACTTGGATCCTTAATATCGCCTAATGTTCCGGGATATTGAATAACACCACAAACAATATTTCCATCTATATTTTTTAAATCTTTTTCTTGATCACCAATAATTAATTTTAAACCAAAAACTTCGCTTCTTGTTTTGATTACATCAATGGTTTGAGGGTTACAATCGCTAGAGATAAATACCTTGTTTGAATTTATTTTGTCTAATCTGTGACTTAATCCAATCGCTTCTGCCGCAGCTGTTGATTCGTCTAACAATGACGCATTAGCTATATCCATTCCAGTAAAATCTATAATCATCTGTTGAAAGTTTAGTAACATCTCTAATCTTCCCTGGGCTACTTCGGGTTGATATGGAGTATAAGCAGTGTACCAACCTGGACTACAAAATATGTTTCTTAAAATAACGTTGGGCATGTAGGTATTGTGGTAACCCATACCTATATAACTTTTATATAATTTGTTTTTCTCTGAAATAACTTTTATTTGTTTTGTTGATTCGTGTTCGGAAGTTGGATCACCTATTTCTAATTTATCTTTTAATAAAATATTGTCTGGAACCGTTTTTTTAATTAAATCATCTAAAGAATCCGCTCCAACGACCTCCAACATTTTTTTTACGTCATCCTCTGAAGGTCCTATATGTCTTCTAATAAATTCTTTTGATATATCTTCAATCATATTAATTAGGATTCTCAGCTACAAATTTATCGTAATCAGTTTTATTCATAAGTCTGTCTAAATCTGCCTTGTTTTTAATTTTAATTTTAAAAAACCAAGCGTTTCCTTCTGGATCTTTGTTAATTGTAGAAGGATCATCAACAATAGTCTGGTTGATTTCTGTAATTTCGCCTGAAATTGGAATGTAAATGTCACTTGCAGCTTTTGTTGATTCTACTACACCCGCCTGCCCATCTTTTTCTACATTCTTTCCTTTTTCTGGAAGTTCAACAAAAACGACATCTCCAAGCATTTCCGATGCATGTTTTGTAATGCCAATAGTGGCTATCTCTCCATCTATTGTTAACCATTCGTGTTGTTTAGAAAATTTTTTTTCACTCATTTTACCTCACATAGTTTTTTTTATAAAAAGGAAGTTCTGATACATAAGCATCGTATTTTTTTCCTCTAACTTCCAAAAGAACTTTTGTTCCGGATTTTGCAAAACTATATTTTACATAACCCATAGCAATAGGACAATTCACGCTTGGACCAAAAGTTCCACTAGTTATTGATCCAATTGCACTACCATCTTCAGAAAAAATTTTTACACCTTCTCTTGCTATTACTTTTCCTGTTAGTTTAATTCCTACTCTTAAACGAGACAATTCACCATTCATGTCTGATTTAATTTTATTGTAGCCTAAGAAGCCACCTTCTTTTCTTCTTCTCTTTGATATTGCCCATTTAAGATTTGCTTCTATGGGAGTGGTTGTTTCATTAATGTCATGACCATAAAGACACAGCCCCGCTTCTAATCTTAATGTATCTCTAGCTCCCAAACCTATTGGTTTTGCCCCTTTGTTTATCAATGATTTTGCAAGTACTTCAACATTGTTATTTGGTATTGAAATTTCAAACCCATCCTCACCAGTGTAACCTGATCTTGTAATATAAATTTTAGTTCCATTATAAGAATAAATGTTTCCATTCATAAACTTAAGAGATGAAATACCGTTAATTATATTTTCCAAAATTTCTGATGCTTTAGGACCCTGCAAAGCAATCAGGGACAAGTGTTTATGCAGTGTTAAATTATATTTGTCACCAAGAGTTTTTTTAATAATTTTATAATCATTATCTTTACAAGCGGCATTAAGAATAATATTAAAACCTTTTTCTACTTTTGTTACAATTAAGTCATCATAAATGCCACCATTCTTGTTTATAAGAAAAGAGTATTTTGATTGATTAAGCTTGATGTTTTTTAAATCTGTAGGAATAATTTCTTCTAAAGCTAAAATTAAATCAGTATTTCCTTCAATGGATAATTGTCCCATATGAGAAACATCAAATAAACCTGCTTCGTTTCGAGTTAGTTTATGTTCTTCTATAATACCTAAGGAGTATTGAACAGGCATTTGATATCCCGCAAACGACACAAACTTTGCTCCAAGGTTTTTATGATATTCGTATAAAGCTGTTTTTTGTATTTCCATAATAACTCTTAGTAAACCCCCTCTGTCCGGTTACCTGAGAGATTTACTCCTTCGGTGAGGCTAAGCCTTCTTTCCAGAGTCATTATGTACGGTCCTTTTGCCTGAGAGTTTCCGGGGTGGTTGCTCCTTCGGCGCCAATTAAATTGGTCTCTCCCGTATGAATCGCAGTGTGTGTTATATAAGATAAAATGTCAAATAATATAGTTATATAGATTTTTTGCTGTAAAATGATTGTAATAAAATTGAAAAAATAATAACACCGCCACCCATAATCACACTTGTTGGTGGCACCTCATTTATAAATAACCAAGCCCACAAAGGTCCAAATACAGCTTCTGTTAACATTAAAACACCTACTACAGCAGCGGGTGTAGTTTGAGATCCAGTTGTTATCAAAATAAATCCAAATCCAACTTGAAAAAAGCCTGCCATAAAAGCTAGGAAAAGATCATGAGGAGAAATTAATATTTTTCCAGCAACAAACAAACCAATAACTGTAGCTACGATCCCAGCAGTGAACTGAGCCGGAACCATATCTACATTTGGATATTTTCTAACTATCATTACTAATATTGCAAAAGAAATCGGCATTGCAAATGCTACAAAATTCCCAAGAAATTGATCGCTAGACTGAATAGAAAGAGAACTTGCAATAATCAACAAAACCCCCGACATGCCCAAAATAATTGAAATAAGAGTTACTAAACTAATTTTTTCTTTCAATAAAAAATATCCAAATAGTGCTAAAAAAATTGTCTCCGTTGTAATTATAAAATTCGTATTTGCAACAGTCGTGGTATACATAGAAAATACATAGGCTGCAAAACCAACAGCTAAAAATAATCCTGCTATAAAACCAGGAAGACCAGAATTATAAAAAGATCTAAAGAAATTTTTTTTATAACTTATAAGTAAATATAGAACTACAATAATGGAAAAAAAAAGTTGTCTCCAAAAAAGAATTTGCCACAAGTTAGCTCCCTCAAATGATTTTACGATTATGCCACCAAAACTTAAACATAAAGCTCCTAAAAAAACTAGAAGTGGACCAGGAATTTTATTTAAGAATGTCAATTTATTTCTTTAATATCTTTTATAATTTTTGAAATATTAGTTTGATATTCTTTATATATTTTTTCTGCTTCTTGCAATGTTACACATTTAAATGAAATTTCTTCTCCAGGTGTTTTTTGTATCAATAGATCGTAATCTGCAGATATTACATTAGCTATCTTAGGGTAACCTCCAATTGTAGGATGATCAGTTAACAGCACAATCGGTTGTCCATCCGCGGGCACTTGAATAGCTCCTTTGGTAATTCCTTCTGACCTAATATTACCGCTTGTAATATTTTTTATAAAAATCCCTTCTAACCTCATGCCCATGCGATCTGTAAGACTGGTGATTTTATAATTTTTAGAAAAAAAATCTTTTTGACTCGCTTCTGAAAAATAATTATGTTGCGAACCTTTAAGAACTCTAATTACGTTTTTTTTCTCGAATGAAACGTGTGCCATATAATTATTTTTCTCTTTTCTGTCTGCTTTTAAAAGTATTTTATTTTCAATACTAATTTTTTTACCTTTGTTTGGACCTATATTGGCTCTGACTAAAGTTGAAACACTATTACAAAATGGCAACACGTCAAATCCACCTTCGACTGACAAGTATCCATAAGCAGATTGTTTGGTTGCTAAAATGTCTATTTGTTCTCCTTCATCTAAATCATAACTTCTGTTACATTCTCCATTTATCGCTTCGTTTTTTGAATTAATAATTTGAAAAAGCGCATTTCCTGTAATTGCAAATTTAGTTTTACCTTTAACCAATTTTAGTAGAGGACCTTGATAAGCAAATTCTAAGACTCCTTCTTTTTCGTTATTTGAAACTAGCGCATTTGCAATTAAAAATGACTTATGGTCCATACATCCACCAGGAGCCACACCTAAATGCTGCATACCAAATCGACCTTCGTCTTGAAAAGTGCTATTAATTCCAGATCTCAAAACTTCAAAAAAATTATTGTTCATTGTCTAAATCCTCAAACTCCTTTTTTGAAATTGATTTAAATCTTACAGTATCGCCTGGTGACAAAAGACATGGTTTGTTGCTATCCTCTTTATTAAAAAGTTTAGTTGGAGTTTTGCCTATTATGTTCCATCCGCCTGGACTTTCGTAAGGATAAATATTACAAAATTTTTCAACTATACCGACGGATCCAGCTGGTATTTTAACTCTGGGAGTTTTCAAACGATTTAAAAAAAGTTTTGAATCTAAATCTCCCATAAATGGATGGCCAGGTATAAAACCGATCATGTATATAAAAAAAACAGTTTTGGAATGAATATTTATAATTTCATCTTTATCAATTTTTAAAACCTTGCTCATATTTTTCAAATCCATTGCAAAATCATAACAAATAGGAATAACCCATTCTTTTTTATTTTGGGATAGATTTAATTTAGAAAAATCAATCGATTTTAAAAAATTTAGAATTTTGATAGCATTTATTTTTTTGAGATCAAAATTTATAATTAATTTGTTGTACGAGGGTGTGCAATTTAATATCCCTTCCAAATTTTTTTCAAAAGTTTGTTGTCTCACATAGTGAAATAATTTGATAACTTCAGCGTTCATCTTTTTACTAACTTCATCGCCAAAATCACAAACGATTCCACTGTCACCGATATTGCTTAATTTTTTGAACATTAATTGATATAATAGTTATTATTGTTTATTAAATAAACTAACGTTTTAAAAGATGGAAATTAATATTAATTGTGATTTGGGTGAAAGTTCAAAGTTTCATTCTACTGAAAATGACCATTCGTTGCTAAAAATTGTTAACTCTGCGAATATCGCCTGCGGTTATCATGCTGGAGATAAACTTACTATGGAAAAAACGGTTAAAATTTCAAAAGAGAATAGTGTCAGTATTGGAGCTCATCCATCTTTCAATGATCCAGAAAATTTTGGAAGAAAAAGACTTAACTTACCTTCTGATATAATAAGAAAATTGATTATTGATCAAATCATTACTCTTTCAAATATATCGACTAAATTGGATGTAAAAGTAACTCATGTAAAACCTCATGGAGCTTTAAATAACATGGCCTGTGAAGATTATGATTTAGCAAAATTAATTGCAAAATCTATTCTTGAAGTTAATAAAGAATTAATTTTTTTAATTCCAGCAGGATCTCAAATGGAAAAGGCAGGAAAAAAATTTGAAATGAAAACTGCAACAGAAATATTTGCCGATAGAAATTATGAAGATGATGGAAATTTAGTTTCTAGATCAAAAGATAATGCAATGATTACCAATCCAGAAATTGCCGAGAAACATGTCATTAAGATGGTTAAAAACCAAGCACTAAATTGTTATTCGGGAAAGCAAATTCCTTGTGAAATTGACTCTATTTGTGTCCATGGTGATGGCGAAAGTGCTGTAAGTACCGCTAAAAAAATAAAAGAAGGATTGATAAAATCTGGAATAATTTTAAAGCCTTTGAATAAACTGAAAAAATTTATTTAAAATTTGATTGCCTTTCTGCCATAATACAATTAATAATTTAGCAAGTGATAGAAGCACAAGACATCGTAATATTTTTCCAAATCGTATTTATCGATATTTTAATGGCTGCAGATAATGCAATCATCATAGGTTTAATAGCTGCATCATTTGCTAAAGCGGACAGACAAAGAATAATAATGTTTGGTGTTCTTGCTGCTTTTATTTTTAGAGTTATTTTTGCATTAATTACAGTTAAACTTCTACAATATCCTATCTTAAAAATAATAGGTGGAACTATTTTAATTTGGATAATTTTTAAATTGGTGCAAGACTTGCAGCTTTTGGACATTTTCAAAACTGCAAAACCAAAAATTATTAAACCAAAAAAACAACCCTCGTTTATTAGCGGTGTTTATGCGGTATTAATCGCAGATGTGACTTTAAGTTTTGATAATGTTTTAGGTGTAGCTGCCGCTGCAAGAAACGAAACAGCGTTATTAGTGTTTGGATTGATATTATCTGTAGTCTTAATTGCCACGGCCGCAGCATTCTTCGCAGAATATATAAAAAAACATAGTTGGGTAGGTATCTTAGGTTTGTTAATAATTTTCCTTGTTGCTCTGCAACTAATTGGTGGTGGTATAGAATCTCAGTATCCTGGCACCATACCTGAGCCTTTTAAATCTTGGCTTTAATCTGATAAGACTAGAATATACTGTTTTTTGAAATTTTTTGCTTTTGAAGCTCAGGACTAACTTCAATATTTAACTTATGAAGCTCTGATGTATTTATTTCTTTCAGGTTTTGAACATCTTTTAGAAATCTTTCAGATTCTTTTTGATCAACAATATTAGCCACAAGTGTATTAAACTTATTAATGTAGTTTTCTCTCTTAAATGGTCTTTTTCCATTAGGATGAGCATCAGCAATAGCAAGTTGATCTACTATTTTCGAGCCATCTTTCATCTTTATGATTACACGACCTCCAAAACATTTCTTTTTTGGATTAGGATCGTGATATTTCTTAGTCCATTTTTTATCTTCAAAAGTTTTGATCTTTTTCCACAATTCAATAGTGCTTTTTTTATGGGCTCTTTCACAAGTATAAGAATTGATATGGTGCCACTTGCCATCCTCCAATGCTACTGCAAAAATGTACATGATTGAATGATCTAATGTTTCTCTGCTTGCGTTTGGATCCATTTTTTGGGGATCGTTTGCCCCACTACCAATTACATTGTGAGTATGATGACTAGTATGAATTTCAATTTTTTTTATATTAGAAATATTGTTAATTTTTTTATTTAAACTTCTGGCCAAATCTATCCACGCCTGCGCTTGATATTCTGCAGAATGTTCCTTGGTATAAGTTTCTAATATAGCTTTTTTTTCCTCACAAATTTTTGGTAAAGGAATCGTATACTTCGCTTTAGGTCCCGAAAGAACATAAGCTATTATACTATCCTCACCTTCATATATCGGACTCGGAGAACCCTCTCCTCTCATTGCTCTATCCACCGCTTCAATAGCCAACTTGCCAGCATGCGAAGGGGCGAATGCTTTCCAACTTGAAATTTGTCCTTTTCTCGATTGTCTTGTGGAAATTGTTGTATGTAAAGCTTGTTGAATCGATTGATAAATTGTTTCTACATCAAGTTTTAATAACGAACCAAGCCCCGCCGCAACACTAGGGCCCAAGTGAGCAATATGATCAATTTTGTGTTCATGTAAACAAATTCCCTTAACTAGATTCACTTGAATTTCATATCCTGTAATAATTCCTCTAATCAAATCCATTCCCGATAAATTTTTTTGTTGTGCCACTGCTAAGATAGGAGGAATATTATCTCCAGGATGACTGTAATCGGCAGCTAAAAATGTATCATGAAAATCCAACTCTCTAACAGCTGTTCCATTAGCCCAAGCCGCCCACTCACAATGAAATTTTTGATTTGAATTTATTCCAAATATTGTTGCTCCATCTTTTCTTGGATGAGCTAAAGCCATATCTCTTGCTGAGACTACTGGTTGTCTTTCAAGCGAAGCTGCCGCAACTGCCGCATTATCAATAATCCTATTAATAACCATATCAATCGCTTGTTCATTTAATGGTGCATCGTCAGAAGTAATTTCAGCAATTTTCCAGGCCAATTGATCTTTTTTTTTTAATTTAGATTTAGAAGAATGAACTTTAACTTTAATATTTCTCAATTTAACTCCTAGATAAAAGCATGTTTCTTAATACATATTGGAGAATTCCCCCATGTTTATAATATTCTATCTCATTTTTTGTATCAATTCTGGAAATAGTTTTAATAGTTTTGGTTGTTCCGTCTGCATATTTAATTTCAACATCTACATCTTCTGTTGGTTTCAATCCTTTTTCTATGT
>MPLX02027298.1_pt1 | contig 23779 bp, 21 predicted proteins | sample 1617341 | NCBI WGS metagenome assembly MPLX02 (sample SAMN05944804, study PRJNA350692) | marine metagenome | biome: marine; feature: ODZ; material: water; isolation source: 120 m water sample filtered on 0.2 um supor filter | place: Pacific Ocean | collected 2012-04-08 | depth 120m m | reverse complement strand
GATTTGTCCATCATTTCTCTTACACTTCTCGTTGTTTTTCTGTTATTCCAGAGAAGTTTAACATTCTTGAACTACAGTTATCTATAACATAGCCAATTAATTATTTTTTAAATATAATTTATTATTTACTCCATAAAATTTAATTTTTCATATACACAAATATTCAACAACACACATATTATTCCAATTTAAAATCTATATTATTATTTTCTATAATTTCAAACTCTTAGTATAGCGTTTTTTAGCTTAACCTACAAGAAATCTAGCCTGCTCAATTGTTTCTGTATAATGATATCTAAATCATCAGCAAAAATATTTTCTTGATTCAATACTATATTCCTTTATTTATTTTTTACTTATTCTTCATTAAATCAAGATAATTTTCATTATATAAAATATGCATAAAACTATTCATGATAAAACTACATTGAAGTAAATCCATCGTCAAGTATTCCAAGTATTCAATATCGGCCCAGTGTGCTCCTTAATGGCTTGCCCTCTGGATACGTTTAGTACTTGTATCTTATACCTAGTTTAGGTTGTTCGTGCTTACCTGACTTAAGTTACAATTTTACACTCTAATGAAGATACATCTTTCTCATTGTGTTGGGGGGGGGTACTGAGCTAACTATTTTATAGATCTGGGATGGGGCCTTTTGCTTCACATGTTGTACATTTACGTGCTTGCTAAGGAAACCACTAAACAGCTATAAATCCTGTATGAAGATGAATTAAATTTAAATTAACTTAATCTCATTCTCTTGGCATCAAATAGTACCCTAAAAAACGTTTTATTTGTGAAAATACATGAAATCTATTGAACTTTTTGAAACATTTATCTTACTGTATTTATTATGATTAATCATTCTAATGGATAGTTTATCCTGACTTGAGGGATAAGAAACCAGTCTTAACGGTCCTTCATCACCTGTACATGTTCTTAGGCCAAATCAATCATGACGTTCAGCCTATCCTCGTAAGTTTCGTAAAGGATAATACCTCCAGTAGTCCGCCAAACTGATTGAAGCCTACCTGGGCCGGAAAAAATTCCATGAGGACGTCCGTCAAGTCCTCCATGCTTAAAAGATTCACCCTTTCCTCTTCAAATCCTGTATCTTGAACATGTCAATCTATTGATCATGACATGTTGATCGAGACATGAATCTAAATCGGAATACCTCTCATTCTGAACTCAAAGAATTCTATCGGCGAATCGACCGCCACAAGCTGACCCTATTCTCCGTTGTTTTGTTATCCGTTCAGCCAGAGTGGTCCAGCCTTGGAAAAACTTCAAAAGTCCAGAAAACCAAACCCCTGGCTTGGCTACAAAATGGAATACCACAACCCGATGGATGGCGGACCGGTCATGCCCACCCTTTCCGCGTTTTTACACGGAATGCCAAAACAATTCATAAGCCAACCGTACCAGACCACCGAACATCAGGTCTTCTCGGTCAAAGAAGGTTCAGGCCGGACTTGGATAGGGGAAGGAGAAGACCAGATTGAAATCAGCTGGAAGCCCAAAGACCATTTTGTCATTCCAGGCTGGTACCGATACTCCCATCAGATAGAAAACGATTCGGTCCTTTTTTCGTTTTCGGACCAGGGCAGCCAGCAGAAACTAGGCATTTGGAGAGAGAAACAACATGAGATTTGATGAATTTCTGAAAGAATCAATAAGGCTACTTTGTGTCCAAGCCTGATCCGGGCTCTATTGGAGATTTCATCAAGTTCCAGGATGTCTCAAAAACAATTCATTCCTCATCTTTTCAAATTAATCCTCTGGATCTCTTCATGCTGATATCCTTTTGGAACAAGGGGAGGATTTTTCATATTAAACCCTAATATGCCTGCTCAACTCGCTTTTGAAACCCAGTCTACCTGGTATGAAGCCCAGGCAAACCGTCCTCCAATCGGAGAACCTCTCAAGGAGGTGGTTGAGACCGAAACCTGCATCGTCGGCGCCGGTCTGGCCGGCTTGTACCTGGCCAAGGAACTTTCCGAGAGAAATCGACCTGCCTTGATCGTCGAAGCACGAAGGGTGGGGTTGGGGGCATCCGGAAGGCACGGGGGTTTCTGTGGGCCTGGTTGGGCTGTAGAAGCTGAAAAAATCGAAAAACATGTGGGGCTGGATCAAGCCAAAACCCTCTTCGATCTTTCCCTCGAAGGTTTTCATATGGTTCAGGAGGTTCTCGATTCAGGAGAAGCTCTAATGACTCCCGGCATCCTTCATCCTTCCACTTACCATAACGCCGAGGATCTCTTAAAGAACCGCGATAAGATGGCCAAAGAATATGGTTACGAAGTGGATTACCTCGAAACGGATGCAGTGAGAACAATGCTTGATACCTCAAGGTATTATCAGGCATATCGTGATCCGAAGGCCTTTCATTTCGATGCATTGAAGCTCTGTCTGACACTGGCTGAAGTTCTCCAAAAGATGGGAGTTCCAGTTTATGAAAACTCAGGGATGAAGGAATTTCACAAAACGAGTATGGGCTGGGAACTTACCACCGAACAGGGTTCAGTCCGCTGCAAGCAGCTTGTTTTTTGCTGTGGAGGTTACGGTGGAAGGGAGTTTGCAAAATTGAGAAGGGCGTTTCTACCGATCACCACTTACGTCATCGTCACTCCTCCACTGGGAGAAAAGTTAAAAAAAACCATTCAAACCTCGGACGGGGTCTCCGATGAACGCCGTGCAGGAAATTATTATCGAATCGTCGATGGAGACCGTCTGCTCTGGGGAGGAGACATCACCGCGTTTGGAGAGGTACATCCGGAACGCATCTCACAAAAAATGGGAAGAGACCTTGTTGAGGTTTATCCCCAGCTAGCCAATGATCTTGGTTCGGTTCCGGTCGAATACTCCTGGTCCGGGCTGATGGGCTATGCCCGACATCTGATGCCCGAGATCGGCCCTTTGGATCAGGGGCTCTGGGCCTGTACCAGTTTTGGTGGACATGGTGCCAACACCGCCCCCATCGGTGCCAGATTGATTGCCGAGGCTATCTGCCTCGAATCTGAACGCTGGCGTTTGTTCGAAGCGTTCGGCTTTCCCTGGAATGGCGGACCTTTCGGCCCCTATGTGGTGGAATCAGTCTATCGAAAAATGCAGCTCGGTGACCACTGGCGTGCTATACGATCACGCTGGTAAATCCTCTTCAGAAGAAAATCTCAGATCCCAAGACCAATTCATTCCACAGGCAGATCCAATAGAGGTGCGTACTGCTGGCCTGAATACATATCGCTTTCTCCAGGGTCCCCCTGAATGCGTGGACGTGGAAAGGAGAACTTGATGGCCCGGGCCTGGGGCAGTTGAACCAGGAGGACCTCCTCTTCGGGTATTCGATAGGTTTCCGCAATCCAGCGTTTGGAGGGTACGCCCGCTTTGACCGCACGGAGAAAGTCCGCTTCGGTATCGAACATCAAGTCGAAGGTGATCCAGAACGGCCCGGCATTTTTGGAACGGATCAAACTTGCCAGCATCCCCAGGTTTGTTTTGGAAGCACCGCTCACCAGACCTCCTCCACCGAAAACCGGAAAGGATCGAACAGAGAATCGGGAACCAGCACATGATTCAACATGAATCGGTAAGCCGGGCCTCTCTCGATTTCGGGAGGAGAGAAGGGAAAGGCAATGCCGCTGATGAACCCCTTCCATTCCGGGATCGACCAATGGGATCCGGCATGGGTGACGAAGCGTGCAATGTCCGTGGCAACAGACTGTTCCGGTGCAGTGACCGTGAAGAGAATTCCCAGTTCGTGGGCAGACTGATCTTGCATGGGCTCGGTCTTCCCCATCACCGCGTCGCGTCCGTAAAAGGAAATCTCAATGTTCACCTCCCTGCCGACTTCAAAACCGGTCAGTTCCTGCACACGCTGTTTGAAATGCTCCATCATGCCATCCCTCCAGGCATCGACGCCACGGATGATGAAGGGGTCCCGGATCCCGCCAATGGCAACCGTCTGGTATCCCCTAAAAGCAGACCCCTCCAGTTTCAGGGTGTAGCGTTCCGGATGGAACACCGATCCTTCCACGCGTGTCACGCGATCATTGATGGCATGGTAGCTTGAATTCGTTGTGTCCAGGGTTCCGGATGGTTCACGGAAAAGGTTGGGATCCGCATTTTCATAGAGGGTGTGGGCCGCTAGGCTCATTGGAGTGCAGGCCGCTTCTTCAGAGAGGGGTTCAACACTGAATCCGGAATCATCGATCTTTGCGAACACTCCTCCGGAAGCTGGCAGTGTGGTGCAGACCGCTCCGCATTCCACCGTTTTTCCACAATGCCAGACAGGACCTGGAGCAATCCCTTTCATCATCGGGTAGGCAGCGAACAGCGCCGTATCTGAGGCTCTCCCACAAAGGACCACGTCGCAACCCTCCTCAAGGGCTTTGACAATCGGTTCATGCCCCATCATCGCAACGATATGACTGCATTTGAGGATGCTTTCGCGGTCGATGGAAGGTGCCCCAGGAAGAGACTGGACCATGTCTTTCTTAAACGCTTCAGCGATTTTCTGAGGTTTCTGTTCGGAGTAGATGAGGCCGAGTTTAAGAGACATGCCCTCTTCCTTGGCAGATTCCAGAACCATCTCCCGTACCCAGTTCACACCGTCATCGGTACCAGAAGTTCCACAGGATCCGATGACCAAAGGCACTCCAAGTTCTTGACGTGCACGGAGCAGGCGTCTCAAATCATGCAGGACGGCTCTTCGGGACAACTTGGGTTTGGATGCCCCCAGGTAGAACGGGCCTGAATCAGTAGAGCCTGCATCACAGGCGATGAAATCGGGTTGAAGTACAATTCCCCGTTCCAGGGTTTCATCTGGAAAACCCATGCCCAGAGCCCCGGTGGGACTGATCAGGGAGACACTTGGGGTGTTCATCCCAGAGAAGAGGCCTTCCTTCTGGAACGCCAGTCACGATAGAGCGGAATCATGACGAACGCCAAGGTGGCTAAGACAAGAGCCAACGTCATCGGCCTTTCCCAAAGAAACTGGATTCCATTGGCGTTACGGATCGCCCTGCCGAAATTATCCTCGAATATTTGTCCCAGCACGAATCCGATGAGCAGGGGTGGAAGTGGATAGTCCGCAAAGCGCATGATGATGGCAAATACACCAAAACCTATCAGCAAGAGCAGTTCCGTCGCGTTGTTCTGCCCAATATAGGCTCCAGCCATGGCGAAGAAAAGGACAAATGGAATCAGATAAGTTCTCGGAATCGCCAGCAGTCTGGCAATGTATGGCACCAGTGGAAGGTTGAGGATGAGCAGGATGATGTTGCCGAAATACATCGAAAAAATCACCGACCAGAAAACTTCCGGACGATCCTGCATCAAGAGGGGACCGGGCTGAAGGTTAAGGGCTATAAACGCGCCCAACAGAATCGCCGTCGTTCCGGAACCGGGAATACCAAGAGTCAGCAGAGGGACGAAGGAGCCTGTGCTGGCAGCATTGTTTGCCGTTTCCGGGGCAGCAAGCCCCTTGATCGATCCTTGGCCGAATTCCTTACGTTCCTCTGGGTTCGCCAGGTTCCGTTCCACTGCATATCCGAGGAACGAGGCAATGGTGGCTCCTGCTCCCGGCATGACACCGATCAGGAAACCCTGAATCGACTGCCTGCCGATGACTGGTGCAATCGTTTTGGCTTCCTTGAGGTTGATGCGAAGGTTGGAAATATCACGCGCTTCCTTTGAACCTCCCTTCTGACCACGAAGCACATCCAGGGCAAGGAAAAAGGCTTCCGGAACCGCAAAAAGCCCCATCGCAAGGGTGACGAAATGAATCCCGCTTTGCAGGTCGAGCAGTCCAAGCGTAAAGCGCGGTGCGTTGAACAGGGATGATTCCCCGACGGTAGAGAGCATCAGTCCAAGAAGAGTCATCATCAATGCCTTGAGCACCTTTCCTTTTCCTGCAAAAGCAGCCACAGCAGAGAGCCCCACAAGCATCAGCGCAAAGTATTCTGCAGACCAGAAAAGGATCGCGAAACTCGCCAGGACTGGAGCGAATCCCATCAGGAGGATGGCCCCGATGGTGCCCCCTGAAAAGGAGGAAATCGCTGCAATCGTCAACGCCTTGCCCGCCTGCCCTTTGCGGGCCATCGGATAACCGTCAAAAGAAGTTGCCACCACCGCGGCTTCCCCCGGGGCATTGATCAGAATCGAGGAAGTCGAGCCGCCGAAAATCGCACCATAATAAACTCCAGCAAGCAGAATCAGGGTCGTTGAAGGATCACCAATCTGAATGCTGACGGGGATCATGATCGCCACCACCGACATCGGCCCCAAACCGGGAAGCATGCCGATGATGGTGCCGATGAAACATCCCAGCGCCGCAAAGAACATGTTCTGTAGAGTGAAAGCTGTCTGGATCCCCAGCAGCATCTGATCCCACATTATGACCTCACTGATAGATAATCATCGGCCAGGGCCGCATGAAGATGGTCAATACTTCATCGACCAAATACCAAACCAGGAAAGACGCAAAACAGGAAACCGGTACCAGGATCCAGAATTTGCGTTCCCCAAGCATCAATCCTCCAAAGATGAGAAACACTGAAGTGGAAATCAAAAAACCCGCTTGCCTCAGAGAAAGGGCATAGATGACTGCCAGGATCAATAGTCCGGCCCCTTTGCCCCATTCATAATTTTCTGGAGATTCCAGGTATTTGTGATCGGATCCGAGAACCTTATTTTCCTCACCTGAGCCGGAACTCTGTTCTTCCGGCACCAAAAGCAGTGCAATCGAGCAGACCATCCCCGCCACGGCCAGTCCAATGGGCAGGGTGTTGGGTTTCATTGCCAGAAACCGTTCAAAAGGCAGAATCCGGTAAGTGAAGGCCAGGTAGCCGTAGCCGCTGGAAAAGGCCAGCAACCCCAGAGCGACCCATCGGTTGATGCTGAGCATGTTGACTCGAAACGGAAGGAGGAAACGGGAGGATTCCTCCTCCCGCATTAATATGCTCCCGGATTACAAGAATCCGAGTTCACGCATCAGGTTGCCGATGACTTCTTCCTGCGCAGCAAGGAAGACCATGAAACTGTCACCGGGATTATGAATGTTGACCCATCCGTTTCGTGCACGGACGGCTTCCCATTCCGGAGTGTCATACATTGCACCCAGCAGTTCGATGTATGCACGGCGCTTGTTGCTCGGCAGATCGGGAGCAGCAAAAAATCCGCGCCAGTTGACAAATGTTGCATCATAACCCTGCTCTTTCAGTGTCGGGGCATTCGGGGCAGCAGGAACTCGATCATTGGAAGTCACACCGATGATGCGGACCTTGCCTGCCTGCTCCATGGTCACCGCTTCGGAAAAACCGGTGGACAGTGCATTGATCTCTCCGGAAAGCAATGCTGCCATGGCCTTGCCTCCTGCATCGAAGGGGATGTATTTGACTTTGGTCGGATCTGCACCTGCAGCCTTGAATGCCATTGCTGCAACCAGGTGGTCCATCCCACCGGGAACTGAACCTCCGCCGATGGCAACGTCACTGGGATTTTTCTTGTAGGCTTTGACGAGGTCGTCAAAGTTGCCCAAAGAACTTCCAGAATTGACCACCAACGCCGCATAGTCACCGATGGTCCCGGAAATAAGTGTCAAATCCCTGAAATTCTGTGGGAAGACCTTGGTCAAAGAACGGATCACAATCGGAGTCGAGTTGACCATCAATGTGCCGTGGTTGCTCCTGGAGTTTTCGATCAGGTAGCCTATCGCTTTTCCTCCACCACCACCGGACATGTTTTCAAAAGTCGCCTTGCCCAAAAGCCCGGACTTGGTCAATGCCTCACCCGTCCCACGGGCGGTTCCATCCCATCCTCCTCCGGCGCCACCGGGAATGAGGAAATGGATGCTGTCCACCATCGGTTTTGCTGAACTGGATCCCACTGCAAGAGCTAGCGAGGTGATCGTGACAAGCAGTATGCCGAATAATTTTTTCATCATGTCTCCTTAGATTGAGGTTTGTTTTCGGCCTGTTCCAGATGCCAAAGGAGAATCTCCCATTGCACCTTCAACGCAAATTAGTATTTTAAATCAAACATCAGGTCAATGTTCTGGGTTTAAAGTTTTTTGACTCTTTTTCGTTCATAAAGTTCATAGTGTTCATCAAGACATTCTTAGAAAGATTCTCATGCATGTGAATTCTCAATCATCATCCCTGGGCATCCAAAAGATGCTGCCGCGTTCTCTGGGAACCCGAATGCTTTTGCTGATGATGGGCCTTTTGATTCTGCTGGTGGGCGCAACCGGCTTTATCGGGAACCAGGTTGTCACGGGCATTCTCAACGAATACATAGGACGTACTGCACTCAACGTTTCCAAGACGGTTTCCTTGACCGGGGTGGTTCAACAAGGTCTGAAGCAGTTGCAATCGCAGGAAATCCAACAGTATGCGGAACGCGTGAGACAAGCAACGGGCGCCAGTTTTGTCGTCGTCGGTGATCATGAGGGAAAACGTTACAGCCACCCTGTTCCAGAGCGCATCGGCAAGTACATGGTTGGAGGAGACAACGAGCAGGCCCTGGTTCATGGACAGTCCTACATTTCAAGGGCGGTGGGCACACTGGGGCCCTCTTTGAGGGGCAAAGTCCCCATTTTTTCTTCAGCAGGAAAGATTATCGGGGTGGTCTCCGTCGGTTATCTCATCGAAACAATGCGTGACGTAATCCAGCCCTATCAGCAACGGCTGCTGCTCTGGATTTTCGGACTCTTCGGGGTTGGCGCTTTGGGTACCTGGCTCATTGCGAGGGAAGTCAAACGTTCCATTTTCGGTCTCGAACCTTATGAGATTGCAGGCCTTTACCGTGAAAGGACCGCCCTGCTCGAATCGATTCGAGAGGGCATCATTGCCATCAATGAAAAAGGAGAGGTGACGGTGATGAACCAACAGGCAGCACAGATTCTCGGGTTCACCCCGGAGGAAGCACTTGGAAAGCCGATTGAGATGATGCTTCCCGAAACACGGATGCTTGAAGTGCTGAAAACGGGAAAAGGGGAACATGACCAGGAGATGCTGATCCAGGAAGAGGAAGTGATCGTCAATCGGGTTCCTATTCTCGAACAGGAACATGTTTCCGGAGTGGTTTCCAGCTTCCGAAGAGCCCAGGACATCGACCGTCTGGTTCAGGAACTGACCAGCATTCGCGAATATTCCCAGGCCCTGAGAGCACAGACTCATGAATATTCCAACAAACTCCACACCCTGGCAGGGCTGATCCAGATTGGAGCGACCAAGGAAGCTCTGGAGTTGATCGGCAGGGAATCTTCCGGTTACAACGCCCTACTCAGACAGCTTTCGGATCAAATTCAGGATCCCTTTCTCTCTGCTATCATCGTTGGAAAATACCACCGGGCGATGGAACTGAAAACCCAACTCGAACTCGATCCCGAGAGCTGGATGAGTAACATCGGGCATTCCAGCCGCAGTGAAAAAATCGTCACCATTCTTGGAAACCTGATAGAAAATGCGCTAGAGGCTTCCGCTTCCGAAGAAGGGCAAAAAAAAGTCAGCCTCTCGATGACGGATGTGGGCAACGAGCTGATTTTCGAAGTTGAGGATTCCGGATCAGGAATTTCAGAGGAACAGCAAAAGACCATCTTTGACGAGGGTTTTTCCACCAAAACCGGGACCGGTCGAGGGATCGGGTTACAGCTGGTCCAGAAAAACCTGATCCAGTTGGATGGACATCTTACCATCGGCGAGAGTTCCCTGGGCGGTGCTCGCTTCACAGCCTACATTCCCAAAACCATCATCAACGGCGAAAGCAATGAACACCCGGGTCCTGATCGCGGATGATGATCCGAGGATCACAGAAATCCACCAGCATTATGTCAATAAGGTCGAAGGGTTTGAGGTCATAGGACTTTCGAACACCCTGGAGGATACCGAGATGCAGATCAGGGTCATGGAACCCCAGCTGATTCTTCTCGACATCTACTTCCCTGACGGCTCAGGCATTGACTTGCTGAAGCAGATCCGGCAACAGTCCAAAGCCCTGGATATCATCCCGATCACTGCGGCCAAAGAGGTACGTTTACTTCAGGAAGCTCTGCGCGGGGGAGTCTTCGATTACATTCTCAAACCGGTGGTCTTTCTCCGTTTCGAACAGACTTTGAAGCGTTACCGGAGTCATCGTTTGAATCTTCAATCTCTGGAAAGTCTGAAACAGTCCGACATCGACCGCATCATCCATCAGGAAAACCTGGGAACTTCCAGAAGGACGGAACCGGAATTACCAAAGGGCATCGATCCGGTGACTCTCGATAAGATCCTTGATGAAATGAATCGGGAAAGCGGAAAGTTCACCTCCGAGGAGATGGCGGAACGGGTTGGAGCAAGCCGTACCACCGCCAGACGCTACCTGGAATACCTGGTCAGCCGCGGCAGCCTCGAAGTCGATGTGAGTTATGGTGGCGTAGGTAGGCCGGAACGCATCTACCGGATGAACCGATGATGCATCAATCTCAATCCAAAGGATTGTTCCCAGTATAATTCCAGCGAAATTCTGGCGGGGTGGGGCCTTTGTTACGGCCTCCCTGGTTTTGTTGTTCCCAGGCATGGGCCAGGATTCCCACCGAACGTGAAAGACAGAAAAGTCCACGGGCCAAGGGTGGGGCAAACCCAAGTTCTCCAAAAATCACTGCTGTTGCACCATCGATGTTCATGGCGATTCCAAAGCTTTTTCCCTGGCTGAGATGTTTTTGCATCTGGATGCCAATGCGCATGTAAGTCCCTGACACGACGTTTTTCGCTTCTGCGTCTGAGGTGAGTTTCATCAAACGCGGTGCACGTGGATCAACGGGTTTGTGGAAACGGTGGCCAAAACCTGGAATGTATTTCCCCTGGGTCATACGGTGTCCTGCAATCACCTTCTCGACGGATGCTTCAAGATCTTGCCCGGAATCGATCATTTCGTTGGCTTTCTGCATCAGTTCCAGACACTGTTCACCTGAACCACCATGAACATCACCAAGCATGTTGACGGCGGATCCAAGGGCATGGTTCAAGGAATTCCCGCAACTGACCGCCATTCTGGCAGCAGCAATCGCCGGTGCCTGCGGGCCATGATCCACTGATGCCACCAAAGCAGCTTCCAGTAACTTGGCCTGCTCGGGTTCCGGCAAGCTCCCTCTGAGCATCAACCAGATCATCTGGATGAAACTGATTTCTCCAATCAGGTCCTCAATGTTTTGTCCTCGAATCCGGATCTTTCCCGGCCGCATATCGATAATTTCTGTACTCCACCAATTCCGAACCTTTTCGGAAGGATCCTGTTCATTTGGATTCATATCACTTTCTCCTGATGGAAATTGGCGATCTCGTCATCGTTGTATCCACAATCTTTAAGGATCGCATGCGTGTCCTCTCCCAATTGGGGTGGAGGCCTTTGCACGGAAAGAGGTTTACCATTGAGTTGTATTCCGGTTCGAACCAGTTGAACAGGCTTTTCAAGACCAGGAACCTCTTCAAACTTTTCCAGAAATCCTCTTTCCCTGATCTGTTGCAGTTCAAGAGCCTGAGGCACGCTGAGCACCTCTCCTGCAGGAACCCCGGCCTGGTTTAATTGTTTGGACCAATAGGCTGCACTGTTTTGTTGGAGTTCTTTTTCCAACTCCTGTTTCAGTTTTTCACGGTGCTGCTTTCGAAGTTCTCGGCTGATAAAATCCGGATGATTCACAAGATCCTTACGTTCAAGAAGTCCACAGAGGATTTCATACTGCTCCTGCTTGTTGGCAGCAATGTTCAACAACCCACTACCGGTTTGAAATGCTCCTGAGGGAGCAGAAGTGAAATTTTCATTTCCCATTCTCTGGGGATCAATTCCTGCGGAAAGGTAGTTGCTGATGATCCATCCCATGGTCGCCATCGTCGATTCCAACATCGACACATCGATGAATACGGCTTCCCGTTTTGGCTGACTCAAGGATGCTGTTATGCCCAGTGCCGCGGTGATGCCTCCAATCGTGTCGGACATGGGGAAGCCGACCCTCAAGGGACCGGAATCATCTGTTCCTGTCACAGACATGGATCCCGAAAGTCCCTGGATGATTTGATCGTATGCCGGAGAATCCCATAATGGACCATCCTGCCCGAAACCCGAAATAGCACAGTAAACCAGCTGTGGATTGATCTCTTTCAACTTATCAAACCCGAGTCCGAGTCGCTCCATCACCCCCGGTCTGAAATTCTCCACCAGGACATCCGCTTTCTCAATCAGTCTGAAGAATATTCCACGACCTTGAGGATGTTTGAGGTTGAGGGTCAGGGAACGTTTGCCCGCGTTCTGGGCAAGGAAGGAGACTCCCATCCCTTTTTCATTCAATTTTGGATCCGCTCCAAGCTGACGTGCCAGGTCTCCACGTTCTGGTACCTCAACCTTGATTACCTCTGCCCCCAAATGCGCCAGCTGATGGCAGCAAAAAGGACCTGCAAGCACATTCGTCAAATCCAGCACTTTGAATGATTCCAGAGGTTTCATTGAATTTTATCGATATGATCGAATTCAGGATTTGCAGAATGTTATTCTCAGGCAGCCACAAATTTGATTCACCAAACTCCGAACATGTAGCCACGATCCTTTGCAGTTCCTGTTCTTGCATCGATGGTTTCGTGGGAGATCGTTGAACGGAGACATCGTTTTCGAATCCATTCGTTGAGCCGGGTTTCCATATCATCACGGATTGGCTTCTTCGTAGGATCTGAACCGAGATCTTTGAGTTCCTTGGGATCGGATTGAAGGTCGAAAAGCTGTGGAGGAAATTTTTGGTATTGGATGTATTTCCAGCGTTCGGTGCGGACCATGAAAGCACGGCATTCATCAGGAGCTAGGCCCAGCTCAAGCCTTGCTTTGCGCCAGGCATAGTCCGCTTCAGAGTAGACAGTATCCCGCCATTCAGGGTTTAGGGAATTTCGAAGCAGTCCGAGTAGCGAATTCCCTTCCAACCGATGAGCCGGGATGTCACCACCCAGAACATCCAGAAAAGTTGGAATGAGATCGATGGATTCTACAAATCGTGAATCGCATGTCCCCCGGGTTGAATCAGCCTTTGCAGAAGGATCCACAAGGATCATTGGGATCTTTACCGTTTCTTCATGAAAAAGTTCCTTTTCCCCAAGCCAGTGATCCCCCAGGTAGTCTCCATGGTCGGATGTAAAAACGATCATGGTCTTTTCCAGCAATTCCCGTTTTTCCAGGAAATCCATAAGTCTGCCGAGATGATCGTCAATTTCTGTGATCAACCCCATGTAGGCAGGAATGACCGTTTCCCGCACCTCATCCCTGGAGAAGTTGATGCTCTCCTCGTGCTTCATGAATGCAGCAACAACAGGATGGGGATCCTCCTTTTCATGCTGCTGCCGGTTGGCAGTTAAAATCTGCTCCGGAGCATAGAGGGAATGATAGGGAGCAGGTACGATGTAGGGCCAATGCGGTTTGATGTAGCTGAGGTGAAGGCACCATGGCTGGTCTCCGAGTTGATCGATCCAATGCATTGCCCGGTTCGTCATGTAGGCTGTTTCAGAATGCTCCCGTGAGACCCTGGCCGGAAGACGTGCGTTTCGCATCTGCCAACCACTGAGGATTTCTCCGTTCGGTCCCTCTGCCGAGTTGGCAACACTGTGCCAAGGATTTTCCCCTGCATATCCCTGATTTCTAAGGTATTGATTGTAGGCCATATCCGGATCCACAGACTGATCGGGGTGGACCCCGTCATCCCGTTCCCAGGGTTCAAAACCACATTGGGAAACAAGCATTCCTGGTTCAGATTGAGGATCGATTCCCAAACGGCTCATGCCTTCATGATCTGGAGCAAAATGGGTTTTCCCGGTCAGCCCCACCCGAAGCCCATGGGGCCTGAGGTAATCTCCTAAAGTCCTCTCTCCCACAGGCAGAGGAACATTGTTATAGGTTGAACCATGGGAGAACAAATATCGTCCTGTGTAAAACGACATGCGTGAAGGCCCACATACAGGAGCCTGACAATAGGCCTGGGTAAAGTTCACTCCCCGGTTAGCCAATGCATCGATGTTTGGTGTTGAGATGGAAGGATGCCCGTTGCAGCCAAGGTAATCGGCACGCAGTTGATCGCACATGATGAAGAGGATGTTTTGAGCCATATTCAGGCTTCCCAACAGAGTTTATCAAGGATTATTAAAATAGAGGATATTCCATAAACCGAACATGCTCAAAGAACAAATCCAATTCCATTCGACTGGGTTTTCATGTTAAACACTTCTTAAGGAATACCATCAGAAATTTTCTTGCATTCTTCAGGAATGCTTGTCAGGTTAGAATTGTTTTGATGGTTTGAATAAATCCTCACGAGAAAAAACTATGAAAACTCTATTCATTACCATTTTTTTGATGACCTCCATGGCTGCTTCGACTCTGGCTGGATCTGGTTGCGAACATTACAAGGAAGTGACCTTTGCGGAACAGAAAAGCAGCATTCAGGAAACCTTAATTGTTGAAGTGGAAGGGATGGAACTGATCCAACTCACCAATGAAGACGGAAAGGTGCTTTTCAAAATCCGGAACCTTTTTGGTGAAGAAGTCGCCCAAGGACTTGACCGGGAGCAGCTCGCAGAACAATTCCCTAAAGTCTACAAAGCTCTCATCGAAAGCTGATTTTCGATTTGGGGCAGTTCCCTCTGCCTCCTTAGGCTTTTTCTCCCTTCAGGAATGGGATATCCTGAAGGGACCGGTCCTTGTCATGATCATGACCCATGATCAAACCATCCTAATGTCTTCATTCAATTGTATAAAAATTGGGGCAAGAGGGTTCGTCCTTCTGCTTCTTTTCATCTCAGTGGCTTGTGAAAGTTCTCACAGGCTGAGGCCTATGACAGTAGGATTCCAGGAATGTGAACTGATTTTTTCAGTCCATGACCGATGCATGCAGGTCGATGAGGAAAAGGCCTTCACCTTCACTTTCCAGTCCGATCATGCTGGAGTCAGCTTTGGACAGGACAACCTTAGTTTATCCGCCTCGGATTTTTCCCTGGAAGACAGCCGTGGATGTCATTTCACGCAGGAATACCGCATTTCGTATCAGGCTGAACCGAGTCCTGCCCCAGATTTCCAGTGGACCATCCTGGAAGGAAATGAAAGCTGGACAGTTTTTCCCGTCAAATTACGGGAGTGTGGTTACTGATCAAAGATCCCTGAGTTTTTTTATTTTCCATTTTCTTTGACCATCCGTCCTCGTTTTACACGGAAGAGGACCTTTCGTTCCCGATCATAGGCAACGGTATCCCAGGGAAGTCCTTCATGAAATTCTCCTTCGCTACGCATCCCATTGGGGTGGGTCAAGGAACCCTCACCGTGTTCCAGACCTTCCTCCCAGTTTCCGTCATACTTGACTCCAAGGGGTGAGAGGTAGCTTCCTTTTCCATGAGGAAGAAGTCCCTGAACCTGGCCCTGGTATCTCCCGTGTTGTTTCGGGCTTCCCTGATGAAGCCAGACCCAATGATCTTTTTCCCATTTACGATAACGGATTTCTCCATAATCAATTTCTCGAACCACTTCCCCCTGGGCGAGTTTTTCAATGATTTCTGCTTTCGCATCAAAACGGGTGATGTTCCATACTTTTCCATCCTTCCATTCTCCTGAATTGCGGAAACCGTTTGTCAGGTGTTCCTCTCCGGGTCCATGAGCCCGTCCCTGTTTAAAACGCCCGACATGATAGCTGCCGTCAACCCGGACATGAGTCCCCAACCCGTTGTAACGACCTGCTTCCCATTCCCCGGAATAACTGGAGCCTCCGGCATAACGCATCCTGCCCTGGCCTTGGGGGAGTCCATCCTGAATCTCTCCCTGATAATGATCATGGATCGAATCCTCACCCACCAGCATCCAGCGAACCCCTTCGGTTGTCTTCCAGCGGTAGAGCGTTCCCCATTCTGAGGCCATAGCCGAGGTGAGCATCACGGGAAACAGCAGTCCAATACTTGTCATTCTGATGATTTGAATCATTAGCTGCATGAGGTCTTTCTTTTCCGGAGGATCAATATTCACAAGGATGCCTCGGAATTCCGCTAAGGTTTCGTATTTTTAGACAAGTTCCTGAACAGTAATGCACCCGAACCCAATTCATGCGCTATTTTTTCGTCATTGAAAAGGGCTTTGACAAACTGGGCAGACCTTCTCTGGAAGATCACTTTTTTTCTTCATCCTTCAACAGGAATTTGATGGACCCAGTACAACACCAAAAAGGCAAATTCTCCAAAGAGGATTCCAACCCAGAGTCTTCTCCCTAAAAGATAAAATCCCAGGAACGCAATGAACATCGAAAACAGTCTTTGCCAAAGAGGGATTTCCAGCAAAATTCCTGAGGGAAACACCAAAGTTCTGGCAACCAACGCAGCAATGATGCCATAGGCAAGACAGGTGAACCATTCGAAAATAGGATGATTGGGCTCGATGCGATGGCTGATCAGAACTGCTGCAAAACGCCAGATGTAGGTTGCAAAAATGGCTGACAAAAAAATCAGCCCCGCAGATGTTTCAGCCACCCGGCCCTTTCCCGGGTTTTGCAAAAGGAATACGGTTCCTAAGCCAAAAGGCCAGCGTCCCTGCCATGCTTCCACTGAGCACCAACCCCCATTCCTGAGTCCATTGATGAAACACAGGACCACTCAGACATCCCAAAACAAAGGCCAGTAAAAATGGAGGATGGGTCGTATTGGACATGATCAGTCCAAAATAGACTGGAACCAGAAAGAGCAGACAAAGGGATACCAGTTTGGGCATATGTTCAAATAGCAGGTAACCCTGTATCACTCCAATCACACCAGCCACCATGCAAGTGAATGAGAAACCAAGAAAATAGGCGACTCTTCGATCCGATGGGATTTCATAACCCCGACGCAGCATTTCGGCCCAGGTGTTGATCGAAATCATATGCACCAGCAAATAATTCCAGTGGCGTCCATGTGGTGCATCTCGAAACACAGGCATCATGGAAAGCGTCATGGGCATGAAGCGGGCATTCGCTCCCGCCACCCCAAGTGCGACCGCAACCAGTGGGGCTCCGAGTCCGTAGAGTTCGACATGCACAACCTGACCTGGCAGTCCCCAGATCAATACCGTCGACAGTACCGACATCCAAAGCGTCAGTCCCTGCTCCTGGGCCAGAGAACCAAACCCGGTCATGGCTGAAAATAAGAGTAAGGCCGGAACCCCCAACGCATTGAAGGAACCGGAAATAACACTGGTGAAGTTGGTTTCAAAACCTCTCATGATGATTTTTTCAAGAATGATCCTTAATCTCCATGCATTCAAAAATTGAATTTAATTTAACGGTGTCTGAAGCACTCCTCAAGTATGGAAGGAGTGAAACATCGATCTTCCAATACTTCTGTTGTGAAAATACTCGTGATGGATTAAATTCAGCTAATTATCATTTCTCAATAACAACAAATAATTCATTAAAAGGAACTCGTGATGACAGCTCTAAGCAATCAGGATTTTATCAGCCAGGACGCAGAACACCTGATTCATCCTCTCCATCATCAAGGCATGCATTCGAACGGACTCGTTTGGGTCAAAGGACGGGGAGCAATCCTTGAGGATGCCGACGGCAACGAATACCTCGACGGCTTGGCCGGGCTCTGGAACAACACCGCAGGGCATGGTCAGCAAACCCTGGTGGATGCCGCAACCCAGCAGATGTCGACCCTGCCTTATGCATCAGGCTACACAGGCAGTACCAACCCAAGGGCGATCGAACTTGCGGAACGGCTTGCTGAGATCATGTACCCGAAGATCAATCATTTTTTCTTTACTTCAGGAGGTGGAGAGTCCAGCGACAGCAATTTCAAGATGGCGCGGTATTACTGGAAACTCAAAGGCAAACCTGAGAAAATCAAGGTCATTTCACGTCAGTGGGGTTATCACGGGGTGACCCTCGCCGCGATGAGTGCCACAGGAATCAGCAGTTACTGGCCGATGTTTGAGCCGAGAATGCCAGGATTCGTCCACATTCCCTCCCCCTATCCTTACCGGTATCAGGCGCCCTCTGGAGAGAGTCAGGGCATCGCCGCAGCCAATGAACTGGAAAAAGCCATTCTCAGGGAAGGCCCCGACTCGGTCGCCATGTTCCTTGCCGAGCCAGTTCAAGGAGCAGGAGGAGTGATTGTGCCCCAGGAAGATTATTTCCCAAGAATCCGGGAAATCTGCGACCAGTATGAGGTCTTGTTCGTTGCCGATGAGGTGATCACCGGTTTTGGACGCACCGGAACCATGTTCGGCCTACAGCATTGGAACGTCGAACCGGACATGATCCAATTCGCCAAAGGCATCACATCGGGATACTTCCCACTGGGCGGGATCGGCATCAGTGATGAGATCTACCAGACCATGACCGAAAGCGAAACCGCATGGATGCATGCCTACACCTACAGTTCCCACCCTGTCGGATGTTCAGTAGGACTGGCGATGCTCGATCTCATTGAAAAAGAGGATTTCACAACTCAAGCACGTGACAAGGGGGCAAGGCTGCTGACGAACCTCAAAGATACTTTAGGAGATCACCCGAATGTTGGAGATGTAAGGGGATTAGGAATGATGTGCGCGGTGGAAATCGTCAAGGACCAATCCAATGGGGAGGAATTTGATGCCTCAGAAAAAATTGGTCCAAAAGTCCACCAGGCTGGTGTCCAACGGGGACTTTTCAGTCGTGTTCGCGGGGATGTCTACTGCCTGGCTCCGCCCATCATCACCAGCGAACAACAACTCGACCAGATCGTCGACATCCTCTACGACTCCATCAAGGAAGTTTTAGGATGAACAAACTTTATTATCCTCAAACCATTGAATCTTCCTTTTTCAGAAGCATGTGAACACAACAAAGGCTCCATACTCCTGATTTTACAGGAAGTCCTGAAGGGAGTTCTATCAGTGCTCGAAATCGGATGTGGAAAAGGTCAGCATGCGTTCTTTATCAGAAAGAGAAGTCCTCATCAGGGTCGAAGTGCCAGCGTAATTTCCGTCCTTCTGAAAAAAGGAAGGGTCCAGGGAGGATCATAAACCATGATGGAGGCCTGAAGGGCCTCCCCAAATTCCTTGGGTTCTATCCATCTTCGTAATCCTTCAGCATGTTTCTGCATCTTTTCTTCCGAATGGAAACCGCTGGTTTTAAAGACTGCTGTTTTACGATTTCCCATCTCCCTTACGACAACCCTCGGATCTTTAGGAGTTGGAAGAGAATCGATGGTGTACTGAGAGGGCATCACAAAACTTACGCTCCAGAATGTCCGATCCTCCTTCATGACTTCGACTGGAGCGGTCATCGACATTTTTTCAGAGGAATCAGGCTGGACTTGAAGTTCATTCTGAAAACTTCTTCGTGAAAGATTGTTTCCGAAAATATAGGCTGCCAAACGTCGAAATCCTTTGTTGACGGCCTCATCATAATCCCCTTCCACTTTCGTTTCGGCAATCAGATAAGAGGGATACTCTCGAATTTCATAAACTCCTTCTGCATGGATCACTTCGTACTGAGGTACTTCTTCGGTTCTGATTCCAATCAATGAACAGCCTGCACTGAATACGGCTCCTATAAGTATCAACCATTTCATCATGGATTTTTCTCCATTGAATAATCCGTAACATTTCTTTAAAGAGATTTCAGATAATGCTACGTTTTTAATAACAACACAGATTCTTCTTCACTTAAAAAATTGGCATGAGCATGAATTATCACAAGATCATGAAAAAACTGGAAAAGGATGAAATCATTCTGCTCGACGGCGGTACCGGGACTGAACTTCAAAAACGCGGTTTGGAGATGGCTCCTGGTGCCTGGTGCGGCCCAGTTTCTCTGAAAAATTCAGGTGTCCTGGAACAAGTCCATCTGGACTACATTGAAGCAGGAGCCGACATCATCACCGCCAACACTTATGCGTCCTCAAGAATCATGCTCCGTGAGGCAGGTTACGAAGACCAGTTCGAGGAAATCAATCGGATCGCGATCGAAACCACACTCAGTGCACGTGAAAAAAGTGGAAGAAAAGACATCCTGGTTGCAGGTTCGTTATCACATATGGTTCCGGTTGCTGAGGGGACGGATCGTGTTTCCAAAACCACTCCTCCTTTGGAGATTATGGAAGAAGCATTTGAGGAGTTGGCGATGCTTCACAAACAACTTGGCTGTGATCTGATTCTGCTGGAAATGATGAAACATCCCGAACGCATCCATGCCGTCATGAAAGGAGCACAAAAAACAGGACTTCCTCTCTGGGCCGGTTTTTCTTTCAAAGAGGATGATTCTGGTGAAGTCTGTTGTTATGACGATCAAAATATTTCGGTGGAAGAGGTTTTGAATGCTATTCCTCTTGAATCGGTCGAGGTGATGGGAGTCATGCATACCTCTGCAAACCTCACTGGACGGAGTCTTGAGAAACTTAAGAATGTCTGGAGTGGGCCTCTCTCAGCCTATCCTGATTCGGGATTCTTCAAAATGCCGGACTGGCAGTTCGAAAAAATTCTCACTCCTTCAGAATTTCTTGAATTTTCCAGGCAGTGGCATGGCAAGGGGGTTCGGATCCTCGGTGGATGCTGTGGACTTGGACCAGAACACATTCAAGCACTTTCAGAATTGAAATCCTGATCCTGCTGGTTCTGATGCAAAATGCCGTTATTCCAACCATCTTAGAAGAACTCCGATTCTTATGGATACTTGCGGCCATCGTGTTGTTGATGATTCCATATACGGTTGATGCTGATCAAAAAAACCCCGAACTTGATCAACTCTTCCTTCAGCTAAAACACTCTACGAATCCCTACCAAGCCACATCCTTGGAAAAAAGGATATGGCAGATCTGGATGGAACATCCCCTTCCTGCAATAACCACCAAACTCATAAAAGGAACTCAGGCGATGCAGCTTCAAAACTATGACGAGGCATTGAAATATTTTTCAGAATTGACCCGGCAGGTTCCCCAGTTTGCTGAAGGATGGAACAAACGGGCGACCGTACTTTTCCTGATGGGACGTTTCCATGAATCCTCAGTGGATGTGGAACGAACCCTTCAGCTTGAGCCCAGGCACTTTGGAGCCCTCTCTGGAAAAGGCCTGATCCTGATGAACCTCAAAGACTGGTCTGGAGCAATCGATGCCTTTCAGCGAGGATTGAAGATCCATCCCAACCTTCCTGCTGCAGATCGCCATCTCCAATATGCTAAAAAGAAGCAAAAGGAGGAGATGACCTGACAGCCCGTCAAACTGTTCATCTCAAAGCTGTCATTCCAATTATTTCATCCACAAGCTCCCCTCAAAAGGTCCAAACAACATCCTTTTCAAAAGGATGCATGGGCTTTCGCCTTTGATGGTATTGGAAATGATCGAGGTTGGAGGCAGTGATTCCCGGGGTATCGACACGTATGAAGCGGGAACAGACTTCTTCATATGCGGCAAGGGGGGAATTGACGCCTTTGGCCACCAGCACATTGAAATCTTCGGGATCGAGACCGCAACTGCGAAGCTGTTCCAGACTGAAAGGTGCCATACGCTTACTGGTCAACATGATGGTCAATCCATTTTTGCTGGTAACGATAGCCGTTTTCCCTTGATCAAACCGGGTTGATCCTCCATGACGAGGTTGTTGTTCCTCAAAAACTCCTTCGTGCAGACTCTTCGCCAAAACTTCTGCCGTGAAGGGTTCACCATGAAGATCATCGGTTTTCCCACCCATATGAAGTGTCATCCTCTTACCAGGACCGTTTGCGAGGACCTCTTGTACCGATTCCGGATCATAAAGACATACAAAAGATTTAGGTATCTGATTCTGGAAAAGTCCCCAGGCAATCAAGGTCCCGTCTGCAGGAGATCCTCCTCCGACATTGTCCCCCATGTCCAACAAGCAGGTTCTTGGAGGCCCTGTATTGAGCAATTGCAAAGCATCTTTCAGAGGGACACCCGTACCGTCAAAGGAATTTCGGTGGTTCCAGAGGTATTCCGAAAGTTCTTTCAACACAAGGGCTGTGGCATCATTGGGTCCATCTCCAACGGCTACTAGAGAAGTTCCCATTTCTGCAACATCAGCATATGGATAACCCTGCAAAATGCTCAGCGAAAGCAGACCCTTGGTTCGCCGAAGATCATCAGTAAGAGAATAAAGTTCCTTGCAGGGTGAAAGGGAGGTGCACTGTTTTTCAATATTCATCACAAAAGGTGGAAAGGCTGCCATCTGGGTGGGTTTGATTTCCTGTCGAAGCATTCTTGCCATCAAACTGGATGCTTCCCGCCCTCTCGCTCTCTGATCAAGATGGGGGTTGCTCCGATAACCAATGAGCGCATCCGTCGATTCAATCATCCCGGTTGACAGATTCGCGTGCAGGTCAAGGGTGCCAATGATCGGCTTATCGGCACCGACCCTCTTCCTCAGTTCACTCAACCAAAATCCATCAGCATCTTGATGTTCTTCACTAACGGTTGCACCATGAGGTGCTACCAGAAAACCATCAAGCGATCCAGCCTCTTCAAGCATTGAAAACATACGACCCAGCAATTGGTCAAAGGCTTGTTTCCGAATCGTTCCAAAGGGAAGTGCACGGGCAGCAAAGATCGGTACCGCTTCAATTTTTTCAGATTCAAGTCCTTCAAAGAATCCTCCCACTTCATGATGCGCATCTGCCATCTGGTCCCGGATTTCATTTCCTTCCAGAAGCAGATCCTCCTCAAAATGATGAAACTCAGTCGACTTGCTGAGAAAGGTGTTTGATTCCTGCATCAGGCAGAGGATTCCGACACGCATGAATGACCTTTCAAAGAATTCCGTGATCAGCAAAAATCTGCTCGAGTGTCTCGCCCTCTTCTAGTTTGCGTCGGACCAGATTCTCTTCAGATACCTTTTGAAGCGCATTATTGAGCACTGGTTCCACATGCTCTTTTGGAATGATCAGTACACCGTCAACGTCCCCGAAAACAAGATCCCCAGATTGAACCGGAACTCCATGGATTTTTCCTGGCACATCACTCCACATTAACTTCCCGCGGTATTTGGTATCGAGGGGACTGATGTTTCCGGCATAAACAGGAAAACCGATCTCACGGATAAGACGAACATCACGGATGGAACCGTCGGTGAGGCATCCTCCAGCTTTGAGAAAACGAGCTCGAGTGGATAGAAGTTCGCCCCAAGGAGCAATGTGTTTCAGCCCATGGCAGATGAGCACAGGGACCTCATCTGGTTTGAGGCTGTCAATCAGTTTGAGTTCATGTTCATAGACATTGACCGTCTCATCATCATGGTAGATTGGAAAATAAAGTCCTACTCTCGCCCAACCACAAAGCACCTTTAATTCATCAACTGACCGAATCCCCGGACTGAGCACCTGATTCAGCATACCCATGGAATCAAGAGTATCTGACAGTACTGCGGAATAGAGTTTTTGTCTGGCATGATCCAGCATTTCATTGGTTAAAGTCATTTCTTCACTGCAGTTAATTGGATTTGAGGATTGAAGGAAAACTGAGCTCCTCCTGAATCATGAAATGTTTCGTGTACAAATGATTCAAATCAAAATAAATGACTATTATTTTTTTTCATTTTGATCATCATTCAAAATCTATAATGTGTATTGTAGGAATAAAAGTATATTTTTATCAGTTGCAATAAGGTTTAACTCAAGGAAATCATGCCCATTCAAGGATTGGATCATATCAACATCCATACTTCTCGTTTAGAGGAGACCCTCCGTTTTTACACCAGATTGCTCGATTTTCAGGAGGGGTTCAGGCCGCCCTTCGATTTTCCTGGAGCATGGCTTTACGCTG
>MPLX02014592.1_pt1 | contig 23820 bp, 20 predicted proteins | sample 1617341 | NCBI WGS metagenome assembly MPLX02 (sample SAMN05944804, study PRJNA350692) | marine metagenome | biome: marine; feature: ODZ; material: water; isolation source: 120 m water sample filtered on 0.2 um supor filter | place: Pacific Ocean | collected 2012-04-08 | depth 120m m | reverse complement strand
CGGAGATAGTAATTCGTCTGGAGACAGCAATTCGTCATACGCCAATCGGACTATCTTTGAAGAGTTCGAGAGCATTGGCCTGACGGTTGGCAACTATCAGCCACCCTCGCGTTCTTTGGATAATGTGAATGAAGGGGTGCTCGCAGCGGCAGAGTTTATGGGCTATCTAGCAGAAAATTTAGCTTCGCTTCCGGCAGAAGATGGACCCTACGCTGATTCACCCTGGACAGTACAAACTGATCTTGGTAGGTACAGTACAGATGTCGACGGCTGGATCACGGCCGCGGTGGTGTCGTCAGTTGGCATCGCTGCCAACCTGGCAGAGGACGGCATTTATCCGATTACAAATGTCGATGGAGATGGTTCTACTCTCGACGGTCAAGAACATAATTATTCGCTCACGTTCCCCGCGGGTAAGCTGCCACCAGTCGTAGAAGATGACAATGGAAATCCTCTGGGATACTGGTCGTTGACCGTCTACGATGAGAATGGCAATATTTTCAAAGAATCAGCACCGGCAAATTCCTTTTACAACGATAAAGTCTATTCCCTCGGTTCGATGCAGTTGGACAATCTGCTTGGAGATGAACTAATAAATACCGCGGTGACGTTTTATCTCCAGAACGATCCACCCACAAATGCAGACGAACTACCCTACTGGATACCGGTGCCGGAAGATAATTTCGAAGTCTTGATGCGGATCTATTATCCCGATACGGAACGATTTGAAGCACCACTTGATTCACCCAGCCATTACGCTCTGCCCAATGTGGTGATAAACCCTCTGTCCGGAGTTGTGAATAATCCATGTCTGGTCAGCATATGAACGTGTACGCGGAATTCCGCGATTCTGACCTGAGTAACGCCAGTCTGACTGGGGCGAACTGATGGGCTTGAACCTAACTTAACTAACGTTCGCCTGACTGAAGCGAACCTGAAAGGCGCGACATACAACTCGCAGACGACTTGGCCAACTGCAAACTACTGGCACAACACAACCTGCCCAGAACGAACTAACAGCGATGAGCCTGGTAAATTCAACTTTTGGCTTCTAATACATCAGGATGATTGACTTCTACCCCGCCAAAAGCGGGGTTTTTTATTGGTAGCGATATTGTTGAATCATTGACTAAATTGATTGATGATGGATGCATGGAAAGCAAAACAATCGCTGCAGTTGATGAGCGCCCAGTTTTTTGAAAGAGCTCAATGCAAAGATCAGAATACTCACCAGGCAACCAAACTCTGCAAGTGCTTTGTGGATAATGCTCCACATGTAGGCATCTTTCCTGGCAGAACCTGCTTTGCCGAGGCTGAATGATCGCCGGCCAAGATTTTAGCTGAGCCATTCATTCCAGAACTTTCAAGATCCTTCATCACCCTCGGATAGAGGATCCGGCCGTCATCTGAATGGCAGCTCATGTTCTGCAATCCAGGTTTTATCAATGCCTTCGAGATCGAGTCTCATTTTGGTTTTCGGTTTGAATTGAAGCTATCTGTCAGCTGTTTAACCTCTGCAATGGCCTGCGCCTTTGCTATCTGGGGAACCTGGAGCGTGCAGGAATCGGATAAGGAATGCGGCGATGGCGCATGCGCCTCCAGACCCTTACGAAAGCCCTCACCACCAGTTCCACTTCGGCCCGACTCAGGTTGCTCTTTCTCAGTTGTCCATCAAGTTGACGGACTTCAACGATTTTTCGAACAGTCTCACGGGCTTTTGCATCGGAGGTGTCAGGGGGCAGGGAGCGCAGGGCGGCCTCACAGCCATCGGCCAGCATCAGGATCGCTGTTTCCCTTGAGCGGGGCACGGGGCCTCGATATCGGAACAGTTGTTCAGGTACGGATGGGTCGAGTTCCTGGGCCTTGTTGAAGAAGAATCCCATTCTCATCGTGCCCTGGTGTTCAGGAATGAAGTCCGCCACCGGCCTGGGCAGGCGATGGCGGCGTGCCAGTTTCAATCCCTCATCCACATGGGCCTGCAGGATCCTGGCGCTTGCCTGAGGGTCATCGAGTTCATCGTGAGGGTTGAGCTCAGTTGTCTGGTTTTCGATGAACCATTCGGGCGCATGCAGTTTGCCCACATCGTGATAGAGGGCTCCGGTGCGGATCAGGTCGATATCAGCGCCGGTGACCCTGGCCCCTTCTTCGGCGAGGCTGCAGATCATCAGGGTGTGCTCGAAGGTGCCGGGCGCTTCTGAGGACAGGCGTCGCAGCAGGGGGCGCTCCTGATCAGCAAGTTCCATCAAGCGGGCACGGGTGAGCAGCCCGAAGGAACTCTCAAGAATTGGAATCAGCAGGATCGCAACCATCAACAGAAGCCCCACCAGCAAGGCTTCTGAAAGCAGTTCGCCAGGGTTTGTGGCCAACATCCCCCAGGTGGTGTTGCCGTCTGTGAACGGGCTTTGCAGCAACAGCCATTCAGCCAGCAGAGCCCCAAGGGGCAGCAGCACAGCCATCTGTAGCAATTCGGCCCGGCTGCGTTGGCGACCAGCCTGTAAGGCAGCAATGGCGGCGATGGCACAGGCCACGATCAGCCTGCCTTCTCCGAGTCCATAAACGGGTCCAGGCCAGAGCAGGCTGGCAAGGGCCATCCAGGCCAAACCACAGGTGCTGCCGAGTCCCTGGGCGATCAGCAATGTTGGCGGCACGATTGCCGCCAGGGGACTGAGGGCGGCCCCAAACCAGATTTTGGCGGCCTGAACCATCAACAGCAGCGCCAGAGCCAGCAGCCCATGGCGCGCCTCCAGGGAGGGTCGCTCATGACGCATCAGCAGCAGCATCACGCCGCAGCCGGCCAGGGCTTCCGTGAAGCGTCCAACCCAGGCCCCCAGCCTCGGCTTGCGGCTGACCAGGCCGAAATAATCCAGCACATCAAAGGCCTGGGAGCTGATCGGTTCGCCTTTGCGTGTGATCAGATCGCCACGATGCACCTCAATGGTTGGGATTCCCTGTTTGGTGATCAGTTCCTCGATCCGGCGCTGACTGAGAACAGCATCGATACGCAGGTTGCTGCGGCTCTTCAGGGTGTGGCTCAGCAGCTTGCTGCCTGTGGAGCGGGCCGCTGCCCCTGGATTGCCGAGGTCATCGAGTTGCAGCGATGCCGCCTGACGCAGCTGATCTGGGGGCAGGGTGTTCACCAGTCCCTGACTGAGCATGCGATGGGCTGCACGGCGCATGACCATGTCCCAGTTCCTGCGCTCCTTCAGGGTTCTTGCCGATAGCCAGCGCTGTTCTTCAGGGGTGAGATTGACCGGTCCGATCCGCCCGGCATCATTGCTGCTTGCCACCCGTTCCAGCTCCACCAACTGACGCTCAAGGCGTTCCATCAGGCGGTTGGTCTCCTGGGGATCAATCACCTGGACAAAGGTTTTCGGCACCAGTTGGGAGCGCTGTTGAGCCAGGGCTTCACGATCCACGACATGGGCGTTTTTTGGGGCCAACTCATCAGTGGGGGCTGGAATGCCTGGTCGCAGACTCGGTTCGACCAGCCATGGCCAGCTGCTGATGATCGCGATCACAATGCACACCACAAGCAGGCCGGCTCGCTGTGGACGCGTCCAGCGCAGAACAGGGCGGCGCGGAGTTTCGCTGCGTAACCAGCTCCGCCAGAGACTCGAGAGGCTTGGAAGGCGGGCCACTGTTGCGGAAAAGGCTGCTGGAACGTCACCAGAACGCTAGCTCTCTCCGGTGGGCATGCTGGAGAGAGTGTCCAATCGGTGCATGGCCCTAAGACTCGACGGCAAAGTTCTGGCAGCTGAGATGGAGAACAGACTCCGGGCTGAGATCAGTGCAGGCCTGGACGTTGCCGCTCGCAGGCCGGGTTTGGCTGTGCTCAGAGTGGGAGATGACCCTGCCAGCGGCGTTTATGTCGCCAATAAACAGAAAGCCTGCGCGCGGATTGGCGTTGAGAGTTTTGGCAGCCATCTGGCGGAGAACAGTTCTGCCGCTGAGGTGCTGAGTGCAATTCAGGCCTTCAATGCTGATGAACGGGTGGACGGCATCCTGTTGCAACTGCCTCTGCCGTCCTGCCTGGAGGAGGGGCCGCTGCTGGCGGCTATTGATCCGGAAAAGGATGCCGATGGCTTGCACACCTTGAATCTTGGCCGCTTGCTGAAGGGTGAGCCTGGGCCCCGCAGCTGCACCCCGGCGGGGGTGATGGCGCTGCTGAAGCACAACGGCGTGGAGCTGGCCGGCAAGCGGGCCGTGGTGGTGGGCCGCAGCATCCTTGTCGGCCAGCCGATGGCCCTGATGTTGCAGGCGGCCAATGCCACGGTGAGTGTGGCCCATTCGCGCACGGCGAACCTGGCGGAGCTGACACGCCAGGCGGAAATCCTCGTGGTGGCCGCCGGGCGAGCGCGGATGATCGGCGTTGAGCATGTCAGGCCTGGCGCGGCTGTTGTTGATGTGGGAATTCATCGCTTACCCCCTGATCCAGAGGCTGGTCCCCAGAGCCGCGGGAAGCTCTGCGGGGATGTGATCGCCGCAGAGGTGGAGCCGATCGCCGCAGCGTTGTCGCCGGTGCCGGGAGGTGTGGGGCCGATGACGGTGACGATGCTGCTGGTGAACACGGTGGTGGCCTGGTGCCGCCGGCATGGCATCACCCATGGACTTGCGGATCTGATCGTTTAAGCATCGGTTTCGGGGTGTTCAGGGGCTGCAGATCAAGTGATTCCTCTCCCCTGAGCCGCTGTGGATTGGTCTCGGTGCTTGTGCAAGCTGCTCCAAAACATGACGGCCTGTTTCTGCTAATTCGCTCTGCCTGAGAGAATCCGGCCAGACATCTGCTGCCCATGACCGCTGCGGCGACGACATCCGACAGCGACCCGTCCCTGGGAACGGGCAAGGTGACAGCTGGTGGCGAAGCGTTTGATTTCAAGGCTTATCTGAGCCAGGCCAAGGCCAAGGTGGAAGCAGCCCTGGATGGATCCCTCGGACCGGAGCGGCCGGAGTCCTTGCGGGAAGCCATGCGTTACTCCCTGCTGGCGGGAGGCAAACGGCTGCGTCCGATTCTCTGTCTTGCCGCTTGTGAGTTGGCTGGAGGTGAGGCTCAGCTGGCGATGCCCACGGCGGTGGCCCTGGAAATGATCCATACGATGTCGTTGATCCATGACGACTTACCGGCCATGGATGACGACGATCTGCGCCGGGGACGTCCAACCAATCACAAGGTCTATGGGGAGGCCGTGGCGATCCTGGCTGGAGATGCCCTGCTCACCAGAGCGTTTGAAATGGTGGCGCTGAGGAGTTCAGGCGTTCCTGCTGAGCGGTTGCTGAAGGTGATCGCTGAACTCTCGCTGATGGCCGGAGCTCCCGGATTGGTGGGTGGCCAGGTGGTGGACCTTGAATCGGAAGGCCAGGAGGTTGATCTGGAGACCCTGGAATACATCCATCTGCACAAGACCGGCGCGCTGTTGAAAGCCTGTGTGATCTCAGGTGCACTGATTGCAGGCGCCCAGGAGGAACTGCTTGAGGCTCTGCGGACCTATGCCAGGGGAATCGGTCTGGCGTTTCAGATCATTGACGACATTCTCGATGTCACCGCCAGCAGTGATGTTCTCGGTAAGACCGCCGGTAAGGACATCGTTGCCGATAAAACCACCTACCCGAAGTTGCTGGGCCTGGAGGAATCCCGTCGGCGCGCCGCTCAGCTTGTTCAAGAGGCCAAACAGGCCCTTCAGCCCTGGGCTTCATCGGCGGCTCCTCTTCTGGCCTTGGCTGATTACGTGATCAGCCGTGACAGATGATCATTGCAATCGTTCCTCTGCCAGCAATGCAGCAGTTTCTTGATAATGGCGTGCTGGCCTGGGGACTTGCAGCTTGTGGGCTGGCCCAGCTCTCCAAGCTGTTCGTCGAGCTGCTTGTGCATCGCCGTTGGCGGCCGGGGGTTCTGTTTGAAACAGGTGGGATGCCATCCAGTCACTCAGCTCTGGTGAGCGGAATCGCTGCAGGGGTGGGTTGGCAGAGCGGCTTTGATCAGCCTGGTTTCGCAGTGGCTGCCACCGTGGCCTTTGTGGTGATGTATGACGCCAGCGGAATCCGTCGAGCGGCCGGCTTTACAGCGGCTCGGGTCAACCTGCTACCGGCTGATAGCTGGTCCGCGGCTCCCGATCAACCCCTCAAGGAAAGCCTGGGTCACAGCCGCCTTGAGGTTCTGATCGGCAGCCTTCTGGGCCCATTGATTGCCTTGCCGGGGCTGGTCTTTGTCGGTTCCCCTCTGCAGCTGGCCCAGGGTCTGGGGTTGCTGCTGGGGTGAGGGAGTTGCCCCTTGATGCGGCGGCGGCCGATCTGACTGACGACCAGCAGAAGGCTGCGGATGCCTTCTCTGCATGGCTGACGGCTCCCCCTGAGGGAAGCCCCTTTGTCCTCAGTGGCTATGCAGGCAGCGGCAAGACTTTTCTCTCGATGCGGCTGTTGCGCCAGGTGGAAGCGCTGGGCCTCTGCTGGACCGTGGTGGCACCGACCCACAAGGCGGTGGGTGTGCTGCGCCAGGCCCTTGATCTCGAGGGTCTCAGGCCCACCTGGTATCCCTCCACGATCCACCGACTGTTGCGCCTGAAGCTGAAGCGGCAGGGAGACATGGAGGTGTGTGAGCCGACGGAGCAGACCGCCATGGCGCTGGAGAATCTCGGGCTGGTGCTGATTGATGAGGCTTCGATGGTCGACAGCACCCTGCTGGGCATTGCCCTGCAATGTGCCCACCCCTTCAAGACCAGGCTTGTGTTTGTCGGCGACCCGGCGCAGTTGCCCCCGGTTGGAGAGGCAACGAGTTCGGTCTTCGCGATGCAGCGGGCAGCCAGGGCGGATCTTCAACAGGTGGTTCGTCATCAGGGGCCTGTTCTGCAGTTGGCCTCACGCTTAAGGGATGGACGTCTTCCCTGTCAGCCACCACCTTGTCTGCCAGGGATCGAGGATCGTCTGGGACGTGTGCGTTGCCTTGAATCGTCCAGTTGGCTGCAACAGGCTCAGAAGGCGTTGCGGGATGCCTCAATCCAGGACAATCCCGATGCCGCTCGCATCCTTTGCTACACCAATCGCACCCTGGAGCGCCTGGTCCCCCATGCCAGGAGGGCGATCCATGGCGACATGGCTGATCAGTTGAATGTGCTGCCAGGGGAGGTGCTGATCACGCGCACGGCGGTGATGGCACCGGCTTCAAGGGATGGTGCCGAGAGTGGTGAGGAGCCCGACATGGTGCTCGGTTCGAACCGTGAACTTGTGGTGCTGGATGTGACCCCCGAGCGTTGCGATCTTGCTGAATTCGGCCTGACCCAGGCAAGCGATTGGTCTGTTCCTGTGATTGAGACGCTCACCGCCAATGTTCGAGCAGGGGAGACGGAGTTGGCTCTGAGGCTGCTGCCCCAGGCAGGCACGGAAGCCAGGCAGCTGCTGGATGGCACCTTTCAGCGGTTGAGAACTGAGGCCAGAGAGGCGGGGAAGAAAAATGCTCGCGGTCTTTGGCGACGATTTTTTCTGCTCAGGGATGCTTTCGCCTCCCTGGGGCCAGCGGCTGTGCTCACGGTGCATCGCAGCCAGGGCAGCAGTTTTGGCGAGGTGTTCGTGGCCTCCGATGTGTTCACCAGTGATCCCGGCATCCGCCAGAGCCTGATCTATGTCGCCGTGACCAGAGCCAGAACAGCTGTGACCCTGATTGGACGATCCACCCATCCGAGGCTGAAGGCCGCCTGGCTGGAGACCTTCTCCGAGTATCTGGATCCCTTGCAAGCTTCGAAATCTCTCCCCGCAGACTCCTCTTATTCCCCTGACACCCCCTGAGATCGGCCCGGTCTGATCTCTTTGCGCCAACCTATGCGGCCGGTTCTCTGGCAGGTGCTGGTGAAGCAAGGCTCAGGCCAGTGTGAGGCCGCTGATGCCTTGCCAGCCGATGTAGGCCCCGAGTGCCAGGCTGATGCCACCAACCACCAGTTCCCCTCTGGCGAAAAGAATCTGCTTGCCTTTCTGGAGGATCGGCAGGACGCTGTCTTTGCCGATGATCACCGCCAGCAGAGGCGTGAGCAGCAACAGGCTTGATCCAAAGGTGAACGCAGCTGTGCTGATCAGTTCCTGGGTGGGCTGCAGGTTGGCAGAGAGCACCAGTGCAGCTGATTTTGCGAACAGGAAAACATCGTCTGGGCTTGCCAGCTCCGTGAGTGCACCGATGCCGATCAACAGCGGCAGGGGCAGGGATACGAAACGATCGACTGTTTTCGTCCAAGCCGGTTCCTCATCACCATCAGCAAAGACCCGCAGCAGCTCCTTGGCTCCCAGGGCAATCAAGGCCCCACCGGCGAGAAGGTCCAGCCCGGTTCGGTGCTGAGAGCCATGGGTCATGTCAAGCACCAGGTTGTGCCCCACTGTCAGCAACAGGATCACCACGATCATGGTGGTGGCGATCCAGCCGGCCACGAACCAGGCACCGCGCTGAATCGGGTTGGGGCCGAGCAGCAGCAGCAGCAGCACGCCGATGTGGATCGGCGAGAGTCCCAGTCCTGTTCCGTAAGCGAGGAGTTCAGCCCAGAGGGAGGCGTCAGTCATGGGCACTGTTGTTCAAGGAATGGCTCAATGCTGACCGATCATTGCTCAGAACTTTCCGCCAGTGGGTGCATTCCATCTTGAAATCGCCCGGCTTTCGCGCTCGAAGCCGAGGATGCTGATGCTTGCAGTGCCGAGGATCAGCAACTTTCCACCAGCAGCGCCTAGACCCAGCCAGGTGCCGCTCAATGCCCTGAGGATGTGGCCGTGGGCGAAAAGGGCTACATCCCCAGGGCCTGGAGCCGCCAGGGCTCGCTCAATCACCAGCTGGCAACGGCTCTGAACAGCTTGGTCGTTCTCTCCGCCTGGGCAGCCATGGCTCCAGATGGTCCAGTCAGGGACTGTCTCACGGATGACCTTGGTTGTGATGCCCTCATAGTCGCCGTAGTTCCACTCCCTGAGGTCTTCAACGATCTCAGCGTTGCTTCCCAGGCCCGCCAGCTCGCAGGTGCGCCTGGCGCGCTGCAAGGGAGAGGTGAACACAGCGGCGAATGATCTGCTGCTGAGGATCGGTGCCAGGGCTTCTGCTTCCTGCTCCCCTTGCGGAAGCAGGGGCAGGTCGGTGGTGCCGGTGTGACGGCCATTGAGAGCCCATTCAGTGGCCCCATGGCGGAGGAGCCAGAGTTGACGTTCTGCCATAGCTGCTGAGGTGGCGGTGTGGGATTTGCGCTGGATTTGATCAGTGGCTTTAGATCAGTGGCTTTAGATCAGTGGCTCTAGATCAGTGGCTCTAGATCAGTGGCTGTGTTTGGTCCCGGCTTTTGTTCTGGCGCTGCAGTGGGCTGCCTGCTGGTGTTGGCATCAGCCTTGCCATCCTCTCTAGCTGGACAAACAAAACGGCGAGCCCCTTCTCAGTAGCGCACTTCAAACCAATCCCTTCCCAGCAAAGGGATCTGGCTGGCTCGTAGATGCTCCACCTTCGCCTCCCTGGGGCCGCTTTCACACCACAATCTCATTTCTCTGATGGCCTGGGGTGAGCCTTCGATCTCAACCTCAACGCTGCCGTCGCTGAGATTGCGGACCCATCCGTCCAGCGCCAGTTCAGAGGCACGTCTGTTGCAGCTGTTGCGGAAGCCCACGCCCTGAACGCGTCCTTCAATCAACAGTCTCCAGCGCTGCTTCAGCTCCCTGCCCGTCGAGCCTCTGCCAGTGGGACGAGCCCGGTTCAGGGAGTCACTCTGCTGGGACTGCTCACGGTTTCGAGAGCGGCTCGCCATCGGCAGCAGATCGTCGTACAGCTGGCCCAGTGGAGGTGTACCCAGCTTGCGTGGATTGTCTGATTCCCCCATCCCTCTGCCCTTGGTCTGGTTCTCCAGCCATCAACCTGCCACAGCGCTTGCAGAGATGGTTGCTCCTGGCCTGGAACGTCCCTGTTCAGCTGCCAACGATGGAACTCATGCCCGCTCAGACGATCTCCCTGACGTAAAACCAGACCATCGGCTGCGCTGCTCAGGGTCCGATAGCCAACTTGCAGGTTTCCCTTGCTTGCTTCAAACGGCAAAACCCCTGCCATCGCATGGGGTTCTCCCTGGAGGTCCGTCAGGCTTCTGCCCAGCAGCAGCAGCCCTCCACATTCGGCGTAAATCGGACGCTGCCCATACCAGTTGCGAATTGACTCCAGGCTTCTGCTGCACTGACTCAGCCTTGAGGCATGTTGTTCCGGAAAGCCCCCAGGAAGCATCAAGCCTCCTGCTGCAGAGGGAATCGCTTCGTTGTCAAGCGGTCTCCAGGCCACCACGGGCATGCCCATGGCGTCGAGGAGCTCCCTTGTTTCCGGATAGCGGAAGTGGAAGGCTTCGTCTTCGGCCACAGCAACAGGGATGGGCCTTTGCTGTGCACCTTTGCGCTGGGCTTCGGGCAAAATCCCCTTGATCGGGTCTTCCCCTGCTGTTGGGGCTCTCAGCAGTGTGCGGAAGCTTTCAAGATCGAGATGGGCTTCTGCGAGTGCGCACCAGGCCTTGAGGCGAGGTGTCTGATCCGCCAATTCATGGGCTGGAGCAAGGCCGAGATGTCGACTCGGCAGATCGAGCTGCGCATCCCTGGGCAGGCAGCCCAGCAGCTTGATTCCGATGCCTTCGAGAACCTCTGTGAGCAAGTCCCGATGTCGAGGACTGCTGACCCTGTTCAGCACCACCCCGGCCAGCTGGATTCGTGGGTCGTGATCCCGGAAGCCCTTGACGAGGGCGGCCAGGGAGGCTGCCTGTCCGCTGCCATCCACAACCAGCACCACGGGAAGCTGGAGAAGACAGGCCACAGCTGCTGTGCTGCCCTGTTCAGAGACGCCGACACCGTCGAATAGTCCCATCACCCCTTCGACAAGAGCCAGGTCCGCGGACCCTCCGAAACCATGGAAGCTGCGTTGCACCCAGTCCGGCCCGCAGAGCACCGGATCGAGGTTGCGACAAGGGCGACCCGCTGCTGCACTCAGCAGCTGCGGATCGAGATAGTCGGGGCCAACCTTGAAGGGTTGCAGCTTGAGCTTTCGGCAGCGTGCCCAGGCCGATAGGAGCAGGCTGAGCAGAGTTTTGCCACTGCCACTGGATGGGGCAGCGATCACACAGGCCATGACAGGCTGCAGCTGAACTGGGCCAGGGTCAGATCGACGATGACCTAAGCCAGCAGCTTGGCAGCAAGGGGGGCCGCGGCCGCCAGCAGAGGGTTGGTGCTGTCGTGACCACCACCGAGCAGGCGCGCCACATCGCTTTCCACTGGAACCTTCTGATTGGGAACAACATCTTCCAGCAGTTCCATGCTGGCCATGCCACCGGCCTCCAGCCGCATGCAGCCACCGGATTCTGCACACAGAATCACGCAGACACCCTTGCGATCGTCTGGTTTGCTGATCAGTCTGATGCCAACAAGTTCACCGGGGTGAATGCTGGGTTGTCCCATGGGCACAGGCATCAGCCGGAATTGCACGGAGATGCCGTCGGGTCGGCGGAACTCGGCGCCAATGCCATCTTCGTCAAGCTTCTGTGAGGAAATCAGTTGCCAGCCGAGACGGTCAGCGATCCAGGCGGCCAGCAGCAACCCCTGCACAGGATGGTGTCCTTCCACATCGATATCGATCTGAATGATGTGGCTGAGGGCATCACGGCGATGGGGAGGATCAAAGATCATTGCCAGGGTTTCCCGCCAGCTGCGCAGCCGCAGCCAGTTGAGGTCGTTCACCGCCTGACCCGCATCAACTCTTGAATGCAGGAACTTCAGGCAGCAATCGGGGGCTCCCAGGGCTGAATCGATGATCAGCCGGCGTGGGGCGATGGCCAGTTGTTCCAGTAGTTCAGGGGCCTCCTCAAGGTTTCCGTTCCACCAGACCCAGGAGGGCAGTGCCGGGGGCAGCAGGGGTTGGAGGATGCCAAGCCCATGGGCGAGGGCCTGCCCATCCCCCCGCAGCACCACCACATCACCACAGGCCGCTGTACCTCCCCCCTCTTCAGGCAGTGGGCAGTAGGCGGCAACCAGGGTTTCCAGTTCCTGCCCCTGTTCAAGGGTCGGCGCCAGGGTGATCAACCGTCGGGGTTGCAGGGCGCTGAGGGCGGGATCGATGTATTGGCCGCGCAGATCTTCGGCTTTGCCATCTCCGGCCTGGGTTGAGAGTGCTGAAACAACACTGTTTGTGAGCGGCGGCGTGCTGATCGGCAGGTCAACATCCTGCACGGCCTGGCGTGCGGCCTTGATCAACTCCTGCTGCTGAGCGCCGGTGATCGGTCCCTTGAGGCGACCGATGCGCACCAGTTGCTGTTCCACCCATGCTGGTTGCCAGACCAGTAGGCAGAAGGTGTTGGCTCCAGTGTTGCCCGGTTGATCGTTGGACCAGAGTTGTTCCAGATAGGTGGGAACTTCAGTCGGAGAGAGTTCGAGCGGGGTCTGGAGGGTCAGCTGAGGGGACATGGTTGCGGCTGCAGTTTTGGATCGGGATATCTGAAGGATTCAGGGGCGTCGCCAGAGCAGTCCGTCACGGGCCAGCAGGGCATCGGCAGCTGCAGGACCCCAGGTGCGGGATTCATAGGGATGGATCGGCAACTGCCAGGGGCTGTCTTCAATCAGTTCCAGCAGAGGTGTGTAAAGCCGCCAGGCCGCCTCCACCTCGTCACTGCGGGTGAACAGGGTCGGGTCGCTGAGCATCGCATCAGCCAGCAGGCGCACATAGCCCTCGTCCGAGGGTTCCCCAAAGGACTCGTCATAGGAGAACTCCATATCCACTGGGCGGCTGCGCATGCCTGAGCCTGGAGCCTTCACTTCAAAGCGGAAATCAGCACCCTCATCAGGTTGGATCCTGAGGATCAGTTGATTCGCCGTTGGTGTGCCTCCGGCGGTATCAAAGAGATGCACAGGCGCTTCCCGGAAGGTCAGCACAACTTCACTGAGACGTTTGGGCAGGCGCTTGCCGGTGCGGAGATAGAAGGGAACCCCCTGCCAGCGCCAGTTGTCGATGAACAGCTTCATCGCCACATAGGTTTCCGTTGTGCTGCTTGGCTCCACACCGTTTTCCTCGCGATAGCCAAGGAAGGGAGAGGCTTTGCTGCCTCCGGGGCCGTATTGGCCTCTGATGCAGCAGTTCCAGGGTTCGATTTCATCTGCAAGCCTGGCCGCCTGGAGCACTTTTGCTTTCTCGTAGCGGATCGCTTCTGAGTCGAAGCGCCCAGGTGGTTCCATCGTGGTGATCGCCAGCATCTGGGTCAGGTGGTTCTGCACCATGTCCCTGAGGGCACCGGCGGTTTCGTAATAGCCCGCCCGCTCTTCCACTCCAACCGTTTCGGCCGCCGTGATCTGAACGCTGGAGATGTAATTCCTGTTCCAGATCGGCTCGAAGATTGTGTTGGCGAAACGCAGCACCAAAATGTTCTGGACCGTTTCCTTGCCGAGGTAATGGTCGATCCGGAAGATCTGACTCTCCTGAGCGGATCCCTGCACGATCCGATTCAGGGCCTGGGCACTGCCGTAATCCCGGCCGAATGGCTTCTCAATCACCACCCGACTGCGCTTGGGGTCTTTGAGCAGGCCTGCATCCGCAAGGGCCTTGCAGCCGCCGCCGTAGAACTTCGGGGAAACCGAGAGGTAGAAGGTGCGGTTGCTGCGCGTTGCGCATTGCTGATCAATCGTCTCGAGGCGGCCCCCGAGTTTGACCAGGTCTTCTGGTTGCTGAAGGTCAACAGGTTCGTAGAACAGTTTGTTGACGAACTGGTCCCAGGCGACCTGGTTCTCGGTGACCTTCTCCCCGAGTGCATCCGTCATCTTCTGGCGGAATTCCTGATCAGACCATGGCCGTCTGGCGCAACCCAGCAGGGCGAACTCACTGGGCAATCGGCGCTGTTTGAACAGTTCGAACAGTGCTGGTACCAGCTTTCGATGGGTGAGATCACCACTTGCGCCGAAGATGATCAGACATTGAGGGGCGATGACTCGCTCCTGACGTAGTCCAACGCGCAGTGGATTGGTGATCGTGCCTGTCATGGGGAGCGAACCTCTGAAGTTTTTTTAACCATGGATTCGTGGATTCACAGGGCTTGCCAGCATCCCGCCATCTTTTGTCGTCGACGGCCAAAAAAAAAGCCCACCTGTTGAGGTGGGCCTGAGTTGATCTTTTCCTAGTCCTGGCGGGCGATGACTCAACCCAGAGACGATCTGATCAATAGGTCTCAACGTGCCAGCGATCGGCCTTCTTCAGTTGAGGTCTGAGTTCGGCCCAGTTGATTCCCTTGGCTGCCGCCGCTTGGGTCATGGCTTCGTCGATCCCAGGCTCCATGCCGCGTAACCCGCACATATACACATGGGTTTTGGGGTTCTCGATCATCGAGAAGATTTCATCAGCGTGTTCCAGAACCCTGTCCTGGATATACATCCGCCCACCTTTGGGATTGTTCTGCTCACGGCTGATGGCCTTCGTGTAGCGGAAATTATCGGGGTACTGGCTGTGATAACGCTCGAAATCAGCGTCATAGAGCAGGTTGGCGGTTTTTGGGGCTCCCATGAACAGCCAGGCCTTGCCTTTGAAGTTCCAACCATTCCGCTGCCGTTCTTCGGCTTCGAACATGCGGCGCATGTAGGTGCGCATCGGTGCGATGCCGGTGCCGGTCGCCAGCATGATCACATTGCAGTCTTCCTCGGTGGGAAGCAGCATCTCCTTACCCACGGGGCCTGTGATCTTGACCTTTGTTCCAGGCTTCAGATCACACAGATAGGTGGAACAGACACCGTTGATGGTTTGACCATCCTTTTCATATTGCAGCTGACGAACACAGAGTGAAATCGTGTTGTCTTTCATATTGTCGCCATGGCGGGTGCTGGCGATTGAGTAGAGGCGAAGCTTGTGGGGCTTGCCCTTGGCATCGACGCCTTCGGGAACGATGCCGATGCTCTGCCCCTCCACATAGTCGAATCTTGGATCTGCACCTGTCAGATCGAAGGTGATGTGCTGGACCTTGCCAATGGCACCTTCAGACAGAAGGGTGTAGTTCTCAGTGACAGTGCCGAGGAAGGGGGACTTCGGCTTGTAGAGATTCGTGGGTACAGCTTGATGGGCTGACTTGCTGGCTGCGGCGGCCGGCTTTCCAGCAGCAGCAGCAGGCTTGGCAGGTGCAGCCGGCTTCGCTGCTGCCGCTGTTACGGGCTTCTTCGTGGTGGCCGCCTTGGCGGTTTCCTGCTTGGGCTGATTGCGGGTTCCTGATTTATCCAGAATCCAGAACAGAGCCCCAACGACAGGAATAGAGGCCAGCCCGCCGACGATGACCTCAGATTGGGTAAGAAGATGCATGAGACGCAGTGACGCGAGGCGGTGACGAATTAGACCGCAGAATCATAGGGGTGTTGATATGCAAATCCGATCAGGTTTGGCCACTTGCTTTGATGAGCTAACGAGTATCACTTACTGGTCTTTCTAAAAACTGTGCGAAGGTTTCCCAGCTTGAGCTCAGCCAGCACGTTGGTCGCTTCCCAGGAATTACTAAGCCGTTCATCCTCAGCCCTGGCTGAAACCGAGAATGGACCTGCTGTTGAGCGGCAGACCATCGAGCAGACGATGGAGAGCCTCCCCAATGGCACGCGTCGCCTGGCTGTCCAGCTCAGGACTCCGATCAAAATGTCTGTGCTCTGGTCAGTTCTCACGGACTATGACCATCTGAGCCAGTTCATTCCCAACCTTGAGAGCAGCACGTTGCTTGGCCGCAGCGGCAACACCGTGCAGCTCATTCAGGTGGGGACGCAGAAGTTGATGGGGTTGCGGTTCACAGCCCAGGTGCAACTTGAGCTGACCGAAGAACCTGCCGAGTCGATGCTGAGATTTCATTTGCTGAAGGGAGATTTCAGGCGATTTGAAGGTGCCTGGAAGATGCAGGAGCTTCCCGAGGGCACCTCACTTCTCTATGAACTCACCGTGCAGGGCTGCATGGGAATGCCCATTGCCCTGATTGAACAAAGGCTGCGTGAGGACCTCTCAGCGAATTTGCTGGCCGTTGAAAACGAGGCCCTGCGCCGACACTCTCTTGCTTGAGCCGCAGGGCCAGCCAGCGGCAGATTCAGCTCAGCAGCTCGAACTGCTGACACAGATCGAGCTGTAGAAACGGTCTGTCTTCACTGCGCTCTTCTGTCCAAACTCTGACGCAGTCAGTAGGGAAGAGAGCTGATGCATGGTTTCAGCTCTGCAGCTGAATACCCCCAAGGGGATTCGAACCCCTGTCGCCTCCGTGAAAGGGAGGTGTCCTAGGCCTCTAGACGATGGGGGCGAGGCCGTGAACGCAGGCAGCGTGCTGTACCCCGATCACCCCAGAAAACTAAGGTTCCGCCTGACCCTCCGTCAAGGCGGCTTGCCCCCATTCCTGTCCCTGACCCTCCCAGACGGGAACGGTGAAGTGAAACGTGGCTCCCTCATCGGGTTCTGAAACCACCCAGATTCGGCCTCCATGCACTTCAACGATGCGGCTGCATACCGATAAGCCAACGCCGAATCCGGAGGTGCGATTTGAGGTCTGGGGGAGTCGCACTCTGTCGAGAAAGATGCGTTGCTGTTCCGCTTTCGGGATGCCTGGGCCGCTGTCGCAGACACTGACCTGGACCCATTGGTTGGTGCGGTGAAGCATGGTCAGGGAGATACGCCCGCCGTCCTCGGTGTATTTGAGAGCGTTTTCGAGAAGGTTGAGCAACACCTGACGCATCCGTCGCTGATCGGCAAACACCTTGGGCAGATCGCTGGGAATGTCGGTGAGAATGGCCACGTCCCTGCCGAGCCACAACTTCTCGAGTTCAAGAATCGCCTCAGCCGAGACGCTCGCCAGGTCAAGGCGCTGGGGATTGAAAAGCGCTTCCCAGCGTGTTGCGCCAACTTCAAGCAGGTCCCTGGAGAGGAGTTCGATTTCCTCCAGACGCCTTGTCAGCACATCCTGGAAACGGTCCATATTGATCTGTCCCAGCCTCTGGCTCTGCAAGGCCAGGGCCGCAGCGGTGAGCGGTGTGCGCAGCTCATGGGCAACCATGCGCAGCAGTCTTTCCTGGGCATGCAGCCGATCGATCAGCGTCTCATTCTCCTGACGGAGGACCAGCAGCTGGTCCTCGAGCTGGAGTTCCTTCTGGGTGCGGCTGCCATCCAGTTCAGTGGGCCGCAGGCTCAGACCAAGGCCGCTGACCACGCCATCCTGTTGCCAGCGTGGCAGCCAGCAATGCAGCTGCTGGAGAATGTTGCTGCCGGCAAAAACCTGTTTCGGGTTTGGCGCAATCTTGATCAGCGCAGGGGTCACAACCAGGCGATGCAGCTCGAGCAGCTCGGGCTGCTGCATCGGATCTGAGATCTGCAGCGTCACCTCAAAACCACAGTCCTCCTTCTCGAGGAACTGCACAAGTGCCCTCAGGTCTCCTCTGGAGAGGTGGCTCCTGGCTGCCACCAGCAGCAATTGCAGCTGCTGACGAGTTTTGGTCCCTACCTTGGCGTTCTCCCCCTCCACAGTGGCTGGTGACCAGCAATGTTGATGCTTACCTTATGGGTTTTTGTCTTTTGCGGAAGAGTCGCTAGGACGTTCACGAACACTCTGTAGTTCTGCGAGCACCTGTTATGTCGCTCTCTCCCCTGGAAAGCGGTGCTCCCAAGACCACCCCGTCTGCAAAGACTGAGGAGTCAAGAATCCACCTCGACAGCAATGTCAAGCGCTGGTTTGCCCGGAATCTCGGCCTCTGGCGTTCCAGGCGCCATTATCTGTTCAGTGGTGAAGAGAGTCTGCGGGTTGACATGTTCATCCGCGTCGAGGTTTTCGCGGAACCGGCGTTTGGGGAAACCCGCTTCCGCTTCACCTGGTGGCCTGAGCAGGAATTCGATTTCTTTGTGCGTAAACCGAGTTATGAGCGTGAGGGGGTGATGGAGGCCACGCTCTGGGGCCATCAGCTGCAGCGCAGCCGTGGATTTCTCAGCCCATCCCCTGTGAAGACAATGATCCGACAGGTTGATGAACACGAGACGATCTTTGAGTCCCACTATCAGCAGTGGGACATCCTTGAGCACAACCGTTTGATTGACCAGGATCGCTATCGCTATCGAGGCATCTACAGCTGGCAGAACGGGGATCTTGAGATCGTTGAGCATCACCACGAAACCAGAGTGGAGGCGGCTGCCCCTCCGATTGAAGAGTGATCGCGACCGGCTCGGATGCAATTGGTCAGAACCTCAAGCTTTGCGGGGTGGTTCAGCAAGGATGAATAGGGGAAGATGGCAGAGAATTTGAACAGGTCCTTTGCGCTCCCTTCTGCGTCGAATCCCTTCTTTGCTGGCGGTGCCGTTGATGCTTTCCCCGCTCTGCATGCTTGGCCCTGCTGCTCAGGCCCAGTCAGCCGCTGGCTTAAAGACCAAACCGGCGACGAACGATGACATCGGTCTGTATTCAGGTATCGGGGTCTTCACCTTCTGCCAGGCGCGTGAGATCGGGGTTGAATTTCCCAAGGCTGTCGGAATTGCTGCCAGCACCTATGCCTTCGTGCTCAAATCGCGCCATGGAGGAATTGTTGCCGCCCAGGGGAACACGCCTCTGACGGACAAGCAGCTTTTCGGAGGTGCTGAAACCCAGATCATTCTGCGGGCTGTTCAGACCTGTCCGAAGAACATCCCAGCCGACGTGATGGCCAAGGTTGAGGAGCTGAAGAAAAAGGCCAAGAGCAAGTAAAGCCTTGTCGATGGCCTGGTGGCTGCATTCACAAGCAGCTGCATTCAGAAGCAGTTGCATTCAGAAGCAGCTGCCAGGGAATTCGGTTGCAGGTTGAGGAGCTGAAGGAGCTTCTGTAGGTGAGAGCCCCGGGCCTGGCTCGGTCTCCTTCGCCTCCTCCTCTCACCATGACAACCACCCTCAAGGCGACTCACAAGCCGACGTCGTCAAGACCTGCCGGCTGCTTCGCAGCGGCTCTGGGCTTGCTCGGAGTTTTCAGCCTGACTGAGTCAGCCCTGGCCCATGAAGCAACGTCCTGGTCTCACCGCCCAACGGCTCACCGCCAGAGTTCCTATCCCGTGCAGGGGTATCACTCTCTCCCCTCGAGCCAGAGCCGTGAAGCTGTTCACAGCTCCTACCCACATTCCTCAGAACCGGCCTATGGCATGAGGCCTGTTGAACCCCTTGATCCTTGGCAGCAGGTTCAGCAACAGGCCGAGAAGTGCCAGCGGGGACGTCTGCTGGGGGGCATTGTCGGCGGTGGCGTTGGTTATGTGGCCTCCCGCAGCGATGGTCGCAGCTGGGCTGTGCCACTCGGGGCTCTGCTTGGCTCCCAGATGGGTTGCAGCACGGCTGCCGGGCGCGGCCCCGTGCCCTGGTAAGGGCTTGAACCTGCAGGGTCAGATCTAACCAGGCAGATCTCCGCAAGCCGATCTGATTGAGCAGATCTCACTGACCAGGTCTCAGGGAGGACCTGCCACGCCAGGATCAGTGGATGTGAGATCGCCCCTATGGCAGCTGCCGCGCCCATTCGCCTGACCGATTACACCCCTTATCCGTTCCGGGTCCCCTCGATTTCCCTGGATGTGGTTGTGGAAGACGACCACGCCCGGGTGATCAGTCGACTGCAGGTGGAGCCCCTGTCTTCCAGCACCACCACTGGCTCCACCGCCAGCTCCTGCTCAAGCTCAGAGGCCCTGGTTCTCCAGGGTGTGGATCTGAACCTGGAAGCGATCGCCATTGATGACGTGCCTCTGGCCGCTGAGGCTTACCAGCTTCAGGCAGGCCAGTTGCGAATCAGCAGCCCGGGGAGCGATCCGTTCACGCTCACCATCACCTGCAGGCTTGATCCGTTCAGCAACACCTCCCTGGAAGGTTTGTATGCCAGCGGAGGCATGCTCACAACACAATGCGAGGCCGAGGGCTTCCGGCGCATCTGTTTCCATCCGGATCGACCGGATGTGTTGAGTCGTTATCGGGTACGAATCGACGCGGAGCGTGAGCGTTACCCCGTGCTGCTCTCCAATGGCAACCTGGTTGCGGCAGGGCCGGTGGCTGGCAGGCCTGAGCGGCATGAGGTGATCTGGGATGACCCGTTTCCGAAACCCTCGTACCTTTTTGCCTTGGTCGCTGGTGATCTTCGCGAAGTTAACGACAAGTTCACAACAAGATCTGGCCGTGATGTGCAGTTGCGCCTGCATGTAGAGGCGGGCGATGAGCCCTATACGGCCCATGCGATGGCTTCATTGAAGCGATCCATGGCCTGGGATGAGCAGGTCTATGGACTGGAATATGACCTTGATGAATACAACATTGTCGCCGTGCGCCACTTCAACATGGGCGCGATGGAGAACAAGAGTCTCAACATCTTCAACTCCAAGCTGGTGCTGGCGGATGCGGAGACGGCGACCGATGGCGAACTGGAGCGCATCGAAAGTGTGATCGCCCATGAGTACTTCCACAACTGGACCGGTAACCGCATCACCTGCAGAGACTGGTTTCAGTTGTCTTTGAAAGAGGGCCTCACGGTGTTTCGCGATCAGAGTTTCACCGCCGATCTGCATTCCGCAGCCGTGAAGCGGATCGAGGATGTGGCGATGCTGCGCAACACCCAGTTCCGTGAGGATTCCGGACCCACGGCCCATCCGGTGAAGCCGAGTGAATACCAGGCCATCGACAACTTCTACACAACGACGATCTATGAGAAGGGAGCTGAGCTGATCCGCATGTTGCATACCCTGCTCGGTCATCAGCGGTTCATGCAGGGTATGGCGACCTATGTGAGCCGTTTTGATGGTACGGCGGCCACCACGGAAGATTTTGTGCAGGCCATCGCCGATGGGGCCTGTGCGGAAGGTCAGCCCCTGGGCTTTGACCTGGAGATCTTCCGGCGCTGGTATCACCAGGCCGGCACACCACAGCTGGATGTGGAGCGGCAATGGGATGCCGAACGCGGTGAGCTGATGCTGCAATTACGTCAGTCCACACCAGCAACACCGGGGCAATCAGAGAAGCAGCCCCTGGTGTTGCCCCTCTCGATGGCCTTGATCGGTGCTCAGGGCCGAATCGGCGAGGCGCAGCTGGTGGTGATGGATGACGAGGAACATTGCATCACCCTTCAGGGGGAGCCGGGGCCCAACCCTCCGGCTCTGTCGCTGTTGCGTGGCTTCTCGGCGCCGGTGACGCTGAACATGCAGGTGCCATTGGCGGAATCGCTGCAGCTGCTGGCGGCGGATGATGATCCCTTCAGCCGCTGGGATGCCAGCCAGCGCTTGTTCCGGCAGGTGTTGCTGGCGCGGGCTGCCGGCGCGCCCGATCCCAGGGTGGAGTCGGCATTGATCGAAGCCCTGGGCCAGCCCATGGCGGCAGCGGAATCGGCAGGTTTGGAGCTCGCTGTGCTCCTGGCGATGCCAGGGCTGGCGGAACTGGAGGCGCTGCAGTCACCCGTGGATCCACCGGCCCTCTTCCATGCTGCTCAGGACTTTCGCAGCGTTCTCGGCAAAGAGCTGGAGCCTCAGCTTCAGGATCTGCTCAAGCGCAGCAGAGCTGGATGGAGCGAGGTCTGGCCACAGGGCCAGGGTGAACGGCAGTTGACGGCCGTGGCCTGGAGCTGGCTTGGAGCAGCCGGAGATGACGCTGTGCGCCGGCAGGCCCTGGAGGCCGTTTCCGGGCCCTCGATGACTCTGGCGCGTTCGGCCCTGCGGGCGCTGCAACCATTGGAGTGTCCGGAACGGGATCAGGCGCTGGCGGCGTTCTATGAGCGCTGGCAGCAGAAACCGGTCATCCTCGATACCTGGTTCGCCCTGGAAGCATCAACACCACGCAAGGATGGCCTGGACCGGGTGAAGCAGCTGTTGGAGCACCCCCGTTTCGATCCGCTGGCCCCCAATTCCCTCAGAGCTGTGCTCGGTGGTTTTGCCGGCAATGTGCCTGTGTTCCATGCCCCAGACGGCAGCGGTTACCGCTTCATGGCAGAGCAGGTGATCGCGGTGGATCAGCGCAATCCGATAACGGCATCAAGGATGGCGAAGGTGTTCGCGCGCTGGCGCAACTTTGGGCCAGAACGTCAGCTTCTGATGGCTGCAGCACTTGAGCAGCTTTCAGCAGCAGACCTTTCATCAAATACCCGGGAAATTGTTAATCAAATTATGCCCTGATTCTGGGCATGATCTGATCATTGATCAAGAGCCTGGTCGTTGATTAATTGAATCAGCCGAGCATGAGAGGTGAAAATATATAGATACTTCTGTGAATTATAGGTAGCTACCAATCCCTTGATGGTTGTGGTGCAAGTGTGCAGGATTACTCGAATTAGATTCGTAATTGTGTCGAACGTCGATTCATGTTTGGGCTGCGATCTGGTGTCAAGGCCACTGGCAATGCTTCAGGCCTGAGGATTTCAAGGGTGTTGATATCGATGGTTGTTTCGATCATCTCACCATTGCTGCTGAACACATCGAGCAGGGTGAGTGTCTGGGTGGGCGGATGGTGATCATTGAGGCGTTGACGGGGGCCGCTGCCCATCGCGCCAAGACTGAGCAGATTGATCGTGCCCACGCGACCGGGAAACCAGGCGTGGTGATGGCCGCTTACATACAAGGCAACATCATGGCGTTCCAGTAATGCCATCAGTTGTTGGGGCTGGTTCAGCACTTCACCGGCACGATCTTTTCGCTGGGAGATTGGGTAAGGGGGCAGGTGACCCACGACCAGGCGCAGTTTCGCCTGTTTTGCCGTTGATGTGCTCAGTTGCTCCTCTGCCCAGGCCAGGTCTGCCGCTGGAATGTTTGCGGAGGATGCATCAAGGATCACGGCGAAAAGGCCTGCCTGCCTGATGCTGTAGCGGAAGGGGAAATGGCTGGCTTCGAGGAAGGAAAGCCCGAGTTCATTCTTCTGTTGATTCCAGAAGGACGCGGCTCGTTGCCGATCAAGGTTGAATAGGAAAGCGCCTCGCTGTTTGATGCTTGAGGCATCGTGGTTGCCCATGCATGGTGCAAAGGCTTCACCCTCTGAGCGCAGTGGTTGCAACACAGATTGATTGAAGGCAGCCCACATTCCATCAAGTTGATGACCCGTCAAGCCCAGCTTCTGACCGGCCACCATGTCGCCTGCACAGAGCACTAGGTCAGGCTGAAAGCCTTGCAGCAGTTTCACGCCACGGTGAACCTGGCTGATGTAGCGGGTTGATCCGTAGCTGGCGTTGAGATCACTGATCAGGGCGATGCGTTGATCCCCTCTTCTGATCGCCCCTGCTTTAAACCTTGCCGTGGAGAGGGGCTCTGCCGCGATCCACTCATGCCTGAGCAGCAGACCTGCGATCAGGCTGCCGGTGAGACTTAGAAAGACCCGACGGTTCATCGCCATAGTGTCGCAGTCGTTGCCGGATCTCATCCTGGCGGGTCAGTCCTCGATTGTCCCGTGTTATCTCAGTGCTAGGGATTGGCTCTCAGCCTGTTCTTCAGCAGATCAGCCCGGCATCCCTCTGCAGCGTGAAGCTGATTTTGCTGAACCTATTTAATAATTAATATCATTAAATAGATCGTCTAAGTAGAACTTCATGACGACTCTTCATTGCTTTATTGAGGATTGCATGTTTATATCCTGTGATGTCTAACTGAGAAGTTATTCACCAGATGTCATGATGAATAAGTATAAGGTCACGGCTTCTTGCCACTGGCTTGGATCCCTGATCTTTGTTGATGACGATGCCTGAGCCTGAGCGAGCTGACTTTGGCGTCGTTTGGTTGTGTTTAGTCACATCCTGCTCAAAGGCTTGTCATCTGTTGCACCTTTTCTGACCCTAGAACTGTTTTGAGGACAGTGAAGAGCTCTCCTCACACGGACGATGGCTCCAGTGGAGTGCGGGAGGCTTTGTCTCTCTTGAATCTGT
>MPLX02161717.1_pt1 | contig 23831 bp, 31 predicted proteins | sample 1617341 | NCBI WGS metagenome assembly MPLX02 (sample SAMN05944804, study PRJNA350692) | marine metagenome | biome: marine; feature: ODZ; material: water; isolation source: 120 m water sample filtered on 0.2 um supor filter | place: Pacific Ocean | collected 2012-04-08 | depth 120m m | reverse complement strand
CTCTTAAAAGCATCATAGTCTAATCGTGCCAAAGAAAGAAATTCCTGACGTTCTGGAATCTCAAAATGATCTACAATCACAACACCACGGAGTGTTTGAGACACAACAACCTTCAGTGCCACCTCACTGTTTTGTTCTTCGTTAGAAGAATCAAAACTACCCACTGTCGTATGTGCTTGATAGTCTTTAGTCAAAGAAGTCATATACACCTCAAAAACTTTAGCAAGATCACCTCTGGCTCTGTCATCAGCAACAGTTCTTTGTAGTGAATAGTTCTTAATACCTGTCGCTGAACCAACACCATAAAATGCTTTACCTTTACTATCTGAATGTGCGCCGCCACCCATTAAAACCCATTTCGGTGGATCATATTTTACCAATGCCTTTGGAGCATCAGGAATAACAGGAACACTTGAACATGCCGTTGCCAAAAATAATACACTTAAAATCATAATAAAATTTTTCATTGTGTCTCTCCTTCCATCTCATTAAACATATTGTCCTTCTTCATTCTAAAATGTTCTGCTACTTCCATCTCATACCTCCTACTTCTTTCTATAATATTTTTAATTTCTTTATCATATTCCTCCTTAGAAATTCTTCCTGTGTTATATCTTGAACACAGTTCTTGATATTCAGCAACCATATACTGAACACTTCCACTCCATCGAACTCCAGATGAACTTCCGAATGATACTTCGGGTCCTGCACCCAATCCAAATCCCCCAACTTTCCATCCCAAAGCTATCCGAAATTCCTCCCTATCCATAACTTCACAATCCTGCTGTTCGACAGCAGTTGCCGAATTAGGACACGAAGCTAAAGATAATAATAAAAATAATAATATAGGACGCATTAGAATGGTACTTCTTCGTCTTTATTTTCGACCGGCTGTGCATCTTCTGTATCATCAACTTCCTCCAATGACACTCCTGCATCAACTTTCGTATATAAATCCGAAAAAGACTCCTTAGTTTCAGTATCAAAACGTTCCAAGCACATCATTACAGATTTCATCTTATCATTAAAGATAGTGAATGATTTTGTAATATCAATCAAACGACGAGTCGTAATGATTTCATCAACTGCACCTTCTTTATAAGACTGACGTATTACATCCGCCCATTTTACCAACTTATCAACAAAATCATCCTCTTTAATATCGTGAACCTGAAATTGCTTTTTAAGTATTTTTGATTCATGTGCCGTTGAAGGATACTCTTGATAAAACGTAGCAGAGAATCTATCCAAGAATGCTTCATTCAAAATGTTCGTCCCCATAAAACGACCATCTTCAGATCCTTTGCCTTTCGTATTAGCGGTTGCGACAATGTTAAACCCATGCTGAGGATAAACAACCTCATTAATCTTTTTCAGATAAATAGGCTGTCCTTCCATGATTGGTTGTAAGCACATAATTTTATGAGAAGCCAAATCAACTTCATCAATCAATGCAACTGCACCAGTTTTCATGGCTACAACCAGAGGTCCATCCTGCCAAACGGTTTCACCATTTACCAAACGGAACCCGCCTAGCAAATCATCCTCGTCCGTTTCAACAGTAATATTAATACGAATAAAGTCCCGTTTCAATTTAGCACAGACCTCACGTATCATGGAAGTCTTACCGTTCCCCGATAATCCAGTAACGAAAATGGGATAAAATAACTTCTTTTCTAGAACTGTTTTAATATCTTTGAAGTGACCCCAATGAACATATTGAGGATCTTTTTTCGGAATAAGATTAAGTGAAACTGACTTTGCTTTAGCAACAACTTTAGGTTTAACTGGTTCAGATAAAACATCCCAGTCAGCCTTGAGAGTATCGCGTTTTTCTTCGACTTTATTCTTTTGATCGCTAACGGTCGCATCTCCTGAAAATGAAAATAAACCCGGTTCAACTTCACAATGTCTTTTTAACACAATCTTATAAATGGCTGGCCATTTACTTTTTAAATCCTCGCCAGAAGATTCTAACGCGTCTTTGGCTTGTTGTAATGTAAATGTTCCGTCACCGTATAGCTTATCAATCTCCTTCTTAAAAGCTATACGCGTTCCGGATGTTGTCATGTCCAATGCTTTCATAATATATTCTCCTAATCAATAATTCTCAATTCTTACTACCATTATATAGAAATCTCACACATATGTCAAGGAAAAAGCGCCTTTGTAACTCGTTGAAAACAAACAATAAGCAAAAATAATTGTAACTCCTTTGTTTATAAGGGTTTACTGACCAATTCTACGGCGATATAAGGCGATGTTATTTGACCCATATCCTACTATGTATTGAGGTAAATATCGCATTAAATCGCCGTATATTAAGCCGTAATTAGGTCAATGAACCTTGTGAGGATAACCCTCGTGTTTTTAAACTGGTTATTTTGCTTGGAAAATATAGAAGCCATTTTACGTTTAGTCATACTTTCTTTTATTTCCCCAACTACCGGTTTCTGCATTCCTTGAATGACAAAGTACTCATCATATCCAGATTCCTCTTTTATAAAATAACCATTTTTCTTAGCTTCTCTAATCCAATTTCTGAATTGTTCTTTACCTTCCATATATGATTTTGTATTTCTTCTTGGTGTAAATCTCCATAAAGTACTAGGCGTAAATTTTGGTATAATATAAAATCCCACAATATTAATATCAAGTCTGGATTTAACCACATCAAAAAGTGCTGGCGTCAAAGCTTGCATTCCACCATGACTACCTATTTTATGATTTTTCTTTGTTTTCTTATCTTGCAAATAAAGAACATCATATTTGCGTTGGATATATTCAGACGCTCCTTTACCTCCATCATAAACAGTCGCCTGACTATTTGCCTCACCATCTGTTAAAAATACTGCATGAACATTTGCCAAATTGTTCTTTTGTTGAAAAGCTTTAATAATATACTCTGATAAGAGAATACAACCATTAAGAGGTGTTCCGTGTAAATGTTCTTCAATAGGGATCTCATAACCCTTATGTCGATTTGCTAAAATGCAAAGATTAAGCAACCCCTCATTAAATGCTTTAGTAGACATCCTGCCAGAAAGAAGATTTCTCAATCCTAAATGTCTATCCGTTACCAAATCACCATGTCGGAATTTAAATACTGGTTCTGTTTTACAATATGAACCATCATCATCATACCAATTCCCATCTCTTTCTGTAAAAGAATATACCTCAAAAGGAATCTTTACCTTTTTGCAAAACATGGATAGTTCGATTAACTGTCGAATGGTTCCATATAAATTCGCCGCCATCGAACCAGACCAATCAACAAACATAACCAAACCATGATTCTTACCATCAGCCACACGAACATTCTTTTTAAAGACATCATCATTATAGGTGGCTGAAAACATCTTATTAGTATCTAAAATACCAGTTTTTGTAATTAATGTTCTTTTATATACATCAGCCGCTTTCTTTCTTTCAAAATCCATTGCCAAATGATTTACATTCTTAACGCACTCTTTTTTAAACTTATTAAGAGTATGATGTGCTTTTTCATAAACTCTTTCACGCAACATTTTATGGGTCTCAGTATTATGATATGATTGATTCTTCCAATACGGATGCTCCATACTATGATAGAAACTAGTTATATTTCGATGTACTTCCTTATAATCAACCACCACATGATCGAAGTTAAGAATCTTATCTGGTACACTAATATACTTTACATTCTTATCTACAATTGCTAAATCTGAAATTCGTTCATCAAACGCACGTTGTGTTTTGCTCTTGACAGGATCCTTGTCATTTTGGTCTTCAAAAGATTTATCATCATCCGTTTGTTGTGGAGGGGCAGAATCTTCTCCACCTTCAAATGAAGCACGCGAATACGCTTCATCTAATTCTTCTTCTTCTGTCTTGGGTTTTTCTTCATAATCCTTATCGTCATCTTTTTCACCTTCTTCTTCATCACCTTCTTCTTCATCACCTTCTTCTTCATCGCCCTCCTTAGTCGTTTCTGGCATTTCGCCATAATTCTCACCAAATTCATCTTCATTGATATCAGTAGGTGGCTGTTCTGTAGGTTTGTTGGAAGATGCAGGGATTTCATTATCCATTATATACTTGTGAACTTTTCTTGCTACTTTCTCAACATCTTCAAATGTTCTACACTCAGATATCTCGGTCACCAATTTTTGTTCTTCATTATTAAAAGAAACCTCAACACGCTGGTTAAGTTTGAAATGAAGATTAATTCGATCTAAAAAAGGCTGTTCATTTGTAATCTTATTTTTAACATCGAAAAAATCTTCTTTATTTAAATGGTCATATCCACGGAAGAATTGTTTCCTCAGACCCGGATATTTATTTTTAATAAGTTTTTCGATTCTAGCATCTTCAATTACATTGACGCAATCATGGGAAGTTTCTTTATTAATCTTGGCAAGACGATCCGGATCGGTCGGAGTATAAAGTGCATGTCCAACTTCGTGACCAAGCAACAGATCATATAAATGGTTTGGCATGTCTTTCCAGACAGGCAGGATAATACAACGATTGTGAATATCAAACATAGCCGTTTTTACTTGTCTATGTTGAACATCCAAATCTTCTACCGCTAGCAATTTTGCTAACTTTTCTTTTGATTCAATCTTCACCATTCCAATATCCTCATCAATTAATCATTAAATATACTACCATTTTAAAGCAATTGGATATATATGTCAAGGAAAAAGCGCCTTTGTAACTCGTTGAAAATAAAGGATAAGTGAAAATACTTTGCAACGCCTTTGTTTATAAGGGGTTATATTTTTGATCATATAACCCCTTATATCTAAAGGACTTATTTACTTAATATCTATAGTTTTTGCCTTATCTGACTCCCTTTTCGGTATTTTAATAGATAAAACCCCATTTTCCATCTCAGCGGTTACTTTCTCCGCATTTACAGCACGTGGAAAGTTACTAAAAGATTGTTCCGTTTTAACACCATAAAATTTGGTATCATTGGAATCTACCTCTTTTTTACATTTAATTGACAAAACTCCCTCTTTAAATGTAAGGTCAATATCCTTCTTAGTCAAACCGGGCATAACAATATCTAATGAATAAGCATCGTCGTTTTCATCCCATCGATACTTATTATTTGGTCTATGTCCCACAGTAGCAGTCCATGGATCATTATTCATTAGATAATTATCAAATCGGTCAAGCTGTGTCCATGATGGAAAAACACTATCAAACAGGTTATTATGATGTTTTGTTAAATTTGCCATTTCTATCTCCTTAATTAATGTTATCGATTATTTCTAACCGTCTATATATATTATAAGATCTGAAATCGCAAATGGCAAGGTCATTGCCAAAAAAACTTTATTTTTCCTGAACATCTAGGTCTAGTATCTTCTTTTTTACAGGGGGAGTTGTCTGGTTCTGGAATCCAGCCATAAGGATCAACAATAAACATTACAGTACAACTAACTACTAAAGTAATAAGCATAATCTTTCTTATACTCCATTCAACTATTTTCGGTTCACTCACTCTCTTTTTTCTCCTTTGGTTGTGTCTTACTACTATATCCATCCTTATACCAACCGCCACCTTTTAATTGGAATGCGGATAAATCGAGTATTCGACTACATGATTCCCTACATACTGGACATACTAGTTTAACATTTCTTTGTGATATACTTCTCATATTTTCATAAACTTCATCACATTGTTCACAATGATAACTATATATTGGCATTATTCTACCACCATTTGAGAAAAATTATTAATCTTCTCTACCGTAATCTTAGTAGAAAATTTATCATCTAATATATCAAGTTTATGTGAAATAACAAACAAATTAGTATTTTTCAATAAATAAAATAACTTCATCAAGTCATCCATACCAGTTTGGTCTAAACTTGCATCAAATATTTCATCCAATATAAGAAGATTAACATTAACACTATTTCTCATAGCAGCAATATCACGCCAAGTTAATAATAATGATATATCAATTCGCTTCTTTTCCCCTTCAGAAAAAGAATAATATGAAAAATCATCCCTATGTCTGCTTTTAATAGATTCATTGAAATTTTCGTCTAATTGAAAATTTACAAAGAAATCCATATCTTTGAGATAATTATTTACATGCTTATTAATAACTGGAAGATATTTTCGTATTATTCTTGTTTTAATTCCCTTATCATTTAATATAGTATTTAATATATCATAATACTTCCTTTGTTCTACATATTGTAATCTAGTCTTTTTACTTTCATCTAATTCAGTTTCCATTATTCTTTTTTTATCATCATCTATATAAACATTAGCTTCAGATATTTCCTCCTGAAATCTACTAATTAATGTTTGATGTGCTCTTATATCACTATGTCTCCTTGTAATAAGGCTTTCTACCTCTTGTATCTTATCATTACATTCGGCAATTTCACCTAAACGATTTGTTACTTTATTTACTTCTATATTTAACTTATCTATACCATCATTCATGTCATTAATATTAATGGATATTTGTTGTAATTTATCCTTTTTAAATGTTTCATCAATATCTTGTTCACAGGTAGGACAATTCTCATTATCTTCAAAAAACTCATTTTCTTTGTTTAACTTCTTTAAGTTTTTATTAATTTGCATTTTATAGCTATCCAAATCTTTATGCTTTTTTATAATATCAGTCTGATCTTCAATCTCTGTCCTAAATGCCCATATTTTTTCCTGATGATCACCAATTTCAGATTCTATTGCTATAATAGTCTTTTGAAGTTTTTTAATTTTATCATTATTATCTTCCATTTTCTTAGAGGATTTGGCTTTTAATTCATCTATATGTTTTTCATGTAAGCTAATCTTCTCTTGCAATAGTTTAATATCATATTCTAACTCATTAATCTCCTCTTTCAAAGAATTTATTCTATCTTTAAGTAAATTCTTCATAACAGAAAATATACCAATGTCCAATATATCTTCTATAATAATTCGCCTATCATTAGCAGACAGTTGCATAAAAGGAACAAATGAAGCAGACCCTAACACTACTATCTGTGTAAATGATTTAAAATTTAATTTAAGAATTTTCTCTTCTAAATATTTCTGATAATCAGTAGCCTTAGCATCTTGATTTATAACCTTACCATTTTGATATATTTCAAAGATAGCAGGTTTCATCCCTCTGCGAACTTTCCATTCTACACTACCAACAGAAAATTCAATCTCAGTCATTAAATCTTTCTCATTGACAGTATTCATTAACTGTCCTTTATTAATCTTCTTAAATGGCTTACCAAATAACGAGAAAGTAATAGCATCAATCAACGTAGACTTGCCAGCACCATTCTTACCGACAATTAACATCATTGGCTTTTGGTCTAACTTTATTTCAATAAACCGATTACCAGCAGCTAAGAAATTCTTAAATCTTACAGTCTTTAATTTAATCATACTCTATTCATTATTCATTAAATCAGTACGAATATACTTAATAACATCCCATATCTCTTTGTCTTTCAGAGTATTTTTATGGGCAATCATACCGGTCCCTTTAGAACCATTTTTAATAATCCAAAACATTTGACCAGCAGAAATTTTCTTCATGGTTGCTTTACAGGTAAAGTTTCTTGACTGAGGCTTCATTCGTTTACCGAATTTACCATCACCAGCTCCTGTTTTACCATGACACATTTTACAAGCTATCGGCTTAGCTGTCTTATTGTAAATCTTTTTACCATTGGCCTTGTTAGCCTTTTTAGTTTTATCTTGTTTAACAAGTGACGTTGGAGCAGACTTTGTTTTTCTTGGCTGTGGACATTTGCCAGCATATGCTGAACTAACCATAGCCAAAGTAAACATGACAACAATCAATAAAATAAATTTCTTCATTCTTTATCCTCCTCACTAAAAATCGAATCATTATTTAAATTGTAAACTCCATCAAAAAAAGTTTTATCATTAATAGCCTTATCATCTACCCAAACATCATACATTGGTTTACCACAATTAATAGATGTTGCTTTAATACCCCATTCTTTTAATTGATTTTTTGTAAACTCTCTCCAATCTTTTCCTGACCCACTACCACGAGCTGTCCAATAGTGTATCTCATGTCCCTCATCATATAACTTATTCATCATCTCAATTCGTTCTTTATGAGGTTTATGATTTGGATAATCTGGTTTTGGTCTAACTTGTGTACATATTGTCCCATCGATATCCACCATATACTTAATCATTAATGTTCAATGCCTCATCATAAATACGCTGCAATAATTTTTTCACTTTAACTCTCTCCTCGCGTTTAACGTTATCATCAGGCATACTATCTACATACTCATCAAGAAAAGTAGACGTATTACCCATTTCCACATCCTCACTTTCATCGTCTGAATATCTTGCGGAATATTCAGACAAATCTTCAAGTATAGTCAAATCTGTTAATTCAGATTTATATAACCGCTCAAGATAAGTCTCAAAATCAGCTATATTATTCTTTTCTTCAACAATCAATTTAACAACTTTATTTTTATAATATCCTGTATTTTGGTTTTTCCAATCAATAGTGCTCTTATCATTATAATAAATTTTTTCAAACAAACGTTCTGTATTCTGAATAAAAGTCAAGTCTCTGGTTTCTGTATCAAATATATGAAACCCTCTAGGATCATCATAATCATTCCATGTTATTTCATATGGTGCTCCAAGATAATGAATATTACCCTGACTTGACCTATGATGGTAATGTCCAGAACACAATACCTCATACCTATTAAATATCTTTTTAGAAAGCCCAGAGTCTGCTATATATCCTTTATACATGGCAAATCCATCAACTTCTAAATGGCCAAAACCAACTTGTGATTTTGAATCTCTTATGTACTCCATCATTATATCATAATTCTCGGAGTTAATCCAAGGAAGAATATCAATAGCCGTACCATCTAGGGTTATTGTGGATGGACCCGCATAAGTAAATACATTTTCATAATGTCCATAGAGTAATTCAGAACTATTAACTTTATTTGTATTTCTAAAATAGGTAGAATGATTGCCTACAATAGAATGTAATTCAATATGATTCTCCCTCATAACATCAAAATAAAATTGCTTTACTCGATGTAAGGTCTGAAAATTGACATACTTCCTTCTATCAAAAGTATCACCTAAATCTATTATTGTGGATATTTTATTTTCTTTTAGGTAGGGAAAAAATTGATTAGTATAAAATCTTTCAATATAATCACAAAATGATTGACTATCCTGCTTGCCGCCGAAGTGTTGATCTGTTATCAATGCTATCTTCATGGTCAATTTCCTTCTTCCAAATAAAATGACATCTTGTACATTCAAATGTCTGTATTGTTATGTTGTCTTTATGATCTATATCAAAACTGCAATTTTTATGTTCATGGTCTGGCTCAAACTGTTTACATCTTGCACACTCGTCGAAGAACAGAACGGAATATTTCATTTCATAAATATTTCCAATCTAGACTTTTTCTTAGGCTTTTTAGGTTGAGGATTTTCAGCATACTTTTCATGTGTTCTTAAATACTCCACATATCGTTTTGTATTTACTTTATGATCTTCTACATTAACATCAATTTGTTCTAATATACCAGATCGTTCCACATGAAGGTATTTTAAATGCATTTGTTTCTTTTCTTTAGTAATACGCCTAACATAGGCATGATGAATAATTTGTGTAAAATAAGAAAAAGGATTCTTAGATTTTTCTGGATTAAAGTTATGTGCATACAATAAACAATTTTCTATCCCATCACTTACTAAATCATCACGAAATGTATAATTAATAAAATTGGGTCTCCATGCTAAGTTCTCGGATATTTTTAAAAAACATTCACCCATATATTCTGTACTAGGTGGATCTGGATCATCAACTTCCCTAGAATCAAGAACTCGCTGTTTCCATTTCTTAATTTCTATAAAAAACTTTTCGTTATCTACGTAGTGTTTTGGATTAGCCATTTCGATTATTTAAAAGTAAAAACGCATACAATGCGATCACCAAATTTAGGATAATGTTGATAATGGGGAAGGTTCTCAAAACAAACCCCTTTGTATTTTTCTGGAACAATTCTTGCCAATTCATGCTTCTCGGCTGGAAATAAAATACCATCACTTCCATTTATTCCAAGTGGTGTATCCTTATCCATAATTACCGTATGTGCTTCTTTATCTTGTGGGTCATTCAAATAAATTATCAATTGCTTATGATACTCGTGATAATCCACATGCGGAAAACATTTTTCCTGACCATTATTATATGTTAAATTTATTGCTCCTCTAATAACCTCAGTACATGTTATTTGATTTCTATTACAAAAAGTAAATAACATATCCTCAAAAACTTTTGCATAATCAGAATTATAATAACTTCTAACACCCATCGCATCTTTTTGTTCTGGTCTATAAAATAATATATGACATAATAATGTATGTGTCAAATCTTTATAAAACAGAGGCTCAAAGCTTCGTTGATAGAAATATGAAATACCCTCAGACCTCTGAGTTAATTCTATTACTTCTTTATGTTCATCTGTTAAAAAATCATTATCTTCAATAAAAAACATTATTTAACTCCCTTCAATAAAAAACATTATTTAACTCCGGTTGAACCAAGCCCGCCGCCCCTATCTTCTGTATCAGATTCAATAGTATGTTCGGCTTCATCAATATTAATTAATTGTGCTTCAATAACTGGTTTAATAACCAGCTGCGCTATTCTATCACCTTTTTTAACTTCATATGGATAATGATTGTGATTAATCATTATTACTTTAATTTCACCTCTATAACCAGAATCAATGGTGCCCGGTGAATTTAAAACTTGTAATCCATATTTTGCAGCTAATCCAGAACGTGAACGTACTTGTCCCTCATAACCATAAGGTATAATAGCATAAAGACCCGTATCAATTACTGCGGTACTAAAGGCGCGGATACTTTTATCCTCATTAGAACAAATATCCATCCCAGCATCACCAGAATTTTTTCTTTCCGGTAATGGATTATCTGACTTATTATATACCTTCACTTCTAATTGTTTCGTTTTACATTTACAGTTCATTGCCATTTAATCCCAATAGGTGTTGAAGGTGAGCTCATAATAGAATATTCAGTTTTCCATAATGGATCAGGTTTGCATATTGAACATCCTTTAAGAACATAGTGGTCACATTCGCCGCATTTATATCCAACATACCAAGTCGTTCCACCAAATCCCTCATCCACTTCCTTGAGGGACTTCGTATTGCATTTCGGACATTTCTTCGGTTTGCTCATTATTTTCCAGCTCCTTAATAATTTTACGCTTTAATCTAAATTCTTTAAATTTATGATTGCGTTCTTTCTGACGGTCTTGCGATTTAACCTTTCGATATGTTTTTCCCATTGTAGTATCCTTATAATGGTATTAAGATAATGGTATTAAGTTATAATCATAATCAAATTTTTCTTTTAAATATATATTTAACCTCTCCTTCCAATGTTTCAGTCCATAATTATCATGTTTTTTCCAATGTAAATCATCAATGATATCATATAGCACTGCTTTATTTTCTTTATCATCCAATCTCAACACTCGACCAATAGATTGTAGATTTCGAATTTTAGCTTTATATGGATGAGCAAAAATTAAATATTGCAAATTCTTAATATTAGCACCTGTAGATAAAACACCCGAGCTCGCAACAATAACAGCATTCTTTTCTTCTTCTGTTGCTTTTCTGATCTCCTCTCTTTGTTCAACATCAGTTTCACCAGCTATAAAAAAGATTTGTCTATCCTTTACTTTTTCAAGTAACATCTTTAATAATACTTTCCCATGCTTTTCAATATAATTAAATAATATAAGAGTATTACCTTTCTGATCCAATGCTAAATTACAAATAAAATTATTACGCTTCCTATGTGAAACTATAAAATCTATCTCCTCTTGATATGTTGCTTTGGTTAACGCTTTACGTTCCTCCTCTGGATATTCTAATTGTAAACATTGTATATTTAGTTTGGAAATATGTTTCTCATCCATCAATTCCTTCGATGTGGTCGCTTTATATGTTTTTCCAAACAATCCTTCAAGGACTAGTTTATGTGTTTTACAATCAGTTAATGTTCCAGTTGTACCAAATCTATATCTGCAAGAAGTCGATTTTTCTAATATACTTTTTAATGACTGTGCTGTTGCTAGGTGAGCTTCATCACCTACTATTAAAGAAAACTGTTCAAAATATTCTTTAGGTTGTTTATATAAACTTTGCCATGTACTTATATATATTGGTTGATTTGAATCTTTTTCTCTACCAGAATATATTTTATGACATTCATCATAAACATTCCAATCTTTATCTTGCTGTGAGTACTCTTTAAAATCACCGAACATTTGTGTAACAAGATTGGTAGTAGGAACTATCACTAACATCTTATCCTCATCTAAAAACTTTTGATACCATCTTATTAATGCATATATAACTAAACTTTTACCGGAGGATGTAGGGGATAACAATAATGTGCGATCAGCTTTAACACAATGTAAGAATGATGCTATCTGATAATCTCTCGGTGTAATTGGTTTTCCCTTACAATAAAGATTTAAAGAATCAAAAAATTCTTTAATCTTATCTATATCACCTTCTTTTAAATGTCTTGCATCTGTAATATCAGTCTTTAATTGATATGAATGTTTTTCTGACCATTCTTTAAGATATGGCAACAGTCCTAAATATAATTGTCCTGTCTGCATATTAAATAAACGTATCTTACCATCCCACATTTTTGCACGAACTTTAGGATGGAATTGATGATTAGGAACTAAAAAGGAAAAATATTCATTCAACTCATATGCTATATGTTTATCACATGATAGTTGCAGAAATGTTTCATTTAATTTACCCGCAACTATCATGTCAAATCACCCGCTAGAAATTTTTTCCATTTAATAGCATTACTAATATTAAAAGAAGCATTCTGAATCAATCTAGCGGTCTCCTCTATCAATTTAACCTTATCTTCTTGTTCTTCTATTTTATTTTTAGCTAATAAAAGTTCCTCATCACCATCTAAAAATAAATCCATATCATTTTTTAATACTTTCAGATCAAATGGCTTTTCTTCATATTCGGAAGGATCAGCCTTTCCGGAATAGTATTTCCACTTCTGAAGTTTTAATATTTTATATTGACTTTGGATAAACCGTAACACATTCTTTTCATCGTGTCTTAATTGATGATATTTATTAGCCAACTCTGGAATTGTGGTGGAATATCCGTCCAAATCAGTTGTATCTATCTTAGTATCTATTTGACACATTTCTTTCAAATCTTTCATATTCATACTACTATTATAATAAATTTATGGGATTAATACAAGGAAGAATATTATCCTATCTTTTTAACGGAAAATGCACCTGTATATCGAAATACAGCATTAACCACAATAGGTTCGAGGGAAGTGGCATTAGTATCAAAATTAATACCACCCAAAGCTACTGGAAATATGTCTTTAAAGGTTACATTATAATTGGGATTAGACTTATTAGTATGTATAATTATATTACCATCAGATTTCAGGTCTTTACCTTTTTCAGAATCATATTGATCGAAATTATCTGGAAACCCTATTGCTTGCATCCAATTATATATCTCCATATAATTCTTTAGGTCTTCATCTATGATAAAGTCAATACTCAAATCTTCGAAAACTAAGTTATCACCTTCTATCGGGATACCTGCAAATGGCGTTGATTGCATTTGACTGGTTAATGAAATTCCGGGCATACCTACACGCTGACAAAAATAGTCCACAGTCGGCATGCGTAGAAAGTTTGTCTGGAAACTTATTACGTTTAAATAATTAAGGTTAGTCGGTTGATTTGCGTAAGCCATTTAATTGTTCCTTTTATTAATCTTATATATACTATATAATATTATTATTTATAACACTTTGCAAGGACAAATTATGAAATTGAATAAATCAACTATCGGCTGGTTCATCTTTCTACATCTAGGAGCTCTCCTAGCCTTTATTCCTTCCACATTTTCCTGGTCAGCAGTTGGTCTATTTGCCTTTATGTACTGGCTTACGGCCAGCGTAGGTGTTTGTCTTGGATTTCATAGATATTTAACACATCGAAGTATGAAGATGCCACGATGGTTAAATTACTTTGTTGTATTTTGCGGAACGTTAGCATGCCAAAATGGTCCTCTAAAATGGGCAGCACAACATAGAATGCATCATCAAGGTTCTGATACTCCAATCGATCCACATAACGCAAGTCAAGGTTTTTGGTGGTCACATATTGGATGGATGTGCTATGACAGACATAAATTTGATAATATTGAAAGACTAAGAAAATATACTAAAGATATTAATGGCGACAAATTTTATCAATTCCTAGAAAAATATTTTATCCATATTCAAATAGCTTTGGGAATTCTATTCTATTTAATAGGCGGTATCTCTTGGGTAGTATGGGGAATCTTTGTAAGACTGGTAGTAGTCTACCATGCGACTTGGTTAGTCAATAGTGCTTGTCATAAATGGGGATATAGAAACTTTGAAATAAAAGATGATTTATCCACATGTTGTTGGTGGGTTGCAATATTAAGCTTTGGTGAAGGATGGCATAATAATCATCATTATTATTCAAAATCCGCTAAAGCTGGTCTTAAATGGTATGAGCTTGATTTAACCTATTTTTTGGTTTATTCTCTAGAGAGATTAAAGTTAATTAATAATGTTAATATTAATTAATAATATATCTTATATTCCCAAGCCCACCAACATATCAATAATAACATATTTAAAACAGCAATACAAGGAAAAAGTTAAGAATAATTGATACCAGCTCTATTCAGCTCTTGACGATTAAACATATGTCCCTTATGGATATCTATTTTAGATTGTCCATGGTACTCAACTGCCATATGTTCTTCGACCATCAGTTGATTAACATTTACCCCATCAACTATAATCTCTCCTAATATTCTCCCGAACTTCCCTCTCTTATCCAAGTAAGTTCTTAAAGCAATACAGGTTCCTTTCTTACATTGCTTTTTAAGAAAACTGGCAGCCAACTTACCATAAAACTTTTCTTCTTTATCTCTTGTGCGAGATTCAGGAGTATCAATACCATATAAGCGAATGCGTTGGTTATGGAGAATAATATCAAACCCAAGGTCTATATCAACATCAACTGTGTCCCCGTCAATGAATTTTCTGATGCGTGCTTTGTATTCGTGCATGGAGACTCCAAAAAAAAAGGGGACAGGGTATAAACCCCATCCCCCAATTTATTAAAAAACTAAGATTACATCAAGTTATCAACTTTAACTTTTCTGTAATATACGTTACCAGTGCTAATAGAAACACCAGCTTCGTTTTGTGCAACAAAAGGATTATCGGCAATCCCGTAACGGGTCTTAAATCCGATTTTAGGCTGGAAAGTATTTTCTCCCATAGCCCTAACCATCTGTAGAGGAACGTAAGGACAATAGAACATGCCAGAATCATAAGGACTAGATCCTTTATAACCGACAACGTAGAATTGACCAGTAGTTGCTCCATAATAAGGATCAACAAACACTTTCATGCCGTTCATCGTACCAACATACGTGTTGGTGTGTGAATCACCCGCAGCCGGATGACCAGTTTCCAACATACCAGACATTGACAATGCAGATGCAACGTCAGCAGAACAGATCATGAAGTTACCTTTGCCACGTCGCGTGTCAAAGCCAATTGCATTTCGATCACGCTCAATTTGATACATCAACCCTTTAAACTTCTCTACTGACCATCGGCCATTAGAGTCAACATCAAGGTTAAAAGTACCAGGAGTAGCAGTATTAGTAGCGGCTCCGTATCGTGCATTTGTATAAACGCGGCGAATGATTTCGCGGTTGATCTCATTGAGGATTTCAGTAGAAAGAATATTTGACAATTCAGTCTCTGCATCCAAACCATGAACTGCTTTCAAGTCTTGAGCAAGTTCCGTAGAGTACTCGGCTTTGAGGGCACGAGACTTAGCCGTTACGGTAGTCTTGTCAATACTGAATGCCATTTCTTGGAACGCACGTCCACCAGTAGATCCCTGTGCTTCAGCATCTGCCGTATCGAGCGCTTGACCAGTTTCCCACGTGTTAGCAGCAGTAAAAGGATTAGCACCACTGGCCAAAGCATCATGATCTGGCGTACCATCATTGTCACCAGAGAAAGCTGTATCTGCTTCGTTATGAAGCGCTTCAGTTCCATCCTGTGCACTGTAATGAGATTTCATTGCGAAAATCAGTCCTGTAGGTCCAGTCATAGGCTGAACACCACAGACGTCATAAGCAATAAGATGAGGCATGGCTCGGCGAACCAAACTAATTAGAATTGGATCCCAACCTTTTACATCCGCTCCAGCCACAGGTGCATGACCTGAGTTAACCGGTGCAGCTTCTTGCAAGAAAGCTTCTTGATTTTCCAACAATCGCAAAGTAACGTCTCTGCGATAAGTGTCTTTAATTTCAGGAAGATCGGCATGCTCCATTACTGGTTGCCACTTCTCCTTGATGTTTTCTGATAAATACATTTCTGTATACTCCTTGTAAATTGATTAATTAATTAAATTTGTTTTTCATTCATTCCATTACAAAGTTACTTGTTAGATAAATTGGAAATAGCACTCATAATACTGTCCATTCTGCCATCACTTTTTCCATCTGCAACTGGATTATTAGTACCGGCCGTTCCTTTATTATCTGTTACTTCTTTTTTGTCTGATTTGAAATAGCTATTCTTAATAACATTGAGTTTCTCGCGATACTGTTCATCAGTATCGTAATCAACGTCCTCTGCTAGTTCGGTAAACTTCTCAACATCAGTATCAACCATTCCCTCTGAGATATCTCGGAATGCATCTTTAGCTTTAAATGTATTTAATTCTTTCACTGTGTCCATATGCTTTTGTGTCTGCTCGTCGAGTTTCTCTTCCAACTCAGCAACTTCAACAACCAGATTCTCGAATACATCTTCCTTCTCTTGTGGAACATCAATATAATGCTCTTCAAACAACTTCTTCAAACCAGAAATAAAACTCTCTGTAACTTCGTTGCGAACACCTTGTTCAACAGCAAGTTTATTTTCTGCCATCCATTCTTTTACTGTATAGTTGAGATATTTGTCTACATTCTCAGTCATTTCAGACTGCATAGACTCAATACGCTCATCTTGATCTTTCTTAGATTCTTCTCGAATCTGTTTACGAATCTTAGCAATCTTAGACTTAACAGCAGCCTCAAAGATTGTAGCAGCCTTTTTCTTAAAATCTTCAGAAAGTTCTTCGCCGTCGACTAAAGCAGCAACATCAGGAGCAACATCTACTTCGATGTCTTCTTTCTTGGATTTTTTCCCTTCTTCTTTTTCGTCGTCGTCCTCGTCTTCTTCTTCGTCGTCGTCTTTAGCTGGGGGGAATTCCTCTTTTTTGGAGTCTTTAGACTTTCCTTCTTCGACATCTTCATCTTCGTCTTCGTCTTCGGAGTCGTCTTCTTCTTTTCTGGTTCCTTTGGCGTCTTTTTTAGACTCAACAGATTTTTTATTAGCTTCTTCAATAGATTCGTTATCATTTTTTTCATCCTCTGCGTTAGTGGCAGTTTCCATTATCTTTTTTTCAATTTCTCCATCACTTAGGGTTTCTTCGTTAGCCATTTTACATCTCCTTTAAAAGTGTTTTTTAACCTATATATATTTATAATATTAAAGATTTCCAAGGAATTTTTCGAATATATCAAGCTTTTTCTTATCTAATTCCTTCGATTTTGTATTTTTAATTTCATTTTGAATAGCATACTCAAGTTCACCTGTAGCACTGAATTCTTTTCCTTCCATAACACCATTTACAAATGCTGATGGTGCTGAGGGGTCTGCGACTATATCAACTGTAGTTAAAGTAAAATCTTTCTGTACTTCATTTACACCAGTCTTTTTATTTATCTTAAGACTTCCTAATCCTCTTGATGATACACCAAGCTTAACGCCGGAAGAAAGAAGATTTTTCACAATCTTTCCATTTGGTGTATCCATAATTTTTGCTTTACCGATAAAGTCTTTTCCGTCTTCTGTTAATTCTGTAATCAAATGTGAAACACGATCAAGATTAATAGTTGGACCCATAGGATGTCCTAATTCACCGAGTGCACGACCTTCTTTGACAAATTTTGTTTTATATCTGTTTACTTCTTTTTTCAAAATGGAGTAAGGATATACACGACCATTTTGATTCTTAAGATCACTTTGCATAAAAATACCTTTAATATATTGATCTTTACCTTTGCCTTCGACAATATATTCAAGGTTTTCAAAATGTTCTGTAATAAGTTTCATTTTTTTATTTCCTTTTTCATTAATTAAAAGATGAATTAGCCTTTTTAATTTGTTTTGTAGATATTAATTTTTTCCAAGTTTTTAAATCTGTATTATTCATACCAGCATTGTTATAGTCTTTCTCTCTTTTCTGATACTCCATCATATAAATATTTTTTTCAATTTCTATTGCTTTTATATGACTTGCTGTTTTCTTACGAATACCAACCCATTTAGAAAGCATAATAGTATCAACAAGTATTTCATAAACTATACCATCTGAAATAATTTTCTTTCTTATATCAGCAGCTATAACTTCTTGTAATTCTTTAAAAGATTTCATTTACTTACTTTTCTTTTTTGCCATTCGTTCTGCCTCGGCTTTTTTAACCTGCGGTAAAAGTTTCTTAGCTAATTTTTTAATTAAAACTGATTTGGATTTAATTTTCTTTTCCAATGACGCTTTCCCTGCTTGCCCTAATTCCGATCTATTTTTACCTTTTAAAATCTTTTGTGCAACAAAATCTACTGCTTTTTTCTGCGCTCGTGTTTTTAATTTTTCTGGACTAGCTTTTTTACTCATTGCCCGTTCGCGTTTCTTGGCAATCATTTTAGCTTTAGCTTTCATGGTGCGTGCTAATTTATTCCGAGCTTGTACAGATAATACTTCAAACATCTTTTGCTGGTTCTTCTTTATCAAGCGTTACAAATTTAAAGACTTGCTTGTACTTGTCAATAGCATCAAAAGTCTTCTGTTTTAATGTTTTTTCAAACTCACCATTAGCCTTATTATATTTTTTATCTAATATATTTTTAACAATGGTTGTTTTTAATTCACTCATTTGATACTCCTTTTTGTTTACCTAAGTTTTCTATAATAAAATCTACATCATTTATCGTATTTCTTAATACATCTTCATCTAGGTTATATTTAATAGATGCTTCAGATATAGCTAAACTAATTTTAGCTATACCATATTTATCAGTTAAATAAAATGCATGATGAACAGCATCTTCCAATACATTCGGAGATGTTTTTTTAACCTTGTCTTTATAATTTTTTATAAAGCTAGATTTTAATAGTGTCATAATAATTACCTGTGAACATCAACCGGTGCAACCAGATCCGGATTAATATCAAAATCATCTGGATCACCTTTACCCGCTTTCTGATTATCTTTATTAATTTGTACTATTTCCTCATCAGTTAAACGCAGAACTCGTTTTCTAATCCATTGATCAGAAAAGAATTTTCCAGCATATTCATCAACCATTTGTAAAAGTTCCATTCGTTCTCTGAGAATTTCATTATTCTTTAATTCTGCATAATGGGAATCTTTTGTCCAAATAAATTCAAGATTATCTCTAATGTCATACCAATCATTTTCTTTAATAATACCTTTGAGAATACATTGAATTCTTAACAAGTCAATAAACATTGTCGCAAATCTATGTCGCAACTTAGCAACAAACTTAGCAAACTTAATCTCGTCTCTATTAATCTCGGAAGCACGACCTAAGTTAAAGGCGGTTTGTTCTGTTCCCTCAATACGTGAGATTGGAACATTCAATGATTGGTAAAGTTTCTTTCTGAAATATTCAATATCTTCTATTTCACCTAAATTTTGTCCTGATGGTAATGTAGAAATTTCAGTTCCTCGTCCACCCTCTCGTCTTGGCAACCAGAAATCTTCGAGCATGGCCATTTGTTTTTTCTGATCTTCTACTTCCCCCGTCGCTGCATTATAAATTATTTTCTGTTTATACTTATTCATTACAGACGTTAAATATTGTTCTGCTTTTAATTTTGGTAGATTACCAACGTCAATATAAAATATTCTTCGTTCTGGTGCTCTTGCTAGTCTGTATATAACAAGAGAATCTTCAATCATTTTAAGTTGATTGAAAGGTTTTATTGACTTAAATAGATAACCTATAATAATTTGTTTTTGATTGTCCACCATACCAGAGTGGCAATACGAAATTGAATCTGGTGCTACTTGAACTGCACTAGTATTAGCTTCATCTGGTGTATATACAAAGAATTCTTCTTGATCAACTATTACTTCAATATTTGATATTGGATCTTTTTCTTTTTGTATTGTTGTAATCTTTTGTATTTTTAATGCATCAATCGGGATAAGTTCTTTAATACCTAATTGTGGTTTCTTGTCATCAATAATAATATGATGGTATATTTTTCCATCAACATACCATTTACGAAACAAATCAGAACCAATTCTATTAAAATCCAATAGTCGAAGAATATGTTTAAATTCTTTTACTATCTTTTCTTTAATAGAAGTACTCTGAGAAGTATTATCGAGAAAAAGATTAATAGATGATCTGCCGTCTTCGTGTACAACGGCTTCGTTAACAATATCAGAAACTGCCAAGTCCACTTCTTGTGTCATTGACATTTCACGATATTTTTGGATCAAAACATTTTCATCTTTGGCATTTACCCCTGTATCAAGATAATGTCCATAGATACCCCCACCATCAACAACTTGTGTTGAGCCATCAAGGTTTTCGGGCGTTACAAATGTTTTTTCTTTTTTTTCTTTCTTCGCTATCTCAAAACCAAATAATTCAAACGCAGCCATATAAATCCCCTGTTTTATTATAAAAAAGAAAGGGGAAGGTTTCCCTTCCCCCTATTCAAAAATTAAACGCTAATTGTTACTCCACCGAGGCTGATAGAACCACTAATTGAAACATCAACTCCATTAGTAGTAGAACCATCCATACCTTGACCATCGACGGTAAAGTTATTAACAGCAAAGGTTACTGCGAACTCTTCAGGAGCTCCATCAGGATCCATTGCCAATTCAATAGCGGTTAATGTGGTTGGATAAATATCTTGAAGACGATATGTCCTTAAAGATTTACCCTCACGCGTCAATTGTGTGACCGTAGCGTTACCATAGACTCCAGCAGCAGATGTAGTAGTTCTATTCTGTGAATGTTGCGTGATAGAATTCATCCACTGTTCCATTGCTGTTCTATTTTGCCATTCAGGATCATTAAGAATAGTTACCGTCCAATCTTCAAACGTACGATCTCCCGGAACTTTCAACATACGACCACGATAGGCAACGTCTATATTACCAATAACCGAACCCGGAATTTGCGTTGCTTTTCCGAGAAATTGTAAATCCATCGCCCCAAAAACGGCTGGAGCATTAACTACAACTTTATATAGATTAGGCCGAACCCCACCTCTAAAGTTGTTTTTGAAATCAGAAATTGTTGACATTTTATTACTCCTTTAAGTTTGTATATATTTATAAGATTTATCCACCGATTTCTGAGAAAGATACATCTGTTCTAGCGGCAATAAAGTTCAACTGGATGAAGTTGATAGAACGTGCTGGTTTGATATAAATATCACCAACAAAATTGTTCGTATCAATAACCTGACCAGTATTATTAGAACTGTCACATACTACCTTAAAGTCAGTAATACCACGACGACCCTGAACTTCTCTCAAGAAAGGTTCAACCATATTAACAAACTGTGCTCGGGTAAACTCGTCATTAAACTCAAATAACATCGCTTTAGCGGCTACTGAAATTGCTTTTTCCAAAACAATGAATAATCTTCGTACATTAATTCTATCAAATGCACTTGGAACACTTTGCATTGTTTTATCACCCCAAAGAACCACACCAGCACCCGTTTGTGTAATCAGAGGGTTAATACCAATCTGATACATTACATCACGTTCTGCTTTGGTTGCTTCCCAAGACAATTTAACAATGTTTTTAATTCCACCACGATTCAAACCTGCAGGTGACCACCATGCATCATTAGTAAAATCTGTTCGTGCACATAATCCTGCTATATCTCCATTCATTGGAACATATACGAATTTATCATTGTATCTGTCGTACTGATATTTCCATGCACTGTCCATTATACCATAACTACCAGCAGAACCAGCAAGAGCTAAAGTGTCTCTTGTGGTTTCTAGTGACGCTTGTTCAGAACCAGCATTTCTAACAACATCAGTCATAGGAGGTGAAACAAAAGCAACACAATCTAATCGTTTCGATGTAATATTATCAATAATCCATTTGCTCGTATCTGCACTTGCAGGCCCGCCCATAACCAAAGTAACATCTACAACTTCTGGATTGATGTACATATTATATGCTGCTCGTAATTCACCATCAGAAAGCATATTGTCATCAACACCACCAGCAAGTGATCCACCAATTATTTCTTTGCCAGTACCATTGATTCTTTTAAAATCACCACCGGCCATAACTCCGCCAGCATTTTTCTCAGGTGCCCCACCGCCGTTGTCCGAAGACGTTTCTGTAATTTCAGTAGGATCACCTAACCAAACATATTTTGATTCATTACGCAAAACAGTTCCAATATAATTATTTGAACCATCAATACGTTTCGCATCTGATGCTTTACTTACATAACCATGTGCCTCAAGAACATCGCCCGGTGAGTTTGTCCAAGCACCATCTTCGTCTATTACGAGGACATGCATTTCATCATTACCGGTAATATCACCACCATTAGCATCCTGCATAGCGGTTGAAGCACTCGGAGCGCTATCAAACCTAGCAAGGAATAATGCTTCATCATTAGTGCGTGCACTCGAAGCTTTGGCTTTAATTATTGCCCAACCAGCACCATCAACAGCAAGTACTTTTAAGCTATTTCCTAAAGCACCCGGATATTTTGCAACAAATAATGATTCTGTATAAGTTGTAGCGTCATAATCATCTTTGTTATGAGTAACGTTAGATGATGTTGCTGAACTTGCATCATCGTCACCAACAACAGCGTTGCGTGCATCAGTACCAACATTTCTGGTTACAATAAGATTGTTAGAGTATGCGAGATAATTTGCAGCGGTAAGGAAATACTTACCATCATTGTCTGTATTATCAAGCGGTGGTCCAAATTCGTTTACTAAATCGTTTTCTGTAGTGATTGATATCCTCTCTAAAACAGGACCCCATTGAAAACCACCACCGATAGCACCAATCGATGTGGCCACATTAGGGACTACTGTAGTAAGATCAATCTCACTAACATTAATTCCTGGGCTTACTTGAAACGCCATGTTATTTCTCCTTTATACAATAAGTTACATTTTTTATATTAATATAAGTTTCATCAATGACGCATTATCTGTTATTCTACATTTACCCAAACGTTTCCCATATTATCTATTTCACGATCGTCTTCCTTTAGACCATTACTAATAATTCCGAATGGTGTTGTCATATCTTCAAGTTCATTTAGTTGATTTTTATAAAGATTGGATCTAATATTTTGATTACTCAAATCTTTAAAATATTGCTGATCGACCATCCATGCAAATAAAACTAAAGTAATAATTAAATCATCATTTGCTCCTTCTTCTGCAGAAAAAGAATCTGCACTAGAAACAAATGTTGTTAATTCTGAAATGATATCATAGTCTGGTATTAAGAGTTTATCATCTTCTATTAAGGCTTTTAAATTGGAACAACCTATCTT
>MPLX02261208.1_pt1 | contig 23970 bp, 26 predicted proteins | sample 1617341 | NCBI WGS metagenome assembly MPLX02 (sample SAMN05944804, study PRJNA350692) | marine metagenome | biome: marine; feature: ODZ; material: water; isolation source: 120 m water sample filtered on 0.2 um supor filter | place: Pacific Ocean | collected 2012-04-08 | depth 120m m | reverse complement strand
TCCCTGAACTGGCCAGCGAGCTGACCACAGGCCGCCTCGATATCCGCTCCCCGAGTACGCCTTGTAACGGTCATGATTCCAGCCGACAGCAGTACATCCCGGAACGTGTTCAATGCGCCGGACTCACTCGCTTGCCAGCCTACGCCCGGTACCGGATTGAAGGGGATCAGGTTGACTTTCGCTCGCACATCATCCAGCAGGCCGCACAACCTGTGGGCATCGTCTTTCGAATCATTCGCCCCTTTTAGCATAACGTATTCAAAGGTCACTCGCCGACGTTGATCCCCAAGAAGGTAGTGCTTGCAGGCTTCTAGAACCTGACGAATCGGGTATTTCCTGTTCAGCGGCACCAGCTTATCTCTTAGGGCATCATCGGTGGCATGGAGGGACACTGCCAAGCTAACCGGGCAGTCTCGACTCAGCCTTCTTATGGCCGGAACCACCCCAGCGGTACTGAGAGTGACCCGTCTTCGAGATAGCCCAAACGACAGATCATCCAGCATCAGGCGCATTGCCGATATCACCGCTTGGTAGTTAAGTAACGGTTCACCCATTCCCATCATGACGACGTTAGTGATCGGTCGCTCACCATGGCCCGACAATTGCAAAAGCCCTTTGGCGATCAGCAACTGACTGATGATTTCGCTGGAATCAAGATTCCGATTAAAGCCTTGCCGGGCCGTTGCGCAGAAAGAACAGTTCAGAGCACATCCGACCTGCGACGATACGCACAATGTGCCCCTGCCCTCTTCTGGAATAAAGACTGTTTCGATACAGTTTCCGTCAACCAGTCTAAGCAACCATTTGCGGGTTCCATCTGCAGAAAAGATTCCGATACCACATCGGGCAAGCCGATCTTCGCTATTTCCTTTAACCGGACTCGCAGTGTCTTGCTGAGGTCGGTCATTGCAGAAAAGTCACTGACCCCGCGCTGGTAGACCCACTGTAAGACCTGTCGGGCGTGAAACTCAGGCGCCCCGAGTGTCGCGAAGAAACCTTGCATCGCTTCTCGCTCCATACCGACAATATTCAGCCGCTGCTGGTCTTCAGCCAATCTTCCACTACCTCTGACAGACATCACCTTCATCGAAGAAAAAGTCGATTTCTGACCTTGCTGTCTCCGGCCCGTCGGAACCATGCACAGCATTGGCTTGTACCGATTCGGCAAAGTCGGCCCGGATCGTACCCGGCTCGGCCTCTTCCGGGTTCGTTGCTCCCATCACCCGCCTGTTGGTCTGGATCGCATCTTCCCCCTCGAGCACTTGGACAACAACCGGACCGGAAGTCATATACTCAACCAGTTCACCGTAGAACGGGCGTTGTCGATGCACCTCGTAGAAGGCTTCCGCCTGTTCCCGGCTCAGCTGGGTCATTCGACAGGCCACGATCGTCAATCCAACCGACTCGAATCGGTCGTAGATCTTGCCAATAATATTCTTGGCTACGGCATCCGGTTTGACAATAGATAGAGTCCTTTCAAGGGTCATGGATTGCTCCTTTGAGCAGGTAGATTGTGTGGAGTCCCGAGTCTAATCCAAGCTGCTTGCGACAAGCCGGGGGTGTACACGACGCCCGCAGCCAGGATGGCTGAAGTGACCGGCTGGCGTGACATTTCAATTTTATTCCCTGCGCACTGCCTCGGCAATTAAACCGCCGTTATCGACACCGGTAACCACGGCATCCAGGAACCGACCAGGGGCCTTGCCCTGTGGATCGATTCGTACAGGCATGTAATTTGCGAGCCTCGCGTTGTGCCCTAAATCGCCCTTGCCTACGGCCCGTTCCAATAAAACGACTGACCTGCGACCTGTCCAGCTTTTCAAACTTCGATCCAAAATCTCTCGACCGGCCGCCCGTAACACCGCGCTCCGTCGCCGGCGTTCAATGTTCGGAATCTGCTTTGGAATCTTTGCCGCAGGCGTACCTGGCCTCGGCGAATAGGTAAAAACATGCGGAAACGCAATTTCCAAGTCACGAATCGCTGCCAGCGTATCGGCAAATTGATCGATCGACTCTGTTGGAAACCCAACCATCACGTCTGCACCGAGCACCAGGTCTGGAATCTTCTCCCGGGCTGCCGTTAGGCACTCGTACAGGTAGGTGGCGTCATAACGTCTTTTCATTCTCTTGAGGATGAGACTGTTACCACTTTGCATGGAGACATGCAGGTACGGGCACATCCGAGGGTCATTTTTCATCAGCTGAAGCAATCCGTTGCTGACGTGCACAGGATCGATAGAACTGAGTCGCACCCGGAAATCACCGGCAACTGTCCCGATACCTTCAAGCAGGTGGACAAGCCCCTGTCCGGTCTCCGTTGTCGTTCCACCGGGAAGGTCCAATCCGTAGGCACCTAGATCTACACCGCAGATCACGATTTCCCGAAAACCAGTGCTGATCAGTTTCGCGACCTGGTTCAGAATCTCGTGATAGTTGAATGAACGGCTCGGACCCCTGGCTGTGTGTATAACGCAAAAGGTGCAGGCCTGGTCACAGCCTTGCTGCACCTGGACAAACGCTCTGCTTCGATCCCTAAATCCTGACAATGGAGTACTCCCAATATCGGCTCCACCATCGAGAGCCCCAACCATCACCTCGACCCCTTGCCCTCGCACCACATCCCGGGTGATCTGGGGTATTGCAAGCTTACGGTCGTTACCAACAACAAGCCGAACGCCATCGATCGCAGCCAGTGCAGCAGCATTTACCTGTGCGTAACAGCCGGTCACGACAACGACAGCGTTGGGGTTTCGTTTCAACACCTTCCTGACCTGTTGTCGGGTTTGCCTGTCAGCTTCTGCGGTCACGGTACAGGAGTTGATCACATAAAGGTCGGCTTTCTTACGGTCATCTACCAGACGCCACCCCTCCTGGCTCAAACCCTGAGCAATGAGATTCGACTCATAGGTGTTCACCTTGCACCCCAGCGTACTGACCGCGGCACTGGGCCCAGCACTCGAAGGAGCACTGATTCCGGGCTCAACCTGCGTGGTGGCTAGAAATTCGGTCATTTCAAAAGAAAAGGGCGCACCAGCGCCCTCCGATATAAGCTACAGGAATTGCGTCCGTGTAGCCGGTTTTAGTCGACGGTAAAACTCTCGCCGCAGCCGCACTCGTCGGCGACATTCGGGTTTCGAAACTTGAAGGCAGCCGACAAGCCGTCTTCCTGGTAGTCGATTTCAGTACCATCAAGATACTTGATGCTGTCTCCTGCCACAATAACATTGATACCCTGGCTCGAGTAAACCGTGTCCTCATCTCCTACCTCGTCTGCAAAATCGACAACATAGGCGAGCCCTGAGCACCCGGTGGTCTTGACCCCCAGGCGCAGTCCCTGGCCCCGTCCTCTGGAATTCAGATAGGTTCGCACCCGGGTAGCAGCTGCCTCGGTGAGTGTTATCGCCATTGGCCTTGTGCCCGTGGTGTGCTGCCTGATCTCGCCATAATCCCTGCCTCGTGGTCCGTCAATATCTGCCTGGATAACGTTCTCGCGGCAACCATTTTACCAAATCCTGGGCGGCTTCACCGAATCCGACTCTTGCCTCTGGGCTGTGCCTTATGACCTTGGACCGCGCTCAGCACACCACGGAGGATATTGATGTCATCTTCGAGCAGCGGCGTGCGGCTAAAGATCCTTTTTACCTTTCTGAGAAGCTTTTCCGAGGGGCTTTTGAGGAATCCGATCTCTCTCAGCACCGTCTCGAGGTGAACAAAGAACCTCTGCACGTTCTCTGCTGTCGCAAATGACTCGGCGTCCGCTTCGGCAGAATCAGTAGCCGCCAGGGTAATGTCGCACCCCCACACTGTGCTTCAGCTTTCTTCAACTCATAGGCCAGGACGATAACCGCTGCGGCCAGATTCACCGAAGGAAACGCCGGGTTGACTGGAATTCGTACATGGACCTGACAGCGCTCGAGCTCCTCATTAGTCAAACCACTCGCTTCCTGCCCAAATACCAGCGCAACATTGCCCTTCTGGCTCGCTCTGTACGCTAAGGCCATAGCTGATTCAGGCTCCAGAACTGGCCAACGTACCGTCCGATGGCGGGCTGAACTGCCAATGACCAGCCCACATTCCGCAACAGCCTCATCAAGGGTCTCGCAGACCCTTGCCGTGCTCAACAGCCACTCCGCGCCTGCTGCCCGAGCCAATGCTTCCGGTGACGGAAAGGTGCGAGGTCCAACCAGGTACAGGTTTTCGAGCCCCATATTGGCCATCGCTCTTGCCGCAGCACCAATATTCCCGGGATGGGTGGGACGAACCAGGATAACTCTGACACTATCGAGCGTCATAACCAAGGAATAAACGCATTCAGCAATGAGTCTTCCACCGTTAGACTATCAGTGACACAGGCAGCACCCAGCACCCCAGATGATGTCGTCAGGGCCTGGTGGGTAAAACCCGGCATTTCTTTTCACCGTTAACAGAGTAAATACAGATGCACCCCATGTTGAACACCGCTGTGCGGGCTGCCCGTCAGTCCGCACGGATTATTTTAATGCACTACGACCGGCTTGATCGCATCGAAGTAACCCAGAAAGGCCGAAACGATTTCGTCAGTCAGGCAGACACGGAAGCCGAGGAGATTGCGCTGGAGATACTTTTGAAGGCCTACCCCGAACACGGTGTGGTGGCTGAAGAGAGCGGCAGGCGTGAAGGAGGTGAATATACCTGGGTGATCGACCCATTAGACGGAACAACTAATTTCATCCACGGCTTCCCCCAGTTTGCCGTTTCTATCGCTGTCCTCAAGGGCTCGACAATCGAGCATGGTGTCATCTATGACCCGCTGCGAAACGAGCTCTTTACCTCGAGCCGTGGCCAGGGCGCCCAGTTGAATGATCGGCGAATTCGGGTTAGCAACTGTGGCCTACTGGAACTGGCGCTGCTCGGTACGGGGTTTCCTTTCAGGGAACTCGATCGACTCGATCAGTGGGTCAAGGCCTTCAGGACCCTAACTCGGCGCTCGGCTGGCATCCGGCGGACCGGATCAGCGGCCCTGGACCTTGCCTATGTCGCGGCAGGCCGGATGGATGGCTTCTGGGAGTTCGGGCTACAACCCTGGGACATGGCTGCGGGAGCACTGCTCATCCGGGAAGCCGGTGGGTTGATATCCGACCCCGCAGGGAGCCAGGACTTTCTCGACAGTGGCAATGTGGTCACGGCTAATCCGCGGATATTCAATGATCTACTTCGAATAATAGCCAAACACCATAACTGATTATTGGCCATGCCCCATCTTCCAGACAAAGACCTGGATTCTCATACGCCTATGATGCGGCAGTACCTGCGCATCAAGTCTTCACACCCGGATACATTGGTGTTTTACCGGATGGGTGATTTCTACGAGTTGTTCTATGAAGATGCTGAGAAAGCATCTCGGCTGTTGGACATCACTTTGACGGCGCGTGGCAAGTCTGCTGGGCAACCGGTACCCATGGCTGGTGTACCGGTTCACAGCGTCGATCAGTATCTTTCCAAACTAGTGCGTCAGTCGGAGCCGGTTGCGATATGTGAACAGATCGGTGACCCGGCCAGGAGCAAAGGGCCGGTGGAGCGCAAGGTTGTCCGTGTCGTCACACCCGGTACGCTGATTGAAGAAGATCTACTGGATGAGAAAAGCGAGAACAGCATTGCGGCTGTCTGGATCAACGAGGAGAACTACGCGATTGCAATACTGGAAATCTCCAGCGGTCGTTTCGAAGCCCGGGAACCACCCACCATCAAAGCATTACGTGAGGAACTGGAGCGTCTGCAACCCGCTGAGCTGCTATACCCGGAAGACCCGGTTGACCCGGATTATCCAGTGTTCGCAAACCTGCCGACCCGTACTGTCCCATCGTGGTACTACGATCTGGACCGAGCCAGTACTCGATTACAGGAGCTGCTGGGCACCCGTGATCTCAGCGCTTTTGGCTGCCCAGGTCATCCTGCTGCCACGGCAACCGCAGGTGCTCTGATCCAGTACGTTCAGGATCTGCGCGGCACCACCCTGCCCCACATCAATTCGCTGACCATTGCAAATTTTGGCGACCAGATCATCATCGACCCTGCCACACGGCGAAACCTGGAGATAGAAAACTGCAACTCTCCCGGCGGGATCTCGCTTGTCGACCTTCTGGATGAATGCGCGACTGGCATGGGCAGCAGACAGTTACGCCGTTGGTTGACCAGCCCAACACTCAACCGCCACGAACTAACAGAACGGCATGACGCTTTAACGGCACTGTCAACTCTCAAAACAGACGATCTTTTCCGATGCTTAAGAAAAATCGGCGATATCGAACGAGTTCTGTCCAGAATCGCAATGGGTACCGCAAAACCGGCAGATCTCGTGCGACTCCGGATGGCCTATGCCGTACTCCCTGACCTGGGTGATCAACTGCGGGCAACGGGGAATGCACGCCTGGCCCGGCTGGCCGGGTCCTCGAACCCCGAGCCGCAGATACTCGAACTCCTGGAACGCTCTATCGCTGAGGAACCGGCGCCATTGATACGAGATGGGGGAGTCATCCGGACCGGCTTTGACGCAGAGCTCGACGATTTGCGTACCCTCCAATCTGATGACAACGCTCTTTTACTGGAAATTGAAAAACGTGAACAAGCCAATTCAGGCATCCGCTCACTCAAAGTTCAGTTCAATCGGGTCCACGGCTACTACATCGAGGTACCCCGTTCGCAGGCCGATCACGTCCCCCTCGCCTACCACCGTCGCCAGACATTGAAGAACGTAGAGCGCTACACCACAGAGGAACTCAAGACCTACGAAGACAGAGTACTCCGCGCCAGAGAAAGAGGGCTCGCCCGTGAGCGGTATCTGTACGAAGATCTTCTGCAAGGCTTCCAATCCGATCTTCCACGACTCCAGGCCGGTGCCAGAGCAATTGCTGAAGCCGATGCTCTGGACAATCTGGCCCGCCGTGCGGGCGATCTGGACTTCTGTCGTCCGGAACTGGTCGAAGAACCGGTACTCACAATCACTGGCGGCCGCCATCCAGTGGTAGAACACAGCCAGGCCGAACCATTCATCGCCAATGATCTGAAGCTCGATGAAGTCGATCGAATGTTACTGATCACCGGCCCGAACATGGGTGGCAAAAGCACTTATATGCGGCAGGTCGCACTGATCGTACTCTTGGCCCACACTGGCAGCTTTGTTCCGGCCGATTCTGCCCGTGTAGGGCCGGTCAGGCAGATCTTCACCCGTATCGGCGCCTCCGACGATCTAGCCGGCGGCCGGTCGACATTCATGGTCGAGATGACCGAAATGGCCTATATCCTGCGCAACGCCAACTCCGAAAGCCTCGTCCTTGTCGACGAGATAGGCCGGGGGACAAGCACTTTTGATGGACTGGCGCTCGCCTCATCGTGCGCCCTTGATCTCGCAAACAGGATTAATAGCTTTACCTTGTTCTCAACGCATTACTTTGAACTGACTGCCCTGCCTGCCCGGGCACCCAGCATAGTTAACGTTCACCTCGATGCTGTTGAACACGGCAACGGCATTGTCTTTCTATACCAGCTAAAACCAGGTCCTGCCAGTCGGAGTTACGGTCTGCAGGTTGCCAGACTTGCTGGGCTACCCGAGTCGGTACTGACTGATGCGCTGGAACGATTGCTCGAACTTGAGCAACGTTACGAGCGAATCAGTGACAAAAACCGTCCCCAACAGGTGCCAATCTTCGCCGCCCAGGATGAGACGGGCAAAAAACAGGCCATCCAGCGGCTCCAGAGGCTGGACGCCGAGTCGATCAGCCCTCGCGACGCCTTGGCACTATTGTTCGAATTGCAGCGCCTGGTCGGGGAGTCAAAGTGATACTCGGCCGGCCCAGTTCCCCTGGGCCACTTGTTTTCCCAAAATGACAGTCGACAGGCTACTGGTCTGGAGTAAAATCAACCCTCCAACAGACGCCCAGACACAACCCGGAGCCAGATTATGACCTACGTCGTTGTCGATTCATGCATACGCTGCAAACTGACTGATTGTGTCGAGGTGTGTCCAGTCGACTGCTTCCACGAAGGACCTAACTTCCTGGTCATCGATCCAGAGGAGTGTATCGACTGCAGCCTGTGCGAGCCCGAGTGCCCGGTGGATGCAATCTACGCCGAAGAAGATCTACCGGCGGACCAGCAGAATTTTCTAGCACTCAATGCCGAACTTTCCCTGCAATGGCCAGTGATCACCGAGATGAAAGATCCGTTGCCTGATTCCGATGAATGGCGGGACGTTAAAGACAAACTGCAGTACTTGGAACGCTAGCCACGCCGTTGATCGTGACCCCGGCAGGGCCTGGCGCCGAATTCAATCACGGAAATTTACGTACTGTAGCGGCAATCCGATGTCCTCGTTCTTCAGTAGCGCGATCACTGCCTGCAGGTCATCCCGCTTTTTTCCGGAAACCCGTAACTGGTCTCCCTGGACAGCGGCCTGTACCTTCAGTTTTTCTTTTTTGATTTTCTTGACCAGGGTTTTGGCAAGCTCCGATTCTATGCCATGCCGAATCCTGATCTCCTGTCGGACCTTGCCCGCACCCCGTTCCACAACCTCATCGGGTTGTAGGCAAGTGACGTCGATTCCACGCTTGGCAAGTCTCATGTCTAGAATATCGGTGATCTGGCCAATCTTGAAGTCATCGTCAGCGTAGATTGTCAACAATGACTCGGCCTGCTCTACCCGGGCGTCACTGCCCTTGAAATCAAAACGATTGCTGACCTCACGATTGACCTGATCTACCGCGTTTCTTACTTCGTGCCAGTCGACCTGGCTCACCACATCAAATGTCGGCATTTTGTAAACCTCCGTGCATCACTGGTCAAATTGTTTCTTTATTCGCGATTGTAAGGTGTCAGCGACCGGAACTCGGCCACAATCCCGGCAAAAAGATGCCCCAGTGAACCCAGACTGAGCTTGATTATCGATTAGCCTGCAAATCACAGCCACCACATGCCGGCTTGAAGGACGATGTTGGTCATAATTCCAGCGGCAATATCGTCAGCTACGATCCCCGCCCCGCCCTTGATCTTTCGCTCCAACAGTCCTATCGGGGGCGGCTTGATAATATCGAAGCATCTGAAGAGCACAAATCCTGCAACGATGCTCCAGGGTGTCAGTGGTATCGCGATCATTGCCACCAGATAGCCGGCAATCTCGTCGATCACGATCGATCCGTCGTCGTCGCTGTTCAAATATCGGGCCGCCATGCCAGCAACCGGCACAGCAAATAACCCGAAGGCAACAGCAAACATCACAGCCAATAATGGATCGAATGAAGACTGCAGCCAGACCAACGGCAAACCGATCAGCGTTCCGAAAGTACCGGGTGCTACTGGCGATCGACCGACACCGAACCCTTGGGCCGTGAACACCGCGACTCTGCCAACCGACAAGTGCAGCCCGTACATGGATCAGCCCCCATCCGGCCAATTGTGGAGATGACCTGCACCAGTCACGTTGTAATGTTTCGAATCCGGCCCGGTCAGCTGTATGCCCTCATCAGCACAGACCTCACCGATTTTTGTTATCTGGTGGTCTTGTTGCTTCTCCAGTGCTTCTATCTCCGCTTCGTGCCGCCTCGGCACTGTAAAACACAATTCATAATCGTCCCCGCCCGCAAGTGCTGACGACCGCGCGGCTCGCTGGCCACAGACAGCCAACGCTGCCGGCGACACTGGCAGTAATGAAACCTCCAGGACCGCCCCGAGACCACCACTGTAGTGCAGGATGTGCCCAAGATCGGCTAGTAATCCGTCGGATAGATCAATCGCAGCACTGGCGAGACCTCTTAACGAGCAGCCCAGGGTAACCCTCGGTTGTGGGGCATTCAGCCGCCTCATCAGCCAAACCTCATCTGGATCAGCTGGATCGACCCCCGCCTGGACAATGCCAAGCCCGATCGACGCATCGCCGAGGCTTCCACTGATCCAGATCTGGTCTCCCGGCCTGGCACCACCTCTTGTGATGGCGGTTCCGGCAGGCAGGGTTCCAACGACCGTGACCGTAATACACAATGGACCCCTGCAAGTATCACCGCCAATGAGAACAACATCGTATTCGTCAGCAAGACTCATAAACCCTAGCGAGAATTGGCTGATCCAATCGTCGTCAGCTTGTGGCAAGACCAGGTTCAACAGTGCCCAACGGGGAACCGCCCCCATTGCGGCAAGATCACTCAGATTGACCGCGAGGCTCTTGTGACCCAGGTCGAGAGCATTGGTACCAACCGGGAAATGGACCGATTCAACCAGCGTGTCGGTGGCGAGCACTGTCTCCTCCCCCGCCGGGTTTTCGATGACGGCACCATCATCGCTGATCCCTACAACCACACCCGTCGGGTATGAACCGCGTAGAAAGTAACGGTCGATGATCTCGAATTCGTCCATCGGGCCTAGCCGGCCGGTAGCCTGGATTCTTTGCCTTGCTGGATCTGCTTGCTCAAACAATCAAGAACCCCGTTGACAAACCGGTAGCCTTCCTCTGACCCGAATATCCGGCACAGTTCGACGGCCTCATTCAGAACAACCTTATGAGGGATCTTTGGCTCGTGCAGCAGCTCATAAGTCGCAAGGCGCAGAATCGACCGTTCTACCGGATCCAATGAGTCTAACTCGCGAGAGAGACAAGGTCCCAGACACTCATCCAGAGAGGCACAATTGCCCGGAATGTTCTCAATCAGTTGAAGGAAGTAATCTCGATTCACACCAGAGTATGCATCATCACTGATAAATCCGGGTTCGATCTCGGCAGCACTCTGACCGGTCAATTCCCACTGGTAAAGCGCCTGCACTGCGCTACGACGAGCCAGATGGCGGCTGCCCGAACTCATCCCTTTACTAGGGGTGGGTCGCTGAGGTATTCGATCACTCTTAATCCGAACCCAGACAATGCGTGTGTCCGGCGGGGCGTTCCCATAACGATGACATCACCGACATTTAGATCAGCCAGGATTTGACTTCCGGCACCCAGCATCCGCAACTCCCGACCCTCACCATCATCACTGGATTCACCGCGAAGTCTTCGTTCCAGTGTTGCTGCATCCTCGGCATAGGCAAGGAGCACGAGCACACCATGGCCTTTTGCAGCGATCTGCTGCAAGGCCGCGTCGACGGTCCAGCGTCCACTATCCCTGGCTTCGGCCAGCATGTCATACACGCCGCGATGGCTTTGAACCCGAACCAACGTCGGTTGATCCGTTTTCATATTTCCTGAAACCAGCGCCAGGTGAACATGTCGCAACTCGGCATCTTCGTAGACCACCGCACGGAATTGACCGTGTCGGGTCTCAATAAGATTCTCCGAGACACGCCAGACTGTCGGTTCATTTTTGAGGCGATAGCGGATCAGATCGGCAATCGCGCCGATCCGGATCTGATGTTTGTTTCCAAATTCGACGAGATCTGGGAGGCGGGCCATGGTGCCATCCGGGTTCAGAATCTCGCAAATCACGCTAGCAGGCTCAAAACCGCACATTCGAGCCAGATCCACTCCCGCTTCAGTGTGCCCGGCCCGGGTCAATACGCCGCCGGGTTGTGCCATGACCGGAAAGACGTGACCTGGTGTCACGATATCGTCGGCCGTAGCATTCTCGCTGACTGCCGACAGGATTGTCGTCGCCCGATCAGCGGCCGAAATGCCGGTAGTAACGCCGCGCGCCGCTTCAATAGACACAGTGAAGTTTGTCGAATAACGGGAATCGTTGTCCCTGACCATCAGTGGTAGATTGAGTCTTTGGCAGCGCTCATCGGTTAGTGTCAGACAGATCAAACCACGTCCATGTGATGCCATGAAGTTAATGTGGTCAGCGGTCACACAGCCCGCCGCAATGACCAAATCTCCTTCATTCTCTCGGTCCTCGTCATCAACCAGAATCACCATCTTACCGTTCCGGTAGTCCTCGAGGATCTCCTCGATCGGACTGACCCGCAAATCCGGCAGATCGGGTTTGAGCGTCATATCCTTACCTCTCCAGCTTCAAAACAAAACCGTCTCGCCCTCGCCACTAAATCGGAACGCCTCATCTCTGACAATCCCATAGCCTTTTGAGATAACGTGCGACCAGGTCGACTTCGACGTGTACGCTGTCACCAGATTCAAGACTGCCCAGGGTCGTGACAGTGAGCGTATGCGGCACAATATTGACCTCGATGTCGACTGCACTCGTGGAGTCACTCACCTTGTTAATAGTCAGGCTGACTCCATCTAGCGCCACCGAACCTTTCTCAGCAAACAATTGTGCCAGGGTTCGTTTGCAGCGGAATATCATGCATTCCGAACGGGCAGCCGCCCGCCGGTCAACCAAAGTGGCGATTCCGTCGACATGTCCGGAAACCAGGTGACCACTGTACCGGTCGTTATATATCATTGCCCGTTCCAGGTTCACCAAGTCACCGATCTCTAATGCCCCCAGATTGGTCCGATCGAGGGTTTCAAGAGAGATGTCAAAATCGAACCGGGCGCCGTCTTGCTTGACGACTGTCAGGCAGGCACCATTGACAGAGATGCTCTCGCCGACCCTTACCACCTCTTTTTCCAGCACACTTGCATAGAGACCAAGGCATAGATCCCCCCCTTGTCGAGTCATCAATGCCACCTCGCCGCGGGCCTCCACGATACCAGTGAACATCACTCGCTCCCGTCTCGGATCGGTCGATAAATCACCTTTATATCTGGCCCTATCCGGCCCACATCTAGAATCTCATATCGAATTCGATCTTTCATGCTCCTGATACCCCGAACGACGAACATTCCGCGACCGCTACTGCCCAGAACATCCGGCGAGTTGTAGGTTACGATTTCATCTACAAGTCCTGCAGCCATGAAGGCCCCGGACACGCCGGCTCCAGCCTCGACCAGGATATCATTACAACCGCGTTGACCAAGCAGCTCAACTAACCCAGACAGGTCAACACGACCGTCAGCTCCCGTCATACGCATACACTCTGTCCTGGAGTCAAATATATAGTCATAGGGGTCTTTTCCTGAGGTTACGATCAGCACCGGCCCAGGCACGCTGAAAATTGCGGCACCAGGCTCAAGGCGGGCGTTGCCGTCCAGTACCACCCGCAGACTAGGTGCCAATGGCTCATCCACGCGCGCGTTCAGTCGTGGGTCATCCTCGATCACTGTTCCGATACCGGTAACCAGAGCGCAACTGCGCGCTCGCAGGCGATGCACGTCCTGCCGAGCTGCTTCAGAGGTGATCCACTGGCTGCTGCCATCCATCGCAGCTGTTCTGCCGTCGAGAGTAGCAGCCACCTTGACTCGGACCAGGGGCCGCCCTGTTTCCATCCGTTTGACAAATCCCTCATTGAGCTTGTGAGCCTCCACAGAACCGATTCCAACATCGACATCAATCCCGGCTGCTCGCAACGTCTCAACTCCCTGACCGGATATTTTCGGGTTTGGATCCAGCATCGCGGCTACGACACGCTTAACACCAGCTCTTATAAGACTGTCAACACATGGCCCGGTACGGCCCGTATGACTGCACGGCTCTAGGGTTACGAACACTTCCGCACCACTGGCTCGCCTGCCAGCTTGCTCCAGCGCCATGATCTCAGCATGGCTCTCACCCGCCCATTCGTGCCAGCCCTCGCCTACGACTTCGTCGCCAAGCACGATCACACAGCCGACTCGAGGGTTGGGTCGTGTTGTATAAAGCCCCTTAGAGGCGAGCGCCAGGGCTTGCGACATACACCGTTGTTCCCGTTGCTCCTCGGCAAGCGCTGAATTCATTTCTTTGGTGCCATTTCTGGGTCAGCCAGCAACGACAATTGAGCGACTTCCGGGGCGTGCTGCCGCGAGCGCTCCAGTCGGTCGACTTCATCGGTGAATGCCGAGGCATCCTCGAAACGTCGATAGACCGAGGCGTAGCGCACGTAAGCCACCTCATCCAGCTTCTGCAAAGCATCCATCACCACCTGCCCGATCAGGGACGAGCTTATTTCCCGTTCCCCAGAGAGTTTCTGCAGACGGGTTATGCTGAGCACTGTAGCCTCGATTTCATCCACCCCGACGGGACGTTTCTCCAAAGCTCGCATGATGCCACGTCGCAGTTTCTCTTCATTCCACAACTCACGTCTTCCGTCACTCTTAATGACCCGAGGGTGATCCAGTGCCGATCGCTCGAAAGTGGTAAAACGATGTTCACAGCCCTGGCAGGCTCGACGCCGGCGGACGGTATCACCGCCGTCGCTCAGCCGGGAATCGATGACCCGAGTCTGGTCGGATCCACAGCCGGGGCAGCGCACGTTGGCCCCTGAAAAGTTCGGAAGCGCCGTTGCCTCATGGCAACGCGTCTGCTTCCTCTCCTTCTTTACTGACCGGCAGCATGTCATCGCGGGATATCCCCATGCTCAAGACAACCGGGCTTGCCACAAAAATAGACGAATAGGTTCCGACCAGAACTCCGATCAGCAACGCCGCGGCGAACCCTTTGATGATCTCGCCGCCAACCAGTAACAGCGTCACGACCACCAGCAGCGTGGTCAATGAAGTCAGCAGGGTGCGGCGAAGAGTCTGGTTGATTGCGCTGTTCATGATCTCGCTGACCGTACCACGGCGCATCTTGCGGAAATTCTCCCGTATTCTGTCAAACACAACAATTGTGTCGTTCAACGAATATCCAATTACCGCCAGTACCGCAGCAAGTACCGGCAGAGAGAACTCAAGACCGGTTAAAGAGAAGAACCCTATCGTGATCGCCACGTCATGAACAAGGGCCGTGACGGCCCCCAAGGCGAAACGCCACTCGAACCGCCACGCTACGTAAGCCAGGATCCCGATCAATGCGTACAGCATGGCCAGGCCGCCATCCTCCGTTAATTCGTCACCCACCTGGGGACCGACAAACTCGACACGCCGCATCTGCACGTGGCAATCCTGGGATTGATTGCTGGCTGTCACGCAGCGTTGGTTTTTCCCCTCCGGACTGTCCGCCAGAGTTTCCGAGAACGGTGCTCTTAGGGATGCCATGATCAGGCTACTGGTCTCAGCAGCGTTGGTCGCACTATTGGCCGGGAGTCGAATCATGACATCGCGGGAGGTCCCGAAATACTGAACAATGACATCGTCAAATCCTGCATTTCGCAGATTCGCCCGGATCTCGTTTGCGTCTACCGTCTCGGCATAAGAGACTTCAACCAGCGTCCCACCAGTGAAATCGATACCGAAGTTCAGGCCCCGGAAGAAAAGCGACACCAGTCCGATCGCAATGACAACTAGCGATGCCAGGACTGCCTGTTTTCGCCAACCTAGAAAATCAAGTCGTGTGTCTCGCTTAAGAAATTCCATAACTCGCCTTAGATCGCTAGCTTTTTTACCCGCTTGCCACCGTACAGAAGGTTGACCAGACCCCGCGTCACCATGATTGCCGTAAACATCGAAGTCAAAATACCGATGCTGAGTGTTACTGCAAACCCCTTGATCGGGCCTGTACCGAAATTGAACAATACAACCGCTGCGATCAGGGTCGTGATGTTGGCATCGACGATTGTAGAAAGAGCCCTGTCATAGCCCAGATGGATACTGGCCTGCGGAGAATTCCCGTTCCGTATCTCTTCGCGGATCCGCTCGAATATCAGCACGTTTGCGTCGACTGCCATACCAACCGTCAGCACGATGCCTGCTACGCCTGGCAGTGTCAGTGTCGCCTGAAACAAAGACAACACCGCCACGATCAGCACAAGGTTAAGCGCCAGAGCTACGTTTGCAAACAGGCCAAACGCCCGGTAGTACAGGAACATGAAAACCAACACCAGCACGAAACCGACAATAACCGACCGAAACCCCTGATCAATGTTGGCCTTACCAAGACTGGGGCCGACAGTTCGCTCTTCGATGATCTCGACCGGAGCGGCAAGAGCTCCTGCGCGAAGAAGCAACGCAAGGTCACGAGCCTCATTAACACTGTCGAGACCCTCGATCTGGAAACGTTTACCAAGTTGGTCGCGAATTACCGGTGCCGTAATGACCTCTTCGATTCGCTCCTTGATCCTGAGCGCCTTTCCATCATCCCCAATGACCAGACGACCGTCAGCATCTGTCTTGGCCGTGGAACGCAGTTCTATGTAGACAACCGCCATCCGCTTACCGATATTGTCACCGGTAATGCGCTGGTTGATTCTGGCTCCAACCGCATCCAGGCTGATACTGACGATCGGCCCGCCGCTCTGCGTGTCGATACTGGCGGCCGCGTCGACGATGTTCTCCCCGGAGTAGATCACACGCTTTTTCAGAAGGATCGGCCGATCGTCGCGCATCCGATAAAGCTTGGAGGCGGGCGGAACTTTACCCCCCACAGCAGCATCCAGACTGTGCTCCTCGTCGACCAGCATCATCTCCAGCGTGGCCGTCCGACCGAGAATACGCTTGGCGCGGGCCGTATCCTGAACACCGGGCAGCTGAACCACGATCCGGCGCTCACCCTGCCGCTGGACGACCGGTTCGGCTACACCGAGTTCGTCAATCCGGTTCCGGAGGGCAGTAATGTTCTGCGTCAAGGCAAATTCGGATAGATCCTGCGTCTCGGAAGGGCTCAGCGTGCCCCGAAGTTGCTGTTCCCCGGAATCCTCGACCTGCTGAATATCAAGCCCAGGAAACTGCTGTTTTACGGTCCGCACAGCCGCCTCGAGGTCGCCCGGGTTTCGTAACCGAATGCTTATCGCACCGCCGGGTTGTCGCCTGACCTCTTTGTAACGCAGCTTCTCATTGCGCAACGCAGCCCGAAGATCAGCAACGTAGCGTTCTTCTGCGCGTCGCATCACGCTTTCCATGTCTACTTCCATCAGGAAATGTACACCGCCACGCAGGTCCAGCCCCAGGTACATCGGTTTCGAGCCAATCCGGGCAAAAAGATCCGGCGCCGCTGACAGCAGTGTCAGGGCAATGGTGTAGCGGTTTCCGAGTTCAACCTCGAGCAGATCCCTCGCTTTGAGCTGATCATCCGGACTGACAAAAGTCAGATTGATGCCCTTATCGTCGAGAATCGCCGACCTGAGTTCGATCGATCCATCGAGCACCGACTTGACGCGCTTGAAATCGGCCGATGACAACGATGTGCCTCGTGAGCCGCGAATCTGTATACCCGGATCGTCCCCGAACAGATTCGGCAGCGCGTAGAACAGCCCCGGCACGATCACCAGTGCGATGATCAGCCACTTCCACCAGGGATAGTGGTTATGCATCGTTAGCCTGTCAGGTGGAGTCTGCTGCGCCCTTGGGAATCATCTGGGCAATCGACGGCCGCTGCACCTTGACGTTGACACCCTTGGCGATCTCCAGAGATACGAAGTTGTCATCCAGATCTACCACTTTGCCCAGCAAGCCACCGTTCGTGGCAACGTCATCACCCTTCTTGATCGACGCCACCATCTCTTTATGCTGCTTAGCCCGCTTCTGCTGGGGGCGAATCAGCAGGAAATAGAAAAGGACAAAGATGATGACCAATGGCGCCAAGCTGAGCAGCCCACCGCCACCTTCGCCGCCTATTTGTGCCCATGCATCTGATATCAGGAAACTCATTGCAGAATACCCGGTCTTTAGCTAGAAAAGCGCCCGATTATGCCACATCCGCCCCCCCTCCGAGGTAACTCTCGAGGAAGGCCCGACTGAACGAATCCAGCGTTCCTGTCGCCACGGCGCCGCGGATGTCTTCCATCAAGGCTCCAAAAAACCACAGGTTGTGCAGCGTGCAGAGGCGCTTTCCAAGGCTCTCACTGGTAGTGAACAGGTGTCGAAGATAACTCCGACTGTAGCTGATACAAGCGGGGCACCGGCAATCTTCTTCAATGGGATTCGTGTCCGTACGATTAGCAGAATTCTTCAGTCTAACGATTCCATCCCGGGTGTAGAGCCAGCCATTACGGGCGTTGCGGGTCGGCAGAACACAGTCGAAAAGATCGATACCAGATCGAACACCGGTGAGAATATCCTCCGGCCTTCCGACACCCATCAGATAACGAGGACTCCCACCTGGCATCTGGGGTGTGATCTGTTCCAGAACACTGTGCATCTGCTCGGTTGGCTCTCCCACGGAAAGCCCGCCCAGAGCATAACCATCAAAGCCTATCTCTTCTAAAGCCTCGAGCGAACGAATCCTGAGTTCCGGATAAATTCCACCCTGCGCGATCCCAAACAGGGCCTGATCTTCGCCACCGTGTGCATCACGACAGCGCCTGGCCCAGCGCAATGACCTGTTCATTGATGATTCCGCGTTCTCATAAGTCGTGGGGTACGCCGTGCACTCGTCAAAGACCATAACGACATCCGAGCCCAAATCTTGCTGTACCGACATTGATTCCTCGGGCCCCAGATAGACCTTGGAACCATCGAATGGGGAGCGAAATGTGACCCCCTGTTCAGTGATATTGCGGGAATCCGCCAGGCTCCAGACTTGGAAACCACCAGAATCAGTCAGTATGGGACCCGACCAGTGCATAAAGTCATGCAGGGTGCCGTGGGCCTTGATCACTTGGGTGCCTGGCCGCAGCATCAAGTGAAAGGTGTTGCCAAGGATGACCCTGGCGCCACTCTCGGCAACCTCTTCAGGCGCCACAGTTCTGACCGCCCCGCCCGTGCCGACCGGCATGAACGCTGGCGTCTCCACCTCGCCGCGTGAGAATATGATAGTGCCCCGGCGGGCGTTACCGTCCGTCGCAGTGACTGTAAACTGCATTACAGAGTCTCCGCTTTTGTCAGCAGCATCGCATCACCGTAGCTGTAAAAGCGATAGCTTTCCTTGACCGCATGCCTGTAAGCATCGAGCACCCTCTTCGTGCCGGCGAAGGCACTGACCATGACTAACAGGGTAGAGCGCGGCAAGTGAAAATTTGTGACGAGCAGATCAACCACTCGAAAACGATAACCTGGTGTGATGAAAATGCCGGTCTCACCTTCCTGGGCCGCAAGTGCACCCGACCGCGTCGCGCTTTCCAGGGCGCGGGCCACCGTCGTGCCCACTGCAACGACGCGACCACTTGATTGGCGTGTCCTCCGTATGGCATCAATGGCCTGCTGACCCACCGACATCCATTCCCTGTGCATCCGATGACATTCTATGCGTTCGCCTCTCAAGGGCTGAAAGGTGCCTGCCCCGACGTGAAGCGTGACGAACGCCGAATCAATGCCTCGAGAGCCGAGACGGGCGAGTAACGCCTGATCGAAGTGGAGACCCGCCGTCGGCGCTGCCACGGCACCAGGCACCCGAGCGTAAACTGTCTGATAACGATCCTGGTCATATTCTTCTGCTTTTCGCTTGATGTAAGGGGGCAAAGGGACCCGGCCCTCCTCGGTCAGAATGCTGCACATAGGAACTTCGCTTAACGAGACCAATATCTTGAACCCCGACGTTTCTGCTTCAACCCCGAGTGGCCGGCCACCCGCCGTGGTCAGCTTTGTCCCGACTCTGACTGGCTTGTTCGATCCTATCTGCGCCAGGCATTTCGAATCGCCCAGTAATCGTTCGATCAGAATTTCAACCGCACCACCGGTCTCTGACTTGCGTGCCAACAGTCGAGCCTTGAGTACTCTCGTGTCATTAAAGACAAGCAGATCTCCGGGCTGAAGCACTTGAGGAAGATCTGAGAATTTGAGGTTCTCGACTGGCGCATCTGAATTCGGGACGACCATCAAGCGGCTCGCCGAGCGCTCGGCCAAGGGCCGCTGCGCAATCAACTGTTCAGGCAGGTCGTATTGAAAATCCTGGCAGCGCATGGTACTCAATGTCGCTTGGCCACGCCGGGACGGCCGATACGGGGAGGCACCGGGATTATGATTTGATTGGAGTTAGCTGCCATGTCATGCTCCGACTTAGGCCCTAATTGTAGTGGCCAAACACTATCCCGGTTATTTCTTCCAGACATTATTCACAACCCGTCACTTGCAACTGCGCTTATGGCCTCTCATTTGCCGCTGCCAGTAGTCGACCTTAATATCCATCAAGGCCATTCTGATGACCCCGGCGTCGCACAGGCGCTCGACAGGGCCCTGTCGGGCTTCGGTTTCTGTTACGTCACGGGCCACGGAGTGCCCCGCGAAATAATCAATGAGTTGTTCCAGGCAAACCGACAGTTCCATGCCCAGACCGAAACTGAAAAACAATCTGTTCAAATCAACCGCTATCACCGCGGGTACATCAGTGACCAATCCAGTACTCTGGTCACGTCGTCCATTGAAAAGCCCACGGGTCCGAATCATTCGGCGTCCTTCATGGTCATGCAGCCTGTCGATTCTGCGCACCCCCTCTGGGGAAGCGCTGTTTTCGGTCCCAACCAGTGGCCTGATGAACTGGGGGCCCGTTTCAGGGGCGTTATCGAATCTTACTACCAGGCGATGGCGGAGCTGTCCCGCTACCTGACGCGTCAGCTTGCTAGAGCCCTGGGTCACAACACCAACGTGTTCGATCCGTTCTTCACCGACCCGACCGTCTTTCTACGTCTATTGCGATACCCTCCAATCAAATCTCCAGGCAGGGTAAAGGGATACGGTGCAGCCCCGCACACCGACCATGGCTTCATCACCCTCGTTGCGCAGGACGGCAGGAGGGGGCTTGAGGTACGCCATCCAGACGGCCGGTGGCTACCGATCGAACCCCGGCCGGCTTCTTTTGTCTTAAACGTGGCGGATATCTTGTCGCTGTGGTCAGGGGGGCGCTGGCCATCGACCCCACACAGAGTCACTCTGGGTACCACAGAACGTTTCTCTGCCGCCTTTTTCTTTGATCCGAATTTCGATACCTGGGTCGAACCGCTGAACTGTCCTAATGGATCACCCAACCATTCAAAGTCTGTGCATTACGGTGACTACCTTATGGCACGGTTTGACCGCAACTATGCCTACCGGCACGCAGGTACTGATGAATCAGCACCTGCTTCCGAGTGCTGAGCCTCAACCGGCAGTAGCGGCGCCCATCACCCTAGCGATGAAACCATCCATGAAATCAGGATTAATCCAACGCACCACCGCCACCAGGTCGCGGGGCGCATCTACCCACACATAGTTGGCCCCGGCCCCATAGGCAAACACACTGGATTCCGGAGCACTGGCAAACATCTCACGGTCTGTATTCAGCCACCACATGAGTCCATAGCTCGGATTGAGCACGCAAGGCTCGAAGAGCTGTGCAATCAGCTTTCTGGGCAGCACCTCATAGCCACCCCAAAACCCGCCTCTGGCGATCAGAAGCCCCATCCGGGCATGATCTATCGCGCTGATCCAAAGCCCCCCTCCCCAGTGGGCTCCACCCGATACGGACGGGATCGTCCGCCCGTTTATCTCAACCCAGCTGTTTCGGTACCCGTACCACTCCCAACTCCGACCGGCACCAATGGGGTCCATGATGTATTCGCGCAGAACCTCCCCCAATGGGCGCCCGAAAAGCAGGGTCAGGCACAACGCTGCCAGGTTGACCCGCACGTCGTTGTATTCCCAGTGGCTCCCGGGCGAGCACAGACGGCGCGGGCCACCTTTGGCCGAAGTTCTCGACCCCGGTCCAACCTGCCGGTTCCGATCAACCTGATCCGGTTTTGTCCACAGGGTTCCCTCCCACTCACTGGTCTGCTGTAACAGATGACGCCAGCTGATCCTCTGATTTTGCGGTGTCTCAAAATGTGCGCACAAATCATAATCCTGCAACAGGTCGTCGAGGCTTCGAATCAAACCCAGCCTGAGAGCGACGAGTGCGCACAGGGCGATATAACTCTTTGTCGCACTAAATGTCGTGTCCACCCGGTCAGCATTGCCCCACTCTGCGATGATAGCTCCCCGACTGACGATAACCCCTGTAGGTCCACCTCGGGGTTTCAGAGGACCCAAGATCTCATTCCAGGGTGGCGGTTCATCACCGGCTATCGCCTTCTGTTCGGAAAGATCGATTAACCAGTCGGTTTCATGCTCACAGGCATAAGCGACAGCCGCCTGTATTCCGCTCTCGTCAAAACCGACTTCAGCGGGCGGCGATCGCTGCCAAACATCTGCCCGGGGCGGTATTTCAGTGTTTGTCGTCAACAACTCCGCCTATGGATTGGTTACCCTCGAAACGTCCAAAAAAGACTTTCGTTCCGGGGGGTCGGATAACTTTACGCTGTCATCTCCAGTAGGGAATACATAGTCTCTTCTGTCAGATTGCCGCCGGTGACGAGGGCGACGGTCACCAAAGACCGATCGACCTTGTCGGAAAGATATCCCGCAGCCGCGACCGCCCCAGCGGGTTCAACCAGCAGCTTGCCGCGAAAGAGCAGATCACGAAAAGCCTGACTAATTTCCTTCTCTGAGACCAGTACCACGTCGTCCATGTATGCCTGCAGGTGATGAAACGGAAACGTTCCCGGATAACGAGCAGACAAACCGTCTGCGATCGAATCCCAATGAGTGATCGTCACCGGCTCGCCCGCTCGCCGGGACAGATAATAGGCGTTCGCGTTTTCGGGCTGGACGCCCACCACACGGACATCCGGCGCAGTCAGCTTGACGGCACTGGCAACCCCCGCAGCCAAGCCACCGCTGGAAACCGGCACCAGAACCTGCTGAACCCCCGGTAGATCCTCGACGATCTCAAGACCGATGCTGGCGTGGCCTGCAACGACCGGCCTATGCTCCCAGGTGTCGATTCCCGTCATACCGCGTTCGCGGGCCACCTTTTCAACGGTCGGCTGCCGTTGCAGCGCATCTTCGCCGCAAAACACCACCTCCGCACCCAGGTCCCTGGTCGCTGCGATCTTATACTCGCTGGTCTGATCGAGCATCACCACCACAATCGTCACCCCCAACGTTGACCCGGCGAAGGCGAAGGCCTGTGCAAAATTTCCCGAGGAAGCCAAAACAACTCCCTGGGTCCGCTCCGTATCACTCATGGCGTTGAGCACATTGAATGCCGAGCGCACCTTGTAGGCCCCGGTAATCTGCAGGTTTTCCGCTTTTAGATACAAAGTCTCCCGGCCGGTATCACTGACCTTCGGGGCTAATGGCAAAATTGGTGTTCGTCGAACAATACTGGGCAACGCGTCTCTAGCCGTGCGTATCTCGCCAAGTGTGGTCAATTCATACATGATCAAACCAAGCATAACCAACCACCAGGGCATCTTCCAGCACGAGTTCGGATGCCTTTGAGCCCAACCTGGCCGAAGCGCCAAATTTCAACCAGCAATCGCTTCCCGTCCACAGCAACTGGATTACCCGAATCAAACGTCTGAATTGTTGCGGGCGACAATATAGAATAAGCCTCCACAACGCCGAGGTGGCGAAACTGGTAGACGCGCCAGACTCAAAATCTGGTTTCAGCAATGAAGTGTCGGTTCGAGTCCGACCCTCGGTACCAATGTTTCTTCTATATATAGGGTTTTTCGCCCCTCTAGCCCTTAAATACCGTCCTGGGATCCTAATTGGGACCCTAATAGTAAATCCCACCGCTCACGATAGACCTCGAGTCTTCCTTATGTGTCTTCGGCTGTCGGCCATGCGGCTACTTTAATGCAATCCCCGAGTTTTTGGGATGGTGAGATGAAAAGAACGTGAGCCGGCAGAGCGACTAAGACAAAGAAATCAACGCGCGAGCAATCGTAGCGAACACCGTCGATGCCGCGCTTTAAGAGAAAAGAATATTTGGTTTTTTCGGATAGGCACAGGTCTTCACCTGGACTCGGTGAATGTACTGACCCGAATCGACTAGAACGTCGTAAGGTAGGTTGTCGCCAATCGGCAGCGATAGGTTTAGCCCTTCTTCCAGGGCTCGGGCGATAAAGAACTGCTCGCCAGCTACACCGATTGCTTTTGCGGAGAGCTTCGGAGAGTCTGTAGTTTCTGCCATAACCCTTCGGGCATATCGCTGAACCAACCCTGTTGGGATGCTCTCCTACAAAGCACATCGATGACCTGGGCTTTAGTCTTGGCATCGAGTAGCTGCTGATGGAAAGTAGCACCCGGTATCACAGGGATGTTGGTATCTTCATGTATGTCGTTCTGGTAATGGTCTCAGTGAG
>MPLX02328860.1_pt1 | contig 24068 bp, 26 predicted proteins | sample 1617341 | NCBI WGS metagenome assembly MPLX02 (sample SAMN05944804, study PRJNA350692) | marine metagenome | biome: marine; feature: ODZ; material: water; isolation source: 120 m water sample filtered on 0.2 um supor filter | place: Pacific Ocean | collected 2012-04-08 | depth 120m m | reverse complement strand
GTGGACTATTGGTCGGGTACAAGTCCATCCCAATGCACCTTCTATCGTGCCGGGAAGCGTCAGCTGTTCTGTCCAGATGAGAGACGGCGCGTTGAACCAGCTGGACTTGATGTGCGATATCACCCGGGATACAGCACAAGAGGTTGCGGAGGCGCGAAATCTGAAGATTTCATCAATCCAAAACAAATCTGTTGAGCCGGTCGATATGGATGAACGCGTGATCAGCGCATTCTGCGAGGCTGCTGATCTAAACACCCCCGGGAAATGGCGCCGTATGCCGTCGGGCGCTCTGCATGATGCCATGAACCTTGCCCCGCACATGCCCACAGGCATGTTGTTTGTGCCTTCGATCGGCGGTGTCAGCCATGCCTTCGAAGAGGATACTCGCAGGGACGATCTGGTTGCCGGGGTTCAGGTCATGGCCGATACCGTAGCCAAGCTCGCCACTCAGTCGATTGGGGCCAACTAGGCTGTAGTTGCCTCTTCCAAGCCGAGTTCTTCTACCATCTTTGCCCGCATGATGAACTTTTGCGGCTTACCGGTCACTGTCATCGGGAATTCCTCGACCGTGTGGACATATCGGGGAATTTTGAAATGTGCGATTTGCCCGTTGCAATAGTTATAGACGTCATCAACCGACAACTCAACACCCTGGACCGGAACGATCCAAGCACAGACTTCTTCCCCGTATTTTTCGTCTGGAATTCCGAAAACCTGGACGTCCTGGACCTCGGGATGGCCGAGTAAAAACTCCTCAATTTCCCGTGGATAGACATTCTCTCCACCTCGAATCAGCATGTCTTTCACTCGCCCGACAATATTGCAGTACCCCTGCGTATCAATAGTGGCGAGATCACCCGTATGCATCCATCCATCAGCATCAATAGACTCGGAGGTGCGCTCCAGGTCGTCCCAGTAACCCCCCATGACCAGATAACCACGGGTATGCAGTTCACCTTGCTCCCCAACCACAACTGTCTCTCCCGACTCATTCACAACCTTGGCTTCGACATGAGGATGAATCGTGCCGACCGTGGATACCCGCCGCTCAATCGGGTCGTCTACAGCGCTCTGGAACGAGACTGGACTGGTCTCCGTCATACCGTAGGCGATGGTCATTTCTTCGAGGTGCATTTCCGAAACGACGCGTTTCATCAGCTCAATTGGACAAGGTGCACCAGCCATAATGCCGGTCCGAAGGGTACGCAGGTCAAACTCACTGATATCCGGTCGATTCACCATCGCATTGAACATGGTCGGCACGCCATGAACACCCGTACAGCATTCTTGCTGCATGGTCTGAAGGGTTTGAAGCGGATCGAATCCCTCACCGGGAAACACCATCGTGCTACCAGCCGAGACACAGGCGAGGTTGCCTAACACCATACCGAAGCAATGATACAACGGCACCGGAATGCACAGTCGGTCCTTCTGGCTCAATCGCATTGAGTTCGCAACAAAACGCGCGTTATTAACCACGTTACGATGCGTCAGGGTCGCGGCCTTGGGTAAACCTGTGGTGCCCGACGTAAACTGCAAGTTAATTGCGTCGACCGCAGACAGCATCCGCCCGATCGCGTCTAGCCGAGCGCGCTGCCCGGCATTGTCGTGCATCATGATGTCCTTGAAGCGAAACATGCCTTCGACGTCGTTGTCACCCATGTGGATAATGCTCTTAAGCGATGGAAACCGAACAGCTGAGAGCTGTCCTGGACGGCAACCCCTGAGCTCTGGTGCGAGATCTTGTAGCATTTCAAGGTAATTACTGGTCTTGAACGACACAGCAGTGATCAACGCCTTGGCATCAACCTTGGCCAGCGCATACTCAAGTTCAGTCCGCCGATAGGCCGGATTTATATTTACCAATATGGCGCCGATACGCGCTGTGGCAAACTGAGTAAGCACCCATTCTGGCCTATTGGGTGACCATATACCGACCCGGTCACCTTTGTATATGCCCAGAGCAAGAAGTCCTGCTGAAAGCTGGTCGACCTTTTGCGCGAGCTGATGCCAGGTCCAGCGCTCGCCGAATTCAGAAAAGATACACGCATCCCGGTTGCCATGGCTGGACACCGTCCGGGCAAGAAAGCTTGAGATCGTGATTTCTTCAAGGGCGGGATCTGCTACCCCTTTAACATGCGCTCGATCCGATCCGGAAACAAAAGCAGTCTGCTCTGATCTAGCTTCGACTTCGACCATAAGTTAATCCCTTCACCCAAATTCCAAACTACATCTGCTTCCAGTCCCCTAATTGCTCAAAGGCATGCGCAGCCTGATAGATGGTAGATTCACCATAGTGACGGCTGATTAACATCATCCCAACTGGTAGGTCTTCACTCATTCCGCAAGGAACCGACATCGCCGGATGTCCTGTAACATCAAACGGGCTGGTGTTTGCAAGCATCTCGAACGCTCTCTGACAATACAAAGCCAGCGACGCATCTGGTGGCGGCAATGGCGTCGCTTTCATCGGCAATGTCGGCATCAGGAGAAGATCATACTGGCTGAGCGACTCGTTGTAGGTCTCTTTCAGCTTGCGGCTCAGGTTCTGTGCCTTGGCATAGTAGTGACCCCGATAATGCCGGAGAAAATATTCACCAACGAACATGCAGATCTTGAGTGTGTCAGACAACTCGTCGGCACGATTCGGCCAGTTTGAATGGTGGTCGAGCAGGCTGGTCGAGTAAAGACCTTTCCAACCTGTACCGAAGCCATTACCGTTCATCATCTGATTGGTCAGGCCTTCCAGTGCAATCGGGGTCCAGATGGCCGCTCCCTCGTTGTGCATGGGAATTGAAATATCTTCCACATCTGCTCCCAAATCACGAAGTTTGTCAGCGGCTGTTCGAACCTTTGCATCAACATCGGACTCTGATTCAGGGCGACCAAATCCCTCCTGCACTACACCAATTTTAAGCCCCCGTACGCCACGACCCAAAGCTGATGTGTAGTGATCCACTTTGGGTGCATATTGGCGTGGGTCCAGCCCATCTTTTCCCGCAATAACTTCAAGCAGCAGCGCATTGTCGGCGACATTCTGCGTCATGGGACCAGTATGGTCGATGGTGGTTTCAATAGGCATAACGCCGGTATAAGGGACAAGTCCGTGAGTGGGTTTTAGACCGTAACATCCGCAGTAGGAAGCAGGCATTCGGATCGATCCACCCTGGTCACCACCCATGGCCATGTCGACTTCACCGGAAGCCACTAGGGCACCGGAGCCTGAAGACGAGCCCCCAGCTGAGTAACCCATCTTGTGGGGGTTGTGACAGGGCCCCGTAGCATTGGTATGACTCCCACCAGAAAGACAAAAATATTCGCAGTGCGCTTTTCCGACGATAGTGCCGCCTGCATCCAGAATACGGGTCACGATAGTGGCATCAATATCGGGAATGTAGCCTTCGAGGGTAGAAGCACCATTCATCATCGGCACACCCGCAAGACTAATGTTATCTTTAAGGGCAATCGTCTTCCCAGCTAGAGGTCCACGGGGCGCTCCCTTAACTTCGCACTTGATGTACCAGGCATTCAGGGGATTCTCCTCGGACGACGGCCGATATCCCGGTGTCCTTGGGTAATCGACGGTCGGCAGGTAATCGGGCATCGCGTCAACTATGTCGTAGACTTTCATGGTGTCTTCCATGACGTCTAGAAACTCTATAATCCGTTCGTCCGAAAGGTGCATTCCGAGATCCAGGGTGATCTCCCTGAGTTGTTCGTGAGTCGGTCTCTTAACAGTCATGTACGTATACCTCTCTTTGCCGGTTGGTACAGTCGGTAGGGACTGACTGACCATTGGTGTGTTTTCCCTGGTGGGTTCTGTATGGGAGGTGGAATTTGACATCAAGGCTCCAGATCCGAAACCTACAAATTCTTCGATCAGTACCGATTCGGTTGAGTGCCCATCACCGACTTCGCCGATGATATCGCCTTTCTGCAGCAGCAGTACACGGTCAGACAACGAGGTGACGAACTCAAGGTTCTGCTCAACAAGCACGATCGCTAGCCCTTGCTCTGTATTCAGACGTTTGAGTAGATCAATGATGCCGTCAATGATGGATGGCTGTATACCTTCTGTGGGCTCATCTAGGAGCACCAGGTCTGGCTTGCTGATTAAGCAACGTGCGAGGGCAAGAATCTGCTGCTCACCACCGCTCAAAGCTTCTCCAGAGCGATCGAGCAATGGCTGGAGAGCCGGAAATTCCTGAATGACAGCTTCAATTGCCTCGTGCTCTTCCTCTGCATGTTCCACAACTCCCATCCTGAGATTGTCGTAGACCGATAGCTGAGGAAATATCCCACGGCCCTGTGGAACATAGCCCAACCCAAGCCGGGATCGTTCGTATGCCGGTTCGTCAGAAATATCCACCCCGTCGAACTCTATACGACCAGAGGTTGCTGGAACCATGCCCATCAATGTTTTGAGCAAAGTGGTCTTGCCCATGCCGTTGTGTCCCAACACCCCAACGATCTGACCCTCGCTGACAGAGAAATCAATACCGTGAAGCACGGGTACTCGGCCATAACCTGCATGCAGGTCCCGGACATTGAGGATCAGCGCTTCACTCATTGTACTTTCCTCTGGCCAAGATAGATCTCACGAACCTTGTCGTCCGAGGACACTTCATCCATGCCGCCCTCTATCAAGATTTGTCCTTGGTGAAAGACGGTGACTCTTCTCGCGATCATGCGAATAAACTGCATGTCGTGCTCCACAATGATCATTGTTGCACTCTTGTTAATTTCCTGGATGATATCGGCAGTTCGTATGACCTCGTCCGGGGTCATCCCAGCAGTAGGTTCATCCAATATCACCAACCAGGGTTCACCTGCGAGAACCATACCCAGTTCAACCTGTTGTCTCTGGCCATGAGCCAGTGAACCGAGTTGTACTTTCCGAACATCACCCAGTTGAAGTCGCTCAATGACCTCAGAAGTAATCACGCGAGCGCGTTTTATGCTGGCCGACTGGCTGGCCGATAACCAGATATTCTCTTCTACGTCTAGACCGTCAAATACATTTGGCACTTGTGTCTTAATTCCTACGCCCATTCTCGCTACCTGGTGTGGCTCACTGCCGGTCACATTGAAGTCTCGAATGACAACTTCACCGGCCGTAGGGCTCAACTGCGCGGTAAGACACTTAAAAAAAGTGCTTTTACCCGCACCATTTGGACCAATCAGGCACCGTAATTCATTCTCACGAAGAGAAAAATCTACGCGGTCCACTGCCACGACACCGCCAAAATGCATTGACAGGCCCCGGGTTTCGAGTACGACTTCACTCCTCAAATGTGGCCTCCTTGAATCGGGATCGCCCACGACGCCTTATTCTTTTCGCGGAGCGGGCTGTCATGCGACGGGACCGCCTTCGGTCCCATAGCTGCACCAGTGAGGGAACAATACCTTTGGGAACAACCAGTACAAAAATAATCAGGACGAGACCAAGGAAAAAATTGATATTGACCACAGCCTGACGACCAAGAAAAGAAGTGAGGTAAAACAGGACCAAGGCCCCGAGAATCGGCCCAATTAGCGTACCTCGCCCCCCAATAATGACCCAGATAATAGCCAGGGCAGCGTTATACAGATTGTAAACATCAGGGGTAATTCGTCCGATTGAATTTGCAAACATGACGCCGGCCAGTCCCGCGATGGCGCCGCCCACAGTAAACATTCCTAATTTATACAGGCGAATGTCGTAACCCAAAAGCTCCGAACGAATTTCATTCTCCCTGATAGAAATACAAACTCGACCAAAATGGGACTTTGTCAGCCATACACAAAGGAAATACGCGCCAAGCAATGAAACCATGGCGACATAGAACACCTGCTCGGGAAACAGAAACTGATTCGCATCCCAAGGATAATTAATTGGCGGCACGTTGATCCCGTTAAAACCGCCAAGTTTTGCGATCCCAATCTTATACTCAGGACCAGATGTCCTCCTGATGACGCTGTAGAGAATGAGCGTTACTGTCAGGGTGATCACGGCCAGGTAGACGTCGCTCAAACGTCCGTAGAACATAAAGTAGCCTAGAATGGCCGCAGCGGCGGCGGCAACTAGTATCGCGAGAACAATTGCACTTGTACTACCTCCAAAGTTCAGTGCCGCGATAGCGTACGCATAAGCGCCGATACCAAAAAATGCTGTTTGTCCAAAACAGAGAATTCCCCCAAAACCCCAGATCAGTCCTAGGCTCAACGCCAGTATGGCAAGACTGACCGCAGTAGTCAGACTGATAATTTCAAAAAGATCAAGAGTCTGTGGTGCGCCAAATAAGATAATCAGCCCGACTATCCCGATCGAGATAAGCGCGTTCGTATCCCGAGATCGTTTCACAGACTTCGCTTGAAGAAACGGCCAGTGATACCTTGGGGCATCAACCGAAGCAGAACGATCGCGAGCAGGAGCAGTGCCACTTCACCCATAGTTGGACCGATTATAAAACTGACGATACCGTTTACCCCACCTAACAAAATCGAGGCCGAAGCAGTACCTGCCAGGATCGCAGTGCCGCCAGAAATGACCGTAATGAATGCCTTTCCGATATAAATTGCCCCAATCGTTGGCAGGACACCGGTAATGGGTGCCAGCAATCCGCCAGCGAGACCTGACAACGCAGAACCAATCCCAAATGTCATGGAGTAGACGCGCTGTGTGCTAATACCCAGCGCAGCTGCCATATCAGCTGCCTGCATGGTGCCACGGGCAACCAGTCCCAGCTTCGTGTAACGCAACAAAAGATATACCAGCAGGACCAGGATGATCGCCACAAAAATTAGAAAAACTTCGTACCCGCTGGAACTGAACTCGCCAATGGAAATTGCACCAAACGGTGGAGAAATTGTCGTAGCCGTCTGGGCTCCGAATATGGTGGTAATAAGTCCGATAAAAAGTAGGCTCAGTCCCCATGTTGCCAGCAGGGTATCAACCATACGACCGTATAGAAACCGTATCAGTACCCATTCGACGATCAGACCAATAAGACCAACAACCAGCGGCGCAAGGATGAGCATCGCCACCCAGATATTTACGCCGCTGTTTGTTGACACAATGACCGTGTAACCGCCTAACATCAGGAACTCACCATGTGCGAGGTTGATAACCCGCATCATGCCGAATATCACCGCCAACCCGATACTTATGAGCACCAGGTTGGCGATGCCATAGATGATTTGCAGCGCAAGAGCTGCAAAAAGATCCACTGTTGGATTCCTTGTCGGCTATCGACCCGAGACAGATTTAATCGATTCCAGCCGCCTTTAACCCGTTTTCAAAATAAAACGTTGACTGATTGGGTTGTGCAACCAGATCACAAACCAGCTGGGTATCTGTCGGCTGTTGTTGCTCGTAAGTCTGGATAATATTGAATTTCTGATCTTTCAATTCAGCCAAATAGACATTCTGGACCGCATGGTGGGTCTGGGGATCAATTGATATTTTTCCACTTGGCCCATTAAAACTCGTCGGTGCATCCAGTGCCTCGATCACCTTCATCCGATCAGCAGTTCCCGCGGCTTTAACCGCTTCTGCCCAAAGATAGATGCCTTCGTATTGGCGGGCGGCGAGTTCGTTCAAATAGGGTGCGTCAGCTCCGAATCTCGCCTGGAACCGCTCGACGAAGGCCTTATTGTCCGCCGATTCAATTTCCTCAAAATAACTGTAGGCGACGATCATGCCATCGCCTTCTTCTGCAGAAATCATCAAGTGTTCATTACCAACACCAAAGGTAGTGGATGCAATCGGAACACTCTTGTTCATGCCGGCAGCAGCATACTGTCTGTAAAACGACACATGAGCACCACCGACCAACGCAGACATGACCATATCCGGCTTGGCTGCCTGGATCTTTTTGATGGTTGGCCCAAAGTTGGTTACATCAAGTGGGAAAAATTCCGTTTCAACAGGATCACCACCATTGTCACGGACGTATTTCTGGACCCAGTCGGCTGTAATATGGCCATAGTTGTAGTCAGCCGCAATGATGTAGACCTTCTTACCCCAATTGTTCATTGTATAGGGCACAAGTTTTTCTACGGTCTGGCCCGGTGTTGAACCCGTACAATAGTTATTGGTATCGCATACGCCGCCTTCGTATAGGGTATTGTAAAAATAAAGGGTGCGGTATCGGCTCAATAATGGCCTGATCGACTCTCGTGATGCTGAAGTGATGCCAGCCTGAACAACATCCACCTTGTCACTGGTAGCGGCCTTTGTCGCGTATTGCGTATAGAACTGAATGGTTGACTGTGGATCGTAGACCGTCAGGTCCACCTGTTTGCCCAACAATCCACCTGCCGCATTAATCTCTTCGACTGCCAAATGACTCGCATCAACCATGGGTCTGCCATAGATATCGAGACCACCAGACTGATCTAAGATGACAGCCATCTTTAGCGCATCAGCCGCCTGAGCTTGCCCGATAAACGCTGGGGCTGTCAGCACCGCGGCAGTTGCCGAGGCCCCTTTTAGAAAGTTTCTTCGATTGATTGTCATATCATTCTCTCCCTTGGTTTTGGATTTGGATTTGGATTTGAGCGATCCCACTCCAGAATCGCCGTGAACTCCATCTCTATTTCAAAGTTCTTTGCCGTCGAAGCGCTTATTTGGTGGGGTTACTTTTCCACCGATCAAACGCCTCTTGATCTTCAGACGGTCCCTCACCGGCCTGGTCACTCGGTGGATTCGATACCTGATCAGAAATTCCCTTAATACCGTCACCAATATTGATGCCGATTTCCTCACCGAGTTTCTTCACTGCAGGCAATTGAAGTGCCATCGACAGAACGCCATCGACCACCTGATTGACAACAGCTTTATCCGTACCACTCCCGTCAGAACTACCGCCGCCACCGGCGGAATTACCAAATCCCGTGACGTGATTGATTCTGATGCTGTCGATCTTTTCAGCAGGCTTCACCATACTGTCGACGACCGCAGGCAAGATTTCGAGCTTGCGCATATGTAGCTTCATCTTAATAAGATCATCACTTTGACTATTCTCTGACGCAATCAGGGCCGCCTCGCCTTCGGCTCTAGCCAATTGTTCGGCCCGCGTAGCCTCAGCCCGAGTCGTCGTTGCATCCGCCTCCGCCCTCGCCATTGCGAGTAGCGTACCTGTCTCACTGCCAACTCGGGTTTCATCAACCTCAGCCCGTTCGCGCGCGTGGATCATTGATAATTCTCGCTCACGCTCTGCGACCGCGATCTCCCTTACCGTCTCGAGACCTTCTTTAGCCCGAACCTCTTCAGACTTCGCTTCTTCGACTTCGACCTGCGCCTTGGCGACTTCAGCCTGCTGCGAAGCTATTACGACTTCTCTTTCAAGTCGGCGTAATTCTGATGCTTGGGTAGCCTCTAGTTCAGCCCGTCTTATCTCCCGACCACTCTGAATCTCTTTTGCTTTGACTTCCTTGTCCTTTTCTATTCGCGCAAATTCCTGCCGCTGCTCAGAGCCAGATTTTTCTTCAGCTATGGCCGCGTCGCTAACAGCGCGCTCGCGCTCAATGTTCAACTGTTGTTGAATCTGGGCTTCTTCCTCCTCCTGTTCAATGTTCAGGCGCTCCTTTGTGGCGTCCAGCTTACTCTTGCGGACCGCGACATCAGCATCAGCTTCAATGACAGCACGTTCTTTCTTACTGTTTGAAACAATCTCGGCCAGTCGACGAAGGCCAATAGCATTGAAGGCATTATTTTCGTCGAGCGTATTGAAAGGCGTTTGATCCAGTCGGGTCAAAGAAACCGACTCCAGTATCAGCCCGTTTTGCGACAGGTTTGGCTTCAAAATCTCGTCAACCTGAGCAACGTACCGCCCACGCTCATTTTGAAGTTCGTCCATGGTGTAGTTGGCTGCCACCGACAATATCGCATCTACCAGTTTGCCTTCCAGTGTCTCAGCAAGATCTCCGGAGCGAAATGTCTTGCCGGCTAAAGCCTGAGCCGCTGTCGCAACGCCTGAGTCGCTAGGATCTACTCGCACGTAGAACTCGACGGTAGCATCTACACGCAAGCGATCAACGGTAATCACAGATGTCTCACCAGCGCGTACAACCTCAAGACGCGTCGTCTTCATATTGACTTCTGAGACGCGATGCAGAAACGGGAGAGCAAGAAAGCCGCCATCCGTGATAATCCTTTGCCCGCCAAGACCTGTTCGGATTAACGCAACTTCGCGGGACGCTTTTCGATAAAAGCGGCTCAGCAAAACAATCGCCACAATGATGGCGATGACCACTACGATCAACCAGACCCAATACATGTGCCTCCGTCCCCCTTTTATATTGTGCGAGTGTCGGTTCATTATGGGACCTGAACAACTATATTGATCCCATCCCTCCGACTGTGTAATTGTATCGTCTGACGGACCTCACACAGTAGATGACTAGTCAGTTGTAAGTCAATACATCTCGTTACCTTTTTACACGATAATCGACTAGTCTACATAGAGAGTTTCACCAAATTCTTGAAGAGAGTTCGGTATCCAATAAGTGATCATCGACCGCTCCTTTTTCTCAAGAATTGACTATATTTACCCACCGATCTTGAATAATGAGTAGAAATCATGAGTCTCGATGATCTAATCAACAACGAACAACCAATCATTCTCGATGGTGGAATTGGCACTGAACTGGAACGGCTTGGCGCACCCATGGATCACGAAGCCTGGTGCGCGGTGGCCCTCGAGACCCACCCTCAACTGGTCCGGGATGTTCATAAATCCTATATCGATGCCGGTGCCGATGTCATTACTGTAAACACCTATGCCGCGACACGGCATGCACTCACCAACGGCGGCATGGAGAAAAACTTTACGCGTTGGAACAAGCTGGCAGTACAGCTCGCCAGAGAGACGCTCGATGCGAGTGAAGTGGATAGAAACATCCTGATTGCGGGATCAGTGTCGAATTTTGGCCACTTCGGTGTTCGCTATACAGACGAACAACTGGCATCCAATTTCAAAGATCAGGCAGAGATTCTGGTGGAAAGCGGCGTCGACTTCATTATTTTAGAGAGCCTGGGTGCCAAGACCTCTACCATTGTGACGGCACTGAACGCTATCGTTGAGTTCAATGTGCCTATTTGGGTCGCTGTCAGCTGTGCGAAAAATCACGAATCAGGCCAACTCTTTCTCGGCGTCGAAGAAAGTCGACTCGATAGTCACTGGGCGCCAGTGCACCAGGATTTGGGGGAGGCCATTGACATCATTATGGATACAGCCGGATCGGCCTTGCTGGTAATGCATTCAACCGTAGACACCACGCTGCCCGCACTTCAATTGTTACAGTCACATTACGACGGTCTTAGGGGTGCCTACCCCAACGCAGGTTATTGGACGCGGCCCGAGTGGGCGTTCGTCGACCAGATCAGTCCAGAGGATTATTTAGATCGAGCCCGCAAATGGCTAAATACCGGGGCACGCATTGTGGGTGGCTGTTGTGGTATTGGACCCGATCATATCGCGGCGCTCAGTAAAGGTTTACGAAACAGTTAACTCAGTGCCCGTTATCTCTAGTTGTCGGCGTCATCTGTTTTGCTGCGGACCACCCTCTTCAGGGGAGACAGGTTGATTTCATCCACCACGGTTCCCCTTCGTGCTGAAAGTGCCCCACAGACAGCGCTCGCCACATCTTCGGGTTCGATATAGTTGTCGGGGTCAGTGCCAGGCTCAAATTTAAGCGAATCAAAAAATTTCGTTCTCACCATACCGGGATTGACGATCGTGATCCGTACATTTGCTGCAGCACACTCGTGCCGCAGTGCCTGGGCGAATCCCCGCACTGCAAATTTGGTCGCCGAGTAGACCGCCCCATATCGGCCACCGGACAGTGCTGCTTCGGACCCCATTAGAACCACGTCGCCACCCCCGTTGGTTTTGATAATTGGCATAAAGGCACGGACAACATACATCTGACTGGTCAGATTGAGATCAACCAGTTCACGGATATCTTTGTAGGCAAACTCTTCGAGAGAACCGAACCGCCCTCTACCCGCGCAACAAACGAGACCCGTGATCTCCGTGTGAGTTTTTGCCAGTCGTGAAAGAACGTCTGGCAGCGCCGACACTTGAGCGAGATCAAGCGGCACTGGTCGAAACCGCGCATTGTCTATTGTGCAGCGCTGGAAATTCCGTGCGATGCCAATAACGGTGGCACCTTTTTCCAACAGACACTGACTGACAGCAGCACCAATGCCGCGACTGGCGCCCGTTACGATCAGAGTTCTCCCATCAAGTCGATCAGTCATTGTGAATTCTTACTAGATTATCGCGATCCAACCTGTTGGTAACCAAATTTCTGGATGAGGGTGAACAGGTATAAATCTTGTCAGCGGAGGTATAGCACAATAACTGGTCATGACAAAAGCTCACCATCTGTTGCTCACAATCCATACTGTAAGAGATCATTTTATCGCGCGATTCAAAGGGGCCGGCAAACAATGCTTCGTCCGGATACAAACGGGTAACGTTTCGAAAGTATGGTTTCGGCATGCGAAACGGCCCCAAGGTGACCGAGTGAATGCTGTTCTGGGGAACCCGATCGAAAACATCTTCGAAAAGTCTCTGATAAAGAGCCTGGTAGCGCGATTCATAAAGTACCGGATCAAAGCGAAGACCGACGTTCCAGCCACGTTCAGCAAGTTCGGCCAACGCAGCGAGGCGTTTTTCAACTGACGGCACCTTGTGTTCAAGCGTTGCTGCAGTCTGATCCGGTGTAAGACTGTAGGCAATGACCACATTAGGCAACGGTACAGTCTCGAACAGGCTCCTGACCTGGGTACTCTTAGTCCGCAGTTCTACCTGTGCCCGCGGATGCTGGCGCAACCAATCCAGCAGTTCACGGACAAATCCGGTCACAGGTTCCAGCGCCAGGCTGTCGCAGTCGTAGCCGGAGAAAAACCAGACGTTCTCACCCCGATGGTTTTTAAGTTTTGCCGCCATACCATCGAAAAAACGCTCGTAATTTACGAACACGACGTAATGTGCAGAACGATACATGCCCTGTAGAAAGCAATATCTGCAGTCATAAATGCAGTTCAACATATGTGAGAAATAGTAATTGTGCTCACCACCGATGCCATAACCCTCCGGCGCCGGCAGGACAGTTGCCCCGAACTTCTTTGCCAGTATCAGGGCCGGCTTTTTTTTCTGCAGGCGAAAGTTCTGCGCCTTAGGATTGAAAACTTCCTGATACCGATCGCAGGTGACACGCGTCGCATCCGGGAAACGTCCAGTAATGGTTTTGGTACGTTCATGGCCTGCAACGGCGTTTTCCACATAAATGGTATCTATCATGATGGCTGTTCAACCCGATCTGCGGCGTCCTCCCCTTGAGGAACAGACAGATTCACCGGAATCGCCAATAGTTTGCCCTCCAGCCATGTCAGCACACCGCTGGCGTCTTGATACTCACTTGTCCCTGGTACAGCCGGTAGCTGAACTGACCGCGCCTTTAACCGGGCCAATAAAGCGGCGAGCTGGTGACGCTGTGCCACCGTGAAATGCCATTGTTCAAGATAAAGGGACGGCAGGTCCGGCGGTGCCCGCACGGTGTCGAGAACACGGGACAGATCAGACAACTGACCCACTGCACTCTCAATAGCCGACATCTGGTCAGCTAGTAACTGACTGATCTGATTTGCTGTGAAATCAAGATTCGATCCAGGGTTGTCCGAGATAATCTTCAAGCTTTGAACCAACTCGCCAGTACTGCAACGGCTGGCGATCTGATAAAAGCTGGAGGCCTCCATATCATAAGCACAGCATTGCGGGTAACAGCGTTCAGGTTCATCTACTGTGACCACTGGCGAGCGCAGCAGCTCGATATCCAGCACGTACGGCGGATACCAGCAGCGTCCAGACGCCCGCTCCGTAATTCGGCTCGCAAGTAATACACTGCCGATCGGCACTTGCTGATGACCGGCGATACCGATGTTGAGCCAGGCCTGGTCCGCTCTCTGGGCAGTCCTATGAAACAGATGAATAACGGCAGCTGCACAGCAGGCTCGGCCGATCCCACTGACGACAAGCGACAGACCGCCATTGCAATACACAGGGAACATACCGGCCGGGCGATCCTGTACAAGATCAAACGCCTCGATAATTGGCCTTGCCTCAGCCTGCAAAGCGACCACCAGGTTGGTCATCCAGTCGCCTCCTCGGTGTCGAACCGACTATCAGCATATTTCCTTGGTTCTTCTAGGCAACAACGCGCCCAATCCCGCTTGCGCTCGTACGCCAGGCACTCATCGCGGTGATCACGGCGCCTGGCGCCCTGCAGATAGACATCCAGCTTTGTTAGCATCTCGCTGCTGGCCGATTGGATCTGAACAGTTGTCAACGCCCGTGATCGAATCAGCTTTTCAAGTGAGGCAATACGGAATCGGTCCATGCCCCAGTATTTTCTCGACAACTGGTCGTCGTGCCCACCGAACTTCACAACCAGCTTTTCCGGCAAATAAGTGACCGGGAGTTTGGCACAGAGGCGAAGCCACAGGTCATAGTCTTCACAAGCCGGCAACTCTTCGTCGAAACCGCCGAAGTCCTCGAACACACTGCGGTGAAGCAACACCGACGACGGTGAGATGACGCAGCGGGGCAGACACTGTTCAAAAATATTGCCACCGCTCTTGAGATGCTTGTTCATCGGATTTACCCGTACGCCGTTGCGAATCCAGATCTCGTCGGTATGACAGATGAGGGATTGAGGCTCTTTCGTGAGGGCCTGTAACTGCTGTTCGATCTTAGATTCACACCAGGTATCGTCAGAATCCAGAAAGGCAATCCAGTCTCCCTGAGCGACTGATAGACCACGGTTTCTTGCCGCACTCACACCCTGATTCGACTGGCTTAACAAGGTAACCTCGGGATAGTCTGTGCGTACCCGTTCGCAGGTGTCATCAGTGGAGCCGTCGTCAACGACGATCAGGTCAAGCGGTATATAGGTCTGAGATACCACGGACTGCAGTGCCCGGTTGATCAGGTGTGCACGGTTGAATGTCGGCACTACGACCGAAACAGAAGGCATCGAGCTCATCACGACTCCCCACTAGCGTGCAGGTGGAGGTGGCACACGTATCAACACGGCTGTGAGTATTGCAATTACCGAAAACACAACAAACACCCACAACGACCATACATAGTCGCCAGTATAGTCGCGCAGGATACCGGAAATCAGCGGGCCGGCTGCCTGCGCGACCACCTGAACCGCCAGTGCAGTGCCGCGAATAGCGCCATAGCTCGCCCGCCCAAAATAATCTGCCCAGGCCAGCGGCAATACGGTCAGCATTCCACCGATACCCATACCGAACAGTGCGGCGGCAACGTAACCTTGCCAGGACTGCGTGATCCAGATCATAACCACTGCACTCAGCGCCAGAAAAAATGCCGTTACCATTAACGATAGCCGTACGCCCAAACGCCGGATGAATGCACCAAACACAAGGCCGGATACGGCGGAAAGCAGAGAAAACGTACCGATAATCGTCGCTGCGATAGTGGGATCTATCCCCCGCTCAATCAGGTGGGGTACCTGATGAAGTGAAACACCTGCCTGTACTGGATAAACCAGCAGCGTGTAGAACGACAGCAACCAGAATGTCCCGGTGCGTACCGCTTGAGCCCGAGTAAATGCCGGTTCAGTTGAGCCATTTTGAGAATCCTGTGCAGTCTCTTTACTGGTTTGGTCGGTACCGTCCGGCGCGACACCCATATCCTCAGGTCGCCGAACCACGAGCAGCCATACCGGGATGAATCCGACAACCAGAACGGTTATGCCGATTGCGATCCAACCTGAACGCCATCCATGCGCATTGATGGTCAGTTGGGCGATCAATGGCATCGCCATCAAGCCCATCATCTGCATAAACGTGGCAATGGATGTCGCAATGCCGCGTTTTTGGACAAACCAGTTGTTGACCGCGCCGTAAATCCCGAGTTCAAATGGACTCGCAAAACTCATCCGGGCGATACAGAAAAGCAGGACAAATGCGATCAGTGACTGCGTCAGGGACAACAACAACGCACAAACCCCGGTCACCAGCACTGCCGCGCAGAGCATAACCCGGGCACCGCGTCGATCCAGTATCGGCCCCAGTAACGGTGATGCTATCGCCGCCAGCACACCGCCCAGAGACACCGCAGCCGACAAGGCCGTTCGGGACCAGCCGAACTCGCCAGTCATCGGCTCGATAAAAATCGACAGCGTCGCCACCGCAGGACCCTGCCGGGCAAACCCGGCACAACACACACAGGCCAACACCACCCAGCCATAAAAAAACGGCAGCCGGTGTTGCAACCAGACTGGAAGACCTCGAACGTAAATCGAACCTGCTGACATCCGTGGGGGCAGTACTAAACCTAAGGTTGTTGAACAGACCTGGCTTCAAGCCGGGCCATGTAGGTGGCACTAAAGACCACAACACCAGCACCGATCCAGACCCAGATCACGGGAGACTCCGAGAAAAATATCAACCCGATCATTGTCGACCACACCAACTGCAGAAAATCGATTGGCTGAGACACGGTCACATCGACCAGCGCCAAACCACGGGCCATACACAAATGACTTGTTGTCGCAAACACCGCCGTCCCAGCCAGAAAGAACAGATCGGATTGACTGGGTGTTTGCCAGACCCACAGAGCAGGGACCAGCATGGTAAGCGTTGCAAAAATCGAGAGATACATCACCAGGGTCCCACTCGAGTCATCGCGTACCAGAAACTTGGTCAATACTTTGGATGCGGCAAATAGTGGCGCCGCCACCAGCATCGCGAGTGCACCCCACTGCACAACCGCCACTCCGGGGCGTAAAATGATCAACACGCCCACCAGACCCAAGACTACTGCAATTATCCGAGGACGGGTCAATCGTTCTCGCAAAAAAACCACAGCTCCGATGACGACAAATATTGGAGATATAAAACTCAGCGCAGTCACTTCTGCAATGGGCAACCGGCTTGCTGCAAAAAACCACAACATGACCGCAATCGCATGAATAAAACCACGAAACCCGTGCAGTCGGAGATGGCGGGTACGAAACAATGCCGCACGGCTGCGCAGTACCAGCGGCAGTAGAACCAGTAATCCGAACAAATACCGGGTAAACGCCGCCTGAATGGGGTGTAGTTCATTACCGACGTAGCGTACGAGAGCCGTGAACACAACGAACAGGACGCCGGCGAGTGCAACCCAGAGCAGCCCTTTGGTCATTGAACTCACCCGCGAAGTCTATACGATTATCCAGATCCTTAAACAGGTGATCCCGGCGCAAGGCCTCGGTCATAGGATGCTTCGATGGGGCCCCTGCGCTGAACAACCCATACTTGCCACGTGAGCAGATGAGCAGATGAGCAAGTAGCAGGATAGAATATCCTGTCCTGAAGCGTTACTATTCAACAGGCTAGACCGGTGCATGATGAATTAAAACCTAAACGAGCTTTCTCGATGAAATACCAAACTCCCAGCACAACCAAAGAAGCCGCCGTGCTCATAAAGCGCGAACGGGGCAAGGCATTTGTACTCGCAGGCGGGACTGACCTGATGGTTCGAATGAAAATTGGATTGATCGAGCCCGACCTGGTGGTTGACATCAAACATATTTCAGCCATGCAGTCGATCAAGAAATCCGCGAGTGGTTTCCGGGTTGGGGCTGCCGTCTCTGCTGCGAAAATGGGTGAAAACAACGCACTTAAGAAAGCCTGGCCCGGAGTTGTGGAAGCTGCGAACTTGATCGGTTCGGATCAGATTCAAAACCGGTGCACCATCGCCGGCAACCTGTGTAATGCATCTCCTGCGGCAGATGCCGTACCGGCCTTGATAGCAGCAGGTGCAAAGGTCAATATCGTGGGACCACAACGACGACGGACCGTTGCGGTAGAAAAAGTGATCACCGGCCCAGGCACGACATCGCTGGCCAAAGGTGAGATAGTCGAGGCGATTACATTACCCAAAAGATTGCCCAAATCAGGTGATGCATACCTTCGCTTTATACCACGGTCAGACATGGACATCGCCGTGGTGGGCGCCGGTGTCGGCCTGACGTTGGACAACAATGGCGTGATCAAAAGTGCTCGGGTCGCCCTGGGCGCAGTTGCACCCACACCTTTGCTGGTGGCTGCTGCGGCAAAAGCTATCGTCGGCACAAAGTTGAACAAGGCTGCACTGGAGAAACTGACAGTTGCCTGTACCGCTGCTTGTGATCCAATTGACGATATGCGAGGCACTGTCGAATTTAGAACTGAAATTGCGGGCGTCCTTGCGCGACGCGCCGCCAAGATCGCCTACAAGCGCGCAGGGGGTAAATGATGGCAGGAACACTTGTATCGACTATCATCAATGGCGATCAGATCGAGTTTGCTTGTCGACCGGATGAGACCCTACTGGAAGTACTGCGCAACCGACTCGGGCTAACCGGGTCTAAAGAAGGTTGTGGTACCGGGGATTGCGGCGCGTGCAGCATTACGCTTGACGGCCGTTTGGTCTGTTCCTGCCTCGTGCTCGCCGTTGAGGCCGAGGGAAGGAAGGTAAACACCATCGAGGGTCTGGCAGACGGTGATACCCTACACCCGTTGCAAACTAATTTCATAAATCATGCTGCACTGCAGTGCGGTGTCTGCACGCCTGGTCTTCTGATCGCCAGCAAGGCCTTGCTCGACAGAAACCCGAACCCGACAGATGAGGAAATCCGCTTCGCCTTAGCGGGTAATCTCTGTCGCTGCACGGGCTACGACAAGATCGTACATGCCGTTAAAGCCACAGCAAAAGAACTCAGGAAACAATAATCTGTCCGCCTGAATATAACAAACACGACCCAGACTGAAACCGATTCAATTCGCAGGAGATGCCTGAGATGGCAAACGACACGAAGTTCAGAAACCGAAAATTTAAGGCTGTAGGCACGCGACCACCACGACCCGACGGCCTTGACAAGGTCACTGGCCGAGCGAAATATGGTGCGGACACGTTTGCCCCGGGACAACTCGTTGGCCGAGTTTTGCGCTCCCCCCATGCCCATGCCCAAATCACGCGTATCGATACCTCAAAAGCTGAGAAGCTAAACGGCGTTAAGGCTGTGATCACCAGTAAAGATCTGCCCGATCTTACCGACGGTGACAGCGATTTGTACGACACGCTTGAGAACTGTATGGCGCGAGATAGGGCTCTCTATGATGGCCACGCCGTCGCCGCTGTAGCCGCCATCGATGCTCCAACAGCCAGAAAGGCACTCAAACTGATTCGTGTGACTTACACGATCCTACCGCACGTGACTGATGTCGATGAAGCAATAAAGCCTGACGCACCGATAGTCCAACCCCGGGTGTATACCAGTGGGGTGTCGCCAAAACCAAAATCGCCATCGAACGTAGCGAGGGTGAGTGAGTTCGGTCACGGCGATGTTGAAGCGGGATTCAAAGCAGCCGATATTATCGTAGAGAAGAGCTACAAAACTGAGCAGACGCACCAGGGCTACATCGAGCCGCATGCCTGTCTTGCCAGTGTCGGGCCCGATGGCCATGGCGAGCTTTGGGTAACGACCCAGGGGCACTTCGTTTTTCGCAACACCTGCGCTGCCCTGCTCGGTATGGATGTTGCAAAACTCACGGTGACCCCTTCAGAGGTCGGTGGTGGATTTGGAGGCAAAACCCATGTGTGGATGGAACCGATTGCGCTAGCGCTGTCCCGCAAAGCCAATCGCCCGGTGAAGCTCGAGATGACCCGAAACGAAGTGTTCCGAAGTACTGGCCCGACCTCATCGACTTCCATTGATGTCAAAATCGGTGTCAAAAAGAACGGCCGAATCACTGCTGCGAGCGCGTATTTGCGCTACCATGACGGGGCGTTCCCAGGAATCTGGGCCATGCTGGGTGCGATGACGTCCTACGCCTGCTATGACCTGAAAAACGTAAAAACAGTTGGCTACGATATTCTGGTTAACCGACCAAAAGTTGGTGCCTATCGGGCGCCTTCTGCGCCGATGGCCGCGTTTGCCGTGGAAAGCACCATCAACGAAGTAGCAACTAAAATCGGCATGGATCCGATTGACTTCCGCATTAAGAATGCTGCCAAGGAAGGCACCAAATCATCCTATGGTCCAACTTATGGTCCTATCGGTATTGGTCCAACGCTGGCTGCTGTGAAAAAACACCCGCATATGCGGGCACAGCTTAAAAAGAACCAAGGTCGAGGCATGGCCTGCGGCTTCTGGTTTAATTTTGGAGGTGAGACGTGTACTGACCTCAACATTTGCGTCGATGGCACGGTCACACTGACCGTCGGCACGGTAGATTTGAGTGGCTCCCGAACATCACTGTCGCTGATCGCAGCCGAAGAACTTGGCATTCCGTATGAACGCGTGAAGTGCAACATCAGTGATACCGCCTCACTGGGGCACAACGACATGACCGATGGCAGTCGGGGAACCTTTTCCTCGGGCATGTCAATCATTTTCGCGGCCCGTAACGCGATCGACGACCTGTGCCAGCGTGCAGCAGATACGTGGGGAATCCCTGTTAAAGATGTTGTCTGGAAAGACGGCAGAGCGCTCGCTAAAGGTAAAAAGCACAGAAAACTCAAATCGCTGAGTCTGGACGACCTGGCGGCGGCATCATCGAACACGGGCGGACCCATCGCCGGCCACAGCCAAATCGTTGCCGATGGCGCAGGGGTGTCGTTCGCGAGCCACATCTGCGACATCGAAGTGGATCCAGAAACCAGCGCCACGAAAGTCGTACGCTATACCGTAATCCAGGACGCCGGTAAAGCAGTTCATCCCGACTATGTCGAAGGTCAGTTTCAGGGTGGAGCCGCTCAGGGTATAGGCTGGGCGCTGAATGAGGAATATGTCTACGATGAGAATGGCCGCTTACAGAACCCTGGCTTTCTGGATTACCGGGTGCCGGTCTGCTCCGATCTACCGTTCATCGACACACAGATTCTTGAGATCCCGAATCCCAATCACCCGTACGGGATTCGCGGCGTCGGAGAAACCTCCATTGTGCCGCCACTGGCTGCGATCGGAAACGCGGTCTCTGATGTCGCTGGTGTTCGCATGACCCATGTACCGATGTCACCGCCCCGAATACGCAAGGCCATTAAGGATAAACAGGCCTGAATCGAGAGACTGTGCTGAAGGTCTGCTTATCCGGTCCACTGCAAGCGGCGGCAGATGGCGCTGCTTCAGTATCGATTAGCGCCATGACGATCCGGGAGTTGCTACGGGAACTCGTCGAACAATATCCGGGCATGCAAAAGCAGCTCGACGATGGTATTGCGGTATCGGTCAATGGAGAGATTTTTCGTGACAGCTGGTCAGAGGAGATCCCGGAAGGCGCAGAGATATTTCTGTTACCGCGTATTCAGGGTGGATAAAGAACATTAGCTAGTCAAAACACGCGCCCGTAGCTCAGCTGGATAGAGTACCTGGCTTCGAACCAGGTGGTCGGGGGTTCGAATCCCTCCGGGCGCGCCATTAAATCAAGTACTTAGGTCACCTTACAAAATGTAGGGTGTCCAATAACTCCCAGATTGTCCAATAACTTTGAGTATCTCAGCTGGTTCTCAGCACTAAGTCAGACTTGTATTAAGTAGTGCTTCCTATATAACACTACATACCAAAGTGTTGCTTCCCATATAAGAACACATATCAAAGTGTTGCCATATCTATAGGATATAGAGATGTATTGAAACGGATACGTCTATGGATTTAAGCGTAGCGGTAGAGAAGTTAAGGGTAGCGAAAGAACGGGCATGGACTGCTTACATTGACCTGCTTGCGAAGGCACTTGCGGACCCAAAAAGTGTAGGTAGTTCCAAGAACCACAATGGTTATGTCTGCCTGCACGATGAGAATGCTAACTGGCAGCTGTGCGCCAGGGTAGCCCACACTGCCCTTAGAGGCAGAGACAACAGGCACAAGCTATAGCAGCAGAGGAAGAAGCTGAACGACAGCGACAGGCAGCCATAGCCAAGCAAGCAAGACTAGCTTACGCAGCTATGGAGAAGCAGCTAATGGAAACTATGGACAGGGGTACACCTTCACCTAGTGAAGTTCAGGCAGCGATGGAACGTGCTACGCAGTTAGATACATTCACAGGTCGTGATAGAGGCATGGGCAACTTCGGTGGGGAGATGGGAGCATGGACGTAATACCTTGGGCGATCGATAAAAAACCCCCGCCCATCGGAGGGATGGGTAGGTAATTGTCGGTAACTCGCCTGGGAGAGAGAACTCCCAACACCACTATCCTGTACGGCACAAGAGAATGTATTGATTCAGGTCAAGGTATGTGAACCTGACACGCTGCAAAAACCCCCACCCACTAAGGCGATGGGTGGGGCTACATCACTAATCTCAGAGGAGCAAATATAAAAACTGCCCAAAATAATTATCCTGTACGACACAGGAGAATATATTGACTTCGGTCAATGTATGTGGACCTGATAACATAACTCCTACTACAGAACAGAAAAGGAAGGAACAATGAAAAAGCTATCCATTATCCGCTTCAAGCCCAAGCCCGAGTGCTTTGATGAGTTTCTTGAAAATGTCCGCGCAAACTCACGCGAGACCAGAACCACGAACCCGCCAACCCATTACTTAATGACCCACGGTGACGAGATTTATGCAGTCGTCATTCGCGACACCGACGCCCTTCAAGAAAGCGCGGCACAGGGAGTGAACTGGCTCGATACCCAGCGCCACCTACTGCAGGAGTGGAATGACGTGGACAGGCATACGCTGCCGGTGACGGGTGCCCTCGTCGAGGGCTGAACGGCACCCGTTAGTAGGAGATAGCACCATGAAATGGGCATTGATTTACATATTCAGCACTTACCCAGGTGGCGGCACGGCCATATGGGATACAGGATTTAGAACTACTAACTATGATGTATGCACACGTCAGGCGATATCAATAAGAGAAACTATAAAAACTAAACCAAAGTTAGATCGGCACGGAGGCAGACGTTTCCCAACTAGTTGGTCATGCGTACCCGTCGGGGGTTAACCCGTAAGAATGGAACTGGGCTTGCCTTTGGGTGTAGTGCTTGCTGTCATAGTTGTGGTAGTGGTTACCGGCGTGATGATCTGGGTGATTTGTTATACAGAAAAAATAAGCGCCTTCTTTTCTGTTGTCATCTTCATAGCAATTGTTGCTTTTTTTCACTGGGGAATTTTTTGGATGATTGATAATTATCTTGACTGACCGGTAAGAGAAATCCTAATGACTAAACCAAAATTCGGTAAGATAAGCGGCATACGTATCCATTCGTGGTCGTGTGTACCATCCAAGGAGTAATTAAGTTGTAGACGGTATTGGTATTAACCTTGCAACTTCCCTGTAATTATTTGATCCACTTAACCCAATCTCCCCCCCAAATCCCCTGCTCTATTGATATAATCGGTTTACTGAGGTCTATTCATGCCAACCTACGATTATCACTGCGGGGCCAACGAGCAGGTGGTTGAAGTCAACCACCGCATGAGCGAAGTACTGCACTCCTGGGGCGAGTTGTGTGGATGCGCTGGTATCAAGCCCGGACCAACACCGCTCGACAGTCCCATCAAGAAGTTGGCAACCGGCGGCAACGTAGTCCAACGCGGTACCCTGAACAACCCTGAAGCACCTCCCTGTGCTGTTAGCGGTAACTGTTGCGGCCCCAATAACTGTGGGTTGACCTAGTTAATTTATCTGCCCGGTTAAAGAGTTCCTGCGTCTGATTTCAGAAGAGCGCAAGTAGTGCGCCATCAGGTATGTCCATCCGCGCCTCTCTAAAACCAGTTGCCACTATGTGGTCCAGTTGTAAAGATGACCCAATAGAACTGGATGATAGCTATTACTGCTCGTATAGCAGGCCAACCAAACCACAGAATCAGCCCAGTTATCACGGCCAGGATAATCCATACACCGATCGTATATTCTTTCCACCTCGGTGTACTCATATTGACTGTACTCATACTATTCCTCCCGCCTCAATCGCTTTTTGAGCAACCACCATGCAGGTATAAGCGGTAAGCACCATAGCACTGCTGCAAGAAAAGTTAAGTTGAATAGATTACTTACTGTCAGGC
>MPLX02409768.1_pt1 | contig 24113 bp, 23 predicted proteins | sample 1617341 | NCBI WGS metagenome assembly MPLX02 (sample SAMN05944804, study PRJNA350692) | marine metagenome | biome: marine; feature: ODZ; material: water; isolation source: 120 m water sample filtered on 0.2 um supor filter | place: Pacific Ocean | collected 2012-04-08 | depth 120m m | reverse complement strand
GCCTCGCTCGTTTCAACACACAGGATAGCCCCAGTAAGCGATATTTCCAGGGCTTGCCGTGTCCCGCAGCGGCGGTACTTCTTGCCGCGGGAATCTGGACAGCGGCTACGTACAATGTAAACGGTGGTCTCTACACCATCGTTGGCCTGGGGACGATGTTTTTGCTTTCGGTGGCCATGGTCAGTCCCCTGCCATACCGAAGTTTCAAAGACCTCGACTTGAAGCACCGTGTTCCGTTCATGGCGGTGCTGGGGCTGGTTTTGGTTTTCGTGCTCATCTCATTCGATCCACCCCGTGTCCTGTTGGTCGCATTTAGCAGCTATGCTGTTTCGGGCCTGATCGTCTGGGGCTTGCTTCGTCGTTCGGGAGAACAAGTCTTCGGCCAAAAAGATGTAAAAAGCACCGAGGAGCTCGAGAGAGACCCTATTGTTTCTGGCGAGAACGCTTCTGGCAGGGTAAATCGGCCTTAGCCTCCCAGCCCCGTCGGTTTTTGCGCCGTACGTAAGCGCCGCGGTATACTGCGCCCATGCTGATCCCTTCTACTCTTCAACGCCCTTTGCACCGGGGCTTACCCGGCCAGGACAAAGTCCGGCGTTGCTCCCTATTCTCTCAAGACTCATTGCTGCGCCGGCTGGCGCACAATCCTCTTTAATCCCCATCATAGATTCTTACCCCCGCCGTTCTAGCCTATCGACGGCAGAGGATTCCAGCCCTGAGTGGGTTGACTCGTGACAACGAAATAATGGGCGGATTGTTCCGCGGAGAACGGAGAATGGACGACCAGCTGATCATATTTGACACCACACTTCGGGATGGAGAGCAAAGTCCCGGCGCCTCAATGACGGCGGAAGAAAAAATTCGCATCGCTCGGTTACTCGAAAAGATGCGGGTGGATGTAATTGAGGCGGGGTTTCCTGCGGCCAGTGTTGGCGATTTCGAAGCAGTGCGTATGATATCCCGCGAGATCTCAGGTGCCCGGGTTTGCGCTCTGGCGCGGGCTAATCCGGGAGACGTCGCGCGAGCCGCTGACGCTGTCCGTAACGCGCAGGCTCCAAGAATTCACACCTTTATCGCCACATCACCTATTCACATGAAGGCGAAGTTGAGAATGTCACCGGAAGATGTTTTGGAGAAGGCCGTGGCGGCGGTACGCCAGGCCCGAGACAATGCTGATGACGTGGAGTTTTCAGCGGAGGATGCGGGCCGGTCGGATGAAGACTTCCTTTGTCGCATCTTTGAGGCCGTGATCGAAGCGGGAGCGGGCACGGTTAATATTCCCGACACCGTTGGTTACACCATGCCGGGCCAGTTTGGTCAGATGTTTTCCAGGTTGATGAATCGGATCCCCAATGCCGATAAGGCGATTTTTTCGGTGCACTGTCATAATGATCTCGGTGTTGCGGTGGCTAATTCGCTTGCTGCGGTCGAGGCGGGGGCCCGTCAGGTTGAGTGCACGATCAACGGTCTCGGGGAACGGGCGGGAAATGCATCTTTGGAGGAGGTCGTTATGGCCATTCGGACCCGCCAGGATGTTTTCACCTGCGACACACAATTGGATGCAACCCAAATTCTGCCGGCAAGCCGGTTGGTATCAAGCATTACCGGTTTTCCCGTTCAACCGAACAAGGCTATTGTGGGGGCCAATGCGTTTGCTCATGAAGCGGGCATTCATCAGGATGGGGTATTAAAGCAACGGGACACATATGAAATCATGCGGGCCGAAGATGTGGGCTGGAGCGCCAACCAGATTGTGCTGGGTAAACACTCGGGCCGGAACGCGTTTAGAGAGAGGATGGCCGCGCTGGGCATTGCCTTTGGCAGTGAGGCCGAACTAAATCGGGCGTTTGACCGGTTCAAGGAACTAGCCGACAAGAAGCATGAGATATTCGACGATGATCTACAAGTGTTGGCCGGTGAATACACTGCCGTGGACCAAAAAAAGCAATTGCAATTCGTGTCCCTAAGAACCGTTGCGCAAACCGGGAGCCTGCCGCTTGCGGAACTAATCCTTGAGGAGTCGGGAAGCAAGGTTGAGGCCCAGTCTAGTGGAGATGGTTTGGTGGATGCAGCCTTTAAAGCGGTTGACAAAGTCGTGCCGGGAGAGAGGACCTTGTTGCTATACTCGGTCAATGCGATTACCGCTGGATCCGATTCGCAAGGCGAGGTGAGTGTTCGACTGCAAGAAGGGGGGCGTATTGTGAACGGGCAGGGTGCCGATACCGATATTGTTGTAGCCTCAGTTAAAGCCTATGTTAATGCTTTGAATAAAGTTCATGCCATGCCACAGCGGTTTCACCCGCAAAGTGGCGAAACAGTCTAACTAAAACATTATGAGCAGCAGTGTGGTTCATCTCAAAGAGATGGGACTGACACGCTGGGTCTTTACCACAAGTGACAAAAGTCAGATTCCTGAGCCCATAACGAAGGGGACTGGCGATGGTTTAGGTCTGCAGGAATTGTCTGACTCAAAATGGGTCGAATTGCAGAACCGAGTATCAGACTGTCAACTGTGTTCGCTACATGGGTCGCGTCATAACACTGTCTTTGGCACTGGAAATCCCAAAGCTCATTGGATGCTGGTCGGTGAAGCTCCCGGGGCCGAAGAGGATCGACAGGGGCAGCCCTTCGTCGGCCGTGCGGGACAGCTATTGAGTGCGATGCTATTCAGTTTGAATCTGTCGCGACACACCGTATTTATCGGTAACGTGTTGAAGTGCCGGCCGCCCGATAATCGAGACCCGCTTGGCGATGAAGTGAGGCAGTGCGCGCCGTTTCTGCATGAACAGATCCGGTCGATTCAGCCAAGAATTATTCTTGCGATGGGGCGGTTTGCAGCTCAGGCATTGCTTCAGGCAGACCAATCGATAGCGCAGTTGCGGGGCCGGGTACATTGTTATCCTATCAACGATACGCCACTGGTAGTCACTTATCATCCGGCCTATCTCCTCCGTTCACCCCAGGCCAAAGCGAAGACCTGGGAGGATCTCCAACGAGCGCGAGCCCATTACGTGGGACAGGTGTGTGGTGACCAGTGAAGTCAATCCTTGTGAGCCGGTACGCATGGGACAGGAGACCGTACACGCCGCGGTGCTTTTGGAAGCCAGCGTTTCTCCATCCCCCTGGACAGAGGGTATTTTCCGCGACTGTCTTACCGCAGGTTACGACTGCTGGGTTTTGCCCGGTGATCCACTGGTCGGGTTCTTGGTTATCGCATTCGGCAGTGACCAAGCACACTTGTTGAACTTGGCAATTCATCCTCAGCATCAGCACCAGCGACTCGGCACTCGACTGCTTGGGTTTGCACTCGAGTGCGCCCGCCGGCAGGGTATTGCGCGTGTTTACTTAGAGGTTCGCCCCAGCAATCACAAAGCGCGTCAGCTCTACCGTTCGGCCGGCTTCGATTTTTTGAGTTGCCGGCCTGCCTATTATCGGGGAGCGGACACAGAGGATGCGTTGGTGCTTAGCCTGGCGCTGGATTCATCGCCGCCGGGACTTCTCAGCGGCTCGGCGAATGGGGTCCGCGGTTAATGGGGAATCGTGCCTCGCGAGGAGCACAAAGTCCGGGGCTCTGCGATCGTTCGGGTTCGGATTGTGATCTGCAGGCTTGGCACGCGACCCCTTTGGGATGCGCTCTCTCACAGGCGACACTGGAGCACGTCACTCGCCTCATCCCCGGGGTGTATTACCCCACCGCGGTACAACTCGGGATGCACCATCTCGATCTGTTTGCAGGTGTCGACCGGGGGCTCGCGGTCCAGATAGCCGATGCATCGCAGGAGTTCGATTCGCCCGACGTGATCGCAGCGTGTGAGGCCCTTCCTTTTGGCGCCCGGTCTGTTAATTTACTGATTCTCGCCTATCTTTTGGACTTCGCGCAGGAACCGCATCGGGCGTTGCGCGAAGCTTGCGACGTCTTGGTGCCTGAAGGGTGTCTTGTGGTATGCGGCTTTAACCGGTGGAGTCTTTGGGGTTTGCGGCGTTTGCTGACCCCGCATCCGAGGCCAGTGCCTTGGCAGGGCACCTTTCTCTCCCCTGGCCGTATCCAGGACTGGATTCGACTTCTGGGCCTTGAATTACTATGTGCGACAATGGCGTTTTACCGGCCACCGGTTTCCACGACCGCTGTTCTCTCGCGACTGCAGTTTGTCGAAAAAGTGGGTGATCGCTGGTGGCCCATGTTGGCTGGAGCGTACATCTTGGTAGCGAGAAAAAAGCAGTTGGGACTGAGCTCAAGAAGAGCGTGGGAACCTAAGCGTGGCGGAATCGTACTGGAAGGTCTCGCCCCCGCCATCCCCCGGAACTCGACGGCGCAAGGAGGGGTGCTTGATTATTAATAACGGGGTATCTGAAGGGGTGCAGATCTACACCGATGGCGCCTGTCGTGGTAATCCAGGTCTCGGGGGGTGGCGGGTGCTGATCCTAGCACAGGGGAATGAAACCGAGCTTTGTGGCGCAGAAGCACTGACGACAAACAATCGCATGGAATTGCAGGCCGCAATCAAGGGGCTTGAAGCCGTGTCGGCCCAAGTCGCTGTAGCGGTCTTCACCGACTCCACGTATGTTCGTAACGGGATCCTGGATTGGGTGCCCAATTGGAAACGAAATGGTTGGCGGACAGCTGCACGTAAGCCGGTCAAGAATCAAGATCTTTGGCAAGTGCTTGATCAGGCCATATTAGGCCGGGAGGTGTCCTGGCATTGGGTCCGTGGGCATAGTGGTCACCCACAGAACGAGCGGGCGGATGCTTTAGCGAATCAGGCGATTGACGCTTTTAACAATCCCAGCGGGCAGGTCTCAGGATGACCCTGGTCGTTCTGGATACCGAGACGACCGGGCTGGATTTCAAAGAGGGTCATCGCGTGATAGAACTGGGCTGCGTCTTGTTAAAAAACCGCAAACATACGGAACAACGTTTTCATAGTTACCTGAACCCCCAGCGCAGCGTCGATGCGGCAGCCCAGGAGGTTCATGGCATTACCGAGGCGTTCTTGGAAGACAAGCCGGTCTTTGGGGATGTTTTTGAGGCATTCTTAGAGTTCATCAGCGGCGCTGAATTGGTCATTCATAACGCGCCATTTGACTTGGGATTTCTTAATCATGAGCTGGAACTCGCCGGAGACTCACGTCGGCTGCAAGAGTTGTGTCGCGTTACGGACACGTTGAAATTGGCGCGTGAGCTGCATCCAGGTCAACGCAACAGTCTCGACGCGCTGTGTCGTCGCTATGGTGTTGACAACAGTGGCCGATCTTTGCACGGCGCACTTTTAGATGCTGAGATACTGGCCGATGTCTACCTGGCAATGACGGGAGGCCAGACCGCACTCCGGTTGGATGCGCCGATGAGCTACACCGGTGCGACAACCGAGTCAGAACGGCGCGAAAGCGCCCCTAAAGACAACTTTAAAGTCATTCGAGCGAGCGACGAGGAACTCACGGCCCACCAGAGTTGGGTCAAACTGCTTGGTGAGCACAGCGCCTGGGGTCCGCTTGACTCCTCAGGGTCAGATTGACTAACTTAGTGTGCTGACATTTGGGGGTGATTGTGCGTGGGTGCAGTCCGATCCACTTGAGAATTCTTTTAGAATATGTCGGGGGTTGGATCGAAACCGATTAGGGCACCGAGGAGCAGTTGATGAGCGATAGCATAATTCACAAAGTTGATCCGGCATTTGCCGAACGTGCTCATATAGATGAGGCGCAATACCAGGCGATGTACCGAAGATCAATCGATGAGCCCGATCAGTTCTGGGCCGATCAGGCAGACGCCTTTGTCAGTTGGTTTAGCCCATGGCATACCGTCAGCGAATGGGACTACACCACAGGAGAGATCAGCTGGTTTAACGGGGCGACGCTGAATGTCGCCTATAACTGCATCGATCGCCATCTCGAATCGCGAGCCGACCAGATTGCCATAATCTGGGAAGGGGATAACCCTGATCACGACCGCAAACTGACCTACCGGGAGTTACATGAGGAGGTTTGCCGATTTTCCAATGTGCTCAAAGGCCGCGGTGTATCTAAGGGTGATCGAGTTTCCATTTACATGCCGATGGTTCCGGAAGCGGCGGTTGCAATGCTCGCGTGCGCGCGCATTGGTGCGATTCATTCCGTGGTCTTTGGCGGTTTTTCCCCCGAGGCGTTGCGTGATCGTATTCTGGATTCTGATTGTCGTGTGGTAATTACGGCTGATGAGGGGCCAAGAGGGGGGAAATCGGTCCCGCTTAAGGCGAACGTGGAGACCGCCCTGGCGGGTTGCCCTGATGTTCATACGACCATTGTGGTCCGACGAACCGGCAGTGAGGTACCTTCGGGAGGAGATCGGGATGTCTGGTACGACGAAGCGATGGCAACTGCCTCAACTGAGTGCGAACCAGAACCGATGGACGCTGAGGATCCGTTGTTTATCCTGTATACCTCCGGGTCTACGGGTAAACCCAAAGGCGTGCTTCATACAACCGGTGGATATCAGCTTTATGCCGCGATGACTCATCACTACGTGTTTGATTACCATGACGGGGATATCTACTGGTGTACTGCAGACGTCGGATGGATTACGGGACACACTTATATCCTGTATGGGCCGCTCGCGAATGGGGCTACGACGCTGATGTTTGAAGGGGTACCTACTTACCCGGATGCTTCGCGTTTCTGGCAGGTGGTGGATAAGCATCAGGTCAATATTTTTTACACGGCGCCAACTGCGATTCGAGCGTTAATGAGTCAAGGCAATGAGCCCGTCACATCGACTAGTCGGGCAAGTCTGAAACTGTTGGGGACAGTTGGAGAGCCGATAAATCCTGAAGCCTGGGAGTGGTATTTTCACACCGTCGGAGAGGATCGCTGCCCGGTGGTCGATACCTGGTGGCAGACTGAGACCGGCGGTATTCTAATCACCCCATTGCCTGGCGCGACTGACCTCAAACCCGGGTCGGCGACACGGCCCTTTTTTGGAATAAAGCCGGCATTGCTTGATACCGAAGGTGAGGTGCTCGAGGGGGCGGCGTCCGGTAATCTGGTCATTAGCGGGTCCTGGCCGGGGCAGATGCGTACAGTCTACGGAGATCACGAGCGATTTATCGAGACCTATTTTTCAGCCTACCCGGGTTATTACACCACCGGGGACGGGGCCCGTCGTGATGCGGAGGGTTACTACTGGATCACAGGCCGTGTTGATGATGTGATCAACGTGTCGGGCCATCGAATGGGAACAGCTGAAGTGGAAAGCGCATTGGTGTTGCATCAGAAGATCGCGGAGGCGGCAGTGGTGGGCTATCCACACGAGATCAAAGGTCAAGGTATCTATGCATATGTGACGGCAATGGCGGGTGTTGTGCCGGATGATGCGCTGCGTCAGGAGTTGATCGGGCTTGTGCGAAAAGAGATTGGCCCCATCGCCAGCCCGGACCTGATCCAATGGGCACCCGGACTACCCAAAACCCGTTCGGGAAAGATTATGCGGCGGATTTTGCGCAAGATTGCGGCAAATGAACTCGATAATCTCGGTGGCACCTCGACCCTGGCGGAACCCGCTGTGGTTGATGAGCTGATTCAAAACCGGGCAAATCGCTGAGCATTTCTCCTCCCCGGCTTGCCTAGGTCTGCCGGGGAGGCTAGAATCCGCGCCTCGGCGTTTTCCACGTCGCTCCTTGCTTCACCGCAGTATCGCGGGAGGCTATCACCCGAAGGGAGAGTTCTATGCGACATTACGAAGTCGTTTTTCTCGTGCATCCCGACCAGAGCGAGCAGGTGCCTGCCATGGTCGAAAAATACCGCGGCCTAATCGAAAATAACGGCGGCCATATACATCGTTGCGAAGATTGGGGCCGGCGCCAACTTGCCTATAACATCGGTAAGGTTCATAAGGCGCACTACGTCCTCTTGAATGTCGAATGCGATCAGCCCACGATGGATGAAATCGCAAACATGTGTAAGTTCAGTGACGCGGTCATTCGCAACCTTGTCATCCGTCGGGACTCGGCTGTGACTGAGTCCTCACCTCTGGCAGAGGCGGAACCCCAGGATTTCGATGACGCTGAAGACGCGCCCGCGGCTGAGGCTGTCAGCAACAAAGAAGATCCACCCCAGGCGCCAATAGCACCAGCACCGGCCGCAGTTACTGCCCCCAGTGAGCCTGAGGGAGTTGCGCCAAGCGATAACAGCGGCCCACTCGAGGGCGGCGGGGAAGACGAGACGACAACCGGGGAGACCTCCTGATGAGCCGATTCAGCAAGCGCCGGAAATATTGCCGGTTTACCGCCCTAGGTGTAAAAGAAATTGACTACAAGGATCTGGATACGCTTAAAGGCTTCATCACAGAGACCGGTAAGATCATGCCCAGCCGCAATACCGGGACCAAAGCGCGTTACCAACGCCAACTGGCTACAGCGATTAAGCGCGCCCGATTTCTCGCGCTTTTGCCGTACACCGACCAGCACTGAAGGTATTCCTTATGGAATTGATACTGCTTGAAAAAATTCAGAACCTGGGTGAGCTTGGCGATATCGTCAAGGTAAAAGCAGGATACGGACGCAACTATCTGATACCCCAGGGCAAGGCGATGCCGGCAACCGATGAGGCGCGCGAGAAAGTCGAAGGGCGTCGCCGCGAATTGGCCAAAATGGATTCGGAACGTCGCGAAACGGCCCAGGCCAAAGCTGCGCTGTTGCCCGAAAAGGTTACCGTTACGCGCCTGGCCGGGGAAGAAGGCAAGCTTTTTGGATCTGTCAGCCCGACAGATATCGCAGAGTTGCTGCAGTCTGCGGATATCGCAGTACAACGCTCCGAGATTGACATGCCCGATGGAGCAATCAAGACCATCGGCGAACATGCTGTGTCGATCATTTTGCACCCGGAGATCCACTGCAGTCTCACCGTGGTTGTGGAAGCTGACGGGACTGATCCTGCGAGCGATGCAGCGCCAGCCGCGCTTGAAGGGCAGGGCGCTGATTAGCGCAGGCCATCGGCGATCGGTGGGGATCGTCCCAATCGGGGGATGACCCGGCGTTAATTGGGTCCCTATTAATGAAAGGGACCCTTGTCTACAATAGTGGTTCCTTAGGTCAGGCCCGGTCACGTCGACCGCCGTGTTCCTTATGTCGCAGCCAGAGCCCAACACCATCTCCCCGGGTTTAGCCCCTCGGATTCCACCCCAGGCATTAGAAGCGGAGCAGTCCGTGCTGGGCGGCTTGTTGGTTGATGCCCGCCGCTGGGACGAAGTCGCTGAGGCGGTTGCGACAGACGACTTTTATACCCGCTCTCACCGTGAGATCTTCTCCGCTATTCGGGCACTGCACGATGCGGGTGAAGCGGTGGATGTGGTTACCGCTTCAGAGTGGCTCAAAAACAATGGAACCCTTGAGCAATCCGGTGGACTCGCCTACCTCGGCGAACTCGCTAACCGGACACCGGGCACGACAAACGTCACCGCATATGCCCGGATCATAAGAGAACGTTCGGTTCTGCGTTCGCTGATCAGTGCGGCGAGCGAAATTGCTGAGAAGGCTTACCAGCCTGACGGCCTTACCACCGGAGCCTTGATCGACTTTGCGGAGAAGGCAGTCTTCGATATTTCCGATGGCGACCGCCGCAACGCGGTGGGTTTTCAGCCCATTCAGGGCCTGTTGACCCAGGCAGTTGATCGGATCGAGGAACTGTATGAATCAGGCGACGCCATTACCGGAGTTGCCAGCGGCTTTAAAGATCTGGATAACCTGACTTCTGGCCTGCAAGCGGCAGATCTGGTGGTCGTCGCCGGGCGGCCATCGATGGGAAAGACCAGTCTTGCGATGAACATTGCGGAATCCGCCGCGGTGGGAGCCAAGTTACCAGTAGCTGTTTTCAGTATGGAGATGCCCGGCCAGCAACTGGCCATGCGCATGCTCGCGTCTCTTGGCCGGATTAATGCGCATAAGGTGCGTACCGGACAACTGAACCAGGAGGATTGGCCACGTCTGACCTCTGCGGTGGGACTGCTGGATGAAGCGCCTATCTTTGTGGATGACACTCCAGCGCTCACTCCCCTGGAATTGCGTACCCGAATCCGGCGATTGATGCGGGAGCATGGACAACTGGGACTCGTGGTCGTGGACTATCTGCAACTGATGCAAACCGGGGAGAATACCGAGAACCGGGCGGTCGAAGTATCGAATATTACCCGGTCATTAAAAATTATCGCGAAAGAGGCGCGGGTCCCGGTAGTGGTCTTGTCTCAATTGAACCGGGGGCTTGAACAAAGGCCTAACAAACGCCCGATCATGTCCGACCTACGTGAGTCAGGTGCTATCGAGCAGGACGCCGACGTGATCCTTTTTATCTACCGTGATGAAGTTTATAACGAAGATAGCCCCGAAAAAGGAACAGCCGAAATTATTGTGGCCAAACAGCGAAACGGCCCCACCGGTATGGTGCGCCTGACATTCCTGGGTGAATATACCCGCTTTGAGAGTTATACACCGGCGTTTGAGGAACCGGGATATTGACCTTGTCCGGGGCCTGGGCGGAAGTCAACTGCGCTGCCGTCCAACACAACCTTAGCCGCGTCAGAGCGATGGCGCCACGCTCCCAGGTGGCAGCAGTGGTAAAGGCAAACGCCTATGGGCATGGGCTTGAGCCCCTCTCGGCTGCCCTGTCCGGCCAGGTGGACGCTTTTGCAGTTGCCACGATTGAGGAGGGGATTAATCTACGTCGGTGGGAACACGAGACCCCGGTGTGGATACTGTTGGGATTCTCTGATGCAACCGAATTACACGCTTGCCTGAGTTTCGGGTTAACGCCGGTTATTCAGAATGATTGGCAATGCTCGCTTTTGCGAAACCAAAAGGGTTTCGGCCTTCCGGTCATTTTGGAACTGGACATTGGCATGGGGCGACTCGGTTTTGATTTTGCCGACTCCGGTGCACAACTACTGCAATTGGAGCAGCATGGGATTGTCTCAATCCAGGCAATTCTCGGGCATCTGCCCGGATCAGAAGAGGGCGACGCCAACCAGGTTCGAGACCAGTGTGCCCGGTTTCTACGGGAGAGTGCGGGATTTAAGAATGATCTGACCCTCGCCAATTCCGCCGCAATCATGGATTGGCCAGATACGCACCTGGACTGGGTTCGGCCTGGTTTAATGCTTTACGGGGTTGCGCCGCATAAGCATCGCCGCGGAGTAGATTTTGGCCTAAAGCCCGCGATGCGCGTGTTCTCTCGCATTCATGGCATCAGGACCATGAAGGCCGGTGATACGATTGGCTACGGCAGGACCTTCCGCTGCTCAACCGCTACTCGAGTGGCTTTGGTGCGATTTGGCTACGCCGATGGCTACCCCAGAAGCAGTGGCGACCCGCGATTCGTAAGCCTGCACGGTCAGGCTTGCGCGATTCTCGGCCGGATAGCGATGGACTCGATGATGGTGGATGTTTCTGCTTCAGCCGCGGCGCAGGTTGGGGATATAGTCGAAATGTGGGGCGGCGATATTGCAACCGAACAATTGGCGGCTGACGCCGGCACGATCCCCCACGAGTTGCTTAGCCACCTTGGGCCCCGTGTCGAACTGAGGTTTATCTGAAGATGACAGGTCGAATCGCTACTCGGTACACTTGCAGCGCCTGTCAGCGCGAACACAACAAGTGGGCAGGGCAATGTGTCGCTTGCGGGCAATGGAACACGCTGGTTGAACATATCAGTCGTATCTCCAAACGAGCAGGTACTCCACAAGGTTCTAAAAGCCCGCAGTTTCTCTGTGAGATCGAGCCACAACAGGGCGTCCGCCAAGGAACAGGCCTGGGTGAACTCGACCGGGTACTGGGAGGTGGTATCGTCCCAGGATCGGTAATACTCCTGGGGGGCGAGCCTGGAATCGGAAAGAGCACGCTGGCATTGCAGGCGGTTGCGCTTTTGGCCCAGCAAGTTCCGACCTTATATGTCAGTGGAGAGGAGTCCTTGGAGCAAATAGCGCTGAGAAGCCAGCGCTTAGGTTTGAATGATGCCCACATTCAGGCTTTATCGACGAATCACCTCGAGACTGCCCTGGGCGCCGCGAAACGGGTCGGGGCACGTTTTCTGGTGATCGACTCAATTCAAACCCTCAATAGCGGCGCCGTTGAATCCGCACCAGGCAGTGTCACTCAGGTCAGAGAATGCGCTGAGCGTCTGGTAGAGATGGCCAAGGGACAGGGCATTACCGTGTTATTGATCGGCCACGTTACCAAGGAAGGCGCGCTCGCTGGGCCCAAGGCGCTGGAACATCTGGTGGACACCGTGTTGTATTTTGAGGGAGATGCTGCGAGTCGCTACCGTCTCGTTCGAGCGTTTAAAAACCGATTTGGTGCTGTCAACGAGATTGGCGTCTTTGCGATGACCCCGGGGGGGCTAAAACCCGTGGCTAATCCATCCGCCATGTTCTTGTCTGGCAGTGAGGCTGAAACGGCCGGAAGTGCAGTTCTGGTCAGCCTGGAAGGAACACGACCATTTCTGGTTGAGGTCCAGGCCCTGGTGGACCAGAGTACCTTAGGGAATCCTCGGCGCCTTTGCGTTGGGTTTGACAGCAATCGCCTGGGAATGGTGTTGGCCATTTTGCATCGGCATGCGGGCCTTGCCCTGATGGATCAGGATGTTTTCGTCAACGTGGCGGGTGGAATCCGGATAGCCGAAACGGCAGCCGACCTTGCCGTGAGTGCGGCCGTCATTTCGAGTTTCAACAATCAACCGTTAAGTCGCAACACGGCTTTTTTCGGTGAGCTCGGTCTTTCGGGTGAAGTCAGGCCGGTAACACGAGGTGAGGATCGAGTGCGCGAAGCGGCCAAACTGGGTTTTTCCCGCGTAGTGCTTCCCGACGGGAATCGGATAAAAGAAATCCCAGAAAATCTGGAGGTGATCGAGATCAATATGGCGGCAGAGCTCAATCGCTACCTGTTGCAGGGCTAGTGTCTGTCCAGCAAGGCTGCGCGTTCGGCGTGCCCGAGTCCATTGGCGTTGTCTCAGATATCGCGGAGCAAGTTGTTGATTCCGACCTTGGCCCGAGTTTTCTCATCGACCTGCTTGACGATGACCGCGCAATACAATGAGTGAGACCCATTTTCACAAGGCAGTGATCCGGAAACGACCACAGAGCCGGCAGGAATTCGCCCGAAACTGATTTTACCTGTGGCGCGATCAAAGATGCGCGTACTCTGACCGAGGTAAACCCCCATCGAGATCACCGAGCCGCGCTCAATGACAACACCTTCAACAACCTCGCTTCGGGCACCGATAAAGCAGTTATCTTCGATGATGGTAGGAGAAGCCTGTAATGGCTCGAGGACACCCCCGATGCCCACCCCCCCGGAAAGATGCACATCTTTTCCAATTTGGGCGCAAGATCCGACAGTAGCCCATGTATCGACCATGGTGCCGTCGTCTACATACGCGCCAATATTGACGTAACTGGGCATTAAAACCACACGACGACCCAGATAGGCGCCGCGACGCACCATGGCCGGGGGCACCACGCGATAGCCGCCGGCTTCGAAGTCCGAGTGACCGAAATGGTCAAATTTACCCGGGACCTTATCAAAGTAACGGGTGTCGCCACCGTCAATTACCCTGTTTGACTGAAGCATAAAAGACAGTAATACCGCCTTCTTCAGCCACTCGTGGACGATCCATGCTCCATCTACATATTCAGCGACCCTAAGGGTGCCCGTGTCGAGATATCCCAGTGTCTCGTCGACTGCTGCCTGAACTTCCGGCGTCGTGATGTGAGTTGGATCATTGCGTTGGCCAAAAGCGGTTTCAATTATTTTTTGAGTATCATTCATTGAGAGGTTTTCGGGTCAGGCCCGTCGCATGGGTGAAGTGGACACAGGCAGAGCTGCGCGAATCTGTTCAGTGATACAGGTTTTTTGTGAGGCATTGGTCACTGGGCCGCCATCTCGATCAGTAATAAAAAAGATATCTTCAGCGCGCTCGCCAAAAGTGCCTACTTTCGCGTTGACCAAGCGTATTTTGCAGGAAAGTAGTGCCTTCGCAACCCCAAGCAAGAGTCCGGGGCGGTCCTGGGCGATAACCTCCATAACGGTGGTATCTCCGGTTGCAGATTCCGAGAAGCGTACGACGGTTTCGATCGGGAAATGCTTCAGCGTGCGAGGTATACGTGCGCGTCCACGTGACGGGCTGGTCGTGGGGTCAAGAAGTTGCACCCGAAGGCGGTCAACTGCATTCGTTAGATCGCTGGCGGAAGGTGCTCGCCGATCGCTGTTGAGAACGACAAAAACCATAATAACCAGATTGGATCGCATGCGGTGGACTCGGGCATCGACGATGTTCATATTTAAGCGATCGAAGCCCGCGGTCACATCGCACAACAGTTTTTCGGAATCCGGACTGCAGATAAAAAATCGTACGGTGCTGGAGTCACTATCCAGACGAGCATCAACCAACGGGAGATCACTGACTTGCTTTTCAAGCAGTTGCGTCGTGTGCCACGCCAGAACGTCGGGGGAATTCCGTAAGAAATAATCCTGATCGAAAAGGTCCCAGAGAGGCTTGATAGCCTCCGTCTGAGTGCATCCGAGCAACTGTAAGGTTTCGTTTTTTAAATCTTGAAGTTTCTGGTCGGCCTGGAGCGGTGAGCCGACGCCTCTTCGAAGGGCTCGACTGGTTTCGTCGTACAAGTCGCTGAGAAGTTTACCTTTCCAGTCATTCCAGACTTTAGGGCTTGTTCCGCGCATGTCCGCGACCGTCAGAAGGTAGAGATTATCGAGACGTTCCTGATCACCCACCTCAACGGCAAACCGGTCGATCACCTCCGGCTCTGTGATATCTTCTCTTTGCGCCACCCAGGACATCAACAGGTGTGTTCGAACCAGCCACGAGACAAAGTTGGCATCGTAATCGCTAAGGTCGTGGAGTTTGCAAAAACGCAATGCGTCACGCTCACCAAGCGTCGAATGATCACCTCCTCGCCCTTTGGCGATATCGTGAAAAAGTGCAGCCAGGTAAAGTCGGAACTTCTTGAACAAGCCCTGCATAATTCGACTGCATTGTGGCAACTCCTGGTTGTGTTCGGTGATGTCCATGCGGCGCAGGTTTCGGACAACGAAAAGGAGGTGGGCGTCAACGGTATAGACGTGAAAAAGATCGTGTTGCATCTGCCCGACTACTCTTCCAAATGCGGGAATATAGGCACCGAGAATTCCGTAGGTGCTCATGGTTCTTAGGGTATGAGTCTGCCCTGTTGAAGATTTCATAATCTCCATAAATAACGAGCGACAGCGAATGTCACGGCGAAACTCCGCATCGATCAGGTTGACGCTGGAGCGCATTAGACGCACTGTGCTTCCCCGAATCCCGCGAACACGACGGTCTTGAATCAACAACAGGAATGCCTCGATCAACGCGAAAGGCTGTCGCGCGAAGACATCGGGATGGACGACTTCGATCATGCCATCGACGGCGCGAAATCGACGATTGATCCGAACGGTATGCTTCTTTCCCGGATAAAGGATGGCCTCTTCGAAATGCTGTAACAGTATTTCATTAAGAACTCGCAGTTCTTTGACCGTTCGAAAATATCGCTTCATCAACTTTTCAACTGCAAGTTGTGCGGAATCCTTGTAGCGAAATTGATGGGCAATGTCAGATTGGTAATCAAAAAGCAGTCGATCTTCACAGCGCCCGGTATGAAAATGTAGTGCGTTTCGCAAGCGCCACAAAAAATGGCGGCCCTCAAGAAGGGCGTCCACCTCTTCGCGTGTGAGGAATCCTTCATGCACGAGTTCTTCAAGGTCCGGCGTACCAAAGTATCGGTGCGCCACCCATTGTATGGTTTGGATATCCCGCAACCCACCGGGCCCTTCCTTAATGTGAGGTTCGAGGTTGTGAGCGGTATCGCCGTAGCGTGCGTGACGGCCCATCTGTTCGGCGCGTTTGGCCGCGAAAAATTTTCGAGCCGACCACATTTTCGATGTTTGAATCTGTTTGTGCAGACGCTCAAGAAGGTCTCCGTTGCCGGCAAGGAGTCGAGCTTCCATTAGATTGGTAACGACCGTGATATCAGCACTGGCTTGCCGAGTGCAATCCTTCAAGGTCCGGACACTGTGTCCGACCTCCAGCCCCATATCCCACAGAAATCGTACAAAAATTTCGATGCGTTCTGCCTGGACGGAGGTGTGGGATCGGGAAAAGAGGATTAACAGGTCAATATCGGAACAGGGGTGTAACTCACGCCGCCCGTACCCCCCTACGGCAATCAGTTCGGCGGAAGAAGCGCTTCCGCTAGGATGGGCCAGCCGGTCCCATGCGCTCTGGAGCAACTGATCAATCAGCCAACTATGGGTCTGGATGATCTCCCCAGCGCTAGCTCCGGCGCGGTGGGCGTCGGCGAGTTGCACGCGCCCCGCCTTAAGTGCACCTTTGAAGGTTTCAAGCAGTGGTGGTCCGTCTGCGACCGAAGCGGACAGGGCGGAGCGGTCGAGGATCTTATTTTTGTCGAGCGGCACAGCCTGATCCTATTTTGGGTCTGCGGTCAGGATCTCAACACCATTGTCGGTGATCGCGAGCGTATGTTCCCACTGGGCGCTTAGAGAATGATCCTTGGTTACGACGGTCCAACCATCCGACAGTAGCCGTGTCTGTGGCCCACCTGCGTTGATCATCGGTTCAATGGTGAAAGTCATCCCAGGCTTAATCTCAAGACCCTGTCCAACAGTGCCGTAATGGAGCACCTGGGGTTCCTCATGAAACCCTCTCCCAATGCCATGGCCACAGTATTCTCGGACCACCGAAAACCCCGCGGCTTCGGCGTGCTGCTGAATCGCCGCCCCGATGTCACCCAGATGAGCCCCTGGGGTAACGGCATTGATTCCCTTCACGAGGCATTCTTGAGAGGTGGCGATAAGCCGCTCGGCAAGAATCGGGGGCTTTCCGACCGTGAACATGCGGCTCGCATCCCCGTGAAAGCCGTCTTTAATTACGGTGATGTCAATATTGATGATATCGCCGTTTTTGAGTCGTTTCGATCCAGGGATACCATGACATACGACATGGTTAACGCTGGTACAGATAGACCGCGGGAACCCCCGGTAATCCAGCGGGGCCGGGATGGCATCCAGAGTTTCTACGATGTAGCGATGGCAAATCTCATCGATTTCTCCGGTAGAGACACCTGGTCGGATATGAACCCCAATCATATCAAGCACCTGGCGGGTCAGTTTTCCAGCCACCCGCATGCGGATCAGGTCAGATCTGGATTTCAGTTGTATTGGCATCGATGAGGCTCCTTTAGTGGGGCTAGATTTTAGTCCAAAGGGGGCTCCCTCCAACTTCACCCGTGCCTTATTTTGGCTTGTCTCATCTTGCTGGCGCGAGAGCGATCGACTCGTTAGAATATCGCCCCCAATCCTGGTGCGGTTCTCACACTGGGCGTCTGGGTGCCACCGCGATAACGGTTGCGGTGGTTGGCGTCCACGATCGCACTGAACACCAACCCGAAAGGAGAAAGACATGACTGACGTCTCTATGCGCCAGATGCTCGAAGCTGGCGTTCATTTCGGCCACCAGACCCGTTTCTGGTCACCCAAGATGGGGCCTTATATCTTCGGTGCCCGTAACAAGATCCACATTATTAATCTGGAAAAGACATTACCCTTATATCGTGACGCGATGAATTTTCTGGGTAGTGTGGCTGCAGCAAGGGGCAAAATCCTCTTCGTCGGCACCAAGCGCCAAGCGGGTAAGGTAATCCGAGAGGAGGCGCTGCGTTGCAATTGTCCGTTCGTCGATCACCGTTGGCTCGGAGGGATGCTGACTAATTTCAAGACAGTGAAGAACTCTATCGCCCGGTTAGTGGAGCTCGACGAGATGGCAGTTAGCGGTGTCACCGCCGGTCTGACCAAGAAGGAAACCTTAATGCTCGAAAGGGAGCGTGCCAAACTCGAACGGAGTCTGTCGGGAATTCGAGATATGAAGGGCCTGCCTGATGCGCTGTTGATTATCGATGTCGACCACGAACGAATCGCTGTATCTGAGGCGCGCAAGTTGGGAATACCGGTGGTGGGGGTCTGTGATACCAACAGCTCACCAGACGGTATCGATTACCCGATACCCGGCAACGATGATGCTATTCGGGCGATCAGGCTTTACCTGAAGGGCGCAGCGGACGCAATTTTGGAGGCGCGGGCTGCCGCGGCACCGGTAGTGGAGGGTGATGCGGATGACTATGTCGAAGTGACTGAAGAACATTCTGTGAATGCCTCCACGGCGTCGGAAACCGCTACGGCTGAGGTGGCGTCAGTGCAACCGACTACGGATGACGTAAGCATCGAGGCGCCCCAAGCAAAGCCTGAAGGGGAGGACTCGCCGGAAAGCGGTGCAGATCAAAGTGAGATAACCCCGAACCCGTCGTCTTGACCAGATTTCGGATTAGCTAATAGAGGAAGAGTTGATGGCCATTACCGCGACGCAGGTGAAGGAACTTCGGGAGCGCACCGGCGCTGGAATGATGGACTGCAAGAAAGCGTTGACCGAGACCGATGGCGATCTTGACGAGGCCATCGCGCTTTTGCGAACAAAAGGGGCCGCGAGCGCTGAAAAGAAAGCAGGGCGAATTGCCGCTGAGGGCGTCATCGCCTTAGCGTTGAACTCCCAGGCTTCCTGTGGGGTGCTGTTGGAGGTTAACTGCGAGACGGATTTTGTAGCAAAAGACGGATCCTTCCAGGCATTTTCAAAGCACCTCGCTGATGCCGTGCTCACGGGCAGACCCGAGGATATAGCGGCCCTGGGGCAGTTGGTCCTACCCAGTGGAGAGACCGTAGAGACGGCTCACCAGACACTAATTGCAAAGATCGGGGAGAACATCGCTATCCGCCGATTCCAGATTACCGAGGGCGGGGCCGGTGAAGTCGCGGGTTATACTCATGGTACGCGAATCGGTGTGTTGATTAATGTGTCTGGGTCGCAAGAGGTTGGGCTGGGCCGTGATATCGCTATGCACGTTGCTGCCAGCCGCCCAGTGAGCATCGATGAGCAGGGAATACCCGCTGAGATGCTCCAGCGTGAGCGCGACATCTACTCCGCCCAGGCGGCAGAGAGCGGCAAGAGCGCCGATATTGTGGAAAAAATGGTCGAAGGTAAGATTCGCAAGTTTCTCAAAGAAAACACACTAGTAGGGCAGCCTTTTGTCAAGGATCCGGACACGACTGTGGGTGACCTGCTAGCAAGGCATTCTGCCACGGTCACATCGGTGTGCCGATTCGAGGTCGGAGAGGGGTTGGAGAAGCGGGTCGACGATTTTGTTTCCGAGGTTATGGCGCAGGCCCAGGCAGGTTGACCTATGTCGGAGGCTGACAGGCCTTCCCGGAGCCGTTTTCTCGTTAAGCTAAGCGGAGAAGCGCTGGGAGGTTCTGGCGGCAGCGGCGTCAATAGCGCCGCTTTTGAATATATTGGTGGCGAGATCGTTCGTGCTCACCAGATCGCTGGGGCAATGGCAGTGGTAGTCGGTGGAGGCAATTTCTTTCGAGGCGACGCGTCTGTCTCATGGCCACTTGACCGTGTGGTCGGTGATCACACGGGGATGCTCGCTACCGTTATGAATGCACTTTTGCTCGGTGACTGGTTACTTAACGTGGGTTGTAACGTAAGGGTGGCATCGGCGATTCCCGTCGAGGGTATTGTGCCTTGTTACACACCGCGCCAGGCCCGATCCGACCTGGAACAGGGGTCTCTGGTAATCCTGGCCGGTGGTACCGGCAACCCTTACTTTACAACTGACACAACCGCCTGTTTGCGGGGCCTCGAACTCGATGCATCCATGGTCATCAAGGCGACCCGGGTTGACGGGGTGTTCGATCGTGATCCGGAAGTCGACCCCGCGGCGATACGTTATGATCGCATTACTTTCGACTTCGCGATACGTCAAGGACTTAGGGTCATGGACTCAACGGCATTTGCAATCTGTAAAGATCACCAGTTGCCTATTCGCGTTTTAGATTTAGGAATCGAAGGTAATCTCGCCAGGGCAGTCAACGGAGAGTCGGTTGGAACTCTCGTAAGTGCACAAGGAGACGAGGAATGATTAAAGAAATCCTCAGCGACGCTGAAAGACGAATGATTAAGAGCGCTGAATCGGTGGCCACGGAATTCACCCGTATTCGCACGGGCCGAGCCACGACCGCCTTGCTGGATCACATAATGATTGACTATTACGGCAGCGCGGTACCGATTGCCCAGGCGGCTACCGTCAGCGTGGCCGACGCCCGCACGCTCCAAATCCAAGCGTGGGAAAAAGGGATGATTCCGACTATTGAAAAAGCGATCATGGAGTCTGACTTGGGACTGAACCCTGTGACCGCGGGGGAGGTCATCCGTATACCCTTGCCGGCGTTGACCGAAGAAAGGCGGATTGAGATGACTAAGCGGGTTCGACATGAAGGTGAAAATGGCAAGGTAGCGATACGCAATATTCGACGGGACGCATTGGGAGATATGCGAGAACTTGTTAAAGCGAAAGAGATTGGGGAAGATGAAGAAAAACGCGCTGAATCAAAGATCCAGACCTTAACTGATCTGTTCGTGGGCCGAATCGATTCATTGGTCTCCGATAAAGAGGCAGAGGTGATGGAGGTCTGAGTGTGGGCGAACCCGCGCCACATGGAGCCGCCTTCAACGAATCTTTGACCAATACGACTGACCGAGAGGTCCCCCGTCATGTGGCTGTGGTGATGGATGGCAATGGGCGATGGGCACAGGCAAGGGGTAGGCCGCGTATTCAGGGTCATCGACGGGGCGTCGAGACCGCGCGACAGGTTACATCGCTTTGCGGTGAAGCGGGAGTTGAATACCTGACCCTGTTCGCCTTCAGTAGTGAGAACTGGAAACGCCCGCGAGAAGAAGTCGGTTTGCTGACACAGCTTCTGGTGAGTTCTCTTGAGAACGAGATCAGTCGGCTGCATTCGAATCAGATCCGCCTTAACGTGATCGGGGATTTGAAGCCTTTCGGTATCAAAGTGGAAAGGATGGTCGCAACCGCTCGCGAAAAGACCGCGGATAATACGGCGATGACCCTCACGATTGCGCTGAACTACGGCGGCCGTTGGGATTTGATCACGGCTGCGCGCACTTTGGCCCGGGCCTGCGAAGAAAAGCGGATCACCTGGCAGGATATCGACGAATCTGCCTTGACAGCAGCTCTTAGTACGATTGAGCTGCCGGATCCGGATCTATTCATCCGTACCGGGGGTGAAATACGACTAAGTAACTTCCTGTTGTGGCAATTGGCCTACACCGAACTTTTTTTCACCGAAGCGCTCTGGCCAGATTTTGATCAGGCACTGTTCCTCAGGGCCCTGGAGTTCTACCAGAATCGGCAGCGTCGGTTCGGGCGGATCGGCGAACAGGTGAGAGGATCATCCTGATCACAGCATGCTCTTAAAACGGGTGTCAACGGCTACTGTGCTTGGCGCTTTGGTTGTCGGCGCAATCCTCGCGCTCCCAACCGGAGCCGTCGCGGGTGTGTCGGTAATTGTTGCGGTAGGGGCGGCCTGGGAGTGGCAGCGGCTAGGAGCGAAAGGGGCCCCGAGCGTTACCGACTGGGCCTACGCTTTTGGCGTGGGGTTGTTGGCTGCGGTAGGGTGGAAACTCTTTGAAAGCGGCATCATCCCGGTCTGGATAGCAGGAATTCTCTGGATAGCCCTGCTCGCTTGGGTGGGTCAGCAGATGCTGGAGGGGTCTCAACCCAGGGGGGCGCCAGGAAAGCTGCTCGGCGTGATGGTAATCGCGCCGGCGCTTGCGCTCGCGCCTTATCTTCATGGGCAGGCGGGTTTCGGGCCTGAACTGTTGTTGACGATCTGTGTCGTAGTCTGGGCCGGGGATATCGGCGCATTTTTTGTGGGCCGTGCGTGGGGTCGTAATCGACTGGCGCCGACCATCAGTCCGGGAAAAACGATAGAAGGTGCGCTCGGGGGAGTCGCATTGTCGGTTGTGGCGGGTGTGGCCTGTGCGAAATGGTTCGGTCTTCCGTTGGCGTCCATCATCCTGTTCGCTTTAACCGTGGTCGGGGCGGGTTTCGTAGGTGTTTTGGCGGACCTACTGGAAAGCATTATCAAACGGCGTGCGGGTAAGAAAGACAGCGGCTCCCTGCTCCCGGGTCACGGTGGCGTGTTGGACCGGATCGACAGCCTGCTAGGGGTCATCCCGGTGTTCGCAGCCGCCTGGGTCTATTGGTTAAGCCCGTAATGGAAGGAGTGCAATGACCGTTCCGAATCGCGTCGCGATATTGGGCGTAACCGGTTCCATCGGCGCCAGTACGGTCGATGTCGTCAGGCGGCACCCCGGGCGTTTTCGCATTACCGGCCTCAGTGGGTGGCAACAGTCGAAAGCGCTTGGCCTGTTGGCAGCCGAATTTATGCCTGAGATGATCGCAACGGCTCCTGGCCATGCAGGTGCCGTGCGCGTAGCCGGGGGGCTAGGCCTTGCGTCAAGTCAGATCCTGGAAGGGCCTGACGCCCTGATCCGGGTGGCCCAGTCGCACAATGTGGATACGGTTGTCACCGGAATCGTTGGGGCAGCTGGCCTACCCCCGACTTTGGCTGCGGTACAAGCAGGTAAGCGCGTCTTGGTGGCGAATAAGGAGCCGTTGGTCATGATGGGGTCTTTGCTCATGGAAGAGGCCCGCAGAACCGGTGCCTGCATTTTGCCAACGGACAGCGAGCACAATGCTGTGTTTCAGTGCCTGCCCCTGCCACTGCAGCAACGACTCACAGGAAATGCGCCGGCAGGGTCGACAACAGGAATCGGCTCAGAGATCTCCCGGATTACCCTAACCGCATCGGGCGGACCATTTTTGCATACACCAGCCGCAGCTTTGGCAAATGTATCGGCAACGCAGGCACTAGAACATCCAAACTGGAAGATGGGACCCAAGGTCTCGATAGATTCGGCCACGTTGATGAACAAGGGCCTTGAGTTGATCGAAGCCTGCGCACTTTTCAGTATCCCCGAGTCCCAGGTTGACATTGTGATACATCCTCAGAGTATCGTTCACTCTCTGGTGGAGTTTTGTGACGGCTCCCTGATCGCACAATTAGCCAGCGCAGATATGCGAATCCCGATCGCTCATGCCTTGGCCTACCCCGAACGCATCAATTCTGGAGCAGCCTCTTTGAGCCTGACCGCTGTGGCCTCCTTACAATTTGAAGAGCCCGATACTGAGCGTTTTCCGTGCCTACGCCTTGCACGTGAAGCGGCCCGGGCCGGGGGGAGCGTTCCCACCATCCTCAATGCAGCCAATGAAGTCGCAGTGTCCGCATTTCAAGAGGGTAAACTTGGCTTTATGCAGATTCCCCAGTTAATCGAGCGCGTGCTGGACGTGTTACCCGGGGAGAGGGTCACGAGCCTCGAGGCGGTAACCTATATTGATGATAAGGCGAGACAGCTTGCGCAGCACATGCTGCCCTCGATTGTCGCCACAGGGGTCTAAAAGAGGCGCAGACTGTGTTCATTAACTTGATATTTTTTCTGGTCGCAGTTGCAGTTTTGGTGAGTTTTCATGAATTCGGGCATTTCATCGTAGCCCGCTGGATGGGTGTGCGCGTCCTCAAATTCTCAGTCGGGTTTGGCAGGACGATTTGGCGCTGGCAAAAGGATTCGAATCATACCGAGTATGCGATCGGGCTTGTGCCTCTTGGCGGCTACGTTCGTATGTTGGATGAGCGCGAAGGCGAAGTTGAGGCCGCGCAGGCGCACTTCGCCTTCAATCGAAAAAGCCTTTCCCGCCGATCGGCCATCGTTCTCGCGGGGCCGGTTGCGAACCTTGCCCTTGCGTTTTTTCTCTATTGGGTCATTGCCTTGATCGGGACACAGGACCTCGCTCCGGTCGTGGGCAAGGTGGAAGCGGAGAGCCCCGCAGCCACCGCGGGTTTCCTGCCTTCGGACCGGCTCCTAGCGGTGAATGATCGGGTGGTGGAAGGCTGGAGCCATCGCCGACTGTACCTTCTCGACCAGGTGGCCCGTGGTCGGGACTTGGTTTTTGATGTTGAGCGAAGTAAAGGGGGGCGCCTGCAAATCACTATACCGCCACGAGTATTTGAAGATACCGCGTTTGAACCCGCTTTGCTCGGACGCGTGCTCGGTTTACATCCAGCGCTACCTTTTTG
>MPLX02276316.1_pt1 | contig 24138 bp, 37 predicted proteins | sample 1617341 | NCBI WGS metagenome assembly MPLX02 (sample SAMN05944804, study PRJNA350692) | marine metagenome | biome: marine; feature: ODZ; material: water; isolation source: 120 m water sample filtered on 0.2 um supor filter | place: Pacific Ocean | collected 2012-04-08 | depth 120m m | reverse complement strand
AATCTCTTCTGACATAATAGTATTTACTGTTAAGTTGTTATGCTACGTTAACTTTTTCGGCAATAGCATCCATTTTACAAGGGCACCACTGTACAGGGCAAGTGATATAGTCGCTGTATATTTTAAAATCTTGATCTGCTATATTACCCATGTTAGAAGTTCTTTTTCTTACCAACGAACAAGGATATATGTCTCCACCTGGTTCAATATAAAATCTTCTAGAACCTGCAGAGCATTTCCATCCTTTAAACGAGTGTTGCTGATTTACTAATACAGTTTGCCACTCGACTTGTTTACCATCAAAGTAAGTTGTGAGAGGCCAAATAAGTTTATCACCTTGAATACAATATGCTAGTCTATCAAAATTAAATCTATGTTTCATTTTGTTTTTAATATAGTCTAACATTTCTTCGCTATATCCATCTATTATATTACCAGTGTTTAATGCATCAACATCTTTATCCACAGGTCTTAATACTTTTGTTACTGTGTCTACAGGTAAGTTTTTATTAACACGTTCTAATAGATTAATAATTTTATCAAAGTGTCTAGGATCTAACATAAAATTTGCATTGGTTAGATATTTTTTTGATACTATTTCTAAATTAGAATAAAACAATTCAGGATCACACATATCAGCATGATAACTGAAATTAAAAATAATAGATTTATACAAGTTTTTTTCAACCATTGTGTTAAACCATCTGTTAGTTCTACTACCGTTTGTATCCAGTTGTATTATTATTTGTTGTTTTTTGTCAGCAAAAAATTCTTGCACAGCAGTTCCAAATTCAATTAGTTTTGGCCACATTGTTGGTTCGCCGCCAATTAGTTCAAATATTATATGTGCATTTTCTGGTGCTTGATATGACAATGATTTTATAAAATGTAGTGCGTCTTCGTATTTGGGGAATCCATACTTGCCATCGTGTAAATGAGTAGGACAATAGGAGCATGAAAAATTACAGGTAGTTGTAAAACTCCACGTAATATAAATTAAATCGTTTGCAGTTTTTCCAGGAACATAACCGCCAACCTGTTTAACATCTTTTAACATTGTTAAATCCCCATTTTCGTTCTTTACACCACCAACATTCATTACAATGACCTATACCTGGAGCAGGAACGCCTTTTGTCATTAACAAAGAATGTTTGTACCAATTGGCTTCATACTCACAAGATCTCGTAATTGGAAAAAGTGAATCTAATAAGTTTAATTCTTTATACATTTCTGCAATTATTTTTTTATTGATATTTGTCCATGGTGTACACCAATATCTGTTTGGAATTAATTCGTCATTGTTTAATGTAGTACGTAGACCTGTGTTTCGTGCGGGTTCTGTAATTTCTATTCCAAATGTATCTGTTATTTCTTTGGGAGGATTTGCAGTTAGTCCTGTATAGATAACATTAACATCGCTTAGATATGTTCGAAGTTTTGGCCATAAATTTGCTGGTGTTTGTGTTTTACAATAACTGCTATGATGTTCAATATTTGAATTGCCAGTTAGTTGTATACATTTTTCAATAACATTATTTGCAACCAAAACATTATATCTATTCCGGTCGTTGTTACCAGTAGTAAAAATATGTAATTTATCAGACGAATGTTTCATTAACAAATATAAAAGTAAACTACTATCACTACCTCCACTACAACTTATTCCAAGTGGTCCTTTATAAATGTCTAAGGGTATATTAGCAACTGTGATGGTATCAACAGGAGTCATTTTTTATTTTTGGGCATTGGCTTTTCGCCAGTTAATTTGGGTCTAGCAAACCACAACTTAAACCACTCGTCTGTGCCTGGTTGTATATTGTGCTTTCTTTGGTATTCTGCTTTTGCTGTTCCTGTGTACGATAAGTTTTCACCCATCGAAGCGTCTTTATCTATACCGGCTAATTTTTTAAGGTCTTCGATTTTCATACAAATATTTATTGTCAATAAATATAGTACGTAAAGTTACTTGTAATAATAGTTTTATATTTTCCACGACTTTAATTGTTCTTTAGTCGGTTTCATTGGCTTTAGTTTTTCTACTTTGCCGCCTTTAGCATAAAATTCTTTTAATTTTGCTTCTAATTCTTTTTGTTTTTCTTCAGGTGTTTTGTTACCTTCTTCACTTGTAGAATAGTTTCTATTGATTCCTGCAAATTTTGGCATTACATTTCCTCCGGCATATTATCCATTTGATCAAATCCTGCCCATCTATCATAAAATGGATCGTTATGATTAGGATCGTCTTCGCCTTCGATTGCTAATACTTCAGGAACATAATGTTTCATCATATTTTCAATACCATATTTTAATGTTTGCTGACTGCCTGCACAACCAGAACAAGCACCTGACATTTGTAAAGTTAAAAGTCCATCTTTAAACTCTATAAAGTTTACTGTGCCTCCATGGCCTGCTACTGCTGGTTTTACGTGGGTTTCAATAACTGCTTTAATACTAGCAACTATTTCTTCGTGTGTTCTACTTTTCTCTTGATTTTCCATATTGTTCTAGTGCTTCTTTTACTTTAGTTAGTTGATCTCTATTAGCCTGGTATAAAATTCCATATCCTCCAGCACCTTGCCAACGTTGTATATTAGCAGGTCTATCGTCGACTAATATGTTTGGCGTACCAGATGCTTTATCTTTTGCATATGATTCTTTTCTTCCAGTTACAATAATCTCTGCAGGTTGAGGAATGTTATTTGATATCCATACCTTTTTATATTTTGCAGAGTTTTCGTGATCACCTCTTAATGGTGATGTGTTTATTGAGAATGTACCACCAGTAAATTTCTTAACTAAATCTATTAAAGCATCAGCGGATTGAAACTTTGGTAGTGTTGCAAAAAAGTCTGTACCAGTTATTCTGTTAATAACTTCTTGTTTTAAATCTTTTGTTTTATCTGAACTTAATTCTTTCCAGTGTTGTACACCATACATCTTTTCAACACCACCAAAGAAGTCAGCCAAGACTCCGTCCATATCCAGATACACAACTGGTTTACTATTCATGTCTTCATTATACAACTTTTTGTTGTTTTCGTCAATCGTTACTCCTAGTGCATCTTGTATTTTATTGTAAACTGCTTTACTGTCTGAACCACCCATAGCAATTTTGGCAAATTCGTGCCATTGTCCTTTATTAGCAAGTTCTCTGGCTTTTGATGCCGATGCTCCTGTTACACCTTCTTCATCTGGATCTCGTTGTCCAGCATTTACAACGTCAATATAATCAAACTTATAAAGTTCGTTTCCTGCTTTATCTGGTTTACCATTGTATTGATTTAATAATTTTTGGAATTCTACAACTCTATCTGAACCAGCAACCATAACAATTCTTGTTCTACCTTGTGCTTGTATAACTTGTAGTGCTTTTATAATTGTGTTTGCAGTTGGATCACCGACTATTACATCTGGATAGTATCTTTGAATATAAGATTGTTTGTCTTTAAAACTTAATGGATCTGTTTTATTATTTTGTTTATGAGATAAGAATATGTATGCTTTGCCATTGACTTGGCCAGCCATTGACTGTACTTTTTCTATTAATTTTTGGTGTCCTATTGTGGGAGGATTAAATCGGCCAAATGCAAAAACGGCTGTCGAACGATCGTCCTCTTTAAGAAACAGTTCCTTTAGATACATCGTATTCGCCTTGTTCTATATTATCTTTTTCTCTATCTGCTAAATCTTGAGCAACTTGCAATCTAACTTCTTTAGGAAACATATCTTTAACATCATCTTGTTGTGATCCATATTCTTCAACATATTTCTTTGCGGCGTCATCTACAAGATACATCCAGAGTTTTACTGCTAGTTTGTGATCATACACACCTCTAGCCATCTTTCTTTTTAAATTTAAGATGATAGGCATAAAACGTCTACGATAAAGGTCTTCATCATTCTGTATGAATAAATCAAGTTCTCTAGTTGCTTCAGTGTCAATGTTTTCTGTTATAAATTCGTTTGCTTTCATTAAACGTATTTATTCAGGATCGTAAAAGAACTCTAATCCCGACTTATTGCCTATGTATGGTTTGTTTGGGTGGTTTTTAAACAGTTCTATAGTTATTTGAGTACCAACTAATACTACCTTCATGTATTTGTCTGATTGATTTAAAATTTCTGCTTCTTTTGTTTTGCCGTTGTCTTGGCAAGTGATATTAATTATATCCATTAAACACCATACCCATAATCCACATACCTAGTAATAAACAAGCAAAATATCTTGTATATACAGAGTAGTTTTTCATTATTGTATATCCATTATCTCTTATAATTTCTACATGAAGATCAACTGATTCCGGAGTAACATTTACATTTACAGTTTGGATTTCTTCTAATTCTTTATCAGTCATAGTTAACTATAACACGAATATGGTTATTGTCAACCTAGGTTAATTATTATAAAGGATTTTTGTGATAGATCCAGCACTCATGCCAGAAACTTTTGCTCTTACCCAAACAAAGTTTCCAGTAAAGTTGTTAGAAAATACTAGTGTTGAACCATCAATATGAGTTTGGTTTATTGTAGTGCCTGATATGTCAAACCAATCACTTTCGGCAGGTGTTGTTGCTAACGATCCTTGCATACACAATTTTATATTTGCATCATCATTTAAACTAGCATCAACATAGAAAGCCACAGTATGAGTACCATCACCTTGTGAATAGTATCCATCACCTTTTACTTTATCTGTAACAAAGCCAGTATAGTCTAATGTATATGTAGTTGAACCATCTGCACTTTCGTCTACTACTGCTTCTTCTACTCTAAGTTCGTTTGCTGATTCTCTAGACTTTACAGTAAAAGTTTTGTTATTGTTAGTTGTACCAGTTACTGTAATAATATCACGTGCATCAATATTAGTTAATGCAGTACTTGTAGATGTAATTTTATAAACGCCAGATACTTCATTAAACGCAATATCCGTACCGGTAATATTCGCTTTATGTCCTGAAGTTGTTGCTAATGTTGTACTTGTTTGTGCCATCGTTGTTATTTATTGGATTTACGTTTATAAAATCTTGCAGTCTTTGGACCCAATCCATACACAGCGGCCAGTTCGTTTGGTTCTTGACCGTCTATTGTTGTAATATCTAAATACTTAATTTTATATGCTTTTCCGTCTGCTTCTCTGTATTCTTGACAGATACAATGATTTCCACCTAATTCTTTTACAATAAGAGTTGCTTGTACATCAACAGGAGATCCCATCCAGTCTTTCGTTATAGTTGATTGAACTAACGAATTAGTGTTGAGTATCTTTCTATCTCGAAGTTTTTTAATTATATCGTTCATTTTTATATTTTAATATACTTTTGTACTTTGTCAATGCCTTTTTCAATAATAATGTATAATGCTGATAAAAACTTTTCATCTTTAACAAAAAAGTATCCATGCCAACAATATGGACTTTTTCCTGAAATGTATTCTATAATATTTTTATTTGTTACTTTAATATTCTTTTTATTAGTTTTGCAGAATTGTATAAACGATTCTTTGTTATTTTGATCTAAAATTTGATGTAAATCGTTTTTTAAATAAACTTGATATTGATAATCATTATGCGGATACCTTTTACAAGCAACTGTATTCTTTTTTAATAAGTTTACTTTTAACGGGTCAACACTAGACATATTATCTAAATATTCCCAATACTTTGTGATTATATCTAATGTAAGTTCAAAGTTAGCATAGAAAATTGTTCTATCTTTTTGTACCCTAAACTTCATATTATGTCTATTGGCCATAATAAATCCGGCCATCTCTGCTGGGTGTTTATGATATTGTCTTATAACAGGTACCTGTCCTTTTACAAACTTTAATAAGTGTTCATCTGTTGTAGGATATAATCTGTGTGCCCATGGCAATTTAAACACAGTTTTGTGAGTGTACTCTCCGTAAAAAAGTTTATTGTGGTGCTTTCGCATCAGCATCTTCCTTTGGTTTAAACTGATCTAACACTTTTTTTGCTTTAAAGTTGATTGTTATTTTTGGAATAATATCTTCACTTAAATCAATTTCAACCATTCCGCCTTCTTGTAATTCACCAAACAACATCATTTTAGACAATGGATTTTTAATTTCATCATCGATTAATCTTTGCAAAGGTCTTGCACCCATTTTAGCATCAAACCCTTTTTTAATTAAGAAGTCGATTGCTTGAACTGTTGCGTTAACCTCAACATTTTTTTCTATTGTCATTGTATTAAGTTCTTGCAAGAATTTCTTAACAATAGATCTCATAGTTTCTTCGCCAAGTTTATCAAACTTAACTATTGCATCAAGTCTATTTCTAAATTCTGGTGCAAAGAATCTTTTTGTTGCGGCATCATCTTCTCCAGAAACTTCACTTGGTCCAAAACCAATTGCATTTTTTTCCATTGCTTCTGCACCTAGGTTTGAAGTTAAAATAAGTGTAATATTTCTGCAATCTGCTTTTTTACCATTTGAACCTGTTGCATTTCCGTAATCCATTACTTGAAGCAACATATTAGATACGTCTCTATGTGCTTTTTCTATTTCATCAAATAATACGACTGCGTGTGGATGTTTTTCTATTTCGTTTATAAACATACCACCGCCCATTTGTGAATCTTCGTATCCTACATAACCTGGAGGTGATCCTATTAGTTTTGCAATAGAATGTTTCTCTTGGTATTCAGACATATCAAATCTAACAAGTTCAACGTTTAATGTTTTTGCCAATTGTTTTGCAGTTTCAGTTTTACCACAACCTGTAGGTCCTAGGAATAAAAATGATCCAACTGGTTTGTTTAAGTTTTTAAGTCCTGCTCTTGCAACAAGTATCTTATCAATAATTGTGTTAATTGCTTTGTCTTGCCCAAACACTTGTAATTTCATTTTTTCTTGCAAGTTCTCTAAATGTTTTGCTTCTTTTTTAGCAAGTTGTTCTATTGATATTCCTGTCATTTTAGATATCTCATGAATAATTTGATCATGATCTATTTTGCCATCTTTAGTATTATTAAGTTTTAATCTTGCACAGGCAATATCAATAACATCAATTGCTTTATCAGGAAGTTTTTTATCTGCTACAAATTTATGTGAATATTCAACAGCATCTTCACAGGCTTCATCAGTAATTGTACACCCATGAAACTTTTCGTAATAGTGTTTAATGCCTTTTATAATTTTAATACAAGTTTCTGTTGATGGTTCGCCTATTTGTAGTCTTTGAAATCTTCTCATTAATGCTCTATCTTTTTCAAAGAATTTTCTGTATTCTTCCCAAGTAGTAGATGCAATAACTTTTATATTACCTTTTGTTAAAATAGGTTTCATTAAGTTTGCAAGGTCAATAGATCCACCTTGTGTAGTTCCAGCACCAACCATCATATGTGCTTCATCAATAAACAGTATTGTTTTGCCTTTTTGATCTAGTGCGTTTAATATTAATTTAAATCGTTCTTCAAAGTCACCTCTATATTTGGAACCTGCTAATAAACTTCCTACATCTAAAGAAAATACAACGTGTTCTCTCAAATACTCTGGTACATCTGCTTTGTTTTTAGTAATACGTCTTGCTAATCCTTCAACGACAGCAGTCTTACCTACACCTGGATCACCTACAAGTAGAACATTGTTTTTATTTCTTCTAGCAAGTGTTTGTTTTAAATCTTCTGTTTCTTGTTCTCTACCTATAACAGGATCAATTTTCTTATCTAAGTATTTTTGATTTAAGTTTTCGCAATAGTTTTTGAGAATTCTATCTGCTTGGTTTGGTCTTAGTTTTTGTTCTCCACGTGATTCTTGTCTAGGATCCATACCCATACCTGGCATCATACCTTCGTCAAGTATAGTTTCAGCACTTAACATATCTTGTAGATCTTCTCTGTTAACTTTGTGTGTTTTTAAAAAGTATACACTATAACTTTTCTTTTCAGAGAATATACTTAATAATACATCTAATGCATTAACATCTTGTCTACCTTGGAACAATGCTTGAGTAAATGCTCTGTTTAATAGTCTTTCTAATGATGCAGTTTTTCTTGGAGCAACTGGTCCATCACCTTTTTTAACAATGTCACCGCATTTAGTATCAAGATAATCCTCAATATCTTTAATTAAAGCAGATACATTTGTTTTAAAATCTGTTAGTATAGTACCGATGTCTTTGTTTTTAATCAATGCAAGTAGTAAATGTTCAACAGTTACGTATTCGTGCTTTCTTTTTTCTGCTTCTTTAACAGCAGATTCAAAAATGTCTTCTAAATTGTCATTTGCTTCTAGCATTTAGTTTGTCCCTTCTTTTTATTGCCATATCCCATTTTAATTTTGACACATGAGTATTAAAAGTAATTCCATTTAAATGATCTAATTCGTGTTGAAAACATTTTGATTCCAGACCATCTAGATGTTGCATTAAAGTTTCGCCTTTTATGTTTTGCCATTTAACTGTTACTTTTTTTGGTCTAAGTACTTGTACAAATACTCCTACAAAACTTAAACATCCTTCTAAGTCTAACACCATTTCTTCACTTTGTCTAACTATCGACGGATTCCACATTATAACAGGTTTTTTAAGTATGTCAAATGACTCGTGTCCTATTGCAAAAAATCTTTTGGTAATGCCGATTTGATTTGCTGATAAACCTAGTCCTCGTTCACTTTTCATGCAACCGATCATATCACGTTCAAACTTTTCTAAATCTTTATACATAGGTATTCTATCTTTAGTAAAGTCAAACGGCGTACTAACTGTGGTTAAAAATTTACTAGGATGTTCGTAGACAGTAATCATTTTAATATTTCAACATCACTTTCTGTTTTAATTACAACTCTAGCACCACAAGGAAGTAAAGGTTTATTATTACCTCCATATAATACTTGGCTTGGTCCTAATATTGCAACCTCGTGACAGTAAGTATTTTTAGAACCTTGTTTAATTGTAATAACAGGTTCGTTAGTGCCATGCTTTTTATTTGCACGAATTTTGTGTTGATTTACGTGTATATATTTTGTTTTTGTTCTCATAAATCTTTTATTTTATTTAAATCAGTTTGCGATAATTGTGGTATTAGTACAACTATTTTTACATACAAATTTCCTCTAATATTTAACGCCTGATGCACAGGCATTCCTCTTCCTTTTACTGACAGTATAGTTCCTGGTTGTGTGCCAGCAGGTACTTTAACTTTTATTATGTTGTCGTCGAGTGTTTTCAACTTAAACTCTGTGCCTCTAACTGCTTGAAAACAATCAATAGTTTTTTCTGTAAACAAATCGTTTTGTTGTCTTGTGTAACCATCGCATTCTAAAACACTCATTTGTACTAATAAATCTCCACGTGGCAAGTTTGGATCGGAATCATCTCCAAGATTTCTGTACTTAAATGTTACTCCATTTTGTACACCTGCAGGAATTTTTACTGTTGCAAATTCTTCTTTGCCCGATGGTAGTTTATATGAAATGGTTTTTTCGTGTGCCATCATTGCTTCTTTAAGAGACACAGCCATTTTAACATTTATACTTCTGTTTACTTGTGGTCTTTGTCTATGTACATGAGTACGTCTAAAAGGACTTTTGCCACCAAACCCAGAAAAGAAATCTTCAAATATATCAAAATCTCCTGTAGTAAAATTAAAGTTTCCTCCTTGCCCACCAAACCCTTCGCCATACTTTCTTATGGTATCGTATTCTTGTTTTTTCTGAGGATTTTTTAATGTGTCGTATGCTTCGTTGGCTTCTTTGAATACTGTTTCATTACCACCACGATCTGGATGCTCTTTTTTAGCAATATTTTTAAATGCTTTTTTGATATCTTCAGACGAAGCATCTTCTGACACACCTAATATGTCATAATAATTTTTCATACAATACTATTGTATAGTATCTTTGGAAAATGTCAATGCTTATGCTATGTGATCTTTTGATTTATTTTTTTTAACAACAGTTGATTTACCATTTACATATAAACCAAACCAGGCCGCACCCGCACCAACTACAACAGAAACAAATCCTGCCTGTGCGTTGTTTGGGTTTTCTAACATCATGAACCATTGCATGGTATTATAAAATACCAATCCATATAGGATCATCATTATTCTTGGAACTGTTCTCCAGTTAGATAAAAATTGTGGTAATTCTTCTTTTAGGAACCACCATACCCATTTAATTTTTTCTATTGCTTCGTCTTTTGCGTGTGAAACAATAGTTTCTTTTTTTATAATAAGTTTATCTTCGTTTAGGTCAGCCATTTTATATACTTTCCATTATTGCTTTAACAAAATCAGAATTTGCTTTTTTTGTTTTATTACATATATCATTTGCTGTACTAATTGTTTCAGAAGAAAGTTCTTTTGAAAATTCTATACACCATTTTTTAATTGCTTCGATCATTATTTTGCACCTTTAATTTTTGCGTTTCTTTTTCTGTGACCGTTCCATGCCATAAAACCACCAATTCTTAATGCCCAGTATGACAAGTAGTTCATAGTATAAAAACCATTAATATAAATGTTGATATCTCTAAATGTTTTATCCATCCATGCTTGATCTTTTGTACCTATAGTATCTTTTTTATCTTTCTTTAATAGTGTTGCATACTTGTAACCATAGTCATGAACAAGTCCGCCCATTAATAATACTCCTACCGGAGAGAAAAATGATCTTAAAAATTTTGGAATACTTGCACCATCAAATGTGAATCCTGCTGGAATAACATAATCAGTACCGTCAATGTTATAATGCCAGTCCTTTGTTACTTCCCATTGTCTTGTTGATAGTAGCCACATCAATATGCCTTTAAAAAATCCTACACCTTTTGTAGATATTTTTAATGGTTGCATATGTGGATATTCAGTATATGTAAATTTTAATTTGTTTGGTCTTCTTTTATCAAAAAAGTTAATTCCCCACCCAATTAAAATAAAAGCAATTAGGATTGTCCACATCCAAAATTTAATTGCCATTGCTACTATTAGTTCGATCATAAGTTGTCCCTCAATTAATATATGGGTATTTATTCTTCTTTAGTCTCTTCGCTATTGTATTCTTCGTAATATTTTTTATATTCTTCTAGTAAAATATTGGTTTCTTGCAGTTTTGCTCTTATTTGTGCAAAATTCTTTGATAATAATTGGTAGTCTTTGTCTGTTATTCCAAATAATACAGGATCTATGCCTGCTTCTTCTAATTTTTTAAATACTTCTTCTGCATTTTCGCTTGTGATAATAATCCATCTTATTTGTTCTAAATCTAATGCTTCTGGCATAGGTAGATCTAATTTTGCTCTAGGCTCTTCTACTGAAAATATTTTAATTTTTTTCTCACCAAGAGAACATCCTGATAACAACATACACACTATAAGTGGTATTGCTACTATCCATGCTAATCTATAACTTTTATCTTTATTGATATGGTACATAACTTGGGTTTGCTAACGCCGGGCATTCCGGATTAATCTCACTTTTCTTTGTTGCTTTTAATTCTGCTTCTGTATGTTCAGCACCTGAGGCCAACTCAACACATCTTGTGGCATTCTCGGCACCTTTGTTTATTACTCTCTCAACAGATTTAGTTCTCTCTATTGCTAGTTTGCCAATATCTCTTTTTTTCTTATTAAATCTTTTATCTAAATCATCAAGGTCTTGTTTAAACGTTTGTATTAATCCATTTAATTTTTTGTTACTTTCAAGTATTGCTTCAAAATCTTTTTTCTGTTGCTCTAATACTTTAGTTTGATCTGCTATTGCTGATTCTAATTGTACTTGATTTGCTTTTAATATAGCATTGTCAGAACGTAGTTTGTTAACATAAACAACACCACCGGCTATCGCTGATATTAATAATGCTACAAATACTATTTTAATTGTTCCAAACATTTTATTCTTCCTCGTTTCTATAATTACTACAAACTTCTATTTGATATTCTCTGCCGTCGTAATCAGTTTCGTTTCTCCACAATGGACCATCATGCTTTTCATGTCCACAGTTTTGACAATATTTAAGCGATAAGTCCTGGCTTGTAAACTGTTTTTCCATTTTCTTTCATAGCCGTTAATACACTTTTACGACTTTCTTCCTCATTATAACTCACATGAACCCAACCTGAATCTGGTATACCCGGAGTATAAAATTCTAAAATGAGTTGATCAAAATCTAAGTTATCTTTAATCCAATTAGCAACATCGTAATTCGGTGTGCCTGGGCATTCTATATCAACTGCTTGTCCTCTACAATGTTGTGATCTTGACGATCCACCAACTGCGTAATTTAAATCTGGTCCTCTGTATCCTGAATTGATTACTGTAACACCAAAATGGTCTCTTACAGGTTGTACAACTGTTTCAAATAACAATTTAGCATTCTCTAAATGTCGTTCAGCAGGAGTATTGTCTATGCCTTTTCGTGTAGCAGTCTGACTTTTTGTAAATTCTTGTAACGTGAAATTTTTGCTTAATCTTACCATTTGTACTTACTTAACATCGCAGATCGGCCACCCTTACTAAAAACGAATCTATTTTCATTTGTTTTTGTAATATTAAATGGGCCAAAATACTTGGTAAAGTAAATGCATTCACTCATTGAGTCTGAATCTATCTTAAATGCTTTTACTTCTTTTAGTACAGCATTTGTATCACCCCATGAATGTAACTCAAATGTCATATCTTTACCATTTTTACTAACAGTAATAATGTTTGAATCTAATCTAGTTTCCATTATTTCAAACTTATCAAAGAAACTTGTAATTTCTCCAAGTCTTAATTGATTAACTTTTTGCGTGTATGCTTCTGGAGTTCTTGGTAATACAGTTGAAAGGTTTGATTTACTTGCTTCAAACTTAACTGGTCTTTTATGATATGTAAATGTCCAATCTTGAATATTACATAAGTTTTTTAAATCTTGTAAAAAATCAAAAATAGCAGTATCTACACTTTCTATTCTTTGGAACTCTACGAATACTTTGTGTTTGCCGTTTTCCATTGTACCTGGAGTAGCGTCAGCATCAAGTATTGTTTTATAACCTTTTTCAGCAAAACGTTCTAAATCTTTTGCAGGTTCACTACCGTCAACTATAAATGTAAGCACACAAACATCTTTGTCGTCGCCCATTTTTGATTTATGTCTATCAACTTCGAAGTTTTTATCTACTAACCCTTCTAAGTCTCCTGCCTTAAGGCCTTCTTTTATTAGTACTGTCATATTATAATTCTTGTTCAAAGTTGTTCAAGTCTTCTAGACCTGGTGTTTCTTCGCTTTTGTTTTGTCCTGTTGATCCTTGTTTAAAGTTACCCATTAATTCTTTAGGCATTTTAATTTCAACAATCCAAATTGCGTGTGCGTCAATTTTTCCTTTAACTGTTCCTGGTCTATAATCATCTGGTGTTTTAATTTCTCTTGGTTTTAATAAACTATCTTTTTTATACACTACTTTGCAACCAGCGTCAAGCAGTTTTTTACCACCTGCAGGATCAGGCATTTTATCTTCAGGCCACATAAAAGAACAAGTTGTAAAATGTCTTGCATCTATTGGGCCTTCTAGAAGTTCTCCGTCTTCCCAATTTTTAAAAACATATACATCTAGTTCGTCTACAACTCTTTCGAAGTCTTTTAAAACATCTAAAGTTGGCCCTACGCCGTATAACGACTGTACGTTTTTAACTATATCTACGATATCATGCATAACAGTATTATTTATGAATATTTTGTAGCACTAAAAATATGCTAGTATATCTATGCTGTACGTATCCATATATATTTTTACATGAGTCGATTACAACAGACACATCCAAATACAATCCAACATAATCAACGAGGTATATCATATGCTATTAGTAAAAAGCCTACAACTGCGACCGTTATTTCAAAGGAAATTATGGAAACAAATGAGGAAACAGAGAGTATACGACAACAGAGTGAAGTTGTATATGCTGAATCAAACTTGGCTAAAAGTAAGAAAACAAAAGGACAGGAGAAGACGAAAAGTTCTGAGAAAATTATGGAAAATGCGACAGTTGGCTATGTATTGTAATTAAGATCTAGTAAATTCATCCATAACGTCTTTATACCATTTTTGGTAGTGTTTGAAGACGTTCTCGTAAGGTATATCTAAGGGTACATTTGGTAGATCGACCTTAAGCACTTTTTCGTTGATTAAATCTAAAACTACTCTCGCTTCTAGCAATTTACCCGGACCTACTTTTTTCTTTGAAAGTTCAATAAACTCATCAAACTTACCATCTGGATGCTCTACGTATTTTACTATAAAGAATCTTTTTTTATCGTGTTTACTGCCCATTTGTCAATCTTGTTAAAAAGTTTTCTGCCCAATCGTCAGATCCGGCATCGTCACCATTGCATTCTTGTCTATCAAGAACTTTAACGGCTCCTAGTTGTTGTAATCGTTCGTCTACTTTTTTACCTGCTCCGCAAAAATACGTGTGTGAACTATCACCTAATACACATACACTATATTTTAATTCTCTTAAATTTAAATCTGCAATTTTAAGTGAATCCCAAAATTGTTCTCCATTAGTAGGAAGATCTCCATGTCCAGTTGTTGAAGTAACTACTGCAACATTTTTCATTTCACGTAAATTATCCATAGATACGTTATTAAGTTCTAGCATTTCTGCATTAATGTTTTTACTTTCTGCTAAAGTTTTTACTCTTTCAGCAACTTCTTCAGCCGCTCCCCACATTGATGCCCATAATATTTTAAGTTCCATTTGATAACCTTGCTAATTTAATCATAACACTTGCTAAATTTATTTCAGGATCAGCGACAAATGAATGATCTACCAATCCTTGCTTAATAATTAGCACGGCTTTGTCTTGTAAGTCGTCGTTTTTGGATATAATATCCAAATTATCATACAACCATCTGTATATCTCTTCGCACTCTTCTGGTCTTGCTTGAGCACATACAAGTTTTCTTGCTTCGTTTATTTTACCTGCTTTAAACAGTTCAACCATTTGTAGTCTATAATCTTGTTGTCCTGAATCACCACTTGCTGGTGGCATTAATTTCCCATCTCTGCAATTTTGCTGTATCATATTAATACATTTTCTTAAATCTGGATATGATGCTTTTACATAAGTGTCTAATATTTCTATATCAGGTTCCATTTGTTCAGCAATTAATATTTCTGCTGTCCTTGCCGTGAATTCATTTTTATCAATTGTCTCCATATGGAACCCTTGACATCTTGAATGAAGTGCTGGAATAACTCTATTAGGATAATTGCAAGTTAAAATAAATCTTGCTGACGTATGATACATTTCCATTACACCACGTAATGCCGCTTGTCCATTTGGACTGATATAATCTGCCTCATCTAGCAATACATATTTGTATGCACCAAATGGCATAATTTGTACAAATGAATTAATTTTTTCTCTTACAGTATCTACTGAATTTTCTCTTGAAGCATTTATTTCTAGTATATCATAACTGCTAACATCTAGTTCACTGAATAATACTTTTGCTAATGTAGTTTTACCTACTCCCGGAGCACCACTTAATAACAAATGTGGGATTGCTTGATCATTAATCCAAGATTGTATTTGTTGTCGTTGTGCGTCGTCACGAACAACATACTCTTTTAATGTTTTTGGCCTATACTTCTCTACCCAAAGTTCTTTCATATAGTAATAATATACAAATTATAATTAATTGTCAACTTAATATGTGAGAACTATTTGTTACCTGGTACTGCGGCTTGTTGCATACCATCTGTATTAACATAACCAGCGGATTTTCTATTTTGTTCTGGTTGAGTATCAGATACTAGTAAGATATCATCTTCGTCAATCATTCTTACTTCTTCTTTTTCTTTTTCGTTTTCTATTTTAAATGCTCGGGACCATCTACCATGTGCTACTAGAATCCATTGTCCAACTTTAACATCTTTTTGTTGGTCTCCAATAGCATATACTTCTGCCCAACGTGGGTGAATTCCAGAACCTGTACCGTCGTCGTCGACTAATATTATTCCGCCTTTGGATTTTGTTTCACCAAAGTGCATTTTAGATACTAGTACTCTTTTTTTAAGTGGTGTTATATGTCCATGATGAGTATGTTGTTTACCACCATGTGATCCAAAACCTTTTGCTTGTAAATCTTCTAGTTGTCCCATACTTCTATTGTATTACAAATATTATTTTTTGTCAATAGTGAATTAGTTGTCAATTCCGTCAAGTGCGGCATCTATTCCTGAAGGTTTTGCTTCTTCAGTTTTAGCAACTGTTTTTGGTTTGAAAATATTAGTTTTCTTCAGTTTTGTTTCTTGCTTTACTTGAGTGGGAGCAGGAGTTGGAGTAGATACAGTTTTAGTTGGGTTAATAACTTTTGTATCTATTACTTTCTCTTGCGGTATTGGAGTAGGTGCTACTGCCTTAGGTGGTGGAGTATCAGCAACTACGCCTCTAGGTGCTTCGTAATATTCTTTCATTACTGCTTCTTTTGATTTAACAATAGTATTACCTGGACCTAAAATATCACCACGTGCATTAACGTTCATATTACCAACTGCTCTTGTATTTTCGTTGGCCGCTCTTAACTTTTCAATATCAACCATTTTGCCTTGCATGGTTCTATACATTTTTCTCGGTGTGTTTCTTGCCATTTTTTATCTCCTACAATTACTTATGACTCGTGTTTTTGGTCATCTTAAAAACTCTTTATAATCAATGTTGTACTGTATTGGGTTTATCTTATGTACGCCTATCAAGAACAAACAGAAACTAGCCACACTAGATCCTCTTCCAACACCCCAAACCATATTATGTTTTCGAAGAGTATTAATAAAATATACTAAAAATTGTAAAACTTTAACAAACTTTTTTCTTTCAAATAGTTCATACTCTGTTTCAACCCTATCTTTTTCTTCTTGTGTAGTGCATTTTTCTAATAAAAATGTTTTAACATCTAAATCATAATACTCTTGTGGCATATACCAGTTAGATATGTTTTTCTCATCAAAGTCGGATATGCTTTCGTTATGCTTTGGAATGCTACTAATTTTTGGTAAGTTAATGCCTAACTCTTTTAATGCTTTAGAATATTGTTCAGCCTCTTCAAAGAATATTTTTGTTATATCTATGTTTGGATTTGTGTAAATTAATTCTATTGCATCATCTTCAGAGTAAATGCAATCACCGTAATCATTTGTTTTTATTTTTGCCGCCATCTAAAACCTTTGGGTTAAACTCAAATATTTTAGCATGATCACCATGGTCCTTGTCAACTGGAATCGTTTGATTGTTCCAACTAAAGTGTCCTGTGTATAAACCTTTTGGTAACTCTTTATCATATGTTGCTGTATCCGATCTTAACCACCAAGGATCAAAGTTTTCGAATTTTTTTGAAAACCATCCTTTTACATCTAATAGTGTAAGTTCTTTTGAGTTTTTGTCAACCGGATATGTGATGCCATCACCTTGGTAACTTCCAAGTTTTAATTTGTTTACCGTAATTTTACCATCTAATATTGCATTTGCCTTGCAAAAACATACTGCCGCCATGATTTGATCATATGGTGGTCTCGGTAATTCGATAAATCTATTGTTAGATTTTTTTAATAATGTTTGGTAAAGAGTATCTTCTCTCCATCCTGTTACTGTATTTGAAAGAACTAAATCAAAAAGATTTTTCAACCTTTCGAAATAACTGCTTTGTTCTTTCAAATCAGCAACATTAGGAGTAATAGTTAATTCAACATGATAGTCATTTTGAAATAACTCGTTATCAACAATTATAGTGGACTTAAAGTTTGTTTTCCATTCGAAAGTATTTGACATCAATAATAGTTATTATTGAATATCAATCAGTTCCCCTAGATCTGGTTCACCTCTAGCCTTTTTAAATCTGTCTTGCATTTCTTTTATTCGTCTAGTTCTTAAAACACCTGTGTAAGTTTCTAATGCAATTTGTAATTGGTCTAACAAGTGCGGGTTACGACTAAATCTCATAACACTATTTCTTTTTCGTGTTATATCTTTAATTTTTTTCGCAATTTCCTCGTCACTTAATTTTTCTATGTCTTCTTGTAGAGGGTGGAACAAAGGCATTCACCTACCTTTCAGGTTAGTTATACATTTTTCCTAGTTGATGCATAAGGATTGTTGTACCAGCATCAGGAGACATAAACTCATATAGATATCTTCCTGTGTTTGGTGCAGTTATAGTATTCGAAGAACCATCACCACCTGATACGTTATCAGCCACCTTGACTGAAGTAGGTATTGTGATAGTATGTGCCGTTGCGGCAAAAGTAACATCTAAAATTACTCTACCTAACGCCGCTGTAGGCATATTTGTAAAATCAAGTGTAACAGCACCGCTAGTTGTTATTGTTTGATAATGACCGCTTTCGTGATTTATTGTAATTGCACCATTTGTTGTACCGTGTGCAAATACAGTTTCAGCAGTATCTTTTAATGTTGCTCTAGATACTATATTGTCATTAAAACTGTTTGCTGTGTTTGTTTGTACTGAGTTTGTTTGTAACGATTCTATCTCAGTTTTGGCATTTGTAAAGTTATTTTTGATTGCAGTGAAGTTATCTCTAAATCCTTGTGAAGAATTATCCTTTCCTGCTACCGGAAATGTGCCGTCTACGTTACCTGGTACTATGTTACTTGCCATTATTAAATTCCTTTATTTTGAAATACTAGATATTTATCACCTTTGTAGTTGACCGAAATCTTACTTTTATCCTGTGGTGCTGTACTAAAGGTAATTGTTGTTTTTTTGTTTACTAAATCATGCGATAATACATATGGATTTTCTAAATCTGCTGATCTTATAGTAGTATCTGCAGATAGATATGTAGGTGCTTCACTATTGTCTGCTGTAACTTCGTATGGTGTTGTTAATACACCAGAACCTGGATGAATGTCAACGGAATATGTGTTATTACCAGCATAAATTCCTAAATTATCTACAGTTGCTTCTGCCACAACAGCGTCATCAATTCTAATTTCAACGTCTTCGCTGTTAATAATATGATTCATAACAAACGATTTAGTTGATCCATTACCAACAAAACCTTCTGGATCAGTAATACCAGCAGAACCGACAATGTATCTATCGATTGTGAAACTAATTTTTTTGAAGTCTATGTTCTTTGATTTAATTCTTGATGCTATTAGTCCTGATTGTCCTGGTTGGCAATAAGCAATCACCATTGCCATTTGATATCCAAGTGGTGCACCTGTACCTGTTTGTGGAGTTCTCATCCATAATGGTAAATGTACCCATTCTTTTTCTCCTAGGTCTTTCATTCTATCTCTCATATTTGCAACAGCATTAGGAAATAATTTTGCCACAGTTCCTAAATCAGCAGTTAGTTCATTTGCATATCTAACTTTTGATCCTGATATTGAAAAACTTAAACCATCTGATGTTGTAACATTATATTCTTCCGAATCTGCTGTTATATGAGAATCATCACCTACTGGTCCTAGCATAGGTTTGTTTAAATCTTCTCTTAATGTAATTTCTTTTGCAACTGCTTTATTCAAATTGTTAACCATTGGGTCTTTCATTTCAATATAAACAACTTCGTACTGCGTTACACCATTTTCTTTTGCAACTGCTGTTTTAACATCACCAAAGTACAAAGTTTTTGGTCCATGGTTTAGTTCTATTTGTGTTTGTAGTGCTTTAAGTGTGTTTGGTTTAAGTCCTGCTACTAATAACATTTCTGGATTATCTTTTATACCAAAGTTTGGATCTTCTGATCTAAAAATATAATCAGTATCATTAATGTTTGGATCCTGTGCTAATTGATAGAAAACATTTTTGTCCGGAGTAGATGTTCCATGACCTTTTAAACTTGAATAATTGTAATTGTAAGGTAGTTTTACTCTTAAAGTAAATTGTCTTGTTGTAGACAATGCTTTGTATTGGTCACTTACTTCAACATTAAAAGTATATTGTCTATCAAATGATGTACTGTTTGTATCGTACGTTGAAACATTATTATCAATAGTTGTGTAATCAGTTATTTCAGGAATTCCGATAATTGTTCCATGTGGTGAAAGAGTAAGTCCTGGTGGTAACTGTCCATCTATTACTGTAAATCTTAAAATACTATTTGTTCCTGCCGCAGTCGCTTCTAATTTTTTCAATGACGGTTCACCTGCATTAACAGTTCCTAATTCCTCTTCAGTTATAAATGCAACACCAACATCAATCTCACCATACACACTCATTTTGAATTGTTTGTCTGTGAATACATTCATTCCTGTACCAACAACTCTGTTTGCTCTCATTGTAAAAGAATGTTCTGTTGTTACTGCCGCTTGTACTGGTAATGTTCCGTAAATCTCTCCATTAGTGCTATCCATAGACAGTCCTGTTGGTAATGCACCTTCGACAATAGAATAAGATAAGTCTGCTTGTAAAGGATCAAAGTCTGATACGTCAATTTGAATTACTATTGCGTTGTCATGTCTGTATGCTCCTAAGTTAGATGGAGTTGTAAATACTGGTCTTCTAAATGCTGACAAATCAATTGTTACTTCACTACCAGCATATGTTGTAGCATCAATTGTGATTGCTGTGTTGTCTATTCTCCACCAATCAGCAGTTACAACAAATATATTATTGTGCTGTGTTGTTACACTTGTTCCGTCTGTTACTCTAACTTTAAATTCGTAATTTTTAGATTTTGATTTTGTATTAAGTGTTGGATCCCATCCTGTTGGTGCTGATGCAAATCCATAATGAGAATAACCACCACGTGGTCCAAATTTTTCATCTTCTGCTAATAATACTATTCCTGAAATATGTCCTGTTGCAGACATTGTTAGTCCGGTAGGTAAACTACCTTCTACTATATCATACTGTAAAGATTGTCCTGTTGCTGTGTCAGTGTCTGTTGCAAGTATTTGATAGTTAACTTCTGTTCCGTCAACTACCCATTTTGTTTTTGTTTGTGTTGTTGTACTGTCTGATAGGTCTAACTGTCCGGCATCTGTAGAAAATATTGGAGCATCTGCCCCTGATACTTCTATTGTAAATGTTCTGTCATTTATAGTAGGTGGCACCATTCCCATGTCTTCTACTCTAACAACAAACTTGTAAATTTTTCTATTTGCTACCTCAAAAGGCACACCGTCAATAATACCTTGTCTAGATAGATGTAATCCAGGTGGTAATTCTCCAGCAATAAGTGTGTAAATTAATGTAGATGGAACACCAATTGTTGGCTGGTTAAGAACTCCTGGTTGAGCCGCTTCTAATTTTTTAGAAAACGATTCTCTTTCATTTATTGATGCAAGTTTACCTGCTGGTGTTGTCCATAATGGCTGTGTCATTGTAATGGTATTTATTTGTTGTTTGAGTGTATATTAAGACTCAGAAATTGTAAAAACATTCTGCCCGTTTAGTGGAAAATAAGCAACTCTTGGAGAACCACCTACAAGTGATTTTGTATCTGACCAATCTGTTGATCCTGCTGAATACATTTTATCCTGTGAATTGTTAATAAACCAGTTAGTTACCTGCCGAGGAGTCCAATCTGGGTGTGCTTGTAATAAACAAGCGGCCATACCTGCTATCTGCGGAGAGGCCATTGATGTTCCACTATATAATGCTGTTGAATTAGTAGGCACTGAACTCTTAATTTTATCTCCTGCCGCATATATGTTTACTGCTGAACCTGTACTACTGAAATCTTTTTTTCTATCTAATGTTGATGAATGTGAATCAACATCTAATGCTCCAACATATAAACCTGGTACGACTGTGTCCTGTGTTCCTGCATTAAAATTAGGCGAGCCTGGTTGCATATAATATAATCTATCGTCGCCTGTAACAGGTCCCCAATAGTATCCATATTTTAAAAATGTAAAATAGTTGTTCCAATCTTCATCATCTGGAGTAACAAGTTTATTGTTATCGTTACCTGCGGCAAGACAGAAAACTATTCCAGCATCAACGCAAGTCTTAATATCTGTATCTACTCCAGCAATACGATTTGTACCTAACATAAAACCATTCATTTTTGTACCATTCATCCATCCTTGGAATCCATACTCTTCTCTAAACTTAATTCCGTTTATATCAGTGTGAGCAGTACCTCTGTAAACTCCGCCTGTGGCCGGAGTATCATTTAATGGATTTAAATTTCCGTCTGTGAGATATGACTCTGATGTTTGTGTACTGATAGGCACATTCCATCCTAAACTGATATTAACAACTGTTGGTCTTGAACCACCTTTAGCATTGTGCCAACCTATTAAAACATCAAACACATCTGAATAAGTTATTCCTGTTCCGCTATAATCCACTTCTTCAACTTTTATTGCATATACGTTGGCATTTTTCGCCCAACCATAAGTCTTTCCTGCTACGGTTCCTGCAACGTGAGTACCGTGTCCATTTGAATCCGAATAATGATTAGAATGTTGTACGCCTGATTGACCAGATTCTGTGTACCAGTTAATTTGCTTTACTCTAGAAACACCGTTTGCATCTTGAAATTCTGGATGATCAGGTTGTATACCTGAATCTATGATAACAACATCAACACCTGTGCCATCTAGAACATAATTGTAATTTACACCTGGATCTTGCATTGAAGTTCCGTATAAATTTGTTTTGCTAGTATGTCTTAACAATCCCCAGTTGTCAGCATTTGACTTTTCAAAATCTCCAGTTTGTATTGCACTAAGAGTTGGATTATCTCCTGCTGATTTTTGTTGAACTGCGAGAACTCTAGAATCGTCTTGTATGTTCTGTGCTTGTCCGTCAGTTAGATTGTAATGAGTATTTCTTTTATTTTGTGGTTTTAGATGAACAACTTCAACGCCGTCGGCAACTAGTTCGTTATGTAGTTCTTGCCAATCTGCATCTTCTTTTACTGTTACAATATATTCTGCCATTTTTCATTATACATTCGAGTTATCAAATACATACTTCCAATTTGATCCATCGTAGTATGCAGGTTTATGATCACTATTGCTTACTGCAACCATACTTCCGTTACTTGCAGTGAAACCACCCTGTAATTGTGCAATAGTTTTACCCAACAATTTCATAGGAGCCGCATTTATAATTTCTGATGTTGGACTCAATGTAATTGTTGTTGGTGATGAAATTGTGTATGTTCCGCTTAACGTTGAAGGAGCATTAATACTGCCTGTTTCAAGTTTAGATATTACAACTGCACCTGTACCATTTGGAGTAAGTGTAATATTTCCGTTTGTTACTGTTCCAGATATACTACTAGCAGAAATTTCTAATCCTGTAGTAGTCAACGATGATGCTGACATTCCAGAAACAGAAGAATCTACATATGCTTTTACTGATTGTTGCGATGGAACATGAGTAGCACTATTTGATGCCATGTTGTCTTCATCTTTAAGTGCGTTTGTAATCCTAGCATCTGCCCTCGCATCTGCTCTAGCATTAGTAAAGTATAGATTCGATGAACCTTCTGACAATGAATCTGTGTTTGAATGACCGTTATCTGCCGCTGGTGCCCATCTAGAATTTCCATTATCCCATTTTAGCACTTGTCCGTCTGTTGGAGATGCTGTGTGTACATTTGATAAAGCACTTAAACTTGCCGCCGCTATTCTGGCATCTGCTCTTGCATTTGTGTAATACAAGTTTGCAGAATTCTCAGATATCTGAGATGTGTTAGCAGGAATAGTTGGTGTGTTGGAATGATTAGTATAATTTAAAACGTATGCAAGATTCTGTCCACCTAGTGTGTCAGCATTTGTTCCGCCGCCGCCTGCTGTGGCATCGTCTGCCGGTGCCCATGCACTACCATTCCATTTTAAAACTTGGCCTGACGTAGCACCTGAACTTACATCTGATAAATCAGTTAATGATGCCGCGGCAATTCGAGCATCTGCTCTGGCATTTGTATAATAAAGATTACTTGAACCTTCTGCAATTTCATCTGTGTTATCTTTTGTTAAAATTTGTGAGTCAACATATGCCTTAACTGATTGTTGCGATGGAACATGAGTGTTACTATTTGATGCCATGTTATCTTCGTCTTTAAGTGCATTTGTTATACGAGCGTCTGCTCTTGCATTTGTGAAATATAAGTTTGATGAGCCTTCTGAAACTGCGTCTGTACTTAAAGTAGCAGAATCAGTTTTCCATTTGAATGATGTTGATGCGTGTTCGTAGTATAATATTTTT
>MPLX02193746.1_pt1 | contig 24210 bp, 26 predicted proteins | sample 1617341 | NCBI WGS metagenome assembly MPLX02 (sample SAMN05944804, study PRJNA350692) | marine metagenome | biome: marine; feature: ODZ; material: water; isolation source: 120 m water sample filtered on 0.2 um supor filter | place: Pacific Ocean | collected 2012-04-08 | depth 120m m | reverse complement strand
GATTGACGCCTCCCACCAGACAGGCAATATCGATGGCATCGGCAAAAGTTCTCACCGGTATGCTCTCACCGTCCCAGTCTTGGACTGACTTCATACCGGCTTCCAAATCGAGACACAGGGTCTCGGTGGGCGGCAGGGTTTTGAGCAGGGAGGCTTTTCCGGCACCCGTGGGGCCGAAGATTGCCATGGTGGTTTTGGCGCAACCGCCGGACAGGCGTTCATCTGCGGTGATGATTTTAAGGTTCATCACTTGGCCCCTTTTCCGTCAGAAACGGCGTTAAGGGCGTTGTCCGCGCCGAGTGCGCCGTTCTTGCGCGCCATGTCGTAGATCCGACGTAGTGCATCAATCTCGCCGTAGAGGGCGGAGGCCCGGGTCTGTAGCGCCAACTGGGCGAAGGCGATGTCGTCGATTGACGCCGTCTCAATAGGTTTGCTCACCTCGTCCTGGCAATGGCCCAGCGCCGGAATGCGGATGGTGTCGGGAATATCGGCAAGAAAGCAGTTGTCCTCGCGCAAGCAGTCAAGTTTGGTTTTGGCGGTCATGATTACACCTCGTAGTTCATGGGAAATGGGAGAATGGACATCAAACAGCCTCCTCGGACATCAGGGTCTCAAAGGAGACGGGCGTGTGGTCGGGAGACGGGCGGGCAATGACGAAATAGCTGAAGACGTCAGGACCCAACCTGCGCTGCACCAAATGCACGAAGCCGCGCTCCGCCACGTCGTAGGCGCGGGCGCTGGTGCGGGCCAGTTCCGCCCGGGTTTTAGAACTCATGGGATTGCCGAACGGCGTCAGGTCGACACCGAGGAAACCACGGTGGTATTCGAAGGTGTCGCCGGGTTCAGCCTGGCCAAGCCAGGCACAGAAATCAATTTCTGTGATCCGCCGGTGGAACGGAAATCGTTGAATGTTCGTTGACTTCATAAAATACTCCTGCTCAGAGGGTGGCAAAACCGTCTCAGGCTGCTTGTCATGTGAATCCCTCTTCCTTCCTATTTACTGAGACGCGATGGAATCTGTCGGGCGGATTGGAGATAAAAATCGAGTCCGGCTTCGGTAAAGGCTTTTCGCAACTTGTGGATCGCGCAATAAATGGCGTCACGCGAAGGGCCTGAGTTTCTCGAAATTTCGAGAACAGTTTCTGTCGCAAGCCGCTTGGCCAGGTTCGCCAGCGGTTCAGGCAACCTTGAAACGGCGCTCGAAACATCAACCCGAATATCGGAACGGATATCCCACGATGTTCCAACCGGCCAAAGACTGCGGGAGGAATCAATGGTATCTATCAGGAGCAGAGGTTCCCCGCCGTCTTCCCGCGAAATCGGTTCATGGAGTGAGCAGTGACAAATGCTGGATCCCCGCTTTTGAGCTCGAACCTGATCACGAAACATCGAAGCGCCGTTCCGGACGACGTTGGCGATAAACGTGCTGAGGCATGATTTTGTGGAATCAAACCGGGGGAGGCGCCGGAGTAGGTCGAGCATCAATTCCTGCTCAATGTCCTCGATATCGTAAAGACCGTGTCCGATGTACTTCGATAAATGCCTTGCATGATGACGAACCCGGAGGACCGCGTAATCGTTAATTCCATCGTATCGATTGGTGAATTTCATATGTCTGCTCCTCATTTTCATGAAGAACAGAGTCGGAGAATCAGCCTTGAATGTTACGGACAGGTCGGCGGCGGGTTCAGACAGGTCTCAGGCTGGGGAGAATCCTAATGTCTTAATTTGCGGGAATGGCGGTACACCGCATCGCCGGGGTTCAGACAGATCTATTTTTATTCGGACAGGTCTTGCGTGACGGTCGAAAAAATGCGGGCCATGACGGAAATTGGATTGATGCGGTAGCCGCTGTCCGGATCATCCTTCCCTTGAGAAGCAATCGTCTGGATGATGTCTCCGCCGCTTATGGGAGCGCCGGTGTTCTTTTTGATGGTGTCCTTGATATCAGACTGGATGCGGTTCACGCCACGTCGAATTGATTCGATATCTTCCACTTCTTTCTTGGTTTTCTCCGCCACCTCGTTTGCAAGGTCATAAAGTGTCATCGGGGGGAAATCATCAGGCTCATGGCCATACTGCAAATTATCCAGGAATCGCCGCCAAAGTATGTTGAAGATGATCAAGCGGGTGGTGGCCTGTTTATAGATCACGGTCATACCATTGATCACGACCGTTTCCGGTCCCACGGAAACGGCAAACCTGCGATCCGCATGGACAGTTTCCATAGGTTCAAAATGAATCGGTCGGGCGCCTTTCGTGTAAACGGGGATTGAAGCCGCACTGATGTTACTCGGCGTGCCTGTTGCCGCCGTATTCAACAGCGCCACCGCTAAATCCGTTCCTTCTGAAACGACGTCCGCAAGCGGAAGATACTTCAGCCATGCCTCCGCCAACAGCCAATCCTGCTCCTTCGGACCCACGGTAATATAAAGAGTTGGATTCATCATGGCCCATTCCCGGGCAAGAACCTGATCATTGACGCAATAATCGACAACGCAAAGCGTGGTGCGGCCCTTGTCCGTGTCCACCTCCAGCACGCCTTCGCATTTGTTCTGATGACCCAATTTGGCGGATGACAGGAGACGTGAAAGAAATTGCATCACGCCTTCCTGCCTGATGGCGACACGGCATTCGACGAACCGTTTCTTTTTTCCTCCGTCCGGGAATACAGGCCGGTTACACTCCGGGCAGCGATATTCGTGGCCTGCCTCGTCGGCACCGTCGCGAAGAAGGATGTTTCCCGGACAATCTCTGACCCGTGGCGGAAAGTCCCGGTCCTCCGAGTTGGCGCAAACCACGAACTCGCGGCGGTGGATGTCCGCGAGTTCATGAGTGGACAGGAAATCCATCGCCCGAAGGATATCCTCCTTCGGTTTTCTAAAGACAGCCCCGTCTTGAAGTATCTGCAGGAGCGCCTCCGGACTAACGCCGGTGCCGTTTTTCCGTCGAGAGGATGGTGATGCCATGGGTTTTGCTCATGAACGCCTCGAATGAACGGCGCTCCTTTTCATTCAATATATTATCCGAATAGCGCACGATGAATTCGTCATCGTTTTCTTCGTCGACCTCGAACTTGAGAGGCACCCGCTTCTCCCTGTATAGAACCTTGATACGGTCGATCTGGCTTACGTCATCAAGGATTCCCCCAACCGCTTTTTCAAAATGGCGGACACTTGCGGCAATTGATCCTTCCGTCTGAGAGACCACAATTTTCGGTGCGCCGTCCAAGGGGCCATTTCCAACGACAAGCTCCACCAGCTTGATTTCCTCGGCTTTGTCATTTCCAAGGAGGCCCAGAAATCGTTGAATCTGTTTGGAATAACTGCATTCCCGGTCGTTGATATATTCGGCATCCTGCCCGAAATATGCCGAAGCGATGTGATTGGCAATCTCCAGCGGCACGCTGACACTTTTGGAGGCAATATTCACCCTGAGCGCCCCATCCTGAAAATCAAGAATAATCCATTCCGGAGTGAACCCATGAACCACGGTGGTGCGCTGAAGAAGCAGATCATGCCGTTCGGCCCGGCGAATGAAGACCAGATGCCGTCCGTTGTGCGGAATAACATTCTTCAATTCGCTGGTCCGTTCGTCGTTCTTTGTCCGGTCAAACCGTTCCAAATGGGCGGCAAGGGAGCTCGCGGACAGAAAATCTCCCAGATCCGTGGACGGTTGCTTGAGTGGTTTCGACAAGACCATCCGGGCAAAACCGCTCTTGTGGATCTTGTCCAGATGAAAAACCTTTGACAGGTTCATCCAGTCATGATCGTAAATTGCAAAGATCAGGGCATGGGCGTCGAACTCGCCTTTTCCATTTTGGCACAGTTCCATGATTGCGGGATCAAGGACGCCTTGAGCAAAATCGATTACAGCTACCCGTGATTTGGACCTGGCGAACCGACCTGCCGGAACGAAGCGCCTCAAAGACGGCATTGCGTTACGTAGATCGTCTTTCTTATGCCGGGTGGACTCCCGGGGTGAAAGTCCGAGTAGCGAATGGAGGACGGAAACCTGCGGTCCCGTCAATTTAGAAACCCATCTCTCCATGAAGGGGTTTTCTTCAGACCGCTCCAGCCAATGCAGGACGGGCATCTCCAATTCATTCTCCCAAAATGCCATGTCCGGCGTGCCTCCGCCGGACAGTCCCCCTTCGTCAATGTTTTCCATTCGAGTACCTCATATTCTATTTTTCCATTTAGGCTTGCGGCGGATCGCGACAGCCTTGCCAAGGATACGCAGGTTATTTTTCTCCCCAATGGGTATGACGGGGTAAGCGGGATTCTCCGGTCTCAACTCGATCTTCTCATCCGAAATGAACAGCCGTTTGACCGTTACCTCGTCCTCCATCAAGGCAACGACAATGTCCCCGGACTCCGCGAGAGGCTGCTGGTGCACGATCACGTAGTCCCCTTCAGCGATGTCGGCTTCGATCATACTGTCGCCCTTGACCTCAAGGGCGAAGCACGTCCCCCGGACGGTGTGGGCGTCCACCAGAACCTCCCCCTCGATGTTCTCGACCGCCAGAATGGGCATACCAGCGGCAACGGAACATACGATGGGAACCGAAACCAGATCGGAGGCCGGAACCGGCGGCTGCTTGACGATCTCCAGCGATCTCGCCTTCCTGGGGGTGCGGTGGAGAAAGTTTTTGCGTACCAATTCGGAAACCAATTCGTGAGCGCTTGCCGAGGCCATGCCGAGTTGATCGGCAAGCTCTTTAACGGTGGGGGGGAAACCTTTCTTCTCCGCAAAGGAACGGATGGCTTTGAACGCCTTTCCCTGGGCGGCTGTCAGGCCTTCTACCGGCCTGCGGCCCCGTTTCCTTTTTTCGCCGGATTCACGCATCACATACATTAAACCTATCGTTTATCAGGTAAATTAAGATTATATAATCTAAACATATTTGGCGAGTCCATTTTTCCCACCATTTTTCCCACCCCGACAGTTTTGATGCGTTTCCAGTAAATAGATATCAGGAGCCGACACACGGCTTCGGGAATCAATCTGGAAGTTGCTATACAATGATCAACGCCCTCTCCCCCGACCGCATGACCGCCACCGAACGCCTGGACGAGGTGGCAGATATTTTGGCTGCCGGAATCCTGCGCCAGAGAAATCAGGAAACAGCAAATAAATACAATGACTTGAGAGACATTTCTCTGGACTTCACCGCCGGCCAGAGCGTGCATGGTCATGATATTAACGACCATGGAGAAAGCACATGAACTTAAGCGTTATGGCCCAGGTGGCGGCCCTTCCAGACAAACCCACCGGCGAATTAAAACGGATGTGGCAGGATCTCTTCGAAACCAAGGCACCGCCATACAATCGATCTTTTTTGATCAAACGTCTCAGCTATCGCCTCCAGGAACTGGCCTTCGGCGGATTATCGGAGAAGACCGAGGAACGGCTCGACGCAATGGCCAATGATCCCGACTGCGCTGATCCTGCCAGGATGAAACGCAAAAGCGAATTTCACCCCATTGCCGGAACCCGGCTAATCCGTGAATGGAAAGGTGTCGAGCACCAGGTCACTGTCCTGGACGATGGTTTTGAATACCAGGGCTGCAAATACAAGAGCCTCTCGATGATCGCCAGAACCATCACCGGCACCCGCTGGTCGGGGCCTGTATTTTTCGGCTTGCGCAAATCGGGGAGTAAACAATGACACAAAAACCGACGCCTAAAATCCGTTGTGCCATTTATACCCGCAAATCATCCGAGGAGGGTTTGGACATGGAGTTCAATTCTCTCGATGCCCAGCGTGAATCCTGCGAGGCCTATATTGCCAGCCAGAAACGTGAGGGATGGTTACAGGTGCCGGACAATTATGATGACGGCGGTTTTTCCGGCGGCACCCTTGAGCGACCGGCCCTCAAACGCTTGACCGCTGATATTGAGACCGGGCGCATCGACTGCGTGGTTGTCTACAAAATTGACCGCCTGAGCCGATCCCTGGTCGATTTCACAAAACTGGTTGAAGTCTTTGACCGCCATAACGTCACCTTCGTCAGCATCACCCAGTCGTTCAATACCACAACCAGCATGGGGCGGTTGACGCTCAACATCCTGCTTTCTTTTGCCCAGTTCGAACGCGAGGTTATTGGTGAGCGCATCCGTGACAAGTTTGCCGCCAGCCGCAAGAAAGGCATGTGGATGGGAGGAACGCCACCTCTTGGCTACGATGTCAAGGATCGCAAGCTGCTCGTCAACGAAACCGAAGCAGCTCTGGTCCAACATATCTTTGAGAGGTTCATCCGCATTGGCTCCGCCACCACTCTGGTAGCCGAACTGAAAAAGGATGGTCATTGCACCAAGACCTGGGTGACGCAGAAAGGGCGGATTCACGAGGGACGACCCATCGATAAAGGCTTTCTGTACAAACTGCTGCACAACCGGGTCTATGTGGGCGAGACCGTCCACAAGGGCGAGAGCTTCCCCGGTGAGCACGACGCCATCATTGATCAGGCGCTATGGAACAAGGTCCATTCTATCTTCGCCAAGAACTCTACGGCCCGGGCCAATGTTACGCGCGCCGCCATGCCAATGCCCCTCAAGGGTTTGATCCGCTGTGGCCACTGTGATTTGGCTATGACACCAAGCCACACCCGGCGGCGGGGAAAACAATACCGCTATTACCTTTGCCTCAAGGCCTCGAAGAACGGTCACCGCACTTGCCCGGTACGCAGCATTGCCGCCGGTGAGGTGGAAGCAGCCGTCATCGGCAACCTGCGCGCTCTGGTGCGCGCTCCGGAGTTGGTGGTCCGCACATGGCGCTCAGTGAATGCCGAAGGTGCGGAAATTCCGGAACGCGACGTCAGGGACGCCCTTGGTCGATTGGATGAAGTCTGGGATGAGTTGTTCCCCATCGAACAGGCGCGGCTTCTCCACCTGATGGTGGATAAGGTGGTGCTCGAACCAGAGGGCCTCGACATACGGTTCAGGGGCGATGGCCTGGATACCGTCATCGAGGAACTGCGGGCCATTGAACATGACAAGGAAAGGAACGCCGCATGAAAATGGAACTTTGCCGGGACGGACATACCATCAAGGTGTTTGCACCCATGACTTTCCAGCGCCGGGGCGGGCGCAAGCTGATCATCGCCCCGGACGGCATTAACGACTGGGCTCAGCCCCAGCCCAAACAGGACAATACCCTGATCAAGGCCATCGCCCGCGCCAGACGCTGGCAGAAGATGCTTGAAGATGGAAAGATGCCTTCAAGCAGGCAGCTGGCGGAAAGGGAAAAAACCAACCCATCCTACCTGGCTCGCATTCTTCGCCTGTCCTTACTAGCTCCAGATATTGTTGAAGCGATCCTTAACGGTCGCCAACCAAAGGGGCTGCTACTGGCTGATTTATTAAAGCCTTTCCCGGTAGAATGGGATCGGCAGAGAGCATTGTTTGGCTTCACACCGAAAGTTTATTAAGGACGGTTGGCTGTCTGTCACCGGCATCAAAACAGCCCCTAAAAAGATCAGTGCAGCGTCTGCCCATTTGCGCAGCATTTCTTATATTTTTGACCCGACCCGCAAGGACAAGGTTCGTTCCGCCCAACCTTCTTTCCTGGACGAATGAATGTGCCGCTTTCTGGTAGATATTGTTTCCGCTGTTTACGAAAATGAGCATGCATCCACATAACACCAGCCGCTGAAGCGACCATAAGTTCGTCGCGCTTTTTATCATCGACGGGTTCTTTGAAAGGACGCATTTCTAAATCATCGTGGTTCTCGTAAGCCAAAGCCATGATAGCAACCATGGCATCGCCATGTTCTTCGTCATTGATCAGGTCATCCCAGATATCGAAGCGTACATGCGTTCCGCTTATAAAACCATTAGCCCAATCATTACCAAGATACTCACCCTTTTCGTTTTCTTGAACCAACGGGAGGTAAATCTCTTCCTTGTCCAATTGAGAATTCACATGATTCCAGTGCCGACTGACAAGTTCCATGAAACGCTGAGCTTCATCCATCCCCTCAAAAACCAGGTCGCCATCTTCTGTCGCGCCACCTTGAATGACGGGCATATATTCGCTTGGCATGACGAGGTCGGGGCAGCATGCCAGGGCGGCAAAGAAGCCATCAAGTGCTTCTGTGTTTTGTATTTTCCCGCCATCTTTCTGTGCAAGAAACTCATCCAGTTCCTTCAAGTCATTTTCTGTTAATTTTGAGGTGTTCATTATATCGGTAGCCTGGCCTTTAGAAACGTCGTTGAGAATTTTTGTTTCACTTAAAAATCAGTTCTACTGTAGAGGATATGCTGGGCTTATAACAGACTGGTAATGAACGGCCCCGTCCTCAGAGCTTTTTGGGAACAGAGAAACTTGAAAAACCCTTATTTTACAATGACCAGTTTTAACTCGAGATTCCTGCGAAGAGCGGTTTTCTTTCAAAACGGTACGCATTGACCATTTCTGCAAGGCATTGATTTTGTTGGTAATAATGGAAGTGCACAGAAACGCGTACCTTTGGCAAAAGTGCACAGCTTTTAGAGAACAAGGGCAAGGAGAGACAAAAAACGGTCAAAATACGGGAGTTTGAAGAGATTGGCAGTGCACAGCTATTGTCGCAAAACTGCGAGAACCTTGGGGTTTTTAGCCGGGGAATGGGCGGCAGAGAATTGGCGGTGATAAGGCAATGGCGGAGAGGGAGGGATTCGAACCCTCGATACGGTTTCCCGCATACACGCTTTCCAAGCGTGCGCCTTCAGCCACTCGGCCACCCCTCCACAGGGTTCTGTCAGACGTCTAATAAAAAACGTCCAAGGCGGCGCAAATTAACCGAGGCGGAAGAAGTGTGCAACGGCAGAATGATGCTGCACGGCAATATCAAGGGTTTGCCAGATTTTTGAGACCTGTTGCCTGGCAGGAAATATGGGACAAGAAAGGCGTCACCTCACCAGGCTGCGGGATTCCAGATACGACCTGAACTGCTGGTCGCCGGCAATCACATCATCAATCAGGAATTCGGCCATATAGTTGAAGGCCTCCTCCAGATTATCCCTCTCGCCGGGGGTTTCGCACATTCTTTTTACCTCTTTAACTTTTTGAACAAGGTCGTGATGGTACTGAATATGTTCTTCGATATAGGGATAGTGTGCTTTTGCCAGATACGATTCCTCGAAAGCAAAATGCGCGGCGCCTGCTTCTAAAAGACTATTAAAGAGTTTCAAGCTGCGATCATAATCCTGGTTTGGGATAGTTTTTTGCAGTTCCCGCATGATTTCGAGAACCTGCTTGTGATCGTCGTCCAGTTTTTTGACACCCGTCAAAAGTCGATCATTCCATTCCAGATTCACCATTCAGCCTTCCCCACGCTAATTCACCTTTGGGGCCAGTAAATGAAAAATAACAAATCCCCGCCTTGACCCAAGTCATGCCGGATGACTGATCACATCAAATTCAAATTTCCAGACATCAGGTTCGGATCAGACACTTGGGTTTCATCGCTCCGCCCTACTTTGATCAATGGGCGGAAATTCACGGAGCGTTATTCATCTCCACCGGGCTCTTCCCGGGAAATATCAACCGGAACCCCGGGTTGATATTTCGACGTGCGAATGGTCTCAAGGGTTGTCACCTTAATGACATTTTCAGCGGATGTCAGTTTCATGGTCAAGGCGTCACGCTGTTCTTTGTCGCGCGCGACGATCTTAAGCAGGAAGTCACCCCCGCCCCTTATCATGTGACACTCACGCACCTCAGGCCACTGGGCGACCCGCTCCTCAAAGCCTTGCAGTACGGTCTGGGCCTGCGACGACAACCCGACCAGGGCAAAGAACATTTCCTGGAAATCCAGGCGCGCCGGATCAATTTCGGCGTGATATCCCAGAATATAGCCGTCTTCTTCCAACGCGCGCACACGCCTGAGACACGGAGGGGCTGATATACCAGCATTTTCCGCCAGTTTGACGTTGGTTATACGGCCATCGGCCTGCAAATCATGCAGGATTCGGTGGTCAATCTGGTCAAGCTTGACCTTTTTTGAGTCTTTATGGTCCAGTGCATCCTCCATTCTGAGTAATTATATTACAATGGCTGGTGATAGATGCAAACTGCATTAAGGTGAACTCTCCTGAATGCGGATAGTTTTATCGTTAATCAGGGAATCGGGCAGCCTGATCTGCGTTTGATTAAACGCAGGTTGCGCTAATGTCAAAGAACCCGCCCGCCAGATCGGCCTTGAAAGACCCGTGGCCACTTTTTTGAAAATTATCCCATCGATGGGGCGGCCATCCCTTGCGTCCGGGGCGCGCACTTTCTATCTTGGGAGTGCTTTTTCTCCCGCGCCCTGGGCCCTATTCAAGTATCAGGAAAATACAACGTCATGTCCGACATTCATCACTCCAAAGCCCTTATTCTGGGTTCCGGTCCCGCCGGTTATACAGCTGCCATTTACGCCGCTCGCGCCAGCCTGAAGCCGATCCTTGTAAAAGGCCTGCAGCCCGGCGGGCAATTGACCATCACGACCGAGGTTGAAAATTATCCCGGATTCGCCGAAGCCGTGCAGGGACCCGACCTGATGATCGCCATGCAGGAACAGGCCGCCCACGTCGGCACCACGATGTTTGACGACACTATCGTTGAAGCGGACCTGTCAAAGCGACCCTTTACCCTGAAAGGCGACTCTGGCGCGATTTACACTGGCGACACCCTGATTATTTGCACCGGCGCGTCGGCCCGCTGGATTGGCTTGCCGTCGGAAGAAAAGTTCATGGGCTTCGGTGTTTCGGCCTGTGCGACATGCGACGGCTTTTTCTTCCGTGGAAAAGAGGTCTGCGTGATCGGTGGCGGCAATTCAGCCGTCGAAGAGGCTATTTACCTGACCAGTCATGCTTCGAAAGTGACCCTGATTCATCGACGTGATGAGTTGCGTTCGGAAAAGATCTTGCAGGAACGAGCCAGGGCGAATCCCAAAATTGAAATCCTTTGGGACAGTACCCTGGAAGAAGTACTGGGCGGCGACAACCCGCCCGGCGTAACTGGCGTTCGTGTCAGGAACGTCAAAACCGGCGACGTGTCGGAGCTTGAACTGGACGGCGTTTTTGTCGCTATTGGTCACAGACCCAATACAGAACTGTTCAAGGGGCAGGTGGAAATGGATACCGATAATTATGTCCTGACCAAACCCGGCACCACCCAAACCAATATTCCCGGCGTTTTTGCCGCAGGCGATGTGCAGGACAAGATTTATCGTCAAGCCGTTACCGCAGCCGGCACCGGCTGCATGGCGGCCCTGGAAGTGGAAAAATTCATCGCCGAGCATTGAGTCAACTGTTCAAGCCACCCAGTTAAACTTGCCGGATCCTTTTGGATCCGGCTTTTTTTGCCCCCTGTTTTTTATTTGCAATAGCCTCCACACGTCATTGGTAGTCTTACATGATATAAAATACACTTTTCCATATACAAGAGATATTTTATGCCCTAAATACGGTATTTGCCAATTTGGTTATTACACTTTTTGTGCTCTCTTTAAGAGTGTTTATTATTCGAGACAAAACAATGAGCAGGATTTTCAGGCTGGACCCACAGGAAATTTCCCATATCACTGGCATGGTCAAGCTGCTGGGTGATTCATATTCCTCGGTTGAATCCGTGGAATTTCTTTCGAGCATTACCCTTCACGCACACGACCTGCCGCGACGCTTGCGTGAATTTTTGAACGAATTCAGGCTGGCCGACGCTGATTCCAATTTTGCGCTTATTTCTGGTTTTCCTATCGATGGCGAAGCCATTGGACCAACACCCGTCCATTGGGATCACCGCCCACCAGTTTCACCAACCTTGAGGGAAGAAATTTACGCCATGTTACTGGGCGCACTAGTTGCCGACGTTTTTGGCTGGGCGACGCAGCAGGGGGGGTATGTATGTCATGACCTGTTGCCGGTTAAGGGTTTGGAAATGGAACAAACCGGGGCTTCCAGCAAATGTGTGCTTGACTGGCATACCGAAGACGCCTTTCATCCCTATAGGGGTGATTATGTTCAACTGCTGTGTCTGAAAAACCCCGATAGCACCCCGACGACCATTGGCCACCTGGACCTGTCCCTTCTGTCGGAAGACGAGATCGAATTGCTGTTTGAGCCTCGGTTCGCTTTCAAACCCGATCACAGTCATACCCCTGAATTCAGGGGAAGGGACGGGTATTGGAATAAAGATGGGAAAGACGAGCTGAAAATGTCGTATTCCGCCATGGGTAAAGCCGAAGAGGCCCCACCCAAAGTCGCCATACTTTCCGGCCACCGGGACGCCCCCTATATTTGTGTCGATCCGGTGTTCATGGCCTCCCCTGGTGATCCGAAAACAGCTGGCGCTTTTAACGCCTTAAGGAAGGCTCTTGATCAAAATTTGAACGATGTCGCCTTAAGTCCGGGTGATGTCGTCTTTGTAGACAACGCCCGGGTTATCCATGGCCGCCAACCTTTCTCGCCCCGTTACGACGGAACAGATCGCTGGTTAAAAAGATTCAACCTAACGAGGGGCCTGCGTAAATCTTTCCCGGTTCGTGGCAGCGAATCTCGACGGTTAGTTTTTTAGTTGGAGAACCCGGCATTATGAAAGCCACTGTTAGCACCTCGTCCAAATTTGGTTCAAATACCCAAAACGAGATTTCCAGGAAAATCTTTGAACTTGAAACTGCTATTCAAAGCTATGGAATACAATTGGAATGTCGAAATGATTTTGCCGTTTTTCGTGAAACGGCAAAAAAAATTACTGACTTGGCGGAGCTAACAGGTGTTTTTGATGATCAGGTAAGCGAAATTGGACCGGAAAATGGCTTCTGGATACAGGGGAAAGATCAATATGGGGAGGTCGTTCACAGGCAGGCTATTCGACATGATGATTTGGCTGGCACTTCTCTGGCCAATCATTGGATAACGAATCCTCAGGTTCACGCTCCAGCCGGATACGACATTGATATTGAAGAAAGCGACTTCAATACAGCACCCGCCGCCGATACGATTACTGGAAGTGTTTGTTACCATGGCGAATTTTGGCTTGATAGAGCCTTCCGGGATCATGAGCTTGCCGGACTCCTTTCCAAACTTGCCATCCTTTACGGCCTTACAAGGTACTCTCCTGATTTCTTTTACGCCCTGACTACGCCAAGGCTTGTCGAACTGGGGTGGTCCGTCCGGGCAGGGTACCTTCATATACACCCTTGGGCTCCAAGGTGGCGTATTCGTGGAAAATCAAAATACTACGATGAATATCTGATCTGGATCAGCTCGAGTGAGCTGATCAATTTATGGACTGCTGACGAGAGGGATATCGATGTATTGGGTCGGATAAACTTCAGAAATTACGATGGGGGCACCACTACGGAGCACGTGACGGGTCAGTAATCTTTCATAAGTAAGCCAAAAAGGTTCCTGATCGTCTATTCGCACTAAGGACCTAAAATGTTGATAGAGCGGCTCTCCAGTCATCGAGGTCTCTGTAATACCAATGCTGACCTTATCAGCAAAATATTGGCTTTCCTGGCCAAATGAGCGATTTGTAACTTTACCAATGGACTCACTTGTCCACTCTGGACCATAAATTTTTGCAGCAGTGGAAAATTCTCCAACCCAAGAATAAACAATATTCTCTTCTCTTTTATCTGGGCAGTAAATTATAGCATAAGGCAAATTTTTGGCGATATCGCTTTGATCCATTTTTTCAAAGCGACCGCCAGTTTTCTCCCAATTTTGAAAGCCTCGCTTTAAGCGGGAACTAGCGTAACTAACATCTGAAATAGGGCATGTAACAAACTGGGTTTCATGCAACAACGCTACCGATTTACATTCCTGAATTTCTTCAATCCTTTCCGCCGCCAAAAAAGAACTTTTATGAATTTCATGAACCCAGCCATGATAATAAAAACTCAGCCTGATGGTTACATCCAGGTTCAACTGCATGAAGAGTTCAGCCAGGGCAACCATCGACGCCTTGTGGACAAGCCCTGTATCCCACGTGATTTCAACCAGACTGGGGAGAAGCTCAAGTTTTGCCAGGCCAAGATGACGCAAGAACTTGTCCTCATTAGACGGGTTCAGTGGCTCGTTTAGATGTTCAACCCCCTTCTCGTCGATCCACCAAATCTGGGAATCGAATGGAGGGCCGGCTCGCAATTGCTGAAACAGGTTCATGTGCTTTAAAAGCCTCTCGTCATAGAGTGAAGGGCATTAAATAGAAATATCTCCCTCTAGCCAAGAAATTTGTGCCCCGGCCACCATGACAGGCGTTTTCTGAACGTCGCTGGCGCATACTCTTTTTTCATGACAAAAAGAATTAGTCTTCCGGGTACCACCGCACAAGTGATAAAAGGGCGGTCATGATCGAAAAACTTAAAAAACTGCTCGCCAGCCGCAAGGTTAAAGAAGCAGAAACAACCGCCGACGCCGAGACCCTGAAACTGGCCTCCAGTGCCTTATTGATGGAAGCCGCCTGCATGGACGGGCACGCCGATGAGGGCGAGATCGCCACGGTTACAGCCCTTTTGGCCGATCATTTTGAGCTCGGGGAAGGTGAGGCGAGCGAACTGGCCGAGGCCGGCCGCGAAGCCGTCGCCCAATCGGTTGAGCTGTATGGCTTCACTCGCACCATCAAGGATAGCTTCAGTCACGAAGACAGGGTTCGTATGATCGAGATGCTGTGGGAAGTTGCTTACGCCGATGGAATCCTTCATGATTTCGAGGCTAATCTGGTGCGCAGGGTAAGCGGGTTAATATACGTTCCGGACCGCGAAAGCGGCGAAGCCCGAAAACGGGTGCTGGAACGTCTTGACTTGGACACCCCGGACGTTTCATAACCTTTTATCGAATTTTTTGAAGACTGTTTTTCAGACCTATAGCCGGAGATATTCATGACCTACGTCGTCGTTGAAAACTGCATTAAATGCAAATACATGGACTGCGTTGAAGTATGCCCCGTCGATTGTTTCTACGAGGGTGAAAACTTCCTGGTTATCCATCCCGATGAGTGCATCGACTGCGGCGTTTGCGAACCGGAATGCCCTGCGGAGGCCATTTTACCCGATACCGAGGACGGCCTCGAAAAATGGATGGAAATCAACAACAGGTTCTCCCGGGAATGGCCGAACATTACCCGCCAGGGCGATGCACCGGCAGACGGTCCGGAATGGGACGGAAAAGAAGGCAAGGCGGAAATGCTGAGCGAAAAACCGGGTAAAGGCGACTAGTTTAGTCTGCGCTTGACAAGACGCAGGTTGCTCTGGCCTTTGCCCGCAACAGGTCGTTTAGGTAGCCTGTTCCCAGGCTTCACAGCAAATGGCGACGATATCGTCGCATGGTTCGAATATCCGGTTTGATAGCCAGTTGTCCCTGATGAACTGCCAGATGTTTCCGACCGGGTTCAATTCCGGTGCTTTCGGGGGGAGAAAGATATGTCCGTACTATGGCTCAGCGGCAATCGTTAAACAACGCCACGGGCTTTTTCCACTCGCACTGCCGAGAATTTGAATTCCGGAATTTTCCCGTATGGATCAAGTTCCGAATTGGTCAGCAGATTGGCCGCGGCCTCGTTAAAGCAGAATGGTATAAAAGCCATGCTTTCAGGGACATCCCTGTCGGCTCGGGTCTTCAGGGTTATCGACCCGCGGCGACTTGTGACGCGGACTTTTTCGCCCGCTTCGATGCCCAGTGTTTTGATGGCTTCTGGATGCAGGCTAACAACCGCTTCCGGCTCCAGGGCGGATAATACCTGCGCATGACGGGTCATGGCACCGGTGTGCCAGTGTTCCAGCATTCTGCCCGTGGTCAGGACAACAGGAAACTCTTCATCTGGAATTTCGTTCGGCGGCTGAACATTGGCCGGGACCAGTTTTGCGCGCCCGTTTTCAGTCGGAAATCCATCCCCAAACAGAATGACTTTGCCCGCCTCGTCTTCCGCCGCACACGGGTAGGTGACACAGTTTTCCTTTTCCAGCCGCTGCCAGGTAATCCCCTTGATCGAAGCCATTGTCTGGCGCATTTCGGCGTAAATATCCTCGGGACCGTTGTAGGCCCAATCGAGGCCAATCCGGTTTGCGATTTCCTGGAGTATCCACCAGTCCTGACGGGCGTCGCCGGGGGCGTTGATCACCTGACGCGCCATCTGAACCTGTCTATTGGAATTGGTGAAGGTTCCGGATTTCTCGGGGAACGCCGTCGCCGGCAGGACAATATCGGCGAAGTGGGCGGTCTCGGTCAGGAAAATGTCCTGAACGACCAAATGGTCGAGGGCCGCCAGCGCCGCCCTTGCATGGGCTGCATCCGGATCAGACATTGCCGGGTTTTCTCCCATGATATACATGCCATTGATTGAACCGGCATGGATTTCATCCATGATTTCCACGACGCTCAAACCCCGCTCTGAATCAAGCTCAACGCCCCACAGATCTTCATATTGTTTTTGGATGTCTGGATCAGATACGGATTTGTAATCGGGGTAGAACATCGGGATCAGGCCAACATCGGAAGCCCCCTGAACATTGTTCTGGCCGCGCAGCGGATGTAATCCGCTACCTGGGCGTCCGACATGACCGGTGACCAGTGCCAGGGCGATCAGGCAGCGAACGTTATCTGTGCCGTGCACATGCTGGGAAACACCCATGCCCCAATAAATGATGGCGTCATCGGCCGTGGCATAAATTCGAGCGACGGTGCGGATAACGTCGGCGTCAATGCCGCACAGGGGGGCCATTTTTTCGGGTGAGAAACCCCTGATATGTTCTTTCAGGTCCTCAAATCCATCAGTGAATTCGGCAATGTAATCATCTTTTGTCAGGCCTTCCTCGATGATTACATGCAGCAGGGCATTCAGCAGGGCGATGTCCATCCCGGGTTTGAACTGCAACATGTGATCGGCATGGCGGGTCAGGTCCTGACCTCGGGGGTCCATGACGATCAGGGTTGCGCCGTTCTTATGGGCGTTCTTGATGAAAGAGGCGGCGACCGGATGGTTTTGCGCCGGGCGGGAGCCAATCACGATGATCACGTCGGTATGCCTGGCTGCCGTGAACGGCGCGGTGACGGTGCCTGAGCCAATACCTTCCATCAAGGCGGCGACGGACGAGGCGTGACACAGACGGGTGCAATGATCGACGTTATTGGAACCAAAGCCGGTTCGCACCAGTTTTTGAACCAGATAGGCTTCCTCGTTGGAACCTTTCGCCGAGCCGAATCCGGCCAGGGCCTTATCGCCGTTTTGCGTGCGAATGGACTTCAGTCCTGAAGCTGCCTTATCAAGGGCTTCTTCCCATGTTGCTTCGCGAAAAATTTTACGCCAGTCGGCGGCGTCAAATTCCGGCGTGGCGATTTTCGGCGCATCTTCGCGACGGATCAGTGGGGTGGTCAGACGGTTGGCATGGTGAACGTAGTCCAGGCCAAAGCGTCCCTTGACGCACAGCCGGTTCAGGTTGGCAGGGCCGTCACCGCCTTCGATGCCGACTATGCGGTTGTCTGCAACTTTATAAGTAAGCTGGCAGCCGACGCCGCAATAAGGGCATAGTGAGTCGACCTCTGCATCTATTTTTTGGGGTTTCGATTTAGCCATTAACGCGCCGGTCGGACACGATTGAATACACTCACCGCAGGCGACGCACGTGCTTTCGCCCATAGGGTCGGAAATATCGAAGACGATTTTAGAACGTGCTCCACGATGGGCAATACCGATAACGTCGTTAACCTGAATTTCACGGCAGGCGCGCACGCAGTTGGTGCATTGAATACAGGCATCCAGATTTACGTCCATGGCGGGGTGGGAAATATCCGCGACAGGTTGGCTGCGCGCAACGAAGCGGCTTTCATCGACACCCATCTGATCGGCCATTTTCCAAAACCGGGAGTCAGGGTCAGGGGTTTTGCTTCGCGGGGGCTGGTCGGCGACGAGCAATTCCATCACCATGTTGCGCGCCTTCGTTGCTCGTCGGGAGGCTGTTTGAACGTTAATGCCTTCGGCAGGTTGGCGTTTGCAACTTGCCGCCAGGGTGCGTTCACCTTCGATTTCGACCATACAAAGTCGGCAGTTGCCATCTGCGCGGTAATGCTTGTTCACCCCCGAGCACATATGGGGAATGTCGATGTTCAACCGTCTGGCGACCTGGAAAATACTCTCACCTGGGCGGGCCTCGACCTCTTCGCCATCAAGGAAGAAGCTGACTGCGTCAGTCATGAAACTTCTCCCCTGAAAAAGTTGAGCGCACTGATGACCGGGTTTGATGCAGCTTGTCCCAATCCACAGATCGAGGCTTCGCGCATGGCGTCTGAAAGTCCCCGGATCAAGTCGTCATCCCAGTCACCGGATTCAAGCATGAGCGACAGTTTTTCGCAACCCGCCCGGCATGGCGTGCATTGGCCGCAGCTTTCCTCTTTGAAAAAAGCGGTCAGATTTTTGACCACATCCCGGATGTCATCCTTATCGGACAAAATGACGACGGCGGAAGAGCCGACAAAACACCCGTACTCTTCAAGGGTTCCGAAATCCATCGCCAGACCCCCTTTTGACGCTGGCAATATGCCGCCCGATGCGCCGCCGGGAAGGTAACCGGTGAAAGTATGCCCATCGGTCATGCCGCCGGCGTGTTTTTCAATCAACTCGTTAACGCTGATGCCAGCCGGGGCGAGTTTGACGCCGGGCTCACGGACATGGCCAGAAACTGAATAGAAGTGTGGACGGCCCGCCTGACTGTACCACTCGGCGCCGCGTGTGACGATCTCGGCGACGAAATATAAACTTTCTACATTATTGATCAGCGTCGGCAACCCAAACAGGCCTTCATTGGCCGGGAAGGGGGGGCGATTGCGGGGGAGCCCGCGGTTGCCTTCCAGGCTTTCCAGCAGGGCCGTTTCTTCACCACAAACATAAGCGCCCGCACCTCGTCTAAGGTGGATTTTAACACCTTCACTCAATCCGGCTTGTTCAATTTTGGCGATCTCTTCTTCCAGAATTGCCCGGATGTGGGGGTATTCATCGCGCAGGTAAATATAAATGGCCCCTGCTTCAATTACCCAGGCGGCGATCAGCGCCCCTTCAAGAACTTTATGGGGGTTGGTTTCCAGACAATGTCGATCTTTGAAAGTTCCCGGCTCACCCTCATCGGCGTTAACCGCAATAATCTTCGGCCTGGAATTGGCAAGCAAGAACCGCCACTTGCGCGAAACAGGGAAACCGGCACCACCTAACCCTCGAAGGCCCGAGGTTTCGATTTCGCCAAGCACATTCTCCCTGGATTTTTGACCCGACAGACATTCCTTGTAGGCGACATATCCATCGTAAGAGCTGAAATCAATATAGGCGGGAAGGGTAGTGCGTATTGCTTCATCGACGACAGCCTGGGAGATGTTTTCAAGGCTGGCGAGTCCAATTCGGTTTTGACCAACAGCGACGGCCGGGGCGGTGTCGCAAGCACCAATGCAGGGCACCGGTTGCACCCTGACGCCGTCGCCCAAAGCCTCTTTCAGGGAACTTGCCAGTTCCCGCGCGCCGTTCATCTCACAGGAAATGCCCTCGCAGACCCGGACTGTCAGGGCGGGGGGGCGCGTATCGCCTTCCTTGACCACGTCAAAATGGGCGTAAAACGAGGCGACCTCATAAACTTCCGCCTGGGAAAATTTCATATCGCTGGCCAGCGCCGCCAGATGGGATGCGGAAATGTGACCGTAGGCATCTTGAATTAGATGCAGATATTCGATCAGCATATCCCTTTTTCTTGAACCGGAGCCCAGCAACTGCTGAATCTCATCCAGGGCCTTGGGATCCAATTGGCGACCCTTGGTGTGGGGGAAGTGGGGACGGTTGTTTTTAAGCGCCATCATACTTTCGCTTCCTGCTGTATTTAACTCTGATTAAATGCAGTAAATCGGTTTTTGTGTCGGTTTAGTCCCCACTGAACCGAATCACGCATTACCAATCTGTCAATTTTCAATTAGGTTGGGAAAACAACGTTTCTTTGCCTGATTGGAACATAAAACATCATTTCCCAGAGAGGAAAATAAAAAAGTGAATGTCGATATAAAAGTAGTGAAACTTCTCTCGTCGCGATTGTGCCACGACTTGGCCGGACTTGCGGGTGCAGTCCATAATGGTATGGAATTGGTTGACGAAATGGGGGTCGATGAAGGCGGTGACGCTCTCAAAATGGTCTTCACCAGTGTCGAGCAACTATCAGCCCGTCTTGGTTTTTTTCGCATGGCGTTTGGCCTTGGGGGATTAAGCGGAAGAAAACCCGCTCTTGCTGAATCCCGGGATATTGTAGAAGCCTATTTGCAGGGCGGCAGGGTCAGCTTGATCTGGCCGGAAGAAGAAGGCGCCGATCTGGCGCAAACCATCTCCGCCCCTGTCATAAGGCTGTTGCTGAATATGGTTCTTGTGGCCATTGACGCGCTGCCTCGCGGCGGTGCCCTTGATGTTACATTGGCAGGACTGGACACAGAGGAGGGAAAACCCGCCATCGGGATCGCCATAAAAGCCACAGGTGAGGGTGCTCGCCTGAGAGATGAATTGAGAGCGGCATTGTCATTTGTGGATAACGCAGACAATGTTTCTGTTCTGAATGCCCACAATATACACGGCTTTTTTTGCCAGCAGTTGGCCAGAGAATTATCGACTGAGGTTGAAGTTCTGGAAAATGACGATGAAGTTCAGTTTGCCGTCCTGTCGATAACAAATTGAATTGATCAGGTGTTTGGCACGTCAAAAGAATAGCTTTTAATCGATATCCAGTGCACGCTTGTAAAGGTCAAGGACTGCGTCTTGTTCCTGACGATCAGATTGATCCATTTTCCTGAGGCGCACGACCATGCGGATAACCTTGACGTCAAAGCCTGTTCCCTTGGCTTCTGAGTAAATTTCCTTAATGTCTGCGGCCAGGGCAGCCTTCTCTTCTTCCAGGCGCTCTATTCTTTCAATGAAAGACCGTAACCGATCCGCAGCTATTCCACCAACTTCCGTCATTTTTAACTCCTTAAAAAAACGATTGGCGCAAGATAGTCGCCGATGTACGGCCTTACAAGACCGTAAATATTCCGTTTGTCGATCTTTGTGCTAAAGTCTGGAAATTCAAATTTGGCTTCCCTGAATTCCGATAGACATTATTTTCCATGGTTGATTGATGAGCTCGCTCGTTTGTAAATTGCCAGTCTGCGTTGACATGATGTTTGTTTCGATGAACGGGCCAGGCTGTCGTGTGGTTCTCAAGGGTACTGATGTCCGGCATTCGCCTTGCGAGACATTGTCGGCCCAGAACAGAGCTCCTCCTGTCGAAAAAATACCTGCCGAAGGATACAAGGAAAAACCTTTTCAATTTAGTTGATGTAGAGCACCAGGTTCCCCTTTTCCTTAATCTGGGGCGAAAAGTCGTATAGGCGAGTCCTGCTTTGAGTAAAAATCAGAAGTTTTCGAAAAAGGGGGCTTGCGAAAGCGGCGTTTCTCGCACATATCTCCCCCTCTCTCTCTACCATGTAAATTTTGTGCTCATCAAATTTTAATAAGGACATCCAGGACGTCATGGCTCAGGAAAAGTTCACATTTCAGGCGGAAGTCAGCAAACTTCTCGATATTGTCGCCCGGTCACTGTACAGCCAGAAGGAAATTTTCCTGCGCGAACTGGCGTCAAACGCATCGGACGCCTGCGATAAACTGCGATACGCGGCGCTTACCGATAAAAATCTCAGCGATAGCGATAGCGATTTCAAAATCCTTCTCAGCGTCGATAAAAAGGCCAAGACCCTGTCTGTGGCCGATAACGGCATCGGCATGGCCCGAGACGAACTGGCCGAAACCCTGGGCACAATCGCCAAATCCGGCACCGAAGCGTTTTTGGCCCAGGCCAATGGCGACGAAAAAGACAATGTCGCCCTGATCGGGCAATTCGGCGTCGGGTTTTATTCGTCTTTCATGGTCGCCGACAAGGTAGACGTTCTGACCCGCAAGGCCGGTGAAGACAAAGCCTGGCTGTGGAGTTCCGACGGCAAGGGTGAGTTCACCATCGAAGAGGGCGAACGCGATACCAACGGCACCACGGTGACCCTGCATATAAACAAGGAAGACAAGGAATACCTGGACGAGCCCCGAATCAGCCACATTATCAAGTCCCATTCCGACCACATCGGCATTCCTATCGTTTTCAAGGACGATGATCGCGAGGAAACCCTGAATTCGGCTTCCGCCCTGTGGACGTTGCAAAAAAGTGAAATCAAGGACGAGCAATACAAGGAATTCTACAACCACGTCAGCCATGCTTTCGATGATCCCTGGCTGACCCTTCACAACAGGGTCGAAGGCGTGTTGAGCTATACCAGCCTGCTGTTCATACCGACCATGGCACCGTTCGATCTATTCACACCGGAACGCAAAAGCCACGTCAAACTGTATGTCAACCGGGTTTTCATCACCGACGATTGTGAAGGACTGCTGCCGCCCTACCTGCGTTTCCTGCGCGGCATTGTTGATTCCGAAGACCTGCCGCTGAACATCAGTCGCGAAATGTTCCAGCACGATCCGCGCCTGGCCAAGATTAAATCCGGCCTGACCAAACGGGTGCTGAACGAATTGAAGAAAAAGGCTGGTAAAAAGCCCGGGGAATATAAAAATTTCTGGACCAATTTTGGCGCCGTTCTGAAAGAAGGCATCTACGAGGACCAGCCCAATCGGGAAAAAATTCTGGAAATTGCGCGCTTTCAGACCACCAGGTCAGATGAGTTGCGTAGCTTGTCCGAGATCGTCGCCGATATGAAAGAAGGTCAGGACGCCATCTATTACATTACCGGCGAAAATGCCGACATGGTGCGCCAAAGCCCGCAGTTGGAAGGCTTTAAGTCCCGTGGCATTGAAGTCTTGCTGATGACCGACCCGGTCGATGAATTTTGGCTTCCCGCCGTTGGCTCGTTTGAAGAAAAGGAATTCAAATCCGTCACCCGTGGCGATGTCGATCTGGATAAGGTGAAGGGCGATGACGATAAAAAAGACGCCAGGGACAAAAAGAAAAAGGATAAAAAACAGGCGCCGGGTATTGATGAGCTAATCGCCGCCTTGAAGATTTCATTAGGCGAGGCGGTAAAGGATGTCACCGTATCCGAGCGCCTGACCGACAGCCCCGTGTGCCTGGTTTCAGGTGAGGGCGACATGGATATCCACCTGGAGCGCATGCTCAAGCAGCACAAACAACTGGGTGAAACAACGCCCAGGATACTGGAAATTAATGCGGATCACCCCCTTATCGGTAAAATGGCGACGATGGTTAAGGGCGGCGAGGGAACCGGCGAGCAGATGAACGACGCCTCCTTCCTGCTGCTCGATCAGGCCCGACTGGTGGAAGGCGAGACCCTGCCTGACCCAGCCGAATTCGCCCGGCGTCTCTCCTCCATGATGGAACGGGGTATCACCTGATGAGCAAGTGTCCCTGCAAGTCCGGCCTCGCTTACGATGATTGCTGCGGCCCCTACATTGCGGGTAAAGCCGCACCCACGGCCGAAGCCCTGATGCGCTCGCGCTACACGGCCCACGTCGAAGACAATCATGCTTACCTGATCGAAACCGTGGCCCCGGAAAGCCGGGAAGAAGAAGCCGAGGCCCTGCAGGACAGTTCCGAAAACAATATGAAATGGCAGGGTCTGGAAATTCGTAGCCTCAGTGACGGCGGAGAAAAGGACGAGACCGGCATTGTCGAATTTGTCGTAAAGTATAAGGTCGGCGATCAAAGCGGCGTCCATCACGAGCGCTCGAACTTCCGCCGCGAGGAAGGCCGCTGGGTATGCATCGACGGTGAAATCGACCCCAAGCCTGAACAGCGCATCGTTGAAAAAGTCGGTCGCAACGATCCCTGTCCCTGCGGATCGGGCAAAAAATTCAAGAAGTGCTGCGTGGAGGGATAACCCTAAAGTTAGCTTTGATCTTGTGGCTGTCCGCCAGAACCACTTCGGCTTCCGCGACGAGGGAACGATTGTACTTCCCTTCCGAGATGTAGGTTTTTTGCGCGCCGCAGACGATCAGTATATTGGACATGGCTTTCCCTTTTGTTTCTTGTTCAGGCTTGTTTCTCGGCGGAACGCTTTTTGTGGGTCGTTATGATGGCGACGCCGCAAATAACGACGACGCTGCCCAATACTTCCATAACAGAAGACGGAAATTAGTCTATCAACTCTTCAATAAAGCTGGCCGCGTCTCTGACGAATACATGGCATTTTTTTCCAACTAATTCCTCCTCGACAATTTTTTTCTTTCCT
>MPLX02372770.1_pt1 | contig 24299 bp, 16 predicted proteins | sample 1617341 | NCBI WGS metagenome assembly MPLX02 (sample SAMN05944804, study PRJNA350692) | marine metagenome | biome: marine; feature: ODZ; material: water; isolation source: 120 m water sample filtered on 0.2 um supor filter | place: Pacific Ocean | collected 2012-04-08 | depth 120m m | reverse complement strand
GCTTTACTGGTTCTCCCAGATTTGCAGAAAGAAAAAATTCAACCGTATCTATCCCTTTCGCGTTCGCATCTAATACATTATTATCCATAGATACGAATCCATTTTCTGATATTTGTTGAGTAATTTTAATTTCAAAGTCTGAGCCGAGCATGTTAAGTCGAGCCATAGCATTTTCAATCTTATTCGAAAGTTTTTTTGATTTTTGTACACGAGATTTGTGAAGACGGATCGCCAATTGAGAAAAATATTTTTCTTTCTTATTTATCTTTTTGTGTAACTCATCTTCGGATTGCTCTGGACTTGTCAGAGATTTGACTTCTTTTTGAATATAGATCCGTTTTTCCAAAACTGATTCAATGGATCCCCCGTATTTACGTTTTAAGCTTTCTATAACTTGGAGCCGTTCCTCTACTTTTGCAATTTCATCTGGATCAAATTCTGTCAGAGAGAGTTGCCCAGAAATTTCTGTACCTGCTTCTTGTAATTGGATCACGGATGATTGTAACAAATCAGAAATAACTTTCAGGTTCTCATCATATTGAACCAATGATTCAACCAATCGTTGATTATGGCTTAAAATATCGACGATAGATTGATCATCAGAATTGATCTGAGCCTGCAATGATCGGAGTGTTTTAAGAATTTCTTCAATGTGGGACATTCTTTTATATTCATTTTCCAGAATAATATCTTCACCCACCTTTGGATTCGCAGCGTCAATTTCATTCGCTTGGAAATTTAATAGTTCTAACCTATCCTTTCGTTCATCTGCAGATTGAAGAGCATTTTTTAATTTTATTTTTAATTCTGATAAATCGGAATAAAGTTGACTTGTTTTTTCAAGATCAGCATCATGTCCACAATACCTATCCAAATAATCAATATGACGATTTACATTTAAAATGAGTTGTTGATCATGTTGTCCGTGAAAATCAACAACCGTTTCATTGGCTTTTCCGAGGTCACCTATGGTGATAGGTTCGTCGTTACAAAAAGCTTTGGTTCTACCGTGACTGAAAATTAATCTACGGAATGTTCTATTTTCTAGTTTAGTTTCGATCACTGAACGATTTGAGCCATTTCTAACCATTATCTTATCGGCTTTTCGACCTAGCGAGACACTTAAGGCATCCAATAAAATTGATTTTCCAGAACCAGTTTCTCCGGTGATAACAGTTAAGCCCGGTTTCAGATTAAGTTCCATCTCATCAATAATGGCAAAATCTTTAATATATAAACTGTGGATCATTTGGATTTTTTATACAGGAATGAGCCTGTCACGGCGCCACAAATTACACCAATTCCATCGGCGAAAACATCATAATGACTAGGAAATCTGCCAGGAATCATAGACTGCCATGATTCATCGATACACCCAAACAGAATACCAAAAATAATGATATAAACCATGGGTTTTTGGTATGCCGAATAATAAGCCCTATATCCCAACCAACCGAGAATAGAATATTCAACTACATGGAGTAATTTATCCCAAGTGAGAGCAAGTACAGGTGGCATAGAATCACCGGGGATGGATGACCCCAAAAGGATTAAGGCTAAAAAACCAAAAAAATGAATTTTAGAATTATTCATATCCAGAAATAACATGGGGAATCTTTTCTAAAAGATCTGATGCAATTTGCCCACGGTAACCTTTTTCTTTGATCAACTCATCGGATGCTTTTCCATGGATAAATGCAGCGAGCGATACTGAGTTATAATGATCAATGCCTTGCGCTATAAAACTGGCGATCATTCCGGATAAAACATCACCGGTCCCTCCGGTGGCTAACCCGGGATTTCCAGATGAATTAACCATGGCACTATTCCTATAAAATGTACAAGATGGAACCTGTTTCACCAATGCAATATGGCGAAAATCAGTCATGATTTCATTCATTACAATTGGAAACTCAGAAATGATATTCTCTTTATCAATCCCAGTTAAATGCGATAATTCGCCAATATGTGGAGTTATGATTAAAGGGTATTCCCTATCATTTAGGTCGCCCATTTTATTAGAGAAAGGAAAAAGTCCATCAGCATCTAAAACAAGAGGCTTTTCGATGATACGTACCAATTTTTTTATCAAATTTTGGGTTGAAATATCTCGACCAAGCCCCGGACCCAATACTACAGAATCTGCCCATTCCAATTTCTCTTCGATTGAATCATAATTATCCAGGGATAAATAGCCTTTTCCATGATCTTCTAAAGGCAAGGTTATCCCTTCAATAATTAATCGTTCATAAATTACATTTAAGGATGCTGGTGTCGTGGTGGTTGTGAGCCCTGCACCGGATCGGAGAGCCCCATAAGTCGACAAGATTGCCGCACCTGTCATCCCTTTGGATCCGGCAATCACTAATACTTTTCCCGCGGAATATTTATGACCATCAACATTAGGTTTATGAAGATGCAAGGATGCATTGAATTCTTGAAATAAATCCCAATTAAGTCCAGGGAGTTCAATATCTTCCAAATTGGGAAATCCAATCTCTTTAGTATGGACTATACCTGAATACTCTTGTCCAAACCGAAAGATACTTCCTAGTTTGGGCGCACCAAATGCCACTGTGGTATTTGCTTTGACTGCAATCGGATTCACTCTTCCGGAATTCCCATTTAACCCGGAAGAAATGTCAATAGACAATACCAATGATTTAGAGTTATTTATCCATTCGACCCATGGAGTCATTGATTTTCTTAATGCACCCTTGAATCCAGTTCCTAATAAACCATCAATAATCAAGTCCGGTATTTTAAAATCTGGAAGTAATTCCCCAAAAGTTGTGAAAATCCCTAAGGATTCACACTTCAAGTAAAAGTTTAATGAATCGCCTTTTATTTCATTATTTTTACATAAAGAGTGTATTCTTACGTTATAATTATTCTCAAATAAAACCGTAGCTGCTGCAAATCCATCTCCACCATTATTGCCTTTTCCACATAAAATTAATATAGAAGAATCATGAATATCGGATACCATTTCCATAGCTTCTTCTGCCACTTTTATCCCAGCATTTCCCATGAGTTTTTCAATAGAAATCCCCATGTCAGCCATGGAAACTCGATCCAATTCACGAGCCTGACCAGGGGTTAGTAATTTCATTCAAGCGTGTAGATTGCTGATGCGATAGCGTGGGAGTTTGTATGAGAAATGGAGACTTTACACTGTCCACCAAATTCTGTATCTATCACTACAATGGGTTCACCAGTTTTCGACGATAGTATTTCTATAGATGCGAATGAGATTGGATCATCCACACCTGATGATTTCAGCGCTTTCATTATTGCTTCTTTAGCTGCAAATCTACCTGCATAATGAATTTCTGGATTTGCCTTGGATTTACAGTAGTCCTGCTCGGTTGTTGTATAGATACGGTTCAGAAACCGGTCGCCGGTTTCTTGGATAGCGGAACGAATCCTGGCCACTTCTACCAGATCCGTACCAATGAAAATATCAGCCACTACTGTTATAATCGTTAATTATGCCTACAAGTTCGTAAATATCATTTAAGTCCCAATCAGCTCCGGAATTGATTGTTCCAAATGTATCTCCATACCGCGCGAACGCTGTTTTCATTCCAATCTGTTGGGCACCAACAACATCCCTCTCAGGCCAATCGCCAATCATAATTGTTTCTTCTGGTCGAAGTCCCATGCCATCCAAGGCCAATTGGAATGGTTTTGGTGAAGGTTTTCTCTCACCACTATCATCATAGGTAATGACCACATCAAAATAATGGTATAAATTTAAATAATAGATGCGCATCCATGCTTCGCGGCTTGGTGCATCAGAGACAACACCCAATTTGATACCTAATTTTGAAAGTGCCAAGAGCGTTTTATTTACATTGGGATATGCCATAAGATTTGCTTCCCTGGCTCGTCGATATGCTACAATGCCGGCAGCGAGAAATTTATTATCCACATGGCCAATGGACTTTTCTAAAAAAACATCAAATACCTTTTGATTTTCCCAACCAAATTCTTCATATATCGAATTGATTTCTATATATGATTTATCTTCATTTACTTTCAATCCCGCTTCAATCATACCTTTGATTGCAGCCTTTACAGCAAATTCCTTCATTTTCATGAAATCCAAGAGCGTATTGTCTAAATCAAATACAACACCTTTGATCATCAAATCAGACATATATTCTATTTTTCATATTTTTCTGGATTATTGATCTCGTCAATCTTTCGCTCTGCCATTTCCCGCCAATCCCTGTCTTTTCGGGCTTCATCAAAATATTTTTTGGCACGGGTTTTGTTTCTCCTGCCCATCTCAGCCAAACCAAATTCTAACCATCCACCACCAAATTTCTGATTAAGATCTACACAGGATTGTGCTGCAGAAGTTGCATTTTCCCATTGTTTTAATTGATTATAAGCTGCAGCCAAGTTAAAAAACTTAAAATAATCTTTTTCATCCAGAGATGTAGCCATAACCAAATTCTCTGCTGCAAGTTCAAACTTTTCCTGTTCGATATAAAGTAATCCCAAACGCATAAATCCATCAGCATACCCAGCATCTATCTGTATTACTGTTTTCAGGATATCTTCTGCTAATTTGTATTCTTGATTTTCTGTATATAATTTACCAAGGTTTCCATAAGCTTTCGTATAGCCGGGATTAATCTCAATCGCTTCAATGTAGTGGGCAATCGCTTCCTCAGTATTACCATCAGACTCGTATGCCGTTCCAAGAGTGAACCATGTTTTATCATGGTCAGGTTTTATACCCAAAACTGTCTGAAAATATTTTATAGCCTTTTTAGAATTTCCCAATTTCTTTTCCAACACGCCCAATTGGTAATATGCTAGATAAAAATCCGGATCAAATTTCAACGATTTTTCATAATAACTGGTTGCTTTGCCCAGATTTCCTCTTTTATACGCTTTGTTTCCAGCATTTAAGAACTGTTTTGTAACATTATCTAGGCCTTTTCTAGCCTTTGCATGAGCCGGGTAGATATTGAGTGCATTACTGAAGTGACGTGCGGCCTCGTCAATATCCTTTTGCCGAAACCGAGTCAACCCTTTATAAAATTCAGCATCAGGAAAATAAGGGTGTGCTTGCAAAATTGCATCGTATTCTGTCATTGCTTCTTCATACATACTTTGCTGCACGTTTCGCTTTCCATTTTGGATATGTTCTTTGATTTTTCCAATCTGGTTAGCCCATTCTCGAAAATCTTCATCAGCCTGTACCGCCTGGATCGAATATTCATTTGCTTTATTCAAATCTCCTTTATGGAGATACAGTTTTGATAAAGCCTGCAAAGCGGGGGCAAAAGACGGATCAGCCTGAAGTGCTGAATTAAAGGATAATTCTGCTTCAGAATAGTCACCAGAAGATAATTGTGATTCTCCTATGCTTAATAAGCCTTCCGGATCTTGTGCAAAGATCAGAGTAATTGTAAAAAGGAATAAAAATGTTCGCAAACTATATACCATTGTTACCTCATTCTCTCTTTAGAGTTTAATTTGAAAAAAACTTGAAAAATTCGGGGTCGGATTTTAATAAATATTCTTGAAGGATAGCAAAGCTGATACGCTATTCCCCGGTAGGTATATTATCTACTTTTTTATTAATTGCCTTGATATCACCTTCCAATGAATTAATATCATTATTCAGACTGGTGACTTTACCTTTTAGCTTTGAAAATTCATCTTTGAAATCATTGAAATCATCTAAAATATTTTTCCGTGCTCTTAATGATTTATTATCTTGATCATCAAGCGTTTGACCAATTGTTTTCATTTGTTGATTAAAATCATCTGACATTTCTCCCATCCCAGATGTGAGTTCTTCCGTTTGTGCGCTTAAATTTTCTGCTAATTTTTGAATTGCGTCCTGATTTGATTTTATTCCTTCTTCGACTGCTGAAAAACTATTTTTGACTTGTTGAACCTCTTGAATCAAGTTTGCAAGAGAACCTGCCATGATATCAATTTGGTTTTGTTGATTTTGTTGACCTTCCGTTGTTTTCTGTATTTCTGTATTCATATTGGAAATGGTTCCCGAAATCAAATAGGACTGATCCACCGTTACATCCAATCTCCTTTTAGCTTTATCGAATTGTTTATGCAACGTTGAAACCGTATCGTCTATACCCCCCATATTCTGCCTATTAAAAGCAATATCCACACGTTGATTCACTAAATCATCTTGGACATAGTTAATTTGCTTTTTTTGTTCCCGACCCTGGGAATGAAGCCGTAAAAGATCAATTTCAAATTCATTCTGTAATACTTCTAAGTTCTTGAATAATTCGTATAAATCATCCAATGCTAAATTCAAGGAGTCATTCCAATGATTCACCTGACCGGTCAATTGATTCACATGGTTTTGGAAATAGTCCATTCGATCTACCATAAAAGTTAAATCGCCTTTTTTTGCGAGGTCTTCTCTCCCTAATATATTCTTTGGAAGGATTTTGATTGTTCCCTGTTCCGTTTTAAGGAAAATCCGTTGTTGATTTTCATTAACAACCTTACCTTGAATAATGGATCCGTCTTTCAAAAAGAAAATGGATATATCTTGGGCTAACAATGGCAGCGTAGTCAAAAAGAGTAATTGTAAAATTATGAGTTTTTTTATCATCTCAATAGGGTTCTAAAGTCGGGGAATCTAAACCGATGTAATGAATTGGGCAACGATGAAGAAAATAAAAAAGCCCTGGGTTAAAAGGGCTTAATTTCCTAGATGTACCGAAGGCCGGACTCGAACCGGCACAGGGTTTCCCCCACATGCCCCTCAAGCATGCGTGTCTACCAATTCCACCACTTCGGCAAAAAAATTATTAGTTGCCACCAAGATCCAATGTGGCTTCACCATCGGGCTGGATTGGATCTGTCGCCGGTACAACTGGGCGATCTTCAGCCGCTTCTTTCACAATTGATGATGATGCGTTTGTTGTCGGTCCACTCAACATACTGATTATAACAGCCAGTGAAAGGAATAAAGTTGCAAGCCAAGTTGTGATTCGGCTTAAAACATTACCAGCATTCTGTCCACCAAGAACCGAACTGGCTGCTTGTCCACCAAAAGTACCGGATAAACCACCGCCCTGGCTAGCCTGCATCAGAACGACTGATATTAGCAAAATGCTAACAATTGTATGTATAATGATTAAAAATCCTGTCATAATGTCCTCAATTGAACGGTTTCAACCGTTCGGGTTATGGATACAAAAGATTCAACATCTAAACTTGCTCCACCAATTAAAAATCCATTCACGCCTGGAATTTGGATTAACTCTTCTGCATTTCCAGATTTTACAGATCCGCCATACAAAACGTGAATTGTATCCGATTCAGGATATAATTCCTTTAGTATGTTACGAACTGATGAATGCGCTGACTCTACTTGATTTGCGTTTGCTGTCACACCAGTTCCGATGGCCCAAACAGGTTCATATGCAATTACAATATTTTCAAGTGCTTCAACACTTGCCAATCCTTGTTCTAATTGACTTTTCAAAACCATTTCTGTTTGGCCTGCTTCTCTTTGGTTCAATAATTCTCCAATACATAATATTGGTTTCATATTTCCAGCCAAAACAGCTTTCACTTTCCGGTTGATCCATTCATCTGATTCACCGAAAACATGCCGACGCTCTGAATGGCCGATAATCACAAACTCTGCCCCACAGTCCCGAATCATTGAGACAGAAATTTCACCAGTAAAGGCGCCTGTTTGTTCCCAATGACAGTTTTGGGCTGCAGAATAGAATGGCGGTTTCACATTCAAGTCAAAAAGCCCTGTAAAAGGCGGGGCAAAAATAACGGAAACGTGTTCGATATCCAAAAGTAAATTCTTTGTTAATTCGATGAATGAAGCCCCTTCAGATGGGGTTTTATGCATTTTCCAATTTCCAGCAACGATAGGTGTCAAACTCATATTATATCTCCAAAGCTTGCATGGCAGGTAAATGATTGCCACTTAACAATTCTAATGATGAACCTCCGCCAGTAGAGACGTGGGTCATCAACTGACTTAATCCATATTTTTCAGTGGCTGCAGAAGTATCACCTCCGCCCACAATGACTTTTTGTCCATTTTCTACACAGTTGGCTAAATGGATACCAATATCCCGTGTTCCTCTGCTGTATCCTTTCCTTTCGAATACTCCCATAGGGCCATTCCAAACAACTGTTTCTGATGAGCTTATGATTTTGTTGAATTTGGTAATGGTTTCTGGGCCAATATCTAATCCCATGAGATTGTTAGGAATATCATTAATCAAAAAAGGGCCCTTTGGCTCATTATCATCCAAAGATTTTCCGCATAGCACATCTTCTGGTAAATAAAATTTAACTTGGCTGGTTCTAGCTAGGTTCAATATTTTTTTTGCAGTTGATACCATGGCATCATCTATCAGGGATCCACCTATCTCTTTTCCACGAGCTTTCAAGAAAGTGAATGCCATCCCACCGCCGATAATAATGTTATCAGCTTTTTCCATGAAATGGTGAATAAGCCCTAATTTGCTACCAATCTTTGCCCCACCCAAAATCAAGGTAAGGGGACGATTCGGCTTTTGGATGAAACGATCCAGAAAATTAATCTCTTTATCCATAAGCCATCCAATGCCTGCATGCTTGAAATGAGATGCCACTCCCACATTTGACGCATGGGCGCGATGAGCTGTCCCAAATGCATCATTGATGTAAATTTGCCCATGACGTGCTAACCGTGAAGCAAAAGTTGGATCATTTTTCTTTTCTCCTGGATGAAACCGTAGATTTTCTAATAGATGAATCTCTCCGGCTTTCAGGCTTATAGAGGTATCAATAGCATCATTAGAGACACAATCTTCAGAAAATTTGATAGGCATTTCCATAAGCCCAGCCAATTCTTCTCCAACTGGAATCAAACTTAATGTAGAATCCACTTCACCGTCTGGTCTACCTAAATGCGACATAAGAACGACAGCTGCACCACCATCCAAACATGTATTGATGGTGGGCATTACTGCCTTAATTCGAAAATTATTGGAAACCTTTTCCCCTTCCATTGGTACATTGAAGTCCACTCGCATGAGGATATTTTTCCCCTTTAAATCAAACGCTTTCAGCGTACGTATCATTTTTTTTCTCCAAGGGTGTTGCCACGGTAAGTGCAACAATTGTTTTTGCTCCGGCATCTTTTAACATGGATGCCATGGATGAAATAGTCGACCCTGTTGTTAATACATCATCCACGATTGCAATGTTTTTATCCGTAACATCCTGATTGATCCTGAATGCTTTTTTCATGTTATTTAATCGCTCTTTTCGGTCAAGGGTCGTTTGAGAGATGGTATGTTTTATCCTTTTCATTAATTTTGTACGTACTGGTTTTTGTACGGTTTTCCCTAATCCATCTGCGATCCACCTAGCTTGATTAAACCCTCTATCCCTAAACTTTACAGGATGAAGCGGTACGGGTATCAAATAATCCAATTCCTGAATTGTTTTTTTATGAAGTTGATCTCCCAATAATTTGCCGAGAAAGAAACCAATTCTTGCTCGATCTTCATACTTCAATGAATGAATGGCAGTTCTTAATTCATCACCAAAATCCCAACCCGAAAGTGCTATATCAATCCCATCATTAACGGTTAATTCTTGAACCCTGTTTTCAATTGGGAGCGGAGTCATATGTTGAATACAATCTAGGCAAATAGGATCCTGTGAGAAAAATTCTCCTTCTTTACAGACTAGACACTGATTCGGAAAAAGTAAACCTATAAATGCATTCCCCACTGTGTTCAGGCTTGGAATAATTGTCAAAATAGCCATATTCGATTACTGAAATTAGTGGAATATCTAAAAACATACCAAGGTAGATTGGTTGGATATTTCTTTTTCTTTAGAAGGGCGGTAATTTCACCTATGCCTGATTTTTTCGTCGATAACAAATCCAAGACCAATTTCCAGGATCTTATGCCCCACCGCATACATGAGATCTTGCTGGTCGCCAGTGTTTATGATGCATTTATTCTTGAAGAAGATGGTCATCTCACGGAGCAAATTTTGACAGAATATATTGGCATGAATTTCAATTATGCTCCCAGAGTTACTCGTGTTTCCACCGGGCGCGAGGCTATTGAAATAATGATTAAAAAGAAATTCGATCTGGTTATTGTCATGCTCCGGATTGAAGATCAAGATCCTATTTCACTAGGTACAGCCATCAAGGAGCAATATCCAAGAAAACCAGTGATTCTTCTGGTATTTGATGAAACAGAACTTAAACAACTACCTGAAGCTATTACACCAAAATCAATTAATCGCATCTTTATCTGGTCTGGTGATGCCAGTGTTTTTCCTGCCATTATAAAATATGTGGAGGATCGAAAAAATGCTAAGCAGGATATTGGTAAAGGCGATGTTCGCTCAATCTTGTTGGTGGAAGATTCTCCAGGGATGTATTCCGTTCTTCTTCCATTGATATATAAAGAGATTATGTATCAGACAAAGAACTTAGTGAATCGAAGTTTGAGTCAATCCCAGCGATTGCTTCATCTCAGAGGAAGACCAAAAATTCTATTAACACCTAATTTTGAAACAGCACAAAGATTTATTAAGAAATACAAAAATAATATGATTGGCGTGATCTCGGATGTGCGATTCCCAAAGAAGGGGATTAAAGATCCTGAAGCAGGGTTAAAGTTTGCACAATGGGTTCGGGAAATTGATTCATCCATACCAATTATGCTTCAGTCTACCGATATAGATAACCGTGAAATGGCCAAGCAAGTTAATGCGGCATTTCTACATAAAAGATCCAATACACTTTTCACAGATCTGCGAGTTTTTATCACAGAAAATTTTGGTTTTGGAGACTTTATTTTTAAAACATCCAATAAAAAAGAAGTTGGGCGCGCCAAATCGATCGATGAATTCATTAACGGAATTCGAGAAATTCCGGTTGAATCGTTATTGTACCATGCAAAAAGTCATCACTTTTCCAACTGGCTCGCTGCAAGAACAGAATTTAAACTTGCTTCAAGATTGCGTCCCGTTTATGCTCACGAATTTGATTCAGGTGAATTATTAAGAACGTATATATTACAGTGTTTAAGTTCTGAAAAAGACGAATCCGAATACAGGGTACTGGACTATACATCTGCCCGCTTTAAAAAACAAAAATCTGATTTTTTCCGCCTATGTGGCGGTTCTTTGGGTGGAAAAGCTAGAGGACTGGCATTTGCCAGATTTATGATCAAGCAATCTGGTATCGAGGAAGAATTTGAGGACGTAACCATTCGAGTTCCAGACTGTGCTGTCGTGGGAACTCATGAATTTGACCAATTCATGAAAGATAATCAATTATGGCAAAAAGCTCTCAATATCGATGATAATAAAAAATTAGAAAGAGCCTTTAAAAAAGCTCGCCTTTCCATAGATCTCATTCTAAAGTTGGAATCATTTATTCTAGATCATAAAAATCCATTGGCTGTAAGGTCATCTAGCCTCTTGGAAGATTCTCAATATCAACCTCTTGCCGGTAGCTATCAAACTATAATGCTACCCAATAATTCAAGATCAACAAAAAAAAGATTGAATGAACTAATGATAGCAATAAAGAATGTTTTCGCATCCACATTTAAAGGTGAAGCCAAATCATTATTGGACTCTACAGGACATAGGATCGAAGAAGAAAAAATGGCTGTTGTCATTCAAGAAATCGTAGGTCAGTCTTACAAAAGCAAGCGGTTTTATCCAACATTCAGCGGTGTTTTAAAAAGTATTAATTATTACCCGGTTTCTTATATGAAACGTGACGAGGGTGTGGTCTACCTTGCACTGGGATTTGGCAGGACAATTGTAGATGGTGAAAAATGTCTTAGAATATCTCCAGAATATCCCTTGATCCTGCCCCAATTTTATTCAGTGAAAGCAACAAAGCAAAATTCTCAAAACCAGTTCTATGGATTACAACTTAAAGCATCTGAGAATAATTCTCATGAAGATCTTCATACCTATTCCATACAAAGCGCTGAAGAGGATGGCGCTCTCAAATGGCTTGGCAGCGTAATCTCCAATGATGATAATACCCTCCGAGATTCCTTGTCTAAATCTGGAACTCGGGTCGTCTCTTTCGCACCTATATTAAAATGGAATATGATTCCCCTTGCAAAAATTTCCAAACGGATTTTGTCTTTGGGAAAAGCAGCCATGGGATGTCCAATTGAAATTGAATTTGCTGTCAATATATATAAAAATAAAAAACCGGAATTTTGCCTATTACAGATTAAACCCATTGTATTAACAGGATTAAAATCAATTCAAACTAATTCAACAGATGTGGAAGTATTTTGTAAAAGTCATGTCACCTTGGGAGATGGGAAAATTGACCAAATCCAAGATTTGATTGTTGTACGGCATGATTCATTTGATCCTGCAAAAACACCCGAAATTGCAATAGAAGTAGAAAAGATCAACCAGAATTTTGATTTGAAAGAAAATTATATTCTTTCGGGTCCCGGTAGATGGGGATCAGCAGATCCATGGTTGGGAATTCCCGTCAACTGGAGACAGATTTCACAGGCAAAAATCATTATTGAAGTTGGACGGAAGGATATGCCAGTAGATCCATCTTTCGGAAGTCATTTTTTCCAAAACATTACCAGTTTACACGTAGCTTACATCACCATCGATCCTAAAAGAAGGAATGATATTTTAAATCTGGATTGGTTATCTAGAGATAATCTGAAACAATCTGGGCAATACGTGGATTGGTATCGATTTAATCAGCCTTTTTTGGCAACATTGAATGGAACGACCGGTGCTGGGATTATATATCAACCTAAACCGGAAACACCAGAAATAATGGATGAAGAGGAGTCTAGCGGGATCTAATGAATTGCTACTATATATTTAAACTACACCTTGGTCCAACATGGAGTCTGCAATTTTAATAAATCCTGCAATATTTGCACCCTTCACATAATTTACACTTCCATTCTCAGTACCATGAGTCACACATGCTTCATGGATATTTTTCATAATAGTGTGAAGTTTGCTATCAACTTCCTCTCGGCTCCAATTCAATCGCATACTATTTTGACTCATTTCTAATCCACTGGTTGCTACACCGCCTGCATTGGCTGCTTTTCCTGGTCCAAATAAAATACCAGCATCTATAAATATATTTACTGCTTCTGAGTCTGCCGGCATGTTTGCACCTTCAGACACAACTTTACATCCATTAGAAATCATCGTTTTGGCATTGTCACCATTGATCTCATTTTGAGTTGCGCAAGGCAGTGCAATATCACACGAAACAGACCACGGTCTCTCACTTTCAAGGTAGGTTGCACCAAATTCATCAGCATATTCTTTGATCCGTCCACGGCGATTATTCTTGAGATCCATAACCCAGGCTAACTTGTCAGCATCAATACCATTTTCATCATGGATTGAGCCCGATGAATCTGATAATGTCACAACTTTTGCTCCAAGTTCAGTTGCTTTTTGAGTAGCAAATTGGGCAACATTCCCCGAACCGGATACTGCCACGGTTTTTCCATTAAAACTATCACCGACGTGATTTAACATTTCTTCAGCAAAATAAACGCATCCGTATCCCGTGGCTTCGGGCCGGATCAAAGAACCGCCCCAATTGAGACCTTTTCCGGTTAAGACACCGGTAAATTCATTCCGTATCCTTTTATATTGACCAAACATGTAACCAATTTCACGGCCGCCAACACCAATATCACCTGCCGGCACATCTGTATCCGCACCAATATGGCGACAGAGTTCTGTCATAAAACTTTGGCAAAAACTCATAACCTCGTTATCAGATTTTCCTTTTGGATCAAAATCAGACCCACCTTTTCCACCACCCATGGGAAGTGTAGTTAAACTATTTTTAAAAACTTGCTCAAACCCAAGAAATTTCAAAATAGAAAGATTGACAGATGGATGAAACCGGAGGCCACCCTTATAGGGGCCAATGGCGGAATTAAATTCCACACGAAATCCACGATTTACTTCTACATCTCCTCGGTCATTTCTCCAAGGAACCCTAAATTGGATTACCCGCTCGGGTTCAACGATTCGCTCTAATATTTTTGCATGTAAATAAGTGGGATTGTCCTGTAAAAAATCCCAAAGAGATTCCACAACCTCATGGACAGCTTGGTGAAACTCTACCTCACCAGCATTTCTATTACGGACAGTATCCATAAATTGATCAATGGAAGTATACATTTCTGACTCCTTTTTTTCAAAATTTTGCGGCAGAAATTACATTTGAAAGTTCAGGGATATAGTTAATTTTTATCAATGAATTCCAGTTAGTTTTGAGTGAAATTTCCACTTAATTTTACTGGCTTTTTTCTACTAGAATTTGTCGTGATAAACAAAATTTATGGCGGAGTAGCTCAGCTGGTTAGAGCACCGGAATCATAATCCGGGTGTCGGGGGTTCGAGTCCCTCCTCCGCTACTATATTATTTTGTAGAGCAATCAATCCTTATTCCCCCTAGTCTAATTAGGAATAATTGACTCCCCAAGGCTTATTATTCCCAGAGCAAGGATGCAGCACCTAAAATACCCGCTTGTCCAGTTGGTAATCCCGATTGAAGAACCTTGATCTTCCCTTTCAAATTATCCATCAAATAAGTTTCTAAAGCAATGCGGGTTGGGCCTAGCAATCTATCCCCTGCCTGGCTGTAACCCCCATAAATAATAAATGCTTCAGGGCTTAAAATTGTCGCTACCTGCGCTATTCCATAGGCTAGTTTATCGGCTGTGAATTCGTAAAGTGAGATTGCGGATTTTATGCCATCATCAATTGCACAGTCGATCATTTTTCCATCAATAAAATCAGGCTCGAGCGATGATAAAAAGTCATCATCAGGGTTAACCTTTTGAAATTCAATCACAGTTTCTTTTATCCCTTTTGCGGAGACATACATTTCCAGGCAACCTTTCAATCCACAGTTGCAGGCTCGCCCATTTTTTGCTATGGATAAATGGCCCATTTCGCCCGCCAAACTATTAGTTCCATAAAGTAAAAGTCCGCCGGTGAAAATCCCACTTCCCAATCCTGTACCAAGTGTAATGACAACAAAATCATTCATGTCAGAAGCAATACCATAATTTCTTTCCCCCAAAGCAGCAGCATTAGCATCATTAGTCAAGGAAACATCACAATTAAACTTTTCTTTTAATAGAGTCACAATGTCAACCTGTCCCCAACACAAGTTTGGCGGATCTTGAATGATCCCTTTAAAATGATTAGCATTGGGTGCCCCTACACCTATGCCACATAATTTGAAATCAGAGTTATCTGTTAAAAAAGAATCTAATTTTTCCCCTAACCTGTTTATGAAATTATCTACAGGCTTATTTCCATGGGTTGGGATCTCATCACTATGAACTATATTTCCATCTTGACCTACGAATCCATAAACGGTATTTGTGCCGCCAATATCTATTCCTAAAACAACTTTTTTCATGATTGCCCTTTATTCGGCGGTATTGAGGTGTTAGCGTAAATCGTCTTTTTCATTATTACTTCAACTCAGATCCTTGTCTTACCTTCATTTGAATTACAGGAGGCACGTTCGGCTCCGGTTCAATCACTACCGTTTTAATAACGGTATTCTTAGCGCCATAATTATCTGATACAGTGAGCTCAAAAACATATTCCCCTGCCATGCCTTCAAAACTAACCTTACCAGAAAAGGGGTTTGGCTTGAGTTCAACTTTTGACCCTGATTTTTGTTTCCATTGAAATTGGATTTCATCACCATAATCAGGATCAAATGATTCAGTAGCATCCATTATCATGGGGTATGTATCAGTAAGCGGTGAATTGTCATGCTCAACCATAACCTTTACCTTAGATCGCTCCGCCAAGGCCATTTGTTCAAGTTGAGATTTTCTATTAAATGTGACAGGTGACGGTTCATTAGGGACATTGAATGAAACTGCTCTTTTATTATTCGCAGCTTCAATTATATGGGATTCATATTCTTTCCATCCAAAAAGCATTGCTGCCACAAGAATAAAAGGTAAAAATGGGAGAAGTCTATCCATAGTATCTTATTAAAATCAATAATCCAATAAAATTATCTTAAATCAAGAATAATTCTTTTAAGATCCGTGCCTTTAAAAGAAGGATTCTGCTGGGATGAATTGGATACTGTCCTAGCGTATTCTGGTACAGCTTTATAGATATATTCTGTGAGTTCCCCCATTTCTAACAAATTATCACCATCATCTGCGCCACCAGCTAACCCCTTTAAAAGAGAATAACTAAATATACTATGTTTTTTCTCTTTATAGACTTGAGATGATTCTCCATTGGATGCAGCACTCAGTATACAGATTTTGTCAGACATTTTTGGAAAATTCCATATGGAACCAACTGAGTTTTTTGGATTAATATAGGTAATATCCAGAAACAGAGTGATAGATCGAATATTGCCTAATACCGATAGTAAGGACAAATTACTCACTAATTGTTCCAAAGGATATTTGGTAATATGACGGGTGACTTTTGCATCTTTGGGTATTAGGAGCGGCTTCCCATCTACCCATTCTCCATAACCACGGTAATACAGGAAAATATCCATTTCATTTACATCGGAATATTTCTCCGCAGTTATAATTCTTTTTCGTAGACTGCCCTGATGCGGATCAAATATGTTCCTGAAGTCGTTTTCGGTTGGCCCCCCTTCCATCTGCCACGTTTTCGAAGGTAACAATTGGAAATCAGATAACCCGAATGCATGGTTAAAATACTGTCGGACTACATCACCATCCCGATTGGCATAATCTAATTGGGGATAGTTTCCATCTTCGTAGTACTCAGTGGCTAAAATAACAGCCATGGCATTAGGGTTTTTCCGTCCCAAAGGAATCCGCCGATCCACATCGATTTCCCCCAATGCATCAGGATAATGATCAATATCTTCTGTGCCAATGGATTGTGTTACCAATTCCATGGAAGACCGATAGTGCTTCATCGCTTCAAGATTAAGTTTCTGGAGAACAGTTCGGTTCAAATAATCTGTTAATTCGATATCTACCGAGAAATTATCCTGGAAACTCAAAATCGGTACTTCAATATCCATATAATCTCCGGGATTAAATGCAGGTAGGCTAACATTTCCTGTAAAATCCGGTGTAGTGAAAGATCTATTTTCCGTAATCTTTACTTGGACAGATTCAGATTCCCCTTCTCCAACATTCTGGATTCTGATTATTAAATTAACAATCTCATTTATGGGAATATAATGGGTCCCAAAATCATTTGAAATTGCAAAATCAGCCACAATCATTTTTGGTGGAATGACTGATTTTGTTTCTACCTTGAACAGATAGGGTTCATCGAGTATTATTCCATTAATAGATGAAACTTGTAATTCAAATTCATGCTCTCCCGTTTCTACTTGTAACAGCCCCTCTAGACTAATTTTACCAAACTTAATTCTGCCTGCTTCAAGTGTATCAATAACAGCAGGTTCACCCACTAATAAATTTTGACTTGAATCATGAGAAATAATCGACATTGTCACTTGGTGAGCCGGACTTTGCCCATCATTAAAAAGAGCAAATTGTAATATACCTGTTTCCCTGGAATCTATTACACTATTGCCAGAAGGTTCTATCAGAGTCATTTTCTGGATAGTAAAATGAGGTGGATCCAATACAACATTACATGCAGAAGAAGAAAGTTCAGTCTCCTCTCCTTCCGAATCTAATGCTGAGATCTGATAGCATTTATCAGCACCATAATCCAAATTTTGAACAGTGAGTTGGGTAGATTTAACTTGATTAATGAATAATAGAGAATCCTGGTCAACTTTTTCATAGATCTTGTAATTAGCCGCACCTGAAACTTCATCCCAATTCAGATGCATGGAAGTCACTCCTCCATCTGCTGTGACACCTGTTGGCGATTGAATGGGGACTTTTGCACAGTGAGAGTTTGATCGGCTACTTTCAACACCAAATTGATCAACGGATGTAATCTCATAACAATATTTTTTACCAGAAGGCACGTCATCTGAAAATGTGTTGGATTGCGCAGATGACAATAGCTCACCTTCCCGATAAATATTGTAAGATTTGGCAATTTTGACCTCATTCCAAATCAATATAATGCGACTATCATTTTTCATGGAAGATAAAATCGGCGGTTCCACAAAATCCCTTGTAGTACCTTTAACTGCAACCGAAGGATGGCTCTCCTGGTCCAGTGCATCCATTGCAGTTATTTTATAAAAATATTCCGTACCGAAATCAAGGTCAGAATCCAAAATATTAGTTTTATCTGAATTTATAATTTTATCATCATTTCTGTAAATGACATAGGATAATGCACCATTCACGGGTGCCCAATTCAAAGAAAGTGTATTTTTTGAAACATCAATTACGATATCCCGGGGTATGGCAGTTGCAACGCTGGCACAATGTATGTCTGACCTTTCACCAATCAGACCAAATCCACCCAATGCCTCGATGGAATAACAAAATTCCTTTCCCGGAAATTCATTTTTTTCAAAACTTGTTTCTGCACCTCGATATATCTCAATATCATTTTCAAAAAGTATAAAAGACTGTGCCTGCTTAATCTCTTTCCAAGTAATAATAATTTGTTCTGTCGAAGATTGGACGTTTATATCTTTAACATTTAATATTGGATCAAAATCTGTGGGTTTATCATCTGAAAATAAATAGCACCGTGTCGGCTCATTGTCGCCGGTTATTTCCAAACTTAATTCGATATCTGCATTCCGTGTTTTTCTGGGATTAATTTTTATTCGCTTCGAACCATCACTCTCATGCTCTATGACAAGATAATAAAAATTTGGTTCCACATCTTTAAAAGAGAATTTTCCTTTTCGGCTGGTTTTTTCTTCCATGAGAATATCATCTTTCATATTTCTCAAGGTGACGACTGCCTTTTTAACCGGGTTCCCGGCTGGATTATTTACGGTACCGGAAATAGTGACAGGATCGGCAAAAACAGACGCAACCAGTGTTAAGAATAGACCTGTTTTAAGGATCATCGATGAAGGATAAGGGGTTGGTGATCTCAAACCGGGAAGAGTCGTTAAGGCAGTCTGAACAGAACTCTATCTGGATTTGATGAGAAAAGCTGAGGAACTTGTGGTAAATCCTTGTACAATTTCTTAGTTGTATCCTGGACATTTTTACTTATATAATCATGGAGCTCCGCAACAGTGACATTTTTATCACCATTATCGGCATCACCTCGTAACCCACGAAGGAGGTAATAAGTAAAAATTCCATTATTCACGTCAGGATGATCATAAGTGATCTGAGTTATATTGGAGGCATAGAATGCTGTAATTGATTCCGGTGGCATGATCTCTTTAGGCAATACAACAATTGGCGTGTCAAGTTCGCCTTTTTTCTTTTTTTTCTTTTTTTTCTTTTTTGCTTTTGGATCTTCTACTATTTCACCAGGTTTTACTATATATTGCTGGAAAGCAGAATTATTAAAATCAACATCCATAAACAATGTTATTTCTCCAACTTCTTCCATTTTTTGGATTTCAATCAAATTACTATATAATTTTTTTAGAGGGAAAAATGAATATTGATTTTTTAGATCTGCATCATACGGAAGCAAAACTTTTTCACCTCTATACGTAGTACCCTCACCGCTGTAATAGAATATTAAATCCAACGATTTTTCACCAGAATAATCTAAACTCGATTCAATTTTTTTCCGTAAGTATCCAAGATCTGGATCAAAGATACCTTGCAAGTCACGACTGTAAATTTTTTCACTAAATCGCCAATATTGGCTTGGCATAATTGAGTAGTCTTCCATACCAAAAAGATCATAAAAATACTCTCGTACCATTTTTACGTTATCAGCGGTAGATGATTTTCCCAGAATTTCTGGATTCCAAAAATCCAGATTCCCTAATACAATTCCAATTATACCATGCTCGGTGGAACCTTTTGGAATACCTGTTGTCAACTCTGGTATAATAGGAGCTTCACCTACCCTTAAATCTACCGGGTAGGGTGTTTCTACTATGATCAAATCATCAGCACCTTTATACTTTTTCATCGTTTCCAAATGAATAGGGATTGTTTTCCGCGTTTCAAAATAATCGTAAAGTTCCAGGTAAATAGTGAAATCATCTTCCCGGCTCATTAATTCAAATTTAAAATCAAGGTATTCACCTGCATTAACAAAACCAAATTCATGGATCTCATCGGCATCTTTCGAAACAAAAGAACTATCCCTGCGAAATAGAACGCTTACTGTATCTGATTTACCTTCTGAAAGGTTTTGGACACGGATTGATAGAGTTACGATTTCATTTTTTGGGATGTAATGCTGTCCCCACTCATTATCGATGGCAAAATCAGTCACAACCAAATTAGGTGGAATAACTTTTAGAGTGGTAAAGGAAATGGGCTCTGGTTCCAAATCTAATCCAGTAAATTCATCAACACGGATTTTAAATTTCCGCTCTCCTGACTCAATTTTGAGTTTCCCATAAAGGTCAAAACGGATTGTGAGTGTATCTCCTATATCCAATTTTGGTGTCATTGCGACAGAATCAATTTTCAATGAAGGTGTTATAGCATCGGCTATGGGTTCGAGCCAAGGCTTTAACTCACGCGCAGGACTTCGACCATCATTCACAATTTTAGCAATGATCCATCCGTGTTCTCTACCATCCAATATTCCATTTCCCGAACTTTCTACAAATCGTTTCTCTATTAGCGTTATATGTGGCGGGGGTAAGACCCAACCACATTGGATCGGTGACAATGGACCTTCATCTCCATCCTGATCAACACAAGAGACCTGATAACAGTATTCGTTATCAAAATCAAGTCCCTTATGCTCGTAATATTTACCTTTTGTTTTTGTTAATAAACTCAAAGAGTCTGTTCCTTTTTCAGCTATGTATATATTATATCCAACAGCTCCAATCATATACTTATAGCTAAACAAAACACGTCTGACATCACCAGTTACTGTGAGTTTGCTGGGATAATTCACCAGCACTTTCTTACATTCAGAATTAGATGGAAGGCTCTCAGTATCGTACTTATCTACAACCGTAATCTTATAACAGAAAAATTGCCCTGGCGGTACAAGATCTTTATAGGTCGTATCTGTAACCACAGTCAACAACTCATCATCACGATAGATTCTATAACTATGATCCACTCTCAGGTTGGACTTTTCCCAATTTAAGGTAATTTTTTCCAAGTCCGCTTCTGCATTCATAGAAGTTGCCAACACTTCTTCATGAGTAGTCAAAGGATAGGTGATTTTTGTTCCTTCGAGAGTATCCTGGTCATAACTGCATATCTCAAAAGTATATTCTTTATCAAATTCTAAATTTTCATCTATGTATTCGGTGAGATCCGGAGTATCAAGAATCAATTCATTATCTCTATAAAGTCTATACCCCGATGCTGCCAGCACAGGTTCCCAATTAAAGGCAATATTATTCCTTAATACTCTTCCCGTAAAATTCCCTGGTGGTGCAAAATAACCTTTCCCACACTTTATTTCTGCTTCAGGTCCAACGGTCTTATGGATATCTTCCGCTGCAACCGTATAACAATATTCAATGCCTGGAGTTACAGGATCAATAAATTCAAAAACATCAAGATCTGCAATATTTGCACCATTCCTAATAATCTTATATTTACCATCCATATCTGGTATGGGATCCCAGGAAAGAGAAATGGAATTGATTTTTTCTTCCAGTTTGAAAACGGGTGCAGTCACTTCAGGGTGTGTTGTTATAGAGTCTACATAATCCACACCTTCAAGATCATCTGAATCGATTGAATTTATTTTATACACATAAGTTGTATTCCATTCAAGATCTTTCTCTTCGTATAATGGTTCTGATTGTTTTGCCAGGAGTTCGTCATCTCTGTACAAAGCATACTTGTCCACTCCTGGAATCGGCTGCCAACTTATATTTACCATTCGTCCACTAGCTTCAACAGCATAACCGCCTGCAATGACAGCTAGGGTCAAATCAGGTGGTGCATAAGATGCTTTTTCTGTTACGTGATTAGACTCCGGTCCTTCCAGATCATAAATATCAATGGACCTAACCATGTACTTGGTTGGAACTCCTGGTGCTACTTCTAAATCAACATAGGATGTATCTCCCACAAGATTCTGTATCAGGCGGTCATTTTTATAAACATTGTAGGATTTTCCCTGAGGAATATCAGACCAATGTACTGTCAATTGTTCAACTCCACGTTCAACCCAAACTTTTGGCCTCAAACCTTCTGTAGATAGATTTATTCTTAAATTAGTAATATTTTTATTTATTACCTGAACCCGATCACCGCCATTCCCGTTTCCATTGCCATACGCCCTAATTATGTAATAATCAGCAATGATTTCTTTTTCAAAACGAAATTTTCCATTCCTTGCTACTACAAACTCTTCCAATAAAGTCATACCTAAAGAATCATATAGAAATACCTTGGCCTGATCTACATTTTTTTCATCCCCTGTTTCATCAAGCAATAATCCTTCAATAATATATATTTTTGGCGTCTTTACAGTATAATCGGATGATTTAGGCCCCTCTTTTCCATCTTCCGTTAAGGAAGTCAGGTAATAGGTATAGTCAGTTTCCCATTTCAGGCTTTTTAGATTTATTTCTAATTTTGCGGTGTTGGTTTGAAGTTTACCATTCGTATAAAGATTATAAGAACTTGCACCCTCCACTTCGGACCAGTTAATTGAATGATTATTTCGTTTATCAAATGAGACCACTATAGAGTCTGGTGCTGAAAATACACTTTTATCACAGGCTGCATCCGATTTAACACCTATTGAACCATATTGATCTACACCTGCCACAGAAAAACAATTTTCAGTCCCAGCTTCTGTTTTCACGTTGGCACTAAGACCATTCGTGGAATCAACCAGAACACTATTTTGGTAAACATAATATTTTACACTATTCTTAGCAACTTTCCAGTTTAGCACGACCTGATTCTCACCGCTCTCGGCTTTTAGCCCTTTGGGTTTTGCTATTTCAAGGTGTGTCGTAACAAATACATTTGCAGATTTGCTCCCTGGTTCCGATTGATGATCCAAGGTTGCAACAGTATAAGCAAACTTAGTCCCATATTTTAATTTAAAATCTGCAAAAGAATTTTCCGATGTGGAGTTAACCAATTCACCATCTCGGTATACATTGTAAGCAGATGCATTCTTTACCGCATCCCAGGAAAGTTTAACAATATTTTTTTTCGCTTCTGCCGTCACATTCTCAGGCATGGGCATTAAAGTTTTTCCATATTCAGTAATGGATCGTGTACCCAATGATTGATCACTATTAACAGTAGTCACATTGTAAGCAAAGGTTTGACCTGGATCAACAGCGTCTAAATAAAATGTTTCACTTGTCCTTCCCACTTCATTATTATCTCGATAAATAATGAATTCAACAGCATTTGGAGTTTTCTTCCAGTTAGATTTCGCTCCGTTCTCCATATTTTTTACACTAACTTGGACTTGATCCAAGTTCGGGTTCAATGCTGGATTAACATCAGAAATATTTGAACCGCTGACAGCGAAATTCTTAGTGGCACCATAACCATCTTCACCATAAACGTTCATGGTATAATTTCCGTCAGGAATATTTTTTAATTTAAATTTCCCGCTGGCAGGTGTCTCCATTTCTATCACCTTCCTCTTATCCAGATCATATAAAACGATCCGAACAGGTCCAATTTTCTTACCAGCTTCATTGAAAGCTCTCCCCGAAATGGAATAAGCCTGACCGTAGACGCACGCCCCCCATAGGACTGCTACTGTGATTGGAAACCGTCCCCAAAAGGACAGCTTAAGAATGGATTTCATTCCTTTCATATTACCTCGGTTATTTTTTGAGCCGATACAATGATGATTTAGATAATCGGCTTCCGCATCTAAACTTAAATATTTAGTGAATAATTGTAAACATCTTTATTAAATATCATTTTCCGGTTCTAAACCTGCAAATTCCTGCCAAAATCGGACAGACTCAGCCCACTCATCTGATGAATAATGTGCTTTTGTTCCGCCAGAAAATTCTAGCTGATTCCGCATCATTGTTATCGGCCCCATGGGAATTTTTTTCAAACCTGACGGGATTGCATTGATGCTGACTAATTCCCACTCCGCATCCGTTGACTGCTCATCATTCTCAGATAATACATCATTTCTGTACAGGATTAAATCCACAGCTTCTGCTTCTAAAGGTGTTCCTTTGATCACTCGGGTTTGAATGTAAAAATCTTCTTCCG
>MPLX02068583.1_pt1 | contig 24348 bp, 21 predicted proteins | sample 1617341 | NCBI WGS metagenome assembly MPLX02 (sample SAMN05944804, study PRJNA350692) | marine metagenome | biome: marine; feature: ODZ; material: water; isolation source: 120 m water sample filtered on 0.2 um supor filter | place: Pacific Ocean | collected 2012-04-08 | depth 120m m | reverse complement strand
GCCTATCTAACCATTTCCAGATTTGGCCCGTCGTCTGAATTCCGGCTTGCTTCTGCCGTCTGCCGCAGAACCCGGCGCAATATCTTGTTTGCGGCGTTGCGCGGCAGAGCATCGACGAACAGATAGGCCTTGGGCCTTTTGTAAGCCGACAAGGTGCTGGATTTGCAATGGGCGTCCAGTTCGGCGACCGAAGGCGGCGAGGTGCCGGCGACAATGCATCCCACAGCGATTTCGCCCCAGTATGAATCCTTGGCGCCGACCACGGAGACCTCCTGCACACCCGGGTGGCTGGCGAGAATGGGCTCAATATCGTCGGGATGTAGGTTTTCACCACCGCAGCGAATGACATCGTCCACACGACCTACGATCTCGACATCGCCGTCGTCCCGGAGGCGGAAAGCATCGCCGGTATAGTACCAGCCATCCTTCACCTTTTCTGCGGTTGCATCGGGGCGGTTCAGATAACCGGAGAAGATCGTGTCGGTTGTGGCGTCAATGATCAGCTCACCTTCCTCTCCTGGTTCGACAATGTCATCATGGTTGCCACCGTAGCGGATCACCCGTACTCGCGAATAGCGCCCGGCGCGAAGACGGGTCGACTGGCCGACCGGTTCTGGGTTATACAGCGAACACATAGTTTCGGTAGTGCCATAAATGTGTCGGATTGTGGCTGGCCATTCCCGGTCCAGCTGTTCCAGTAATCCCGGTGAGATTGAGGCACCGCCATAAAGCACGAGGTCCAGCGATGCGAACTTAGCCGGATCATAGCCCGGTGCCTGTACCATAGCGGCAAAAAACGTCGGCACAGTAAAGAGGAAGGTAATACTGTGTTGCTCAATGGCGTCGTTCACTTGCACCGGGTCAAACTGGGAAACCACGTAGTAGGTCGCGTTATAGGTCAGCGCCGCGAGGAAATTACCGTAAAAGCCGATGGCATGGCTGAGCGGTGCCATTCCGAGAATTCTGCTATGGGTACCGCAGCGCAATCCGGCCATGGGGGAAACCCAGACGACCCGTGGCTCGGTGGTGCGATGCGGGATTTCCACGCCCTTGGGTAAGCCGGTAGTGCCGGAGGTGTAGAAGATATAGGCCAGGTCTTCAGGCTCAGGTCGCCGGAAGGGTGCAAGGGTCTGCGCATCACCGCGACAGCTCGCAAAGCTTCGGCAGCCATCAATGTCTGTCGGGGTGCTGAACAGGGGTGCGCCGTCCGGTAACACCTGTGACACCGCCGCTACCATCGCTGCATCAGGCATGGTGATTGCACCGTCAATGTCACCTTGTTCGACCAGCGGGGCCACTTCGGCGGGCGTCAACCGGGCATTGATCAGCGCCGGTACGGCACCAAGTCGATTGAGTGCCAGGATGATCAGGCAATGTTCGAATAAATTGGGCAGTATCGTGGCGAAACGCGAGCCGGCCTTTATGCCTCGCGCGGAAAGTCCGGCGGCGATGCTCTCTACCTCATCAACCAGTTGGCGGTAGCTCAGCTGACGGTCGCTCCGGTCGTCGACCAATGCCAGATGATCCGGTGTCCTTTGCGCGGCATACCAGACAAGATCATAGGTTGAATGCACCTAAAACCTCCTGTCCACGCAACGGAAACGACCGGCGCGGCTTAATTGTTTTTCTTTGCGGCTTTCTTGCGTTCGAGGTATTTTTTTGTTGCCGAGGAAATGCCACGTTCAGCAAATGCCCGGCACTGTTGCTTTTTGAATTCCTGCGCCTTTTCCCATTCATCGACATCATAGTATTCGCGTTCGCCGACACAGCGAATTTCAGTCACCGTGCGGACGTCAAGACCCAACTCGTCTGCAATCTGTTGATCGGTGTATCCAGGTTTTCTTTTCTCCGGGGCCAGGTGTTCCTGATAGTTGACCTGGATGGATTGGGACATGGACAGGACCTGGTCCTTGTATTTTTTGTAGATGTCAGGCTCGACAAAGAAAAACGACATGATACGAAACTCCTGTGATATTTAGATCAGCTGTCGGTGCTGGGCACCGACAGGGCAGACGCGCATGCATTCAAAACACTGGGCCTGACTGACATTGGCATAGGTCATGGACCACAGCGTTCTGGTAAACATCGTCGACCCCAGAATCATCTTGCGGCGCTCAGGGTCCGGTTCATCCAGCGCGACGGTCAAAGCTTTCTGGAAGCCGGGGACCCAGTTGCCCTGGGTTCGGATCGTGCAGCGTGCCCGGTCGAAACGACTCTCGGCGATCTCGTCGCCTTCAAGTTTACCGTCCAGACAACCATCGTCGGACATCGGGCAAACAGAAAGACAGGGGGTCGTGTCCTCTTCTTCCCACATCTCGATACATTCTGGCGCAGGACAGACGGCCTTTGTGATTGGACCGTCGACGGGCAGCGGTAAAGTTGTGATGATCGCCGAATAATACATGAAGCCATATTCATCATTCAGAACCGGTCCTGCCAGGCTGCGGCTGCCGCACCCAGCCAGCTCGGCGGCCAGTGACAGGCTCACAAAAGGATTGCGGCCCCGGTCTACTCCGGGCGGATTGAGCAGTGCGTAATAACCGAACTTGCGCTCCACATGGTTGGCAAGCTTCAGCGCCAGGGCACTGACACGATCGCTGGTCGAAGAGGTTTCCATATGCTGGTGATTCGGGCTGCGCCAGTCAGCGGCCCGCGGTTGCGCACCACCGACAACAAAAACCGCCTTGGCGTCCGGCAGCAGGTCTGTTGGACGATGTCCTTCCGGCGCCATGGTGAAGGCATTTGCGTCGGCCACACCAGCGACCAGTGCACCGCCTCTTTTCGCCTCAACGATCAACTCTTCCTTGTAGGCTTGCAGACTTGAGATTTCGGCATCGTTCATTTCAGTTTCCTTTCAGCCCGCCCGATCGGACAAACCCGCATACATTCGAAACATTGTGCCACACTGTCCTTGAAAAAACTGACTGAGGTGCAGGAACGGGTGAAGAAATCGGAATTGACCATCGCGTGACGCCTTTCGCTGTCTTCTTCCTCGACGATTTCCATCAAAGCCTTTTGCAGACTGTTGATACCAAAATTCATTGAACGTGTCGCGCAGCGCTCGCGGTCGAAATATGAATCCTCGATCCTTCCATCGGTGTCGATGGAGCCATCCAGGCAGCCCCCCTCATCTGCCGGGCAGGCCGCCATGCAGGGCGTCTTGTCAATGGCCTTGTAGGTCGCGACGCACATCGGATGGGGGCAGACATCCTGCTCCAGCATGGGGTCGGGGCAAAGCTCAAGGGTCGTAATGGCGGCGGAATAATAAAGCAGGCCATATTTCGGATTGAGAATGATATTGGCGGCGAAGGATCGTGTGCCCAGGCCGGTCAGAACGGCAGCCAACATCCCGCTGAAGAGAGGCTGGTGGCCCGCCGTGGGCAGGGACGGCCCCTGCATGGCGTAGTAACCGAACTTCTTTTCGATGTGGTTACAGACAACATGGATCGCCCGATCATTGGCAAAGTCGTAACCGTTAATTTCCATCAGCCTGTGATTGGGGCTTCGCCACGAACCGACTGTCGGTCCGCGGGATCCGATGACGATCACGCTTTTGGCACCTGGCAATATATCTTGCGGCCGATAACCTTCGGGAACGAACTCGATCCAACGTTCGACCGGGGCGATGCCGACAACATCACCACCGGCCTTGAGGGCAAGATCCTTGATCTCCTGTGTGATTTCCGCCTCGCCCTGCAGGGGCGCTGTCTGTGCGGCCATCAGCTGTCCTCTATTTGATGGTGCCTCCGGAGAGGCTCGAACTCCCGATCACCTGGCTTGTAGCCAGGTACGCAAAAAGGCACTTGAGCCTATAGATAGGGGGAACAAGTGTACTACGGCTGTCCCGAATTATTCCGGGCTTGAGAGGGTTTTCCAACTGGAACGGTGGATTTCGCTAATATTTTGGGGCAAGGGCGTTACAACGGTGGGCTTAGATCAATAGCCTCTAGCAGTGGTTGAGCTAGCGATACCACCTCACGACAGTCATAGTCCGTGATTGCTACACATCTTGTTCAGCCGAAGATGCGTTCGTTGGTTTTGGTAACCGAGCTTGGGCATATCGAAATACAGCGTTTGCAATTCCTGTGAATAGGAACAGGACCGCAGCAAATACAATGGGCCAATAAGCAATGCCGGTTGTATCAAATAGCCAGCCAGCAATCCCTGGTGCGGGCGTCGCAACAAGGAAGTAACTACTAAAGAAAACCCCAATTCCAAATGCTCGTCGATGAGGAGCTATCGCCTGAGTGGTCAACGCCATAATCACTCCTGCTGGAGCCATACCAATCAGCCCAAATAACAGGCTCAGCCCCATTGCGAACTGCGTCCACGGCAGTAAAAGTAGCGATGCGATACCCCCAGCTAGACACAAATAAAGAACGGTATCGGGTTTTCCAAGCCTGTCAGATATCTGTCCGCAAATAGCTCCTGAGAACAGCATCACCCAGCTGGCCAGGCTGATGACCGTTGCCGCTCCAGTTAGTCCGTAGCCCCCGTCAATCAAGACCCGTGCCCCGAAACTTAAAAAGACTATGTAGGCAGAATTGAATAATGCCCAGACGACCGAGGCGAGCAGTGTGAGCGTGAGTTCGTTACCAGGTAGGCCCCACTGAGGTGGGGTGGCAGGGTGAGTGGCATATTCTGGCATCCGATACATGGAAAATACGCCCAATGCACCCAGGCCACAGTATATAGAGGCCGCAACAAATGCCATACGCCAATCAAACAGAGCAGCCAGCCAAGTGTGCCCTACCTGACCCATGGCAATCCCAAACGGCCAGCTCATCACAAGCACCGCCATCGCGGTAGCCAGCTCCTTTCCATCAAACCAATCCGCTACCATCTTCGTAAAATAGATGGTAGTGACGACAAAACCAATGCCACAGATGATTCGTGCAAAAGCAAACATACCGAAGCTGGTTGCAAGAATTGCAGATGCACCACCTAGTGCCAAAAACACTAATCCGATCGTGACCAGTAGCCGGTCACTGGTATAGCGTCCCGCAAATCCACAGGGTACCGCTAGCACCATTCCAGGCAGAAGAAATGCACCAATCAGCATTCCGACTTCGGCAAAGCTAAAACCGAAAATATCGACCAAGTGGTCGGATACGGAGCCGAGTGTCTGGAATTGGAAACCAAGTCCGGTACGGCTGACGAACAGCACCGCCAGAATTATCCATCGGTGAGATGGTTTGTTCACGTCAATGCGGTTTGGTCATAGCTCATATGGCCCGCCCGGGCAGATTCGAACTTCCGACCACCGGCTTCGAAGCCACATACTTTTCCGTCAAGCTCATTGAGGAACTATGCGGTTATAGAAAAATTGAGTTCCTAGGAAATTCGAAGATACGAAGAGATAAACCCCAGTAACACCAACCTACGCCTAATTGTTGTAGGAGCTTAATGGCAGCACTTCTGTGGGCTTGTTTCTGTAGCACCACCGATTCGTAGTTGTCGATGTATGATCCAATCGCTCTGAGGCTGCCGATATCATCTTCAGGATTCTCATGGGTTACAGCGGTCTGGCCGGGGGCACCATACGGAAGCTGACACCTACTCTGTTTAAGCCATTCATATTAATAATGAGGTAGGTTAGGTCTACTAATTCTTGTTCAGAAAACATCTTGCGAGCCTCCAGGTAGTCTTCATCGGGTACTCCAGTCTCGGCACATAGTGTCACGGATTCTGCCCAGCCAAGGGCGACACGTTCACGATCGGTAAAAAAGGGTGATTCGTCCCATATGACAAGACTGTCCAGCCTCTGTTGTGACTCGCCAGCAGATCTTGCCTCCATGGAGTGCAGATCGACACAGTAAGCACAACCATTGATTTGCGATATACGAATATCAACTAGGGCTTTCAATTTTGGCTCTATGCCAATGTCCTTGACGAAAGAATTCAAGGTTAGAATGGCTCTGAGGCCCTCTGGAGATATTGCTTCATAGTTAAGACGCTGTGACATCGTCATTTCCTCACTTGTGCTTCATAAATAAAAACTAGAGTCCCGAGTAATTCGTATTGGGGCTTCATTCTTTGCACGGCGCTTCTCTTGAGATCCTAATTTTTCAACTTTTGCGGTTATTTTGAACTTGCAATGTTGTGGAAGTCACCTAGGTCGCTGATTAATATGGCGCGCCTGCAGAGATTCGAACTCTCGGTCGCCTGGTTCGAAGCCAAGGACTCAAAAGCGTACTTGAGCCCATAAATACAAGAATAAGTGTACTACGACCGGCCCATTGAATTCAGAATTTCTGGTACTTTTACGAGTGCTTTGAGGAATCTCTTTTGTTTGAACGGTACAACGGAGCAACTAGGGTAGGTTTTAATCTTTGGTGCTCAACAGTAGTTAAAGGACCAGCATAACCTAGTCTCTCCGATGCGTTCTGCAAGCCATCATCAATCCCAACCCAAATTCTTGGCTGACCTTTGCGCTAGCTTCTAAGGCTGCTAATGATTTGTTCGATTTCAGCTCTTAACGATTCCCACCATCGTGTTTCTGGATAGTTTCTTACGTCAAATACCTCGCCGATTAATGGTGAGGCAACAGTTACATTTCGAATTGTTGCTTCACGTGTGAGACGGATAGCGGGCTCGTCCCAAGGGTGAAGCGCTAAGTCGAATTTGGACCAATGGATAGGGAAAAGTAATCTTGCCTTGAGGTCGATACTGGCCTGCACTGTTTCTTCCGGCATCAAATGAATCTGTGCCCAGTCAAGGTTGTAGGCTCCGTTTTCTAGAAACGCAATATCAAATGGGCCATATCTCTGGCCAATGATCTTAAAAGTATCCGAGTAGCCACTATCGCCACTGAAGTACACGTTAAGTGAATCGGACGAGATTATCCATGAGCCCCAGAGAGTTGAATCGCGGTCCCATAATCCACGGCCACTAAAGTGGCGTGCTGGGGCTAATGTCAATCTAACACCGCGATAAACCTCGCTCTCGTACCAATCCAACTCAGTAATATTTCTCGAATCCACTCCCCATCGCTCTAGATGCGCTCTCACACCCAGTGGAACAAAGAAATGGTCGACACGTTTCGATAGAATTCGAATTGCCTGATGATCCAGATGATCATAATGATCGTGGGAAATGATCACAGCATCGACTGCTGGTAAGTCATTGATCGATATTGGATGCTGGACTGGAAATGGATTGCCTATTACAGGAACTGGTGAGGCACGGTGAAAAACCGGATCAGTCATCATTACGACAGAGTTGGTTTTCATAAGCAAAGTCGAGTGCCCTAACCAGGCGAATTTTCCTTCTGTCAACCTGGAGGAGTTAAAAAGTCTGGATGGTAATGGTTTGGTAGGGTTCTTATCGTCCTGTTGAAACACCCAATCCATTATTGATGATTTTCTATCTGGCGAACGAGTGCTCACCGATGTCGCCATTTGATTGGCAAACTTGCCTTCAACGAAGTTTCTTGAATTGTTGATCCGTTGCAGGCTCTCCATAGATTGGCTGCCACCAAATACTGGGGCATAGAGCACAAACAACACACTAACGACGACACAGAGAATTACTGTGTAGCCAAAGTATTTTAGGACCCTCATTGATGCATGCTATAGGTCTAGGAGTTGAATCTTTACTGGATGGAGAGTTTCTGCAGGCACTAAAGTTGGTATCTGTCGGCTCATATAAGGCTGACATTATCCATTCAATGGGGCACCCTACTTATTTGTAAGGTGACCTAACTCCTTGATCTAATGGCGCGCCCGGAGAGACTCGAACTCCCGACCACCTGGTTCGAAGCCAGGTACTCTATCCAACTGAGCTACGGGCGCGTGTTTGATTGACTGCTAAGGATCCCTATCCCCCTTGGATTCGAGGCAACAGAAAAATCTCTGCACCTTCCGGGATCTCTTCTGACCAGCTGTCACGAAAGATCTCGCCATTGATCGATACAGCGATGCCATCGTCGAGTTGATGCTGCATGTCCGGATACTGTGTAACCAGCTTGCGCAGCAGCTCCCGAATTGTCAATGCCTTGATCGAGACCGAAGCAGCACCATCTGCCGCCCCCTTGAGTGGGCCCGATAAGCAGACCTTCAGCATAGGCACATCGTTCAGGTCTGTTTTCCCCTGATGGCCTTTCGTATTCGCGGTGGTGACATCGGCGTATGGGTCATGCGGACACCGGCGACATTGGAGAGCGCGTTCCCGATCGCGGCCAGTGGCGGCACGATGGATGTTTCTCCAACACCACGAATTCCGTAAGGATGATTGGGGTTTGGGATCTCAAGAATCTGAGTGTCGATGAACGGCAGATCCGAGCAGACCGGCACCCGGTAATCCAGAAAGCCAGGGTTCTGTAGTCGGCCATTTTCATCGTAGACGTATTCCTCATTTAGCGCCCAGCCAATACCTTGCGCTGCCGCACCCTGAAACTGGCCTTCAACGTAGTCAGGATGAACCGCCTTTCCGGCATCCTGAATCACTGTATAACGTACGACTTTTGTGGCGCTGGTATCGGGATCCACCTCGATATCGCAGATGTGACTCGCAAATGAAACACCAGCGCCATCGGCGACGATCTGGCTGTGTCCGGCGATCGGCCCGCCACTGTTCGGTGATGCTGCTGCCAGCTCATTCAGGCTGAGAGGTTTAAGTTTTTTGTGTTTCTTGCCCTTTGCAATCGCTTGCCCGTCTTCCCAGGTGACGTCTTTTATCGGAATCGCCCAGGTATCCGCCGCACGCTGGCGCAGGATTTCAATAGCCTTACGCGCTGCGAAGATTGTCGACATCCCTGACGAGAAGGTGCCCCGACTGCCATCGGTCATATCGTTGTGTCCGAGAGAGCCGGTATCGGTGATATTGCACTTGACGCGCTCATACGGAATGCCGAGTTCTTCAGCTGCGATCAGCGATAGTGAAGCCCGGGCACCGCCTACATCGATCGTGCCGACCGTCAGCGTGACGGTACCATCGTTGCCAATGTTGAGATCAGTGCATGTCTCGCCCCCAAAATTAAACCAGAAGCCGCAAGCCATACCCCGGCCTTGGTTCTTTTTAAGCCGGGCGCGCATGTGTGGATGTTTCTTGGCCGCGGCCAGGGTTGGACCGATACCAATGGGGCCGTAAGTTGGGCCGTAGGATGACTGGGTGCCTTCCTTCGCGGCGTTCTTGATCCGGAAGTCGATCGGGTCCATGCCGATTTCAGTGGCCAATTCATCGACTGCGCTTTCTACTGCAAAAGCGGCCATCGGCGCCGAAGGAGCGCGATAGGCAGCGACTTTGGGTCGATTTACCAGAACATCGTAGCCCGTTGTTTTCACATTTTTCAGGTCGTAACAGGCGTATGAGGTCATCGCACCGAGCATCGCCCAGCTGCCTGGAAATGCACCATCCTGGTAGCGTAAGACCGCAGTTGCGGCGGTGATCCTACCGTCTTTTTTTGCACCGATTTTGATGTCTATGGAAGTCGAGGCTGTCGGACCGGTGCTCCGGAACACTTCGTCCCGGCTCATTTCCACTTTCACCGGACGATTGGCTTTGCGGGATAACGCCAGTGCAATCGGCTCCATCCAGATATGGGTCTTGCCACCAAATCCACCACCGATCTCCGATGAGGTCACCTTTAGTTTAGCGACCTCCATACCGAGTAGAGCCGCGCAAGTGTTGCGAAAAATGAAATGTCCCTGGGTGGTCACCCAGAGTTCGCCGTGGCCATCGGGCCCGACACTCGCAAGACATGCGTGTGGTTCGATGTAGCCTTGGTGAGTCTGCTCAGTTTTGTAGCTCCTCTCCACAATAAAATCAGCCGCTTTGAATCCAGCTTTGACATCACCGTGTCCAAACTCACTCACCTTTGCGACGTTTGAAGGAGATTTTGGTTTTGGTGACACACCGCTGGTGAATACGCGCGGTTGTACCAAGGGTGCGTCAGGCTTCATCGCTTCATCGACATCAGTTACGTGTGGCAGGATCTTATACGTCACGCTAATCAGTTTGAGTGCCTTCCTGGCTGTTGGGGCATCGATGGCCGCGACAGCGGCGACGGCATGGCCATCATAGAGCGCTCGACCGCGTGCCATGGAGTTCTCGAGAATATCGTACAGGTCACTGTCACCATCGGTCAGATCAGGTAAGTCTCGACTGGTGATAACGGCCTTGACACCTCTGAGTTTCTCGGCTTTCGACGTGTCGATGCGCTTGATCTGGGCGTGTGCGTGAGGGGAGCGCAGAATCAGGCCAACGAGTTGGCCCGGTGCAAAGGTGTCTGCACCATACTTGGCCCGACCGGTGACCTTGTCGAGCCCGTCCGGGCGCGGTGGCCGGGTACCAACAGCTTTGAATTTTCGGTTTCTGAACTTGGTGTCGTTAGCCATCTCAGGCATCTCCTGCAGATTCGAGTTGTTCTAGTCTGGGTGGTGTTTGTCGGTCTCAGGCACTCGGGTTATTTTTTCCTGAGCTCTTTTGCTGCCGCTTTTACAGCGCGGACAATCTTGTCGTAGCCCGTGCAGCGGCAGAGATTGCCGGCCAGAGCAAATCGGATCTCCTCATCGGTCGGGCTCGGATTTCGCTCGAGCAGCGCTTGACTTGCCATTAAAAACCCGGGTGTGCAAATACCGCACTGCAGCGCAGCATGATCAATGAAGTTTGACTGCAGTGGGTGAAGTACATCGCCATCTGCCAGACCCTCTACCGTGTTTACCTCACGGTCCTGGGCTTCGACGCCCAGCACGAGGCAGGAACAGACCAAACGGCCATCAAGGGTCACGCTGCACGCGCCGCAATCCCCGGTGCCGCAGCCTTCTTTAGAGCCTGTAAGCCCAAGCCTGTTACGCAACACTTCGAGCAGGGTCTCGTTCGGTTGACAGACAAACTCGGTCTGATCGCCATTGACGACCGTAGATACAAGTGTTCCTGACATCACTGCCCCCCTGCCCGCTGATAGGCGATTCTGGCGGCGCGTTGTGCAAGGACGCCCACCACTTCGGTTCTGAATTCAACAGTGCCCCGCATGTCGTCGATTGGATCGCAAGCGGCGCTGCAAGCATCTGTCAGTTTTGTCAGTGCAGCTTTGTTCAGTTGTGTGCCGACAATGGCTCTGGCCGCCGCCGGCACGAGCAAAGCTGTCGGTGCAACTGCCCCCAGGACGATCCGTGCGCTCTTGATCACCAGGTTCCTGTCCAGAGTCAAGCTGACTGCTGCTCCAACTACAGCGATGTCCATCTCCGAGCGCGGGACAAAACGAAGGTAGGCATCACCTGACTTTGACGGGCGTTTGGGCAGTGTAATGGCCTCGACGACCTCGCCCCTCGCCAGTGATGTGGTGCCGGGACCTGTCACAATCTTTTCAACCGCCACTGTTCTTCGGCGCTCGGGCCCAACGATGGAGACCTTCGCGCCCGCTGCAATCAGGGCTGGAACAGAATCAGCGGCGGGGGATGCATTGCAGAGGTTACCGACAATTGTGCATCGGTTCTGAATCTGATCAGAACCGATCAGGTTGGCAGCTTCCACGACTCCGGGCCAGGCCTTTTTCAAGGCTGCGTTTTCACCCATTTCGGCGGCGGAGACTGCTGCTCCAAGCCGAAAACCAGTTGTGGATTTTGTGATCGACTGCATTGTCGCAATGTGTTTGATGTCCACGACCAGATCGGGCTCGATCAGGTCACGTCTCATGCGGACCATAAGATCGGTTCCACCGGCGAGCAGAAAAGCATTACCCTTTCCACGCAGCATGAGCGCTGCAGCCTCTTTGGTCGTCTTAGGAGTTTGGTATTTCATCGAAAAATCTTCTCTATTTAAGAAAATAGTTGTAACGATTCAGAGCATCTGAATTCCCGGTTCGAAGACAGCTGTTCTTCCCGGCCCATCTGCCCGCGCCTGGGTAGCTAGTCTATACCCTGGCGGCTGGTTTGATAACGTCTGCTGGCTCCTGGGGTATATCCTTAAACCAGGCGTTGGGCACAGCTGAACGAGTGTTTATACCACCCCCACCGAGTTGGATGTTGAGAATTGGTTAGACTCGCCTCGTGAGTACCATGACAAGAGGCCTGTCGTGGGTCGCCGGTGCCGGTGTTCTGTTCGTGGTATTTATCGCCCTAGTGCGCTACGTTGGCAATGAGTTGCACCCCATTCAGGCTGCATTTATCCGTTATTTGTTCGGTCTGCTGGTGTTGCTGCCGCTGTTCCTGCGCAGCGGCATGGGCCTTTTTCGCTCACGGCACATCCGGATTCACGGTTTTCGCGGCTGTATTCACGCCGTCGCGGTGATGCTGTGGTTCTTCGCAGCCAGCCAGTTGCCGATTGCTGAGGTCACAGCGCTCAGTTTTATCGCTCCGATCTTTGTGGTGATTGGTGCTGCCGTATTCCTTGGTGAGCGCATGAGCCGCGCGAGGATCGTGGCGGTCATTCTGGGTTTGATCGGGGTCTTGACGATACTCCGGCCGGGCACTGCGGTGATTCAGTGGGGGGCTGTTGCGATGCTGTTTGCGGCGCCCCTTTTTGCCGCATCGAAAGTGTTGACCAAGTTTTTGGTTCGCGATGATTCGAGCGGCACCCTGGTAGCCTATCTCTCTATTTTCGCTACCCTCACTATGCTGCTGCCAGCACTGTGGGTCTGGCAGTCGCCATCGTCATCAGACCTGATGTTTCTCGCCGGAACGGCCGTTTTTGCGACCGGCAGTCACCTGTGTATGGCCCGCGGGCTGGCGCTGGTCGACGTGACGGTGTCACAGCCGGTTGATTTTCTCCAACTGGTGTGGTCCACACTGATCGGACTGGCTTTCTTCGGCGAGAAGCCGGAGATCTGGATCTGGGTCGGCGCCGGGATCGTGGTCTTCAGTGCGACCTACATTGCCCGGCTGGAAACAAAGTCTGCAGCAACCAAATAGGCCAGGCGGGCGCGGTGGCGAAAATACAAGGCAAGTGATGAATCCTCAAAGTCTGCCACGCTGGTTGCAGCCGCGACTGCCGTTTTTCTATGGCTGGATTGTGCTTGCCTGTGTCTGCTGTGCAGGATTTGCGCGACAGGGCCCGGCAGTGGCGACGCTCTCAATCTTTATCGAGCCCATGACCGCTGAGTTTGGCTGGTCACGGACGGCAATGTCGGTGGCTGTCTCCATCGGTGGCATTCTGGCTGCCTTGGTATCTCCAGTTCTGGGCCCCATTCAGGATCGTTATGGCGCCCGCAGGATGTTATGTGTCGCCGTGCTGGTGACCGGGGTGGCCGCTATGTTGTTGTCCCTGACCCAGTCATTGCTGGTTTTTGTGCTGCTGTTTTGTGTTGCGCGGATGACCTTTGCCGGTCCATTCGACCTTGGGATCTACGGCGCGGTCAACAGTTGGTTCAGACGCGATCGCGGCCTGGCCACCTCGATCACGACGTTTATGCAGATGGCAGGCCTCATGGCGATGCCGCTGATCGCACAATTGGCTATTGTTGGCAGTGGCTGGCGGGCCGGTTGGCTGGCCATCGGCGCGACCGTGCTGATCATCGGCTTCATTCCTGTGTGGGCCCTTGTTGTGCGGCAGCCCGAAGACATGGGTCTCACACCGGATGGCCCGCAGTCACCGTCGGTCGAAGGTCTACTCGACCAGGCGTCGACGGCGGCCGCTGTTGCTGCAGAACCCGCTTTTAGCCGGGCCGAAGCGCTGCGTACGCCAGCGTTTTGGCTGTTGTCGCTGTACACGTTGCTGGTCTACCCGGTGCAGGCCGGGGTCTCCCTTCACCAGGCACCGCACCTGATCGAACGTGGGCTGGACCCGACCATCGCCGCCACAGTTATCAGCACATTCTCCTTGGCGTCGGCTATCTCAGGGCTCATGTTTGGCGTGGCCGTGCGCCGGGTTGGTGTCCGCATGTCGCTGGCAGCTGCCGCGGTCACGCTGGGATTCAGCACCGTGACCATGATCTGGATCACGATGACGTGGCAGGGTTATCTGGCAGCGGCATTTTTCGGGATCAGCATCGGCGGTGTGCTGACGATTCTGCCGATTGCCTGGGCTGATTACTTTGGGCGGAAAAGTTTTGGTGCTATCCGCGGCGTCGCGCTGTCCATCCAGGTCGTGGCGCAGGCGACGGGGCCTTTGGTCTCTGGAATTTTTCGTGATCAGACGGGGGATTATGTCCTGTCACTGTGGACGTTCACTGGCCTGTCGCTGGCCGCGGTATTCGCTGCTTTATTGACCCGAGCACCGCGCCCTTCAGGCAACAGAACGTATACTGCTTTTTCTGACCCTTGAAAGCGAATCGATCGATGGAGGCATGGTTTGAATTCAGACAACACCAACCCATACGCTGTGCTTTTCGAGCCGGTAGAGATCGGCCCGGTGACTGCGCGTAACCGTTTCTACCAGGTGCCCCACTGTACGGGCGCCGGGCGGAACTATCCCACCGTTGGCGCACATATTCGGGCGGTCAATGCTGAAGGTGGTTGGGCGGTGGTGAGCACCGAGCAGTGCGACATCCATCACACCGCCGATATGCGTGCCCAGATCAGGCTGTGGGGCGAGGACGATGTTCCGTTTCATGCCCGGATGACCGAACTGGTACACCAGCACGGGGCACTGGCAGCTTGCGAGCTGGTTCACAACGGCAGCTACTCGCCCAACCACATCGGTCGGGAGATCCCGCTGGCGCCGATCAGCACACCGGTACAGGGACCTTACCCGGTACACGCCCGGGCGATGAACAAGGTCGATATTGCAAATTTCCGTCAGTGGCATCGGCGTGCGGCACGGCTGGCAAAGCAGGCTGGTTTCGATATCGTCTACGTCTATGCCGGGCATGACATCACTCTGCTTCTGGAGTTTCTGTCACCCAGGATCAACACCCGCAGTGATGAGTACGGCGGCAGCGTGGAGAACCGGGTGCGGCTGTTCCGCGAGTGTATCGAGGAGGTGCGCGACGAAGTCGGAGAGACCTGCGCGGTAGCTGTGCGGCTGGCAGTAGATGAACTACTGGGAGAGAAGGGCATCACCAGCAGCGGTGATGGTCGCGAGATCGTGGAAATACTGGCCGAATTGCCCGATCTGTGGGACGTCAATGTGAGTGACTGGAACAATGACTCGATGACCTCCCGTTTCGCAGAGGAAGGCTACCAGGAGCCCTACGTTGCCTTTGTCAAGTCGCTGACCAGTAAACCGGTGGTCGGTGTCGGGCGGTTTACTTCTCCGGACACGATGGTCTCGCAGGTCAAACGCGGGATACTGGATTTCATCGGTGCAGCGCGTCCCGCGATTGCTGACCCGTTTCTGCCAAATAAGATCGAGCAGGGTCGTCAGGAAGATATCCGCGAGTGTATCGGCTGCAACATCTGCGTGTCCGGCAACAACCTGTACACACCGATGCGCTGCACCCAGAACCCTACGCGCAGCGAGGAGTGGCGCCGCGGCTGGCATCCGGAACGGATACCGCCCAGGGAGACCGATGACCGTGTCCTGGTAGTGGGGGCTGGCCCGGCCGGGCTCGAGGCGGCCCGGGCCTTTGGTCAGCGGGGGTGCGAGGTGGTGCTTGCCGAGCGTTCCCGCGAGCTCGGTGGCCGTGTCTCGCGCGAGACTATGCTGCCGGGGCTTGCCACCTGGGCTCGTGTCCGGGACTGGCGGATCGGGCAGATCGACCGGATGAGCAACGTTACGCTATATCGCGATAGCGACATGACAGCAGAAGCAGTAATCGAGACAGGCTGCGGCATCGTGGCCCTGGCAACCGGGGCGACCTGGCGCCGCGATGGGTTCGGTCGCACTGACCGTGCTGTTATTCCGGGTGCTGAACGCCCATCGGTATACACGCCGGATGACATCATGGATGGTGTCGAGCCCGAAGGCCCTGTCGTGCTGTTCGACGATGATCACTACTATATGGGCGGTGTGATCGCCGAGCGACTGCGTGCACTGGGTAGCGACGTGACCCTCGTGACGCCGGAACCGGTCGTCTCTGCTTTTACCAACTACACGCTCGAGCAGACCCGGATTCAGGCCCGTCTGATGGAAGCGGGCATCCGGATTGTGGCATCACACACCCTGACCGGGATCGAGGAGAAAATGGTGCAGGTAAAATGTACCTACACCGGCCAGACCTCTAATGTCGAATGTAGTTCGGTGGTACTGGTGACCGCGCTCATAGCAAACGATGATCTTTATGCGGATCTTGCTCAGGGTGACCATGCGCGGCGCATCGTGAGAATCGGGGACTGTTATGCCCCAGGCACCATCGCAGCGGCGGTGTGGTCGGGTCACCGCTTCGCCCGTGCCCCCTTTGCCGAGATCGAGGATCAAGCCCCCTTTGCAATCGAGCGGGTGGCACTGTCCGCAGAAGCCCGGGTCTGATGGCGACTGTCTCGGCCATTATTCCCACCTTCAACCGGGTGCACCTGCTGGAAAGGGCGCTGCGTTCCGTATTCGATCAGAGCGTACCGTTACTGGAGGTCATTGTCGTCGATGACGGCTCCACCGACGGCACGTCAGAGTGGGTTGCACGGGCGTTTCCCGAAGCGGTGCTGATGATCCAGCCGAATCTTGGGGTCAGTCGGGCGCGAAACCGCGGGATCGAGGCGGCCAAAGGCGACTGGATCACATTTCTGGATTCAGATGACCAATGGTGTGAAACCAAGATCGAGGAGCAACTCGCCGCGCTCTTGGCTGATCCCAGCCGGCGCATCTGCCATACCGACGAGATCTGGATCCGCAATGGTGTTCGCGTCAACCCGATGCACAAGCATCGCAAGGGCGGTGGCGAGATCTTCAGCCAGTGCCTGCCGCGCTGTGTGATCTCACCCTCTTCGGTCATGCTGCATCGTTCGGTTTTTGAGGTCCACGGGGTGTTCGATGAGCAACTGCCGGCCTGCGAGGACTACGATCTGTGGCTTCGCCTGTGTGCAAAACTACAGGTGACCTATCTGGCGAGACCGCTGGTCATCAAACACGGGGGTCATGCCGATCAACTTTCGCGGCGCTACTGGGGCATGGACCGGTTCCGTATCACGGCACTCGAAAAGCTCCTTGATGGTGGAGGTCTGGTGCCGGAACAGGAAAGGCAGTCCCTTGAAGAACTGCTGAAAAAGATCACTGTTTACCTTCAAGGTGTCCAACGTCGCGGACGCGACAGCGAAGCCGATCTCTACGCCGCCAAGTCAGCCCAGGCTCGAGTGCGACTTGAGACTATTAAGCGAATTTCACCCGCAGCAGCCCAAGTCGATGAGGTGGCCAGCCTGTGAACCTGGTGGTGGCGCTGCGTGCCGAAGCCGAGCCGCTTATCGAATACTTCCAGCTTGAGACGGGGAGTGCCCGTGGCCTTTTCACCGTCTATCGCGGTGAGTCCGTCTGGTTGGTGATCTCCGGCGTCGGACGGGTTCTGGCTGGGGCCGCTGTTGCTCATCTGCACCTTGTCAGTGGCGGTGAGGTCGATGTGCCCTGGTTGAATGTCGGTATTGCCGGGCATCGCCAGCTTTCAATCGGCAACCTGTTACTGGCAAGCCGTATCGTGGAACCGGCCACCGGGCGAAGCTGGTATCCGCCGTACACTCTGGATTCCACGGTGCAACGCTCAGAGTTGGTCACGGTGGACCAGCCGGAGCGGGATTTCCCGCGCTGCAGCGCATACGACATGGAGGCCTCGGGGTTTTATGCCATGGCCAGCCGCTGCAGCACCAGCGAACTCGTGCAGAGTCTCAAGGTCGTGTCGGACAACCCCGGGACAACCCTTGATCTGAGCCACCAGCAGATCTCGCAGCTGATCGCAGACCAGCTGGAGTCGATCGCGACCGTTGCCGGAGAACTCACGGGAATCTGCAGGTGGCATGAAAAGAACAGGCCCACAACACCGTCGCTCGATCGGTATCTTGGGCAGTGGCATTTCACGGTCACCCAGCGTCGTCGGCTGACGGGGCTGTTGCGGCGCTGGGCTGTTCTCAATAACAATGACCCGTGGGCCGGGCTCACGGAATGCCGGGGCTCAGTAGATGTCTTACAACACCTGGAATGGCATCTGGAGCAACAGCCGATACGTTTTTCACAGGACCAAGACGGCACCCTGCTGGGTGAACCTCCTGTGCAGGAGCCATGATCAATACGATCTACGTTGAGCAGGCGCTCGAGGACGATGCACGTGCGCAACGAATCTTGGCACGCTTTCCAGACGTCACCCAGGTGATTTGCGAGCGCTACGGCGAGGTCTTCAATCCTAAAGCGCAGAACTTCCGGCTGCAGAAATCTCACCCGGCCCTGGTATTGGCAGAAAAATTTGGTGAAACAATGTTGTTGACTCCCGCGGGTTACGGCATCGGTGGGGCACACAATTACTACTTCTCTTACATGATGAACTGTATCTACGACTGTCGATACTGTTTCCTGCAGGGGATGTACCGTTCTGCCCACTACGTCGTCTTTGTGAACTACGAGCGGTTCTTTAGCGGTATGGCAGACAAACTCGAGGCGCATCCGGGCGAGGACGTGTGGTTTTTCTCAGGCTACGACTGTGACAGCCTGGCGCTGGAACCGGTCACCGGTTTTGTGAGCGAGTTGCTGGTTTGGCTGAACAGTCACCCACGGGCCCATATCGAGTTACGGACCAAGAGCACCCAGGTCCGGCCGCTGCTGGCGGCAGAGCCCCGGCAAAATGTGGTGATCGCTTTCAGCCTCACCCCGACTGATACCGCGGCGGCGCTGGAACACAAAGCTCCCCCCGTGAGTAAACGCCTCGGCGCGATGGCCAAACTGGCAAGTCGCGGCTGGCAGGTCGGGTTGCGCTTCGATCCGATTCTGTTTGAGTCCACTTACCAGGAGCGTTATCGAGCGCTCTTTACAGAGGTGTTCAGCAGCCTTTCCGTACAAAGCATCCACTCGGTAACGCTTGGCCCTTTCCGTATGCCGAAGACATTCTTTCGCAACGTTATCCAGCTTTACCCGGAGGAACCACTGTTCGCCAGCCCCTTTTCTGACCGCGGTACAATGATTTCCTATCCCGAATCGCGTGAAAACGAGATGATCGAGTTCTGTGTGAACGAGCTGTCCCGCTATCTGCCGGCGAGCAAGTTGTTTTCCTGTTCACCGGAATCCCGGCCCAGCGTAATGGGAAATCGTGGTGACAGAGACGTTTCGACCTGTCCGGCACCTGCTGATGACTGAACCCCGCACGCTGCTCGTGACCGGAGCCAGTGCCGGTATCGGTCACGCCATCAGCACGCGCCTTCTCGCAGACGGCGAGCGTGTGATCGGCATCGCCCGGGATCTTAGGGGGATCTCAACCGCCGGCAGGTACTTCGAACCGGTTTCGATAGACCTTGCAGACCTTGAGCGACTGCCCGATCGGCTGACTGTACTGGCCCGCAGCTATCCCCAGATCAGCGCTGTAATCTGTTGTGCGGGTGCCGGATGGTTTGGGTCCCTGGAGCAGATGTCCTACGCAGACATCAGATCGCTCATCGATCTCAACTTCACCAGCCAGGTCTGTGTGGTACGAGCGTTTCTGCCCCTGATAAAACGCAATGGCGGTGGCGATATCGTGCTGATGGGGTCGGAGGCGGCCCTGTCCGGAGGGCGATATGGTGCGGTCTACTCTGCAACCAAGTTTGCTTTACGGGGGCTGGCCCAGTCGCTCCGGGAAGAGTGTGCTGCCGCGGGTGTGAGAATCACGATCGTCAATCCCGGCATGGTTCGAACTCGGTTTTTTGATCAGCTGGACTTCGAGCCCGGCCCGGATCCTGCCAACGTCATTGAGCCCGAAGACGTGGCCGAAGCCGTGGCTGTTGCGCTGAATGTCCGTACGGGGACCGTTTTTGACGAGATCAACCTGACGCCGCTCAAGCGGGTGGTGAGAAAAAAGAAAATCTAGCCAGCAGGAGAGAACTGGGCGACTATCTGTCGCGGAGTTCGGCCGAAAGTGCGCTGATGTGCGCCGGGCCGATGCCGCAGCAGCCGCCGACGATTTTCGCGCCGGCGTCGATCCAGTCCCCGGCGGCTTTAAGGTAGTCAGCGGGAGTGATCTGGTCGACAAAGGCCCAGTCGGGACGCTGCCAGTAACCGGCATTGGGATAAGCACCCAGAACGCCCGAATAATTCTCGCTCATCACCTCAAGACCAGGTGTGCAGACATTAACGGGGGAGTGCATCAGCAGCAGTGCCGAGCCGCCTTCGGCCATGATCTTCTGGATCGCATCGGCGAAGGGCTCGTGGGTGGTGACCGAATTGCTATGGACGGGGCTTTCTTCTACACCCAGATAAAGTGCGCCTGAGTTTCGGTCCTGAACGCCGCTGATAGCGACCCACACGGGCAGGTCGAAATCAGCCAGCGCATTCAGGGCAGTGACAATCGTTGAGGCCCGGGATGAAAGCGTTTCGAGGATGACCAGATCGACGCCGTTCTCGGCCAGGATCTCGGCCTGCTCCTGGAAATAGGGTTCCAGCTCAGCGTCGCTGAACCGGTTGAAATTTCCAAAGGTCGAAACCGATCCGGCAATCAGGATATCTCGTTCAGATGCCGAGTCGTCCAGTGTCTCCCTTGCAATCTGAACTGCGCGGATGTTCCAGCGGGTAAACTGTTCTTCCATGCCAGCACTCTTGAGCGCCTGGCGGGTTGTCGCATAGGTATTGACCGTAATGATGTCGGCACCGGCCTCGATATAGGAGCGGTGAACCTGTCGGACCAGGTCAGGATGGGTATCCAGTGCAACAGCGCACCACGCTTCGTGGTCCATCGGTGCGCCCAGGCGTTGCAATTCGGTACCGATACCCCCGTCCAAAATGACTGGGTGATTTCTCTCGAGAAGATCGTCAACTGCGAAACTCATGCTTTTCCCTGCGATTGTCAATCCGCCGGTAGCGTATCAGGGATAGTGTGTCGTGGGGTAGCTGATTCTTGTCTTCGGTCGCGATCGGGCAACGGCGCTCGGACGTTTTGAACGAGCTGACGATACCCCGGATCGTGGCACTAACTTAAGGCTATCCCTGGGCGACGCGGGGTTGTTGAGTACAGATGTCATTCGTAATTGTTACTCGAAATATATTGACTTACAGGCTTCACCTCATCTACTGTGTGAGATTCCACCAAAAGGTGCCGCCAGCTGATCTGAACGGCATAGGACGACTATCGACCGGAGAAGCCACGGCGCTCGGTCGATGATAAAAACGGGGAGGCCAACGACTTATGTACTGGGTCTGGTTGATCGTACTGATTGTCGCCCTTGTGGTGATCATCATTCTACTGAACCGCTTCTACCGGAAAGCGTCTCGCGAAGTTGCGCTGATCCGGACCGGTCTGGGGGGGCAGAAAATCATAACGGACGGGGGTTTTCTGGCGCTCCCATTCCTTCACCGTGTGTCGGAAGTCAACATGAAAACGACCCGGCTCGAGGTCGTTCGAAACGCTGAGAAATCTGTGATCACCGTAGACCGTTTGCGAGTCGATGCCACGGTCGAGTTTTACGTTCGGGTGGACCCCAGCGATTCGGGTGTTGCGACCGCAGCTCAGGCCTTGGCCGGGAAGACCTTTCGTTCGGAAGACCTTGCTGAGACCCTTGAAGGCAAACTGGTCGATGCGATTCTATCCGTGGCCGCTAACTATACGATGGACGAGCTGCAGAACGAGCGGGGCAGGTACGTCGGACAGATCACAGAGATCCTCAAACCCAATCTTTCCCAGAACGGCCTGTTACTGGAATCGGTTTCGCTGACCCGATTGGACCAGGCGCCTTTCCACACACTTGACGAAAACAACGCATTCAATGCAATCGGCCTGCAGCGCCTGGCGGAAATCGTTGCAAGCAGCAAGAAAGAACGCGCCGTGATCGAAGCCGATGCGGATGTAGCGGTTCGGATGAGCAAGCTGGACGCGACCAAGAAGCGTTTGAATATTGATCAGGAGGAGGAAGAAGCGCAGATCCAGCAGCAGTTGAACATCGAGCGTGAGCGTACTGCGAGCGATGCTGCCATTGCCGAGGAACAGTCCGGATCTGAACAACGGCGTGAATTTGCCCGAATCGAAAAAGACAAGGAGGTCAAGGCTAAGGAAATTCAGACCGGGCGGGAAGTTCGTAAGGCCGAGCTCGAGGCGACCCAGTCCTCTGAACTGCGCCGTCTGGAACGGGACATCGTGATTGCCGCGCAGGAAGCTGAAGTCGCCAGAGCTCAAGTTGCTGTCCAGCAGGCCCGTTCCGAAGAGATCAAGGCAAAAGAAGATCTTGAGACGACCCGTGAGGTGGCCGCTGCCGAGCGCGAGCGGGCGTTGGCGATGATCCGGGCCCGCGAGCAGGCCGAAGTCGATGAAACGCGTGTTGGCAGTGAGACCGGAACCCTCATGGCGATGGCAAAAGCAGAGGCGGAAGCCACAAAGACCCGGGCTGATGCCCAGCGTTCGGAACTGCTGGCCCGAGCAGAAGGAGAAGCTGCGCTGATCGCTTCCGAAAACAGTCAAAGTGATGATCTGATCGAGATGAAGCTGCATATGCGCAAGCTGGAGATTCTGCCGGATGTGGTCGACAGCATGGTGAAACCGGCAGAGAAGATCGACAGCATACGGATCAATCATGTCACCGGGTTTGGCAACTCAGGTGGCGGGGGAGGGCAGGACAGCAGTGCCGACAAGGCAGTGGTGAACCAGGTCGTCGACGGTGTCCTGTCGATGGCGCTGCAGCTGCCTGCCGTCAAGAAACTGGGTGAAGAAATTGGAGTCAACATAGGTGATGGCATCAAAGGCATTTCTGATCAGGTGTCTGAATCGCAGGATGATCAGGCTTCTGGGGAACCGAGCGAGGAGTAACCCGAGCGATACGCCGGATGGAGTGATCAGTAGAAGGCAAACACGGATCGGTTGTCCGATCCGACATAATTTTCTAGACCAAAAGGAGAAATAGAATGTCAATCAATCGCAGAAACTTTCTCAAGAGTACGTCGGCTGTCGCCACGGCTGTCGCTGCACCGGCTTTTATTGGCCGCGCCCAAGCTGCCGACGGACTGAAGATGGCAGTGATACTGGATCAGACCGGTGGACTTGATATCTATGGCCGGCCGATGGTGGATGCGAGTCACCTAGCGGTAGAGGAAATCAATGCAGCGGGTGGCCTGCTCGGCAAACAGGTAGATCTTACGGTCTACGATCCCCAGTCGACCATCCAGTTTTACACGCAGTACGCGACCAAGGCAGCGACCAGCGATCGTGTGGACGTTGTCCAGGCAGGCATCACATCAGCTTCAAGAGAATCGATCAGGCCGTTACTGAGCCGCTACCAGACTCTCTATTTCTACAACACGCTATACGAAGGCGGTGTCTGTGACACCAACAACTACTGCACAGGTTCGACCCCGGGCCAGACCGTCGAAAAACTGGTGCCGTACACCATGAACAAGTGGGGCAAGAAGGTCTACATCATTGCAGCCGACTACAACTATGGCCACATCACAGCGGATTGGGTGCAGAAGTATGTTCGTGACAATGGTGGCGATCCAGTGGAGACAGAGTTTTTTCCCCTCGATGTTACCAACTTCGGGCCGACGATCAAGAAGATCCAGGCGGCAAAACCGGACATGGTGATGTCCGCTCTGGTCGGTGGTGCTCACGTCTCGTTTTACCGACAGTATGCCGCCGCCGGCATGAGCAAGAGTGTTCCCATTGCCTCCACCACTTTTGGCGTGGGCAATGAGCATCTGATGATTTCTGCCGAGGAAGGTGACGGTATGATCGTCGCATACAGTTACTTCGAGGAGATCGAGTCGGCAGTGAACAAGGCGTTTGTGGAACGGTTTAAGACCCGATTTGGTGCCGACGCGCCGTACCTAAACGAACTGGCCGCCCGCCAGTACGAAGGGATCTATCTGTGGGCCGAGGCCGTGAAAGCTGCTGGTACCGCCGAGCGGATGAAGGTGATCGAAGCGCTGGATGCCCCGACGAGTTTCGCCGGCCCGAGTGGCAACATCTCGATCGACCCGCAGACGCATCATGCGGTTCAGAACGTGTATCTCGCGGAGCTGCAGAACCAGAAGTTCAACATTATTCAGACCTACGAACAACAGCAGCCGACCGACACACAGCTGGTTTGTGATCTGATCACCACGCCGAACCAGTCGACCTTCTACTTCGAAAACGGTTTGAAGGCAGCAGGCATCGACTAGTTCGGACAGCGCCTCGATATCAGCCGGGAAGCCAACAGTGGACCTTGTAGCTGCTCTGGCGCTTCAAATCGTCTACGGTATCGCCAACCTGGTGCTGATCAGCATCGGGTTGGCGGTTATTTTCGGGATGATGCGGGTGATCAACCTTGCCCATGGGGAGTTCCTAATGCTGGGCGGGTACACGGTCATTGTGGCCACCAACGGCGGCGTCAATATTTGGATTGCGATGTTCATCCTGGCGCCGCTGATCGTCGGGATCATTGGTCTGATTGTTGAGTGGGTCCTGAT
>MPLX02208575.1_pt1 | contig 24359 bp, 20 predicted proteins | sample 1617341 | NCBI WGS metagenome assembly MPLX02 (sample SAMN05944804, study PRJNA350692) | marine metagenome | biome: marine; feature: ODZ; material: water; isolation source: 120 m water sample filtered on 0.2 um supor filter | place: Pacific Ocean | collected 2012-04-08 | depth 120m m | reverse complement strand
GCTACTGTGATCATCAGCGCCAGCGTCCCCCGGCATTGCCAGCCCATCGTGGAGCGGGGGGCCCGGATCCGAATCCCCAGTTTCGGTTTGAACAAGCGCCAGGACATGGGCTTGTTCTGGGGAATCGGGTGCTACGGTATTGAGTAATTCATCAGCGAGCTTCTTAAACGCAGAGAGATCTCCCAAAGCACGGTACACTTCAAGCAACTTGATCTTAAGCTCGTTGCGCTCAGGCGAACGCTGAATCGCCTCGCGCAACGTTTGCTCTGCCTGAGCACCTCTGCCATAGGCAAGATAAATCTCGGCCTCAGCGAGCGGATCGACTTCGTCACTTTGAACTGCTACGCCGCGTTGTGTTTCCACTTCGGTAACGAATCCTGCGCCAATGCTTTCCTCAACGGGTGCCGGCTCCACAGATGCCGGTGCCCTGACGGTGGCCGGTTGATCACTAAAGAGTCCCTCTCGGCGAGGTGGATTCAACTCGGTTTCTCCTTTAGCGGTTACCGTCGCGTAAGACCGTCGACGTCGGACCAACAGCCAGATCAGCAGTAGCGCCACCGCCAGCCCAAGCAAAGGCGCAGTGGCATCGCCCAAGACTTGATCGAATTCACGAGGAACGACAGGAAAGTGTGTGACACCCTGCTCGATTAGTGCGCCGGCCAGCCCTGCCAAAAACTGTGCCCGGTTTGCAAGCCAGTCCAAGGTCTGATCTGGTGCGACCCAGGGCGGAGCAGGCGTGATCATCCGGCCCGAATCACTGGAAACCGGCGTTAAGGCGTCTTCTTCAACTAGCGGGCCGGGTTCTGTTACTTCCGATGGCGCCATTGGCGTTAGCTCAGAGTTCAAAGTCGCGGGTGAGGCGGTGGGCGACTCATCAATTACGGCTGCATCTTGGGTGCTGGCGGACGGGGTCTCCCCAGTTGGCACCTCAGGTTCCGGTTCTTGACCGGCCACCATGTCGGCTTGCGTCTGTATTTCCAACATGACCTGTAGACGCTGTTGCACCAGCGCTAACTGACTCTCCTGAAGCTCAATTAACTGCATGGTTTTTTCTAATTGTTTCTGCAGCAACGCCACCTGTTGACTCAGTTGGTTATTCTCCAGCACCTTCGATCCCAGCGCTTCCTCCACCCCGCTTAACTTATCTGTCAATGCCGTTATCTGACTTACCTGCGGCGACACCATTTCGCGAGCGGGAGGGTTTTGGGTCTGCTTAGGGGCGGTCGAAATCTTTTCTTGCCCACCCATTGTGGGGGGGGCGGGTTGTACGATTCGCAACACATAGTCAGCGGTGCTATCTTTATTTACGACAGGCCGCGTACTATCTGACCTCTGCGGACCCGCAACGGCTGTCCAATTTCGTGTACCTCGCTCACCCGAAGCAGGCCGGGCCCGGGCCTTTCTATCAAGCCAGGCCATCAGCTGCATCTCATAAACGTCAGTGGCGGTAGCTTCATCAACTGCCAACATGAGCCGCCGGGAAGGCATATGTAACGATGCCCCTTCGCGCATCAGATTCATGTTTCCATCGATGAAGGCGTCGGGGTTGTCGTTGACCAACGCGATCATCTTTTGGTGTAGCGTAATTCCCACCTCTGTGTCGAGATTTCGAGCAATACTGACCAGGGTTTCTCCGCGACCTACCGGGCCATAACGATCACCGGGGTAAAGCCAATCCTCCGGGGCCTTTTCCACATCGACCACCGATCGGTCATCGATGCTGACGTAGTTAGGTGGATCGAGGATAGCGGTATAGTCCCGCAGAAGCTGTCGATCTGGTAAATCCAGTGCTAAGAGAAAACGCAGAAATGGGGTTCGAACGGGGGTGGATGAACTGATGCGGATTCGGGGAGGATCTGAACTCACTTCCAGCGCAAATACCAATTCCGCTAGCATCGGGTCCAGCGCCAATCCGAACGCCATATGCGCCTGGTCCGATGCCAGACCAACCGAGGCACCGTCGTCGGTAGTCCCCTCAGGTAAGCCCCTGAGCACTATCTCCCCTTCAAAAGGCTCGTAGAGGTGAGACCGAACCGTCAGTTCTGATAGTTCGACCGCTTGCAGAGTGCCCGGAGTACCAACCGCCAGGAAAACCGCAACCGCCGAAATGAGGCGCCGGTAACAAAACCAGGACCGCTTACACCAGGGCATGGCAGACGTGCTGTTGCATATCCCAAACATGAAGGTGATTATAGGCAGACCACGAGCCCGAACCAATCATCGGGCTGACCAGATGCGGATGTACTGAGTCTAACTAAGGCTGCTGTAGCAGGGATTCTGCAATCTGAACACTGTTCAGTGCGGCACCCTTGCGAATATTGTCTGCCACTACCCACATGCACAGACCCCGCTCACAGGAGATATCTTCGCGAATCCGGCCCACAAAAACTGGATCGGTATCAGCAGCATCCGTCACCGCAGTCGGATAGCCTCCCAGGGCTCGTTCATCGATGACCGTGACTCCTGGGGCAACCCGCAATAACTCCCGGGCCCGGGTGGCACTGATTTTCTCGCGGGTTTCAAGATGTATTGCCTCTGAATGCCCATAAAACACGGGAATGCGTACCGTCGTAGGATTCACCGCAATTGAATCATCTTCGAAGATCTTTTGCGTCTCCCAGACCATTTTCATCTCCTCGCGGGTATACCCATTCTCCTGAAAGGTGTCGATCTGCGGGATCGCGTTGAAAGCAATCTGCTTGGGCATCACCTGACTCTCAACCGACTTGCCATTTAGCAGCGCTGCGGTCTGTCCGGCGAGTTCTTCCATCGCCCTTTTCCCGGCGCCAGAGACGGCCTGATAGGTTGCGACATTGATACGGACGATACCCACCGCGTCATAAATTGGTTTTAGTGCCACGGCCATCTGGATCGTAGAGCAGTTTGGATTTGCGATGATGCCTTTGTGAGAAGCGAGCGCATGCGGATTGACCTCTGGAACCACCAGAGGAATCGCAGGATCCGTTCGAAAATAGGAGGTATTGTCGATGACCACACAGCCTGCGCCAACAGCCTGTGGTGCGTATTCTGCCGAGACACTGCCTCCTGCAGAGAACAGCCCGATGTGTGCACGTGAAAAATCAAAAGCCTGCAACGCTTCCACCATCACAGGCTTGTTTCGGAACAGTACCGTCTTGCCGGCGGACCGCTCACTCGCCAGCGGGTAAAGTGCCCCCACAGGAAAGTCGCGCTGCTCGAGAATCCGGATCATGGCCTCCCCAACCGCGCCGGTCGCGCCCACCACCGCCACATCAGGAGTCTTGGGGAACGTCATCTGGATTTTCCTGAATGGTTAGCCGGCGCTTCTAAACGCGGTCAGTGCTTGGCAAATCTCCAAACAGCCACGGCGCCTCAACTGCGCGGCGGGTTTCATAATCCTGGATCTCATTTTCGTGCCGTAAGGTCAGGGCGATATCATCCAGGCCCTGCAATAGACAGTTCTTTTTAAAATCATCGATTTCAAAGCGATAGACCCGACCGTCATCGGTTGTCAATGCTTGACGCTCAAGGTCGACTTCCAATTCGACAGGCTCATCAGACAGATCGCGGTTAAACAGCCAGTCAATATCTGCTCCAGGCAGCACGATTGGCAACACCCCATTCTTAAAGCAGTTATTAAAAAAGATATCGGCAAAGCTACCCGCGATCACGGTCCGAATACCAAAATCGCGTAACGCCCAAACAGCGTGTTCCCGCGACGATCCACACCCGAAGTTTTCCCGGGCAAGCAGGATCCGTCCCTGACAGTACGGTTCTTGGTTCAAAACGAATGCTTCATTTCGCGGCCGGTCGCTGCAGTCTTCCCCCGGTTCACCCTGGTCAAGATAACGCCAGGCATCGAAAAGATTGTCGCCGAACCCCGATTTTTCAACCGACTTGAGGAATTGTTTGGGAATGATTGCATCGGTATCTATATTGCTCCGGTCCACCGGAATCACGATACTCGAATACTTGATAAACGGGTCCATCTCCCCTCCCTTATAACTCGTTTGGATCAGTAAAACACCCTGTGATCGCTGCAGCAGCCGCCATAGCAGGAGAAACAAGATGGGTGCGCCCGCCGTAGCCCTGCCGGCCCTCGAAATTTCGGTTCGACGTTGCAGCACATCGCTCGCCCGGGTCGAGCCGATCCGCGTTCATCGCCAGGCACATTGAGCATCCCGGCTCGCGCCACTCGAAGCCGGCATTGCGAAACACCTCATCTAGCCCCTCGGATTCGGCCTGCCGTTTTACCAGTCCAGACCCAGGAACCACTAAGGCCTGCTTGATACTGCTGGCTACCGTACGCCCTTCGGCAACCGCCGCGGCCGCTCTGAGGTCTTCGATGCGGCCATTGGTACAGGCCCCGATAAATACCTTGTCTAGGGGGATTTGATTGATCGGCGTGCCCGACTCAAGACCCATATACTCAAGCGCTCTAACCCAGTCTTGGGTGCGATTTCCATCTGGGGCATTTTCAGGGTCGGGTACCACGTCATCAATACTGACCACCATCTCGGGAGAAGTGCCCCAGGTCACTTGTGGACGTAGTCGGGACACATCGAGCTCAAATTCCAGGTCAAATGCTGCATCCGGGTCGGAGACCATTTCCCGCCAGGCCACGGCCGCGTTGTCGAACGCTGACCCGGACGGTACGTAAGGTCGTCCGGCCATATAGCTCACGGTCGCCTCGTCCACCCCAACCAGGCCTGCTCGTGCTCCACCTTCAATTGCCATGTTGCACAGAGTCATTCGCGCCTCAATGGATGCCTCCCGCACCGCACTACCCGCAAATTCCATAGCGTAGCCAGTACCGCCAGATGTTCCGATCAAGCCGATAACCGCCAGGATCATATCCTTGGAGGCAATACCCTCTGGTAGCGGGCCTGTGAGCGTGATACGCAAGTTCTGCATCTTTCGCGCGACCAGGCATTGCGTCGCTAGTACATGCTCTACCTCAGAGGTGCCGATGCCGAAAGCCAACGCCCCCAGTGCACCATGGGTGGCCGTGTGGGAATCACCACAGACGATAGTCATGCCCGGTTGGGTAACCCCCTGTTCGGGCCCAACGACATGGACCACACCTTGTCGGGGGTCTGCCATATCGAACTCGGTAATACCAAACTCGGCGCAGTTGCTATCCAAGGTCTGAACCTGGAGCCGAGAGACAGGATCAACGATTCCAGCATTACGGTCAGTCGTGGGTACATTATGGTCAGCAACCGCGAGATTGGCGGCCCGCCGGCGAGGTTGCCGGCCTGCTTCGCGTAACCCGGCGAAGGCCTGGGGCGAGGTCACTTCGTGTAGCAATTGCCGGTCTATGTAGATCAGCGCGGTCCCATCATCCGACTGACGCACCAGGTGATCGTCCCAAAGTTTGTCGTAAAGTGTTCTTGCTGTCATTTCGCTATCCCCCGGGGGCGCGCGATTCTAGCACAGGCCCCCTATTTTCAACCTTAGCCCGCCCCGCGACCGTACCTGGCGGGCTTTGCCCCCAGTCCGGCCAGCAATACACAGTGCTATGCTTAACCTCTTCTTGAATAAGCGTGTCTGGGCCAGATCGGTGATTAGTTTCCGTGCTTTTTTCTTGCAACTCGAAACCCGGATCGGCCGGGTGCTTCTGCCGATCGACCCAGACGCTCTCACCGTCGAACGACTGATTTCTTCTCAAGCCGCCTATCCTGAATTAGCTCGAAGCGCTGCGGTCCAGATCTATCATGCGAATGCGTGTCGTTCACTGGATGACCCAGTCAGTCATTATCCGACTCTGGATGCACTGGGACGCTTAAAGCAACAGCGCTTTGAAGGCGAAAAGCTTGACATCACTGCGGCTGACTTTCTCGAATCTCTGGGTCAGCACACCAATGCGCTGTTGATGTCAGACCCCCAACCGGCAGCGGCGCCTGTCTCTTTACCGGCGCAAGGCCGCACTCGCAACCGCCGGGAGGCTCCGGTCGGAGAATAATTAAGCGCTCGATGGGATCAACGGCCCCGGCGTCTCACCCACACCCAGACTACGTTGACGGAGTAGGTGATCGATCAATACCAATGCGAACATCGCTTCAGCTATTGGGACCGCCCGGATACCTACGCAGGGATCGTGCCTGCCGGTCGTGGTGACATCGACTGGTTCACCGTCTATGCCTACACTCCGACCTGGAGTTGGAATACTGGATGTAGCCTTAAACGCCATTGACACCCGGATCTGCTGGCCACTGGAAATCCCTCCGACTACCCCGCCCGCGTTATTGCTGAGGAAGCCCTGCGGTGTCATCTCGTCACGATGTTCGCTGCCTCGTTGGACAATACTATCGAAGCCGGCACCGATTTCCACGCCCTTTACCGCATTGATCGAAACCATGGCGCGGGCGAGATCTGCATCGAGGCGATCAAAAACCGGTTCACCCAGGCCCGGAGGAACGCCCTCGGCCATCACATCTACCCGAGCACCAACGGAATCTCCATCGCGGCGCAATGAATCGATCAAAGCAGCGATTTCACTGACCTTGGCCGGATCGCAGAAAAAAAACGGGTTCTCATCAATCGAATCCCAGTGACATTGGTGTGCGCGAATGCCTCCAATCTGGCTGAGGCAACCTCGAATCTGAATCCCGGCATCAACCCGGAGGTATTTGCGGGCAACCGCCCCCGCTGCAACCCGAGCGGCCGTCTCCCGGGCTGAAGCACGCCCGCTTCCGCGATAATCACGGATACCATATTTTTTCAGGTAGGTATAGTCGGCGTGTCCGGGACGGAACTGCGATCTAATCTTGTCGTAATCTCTCGAACGGGCATCTTCGTTTCGAATCAGCAAAGCTATTGGCGTACCGGTGGTCCTTCCCTCAAAAACTCCCGAGAGGATCTCGACCACATCACTCTCACGACGCTGAGTGGTGTACCGGGATTGGCCGGGTCGGCGGCGATCAAGATCCCCCTGGATATCGGACGCGTCTAATTCCAGCTGCGGCGGGCAACCATCTACAATGCAACCCAATGCGGGGCCATGGCTTTCGCCGAAACTGCTGACGCGGAACAGCGTGCCAAATGTGTTACCACCCATCGTTAACCCCTGCAGTGCGCAGTCGCTCCTCAAGCACGCGGCAGTGTGACCCCCTTTTGGCCCTGGTACTTGCCTTTGCGATCTTTATATGAAACTTCACAGCATTCATCTGCCTCGAAAAAAATGACCTGGGCCACCCCTTCATTTGCATAAACCCGTGCCGGCAGCGGTGTGGTATTGGAAAATTCAAGCGTTACGTACCCTTCCCACTCAGGCTCGAATGGCGTCACATTTACAATAATACCGCAGCGCGCATAAGTCGACTTTCCCAAACAGATCGTCAGGACGTTGCGGGGAATCCGGAAATATTCAACGGTTCTAGCCAGGGCAAAGGAATTGGGTGGAATAATGCAGCATTCGCCCTCGAAATCAACAAAACTGCTCTCGTCAAACGCCTTGGGATCCACGACTGCTGAATTGATGTTGGTGAAAATCTTAAACTCACTGGAACAACGAATGTCATAACCATAGCTCGAGGTCCCGTAGGACACGACCCGCTGACCCGCCACCGTTGAAATCTGCCCAGGCTCATAGGGTTCGATCATTCCCTGATCCGCCATACTTCGAATCCAGCGATCTGATTTGATTGACACGTCGAACTCCCGCTAGGTGTTTTGTACTACGATGGATGGAAATACATCCGAGTAACTTCGTTTTCGGGCAGCAAGCCGCCCTGTAAGGTGGCGGGCAATTTGGCGATAGTTGGAGGCTACGGCGCCGTCAGGATCGGCCACCACGGTCGGTCGGCCCGCATCGGCGTCTTCTCGAATGCGGATGTCGAGCGGAATCCCGCCGAGTGTCTCAACTCCATATTCCTCAGCCATCCGTTTGGCGCCGCCCGCACCGAAAATCTCTTCTTCATGCCCGCATTGACTGCAGATGTGCGTGCTCATGTTTTCAATCACGCCAAGAACCGGAATTTCCACTTTTTCGAACATCTTAAGGGCTTTTCGGGCATCAAGCAGGGCTATGTCCTGTGGTGTCGTGACGATCACGGCACCTGACACCGGTACCTTTTGCGCTAACGTGAGCTGCGTGTCTCCCGTCCCCGGGGGCAGATCAATCACTAAATAGTCCAGATCTGTCCAGCGTGTATCGTTCAGTAACTGCTCGAGGGCCTGGGTGACCATCGGACCCCGCCAGATCATCGGCGTATCCTCGTCGATCAAAAACCCAATCGACATCGCCTGTAACTCATAACTGACCATCGGTTCAAGGCTTTTGCCATCGCTGGATTGAGGTCGCCCGCTGATTCCCAGCATTCGGGGCTGACTGGGACCATAAATATCTGCATCGAGCACGCCTACCGTCGCCCCCTCTACAGATAAGGCCAATGCAAGGTTAGATGAGACAGTAGACTTACCCACGCCTCCTTTGCCTGAGGCAACCGCGATAATATTCCGCACCCCTTTGATAGGGGTGACGCCCTTTTGAACTTCGTGAGCGACCACAGCAGTCTCGATAGTGACTTCAACACTGCAGGGTTCGCCGGCAGCGGAACAGATCACCTCATCCACCAGGGTTCTAAGCTCGCGGTGCCAACCCAATGCCGGGTACCCAAGCGTGATTTGCGCCGAAACCTTGTCATCGTCTACGGAGAGGGCGCTGATACTCTTAGCTTCACCAAAACTCAGTCCGGTGTGAGGATCGGTGAGTGCCTCAAGGGCCCCCAGAATTTGTTCTCTAGATAATTTCGTCATATTGAATGATCTGCCATTTAAGAATCCCGCCCCTGTGCTCTAAGCGGTCACCACTACTAAAAAACCGATGATGCTACCACAGGCGGGATTCAGCAATGACCCCCTTGGGATATACTTACTGATCGTCTGGCGTCCTCATCGTTACAGCCCTGACCCGGTCCTCTTCTTCAACCATAGCCTTGAACCCACTACGGGAATTCACGAACCATGACGTCTAAACCCCGAACGATGCTGATCACGAGTGCGTTGCCTTACGCGAACGGCCCGATTCATCTGGGGCACCTGGTTGAGTATATTCAGACGGATATCTGGGCCCGTTTTCAGCGCCTTTGTGGAAATCACGCTATCTATGTCTGCGCTGAGGATGCCCACGGGACGCCGATCATGCTTAAGGCTCGAAATGAAAATATCGCGCCAGAGACCCTAATCGAGCGAATCGGCACAGAGCACCGCCGAGATTTTTCAGATTTCAACATCGCCTTTGACAACTATTACACCACACACTCGGAAGAAAACCGTTATTTCGCCGAATACATTTTCGAGCAGTTATCTACCAACGGTCATATCACCAAACGCACCATCACTCAGGCCTTTGATCCTGTCGAGCAGATGTTCCTGCCAGACCGTTTTATCCGGGGCTCCTGCCCGCGGTGCGACGCGCCGGATCAAAATGGTGACAACTGTGAGGTCTGTGGCGCTACTTACGTCCCGACTGACCTGACAGATCCGGTGTCGGTTATCTCTGGCGCTACTCCAGTCTCGAAGAACTCCGAACATTACTTTGTTCAGCTTGCTGACTTTGACGGCATGCTGCGCGAATGGACCGGCTCCGACCGACTGCAGTCCGAAGTGCGCAACAAACTCGCAGAGTGGTTTGACGCAGGCCTGCGGGATTGGGACATTTCCCGCGATGCACCATATTTTGGATTTGAAATTCCCGGATCCAATGACAAATTCTTTTATGTGTGGCTGGATGCTCCGATCGGCTACATGGCCAGTTTTCGAAATCTTTGCGATAAATCTGATTTGGACTTTGACAGTTTCTGGGGAAAAGACGCAAAGACTGAGCTTTACCATTTTGTCGGTAAGGATATTCTATATTTCCACACCCTGTTCTGGCCGGCCTTGCTTCATGGTGGAGGTTTTCGCACCCCTACGGCGGTTTTTACCCACGGCTTTCTCACGATTAATGGACAGAAAATGTCCAAGTCCCGTGGCACTTTTATCACGGCTCGTGCCTATCTTGACCATCTGGAACCAGATTGTCTCCGGTACTATTTTGCGGCCAGACTCAATAACCGCGTTGAGGATATCGACTTTAATGTCGATGACTTCGTGAGCCGGGTTAACTCTGATCTGGTCGGCAAGGTCGTGAACATCGCGAGTCGCTGCGCCGGGTTCATTGAAAAGCGCTTTTCCGGGCAGTTATCTGCGCGACTCCCCGATCCGGCTCTTTATCAGCACTTCGTCGATGCAAACCAGGTTATCTGTAACGCCTACGAGGGACGCGAGTTCAGTCGGGCTATTCGAGAGATCATGGCGCTTGCGGACCAGGCGAATCAGTACATTAACGCCTGCCAGCCTTGGGTCATAGCACGCGATGAAAATCGCGACGGCGAACTCCAGGCAATTTGCACGCAAGGGCTAAACCTTTTCCGCATTTTGATGATCTGGCTTGCACCTGTCGTGCCCGCGCTTGCTGAGCGAAGCGCTGCTTTTCTGCGCTGCCCGATCGGGGAAAACGGCACGCTGGGTAATATTCCCAGCCCATTGACGGATCACCAAATTGAGCCCTTTAACCGCTTGCTTAACCGGATCGAACTCCGGGATGCCCAGGCAATGATGGATCAGACCCAGATGATAGAACAAATTGAAGAACCCGCAGCCTCGACCACGCACCTCATCGATGAACCCGTCGCCGAACAGATCACGATCGATGAGTTTGCAAAGATTGACCTTCGTATCGCTCGGGTCTCAAGTGCTGAGACCGTTGAGGGTGCAGATCGCCTCCTGCGACTGACTCTCGACCTCGGTGGAGAAACCCGGCAGGTCTTTGCCGGCATTAAGGCTGCCTATGCTCCCGACGCACTGGTTGGACGCCACGTCATCGTCGTAGCGAACCTCGCACCACGCAAGATGCGTTTTGGTGTATCAGCTGGCATGATCCTGGCCGCTTCGGGCAACGACGATGCCGGAGGTATCTTTCTTATCGAACCTAACCAGGGCGCTGAACCGGGTATGCGCGTCCGCTGAGGCCCAAGGAAACGACCGGGTGGATACTCACGCCCTATTGCCCAATCAACGTGCACTTTTTGATATCCCTGAGGGAATCAGCTATCTGAATTGCGCTTATATGTCGCCCCTGCCGCGATCGAGCCTCACCGCTGGCGCCGCAGGGCTGGCATCCAAGGCCCAGCCGTGGACCATCTCACCACCACAGTTCTTCGAGACCGCAGAAGACATCCGGGTCCTTGCCGCTCTTTTATTCAACGCCGATTCGGATGACCTCGCTATTGTGCCATCTGCAAGTTATGGTCTCGCGGTCGCGGCAAAAAATTTGAAGGTGCAAGCGGGGCAAAATATCATCGTCCTGGCGGATCAATTTCCATCAAACTTTTACGTCTGGAAAGATCTCGCCCGCCAACAAGATGGGCGCTTGGTGACAGTCCCGCGCCCAGCTGACGGTGACTGGACAAGGGTTTTACTTGAATCCATCGATGACCAGACCGCAATTGCTGCACTCCCGCATTGTCACTGGACTGACGGCACCCTGGTAGACCTGGCGGCAATACGAGAGGCACTGGATCGGGTCGGCGCAGCGCTGGTAGTCGACCTGACCCAAAGCCTTGGCGCGATGGAGTTTGATACCGCTTTGGTCAGGCCCGACTTTGCGGTAGCTGCTGCTTATAAATGGCTTCTTGGGCCTTATTCGATCGGCCTACTTTATGTAAGTCCTCAATACCAGCAAGGCACGCCGATAGAACACTCCTGGACATCGCGGATCGACGCGGTGCACTTCTCGGAATTGACCCGGTACCGCGCTGACTTCGCTGAGGGAGCCCGACGATTCGATGTTGGCGAAAAAGCAAACTTCGGGCTTTTGCCCGTACTGTTAAACAGTTTAAAGCTGATTAAGAACTGGCGAGTCGAGAGAATTCAACCGACGTTGGGCGCCATGACCAACATTATTACTGAACGCGCGGCTAATCTTGGACTTGACGTGGTCAGCGCGCCCTACCGGGCGGATCATTTCGTGGGGTTACGTTTCCCGCAAGGGCTTCCTAAGGACCTTGCAGACTGCCTCGCCCGGAATAAGGTCTATGTCAGTATCCGTGGGGACTCGGTTAGGGTGACACCCCATCTTTACACCACTGCAGCCGATATTGAGCAGTTCTTCTCGGCGCTGAAAAAGTCAATCTAATGGACCCTCCGACCGTAACCGCTAGGCTCGATGCGTTTACCATCGATGCGCGACTCCCCCAAACACAATGTCGACGCTGTGGGTTTGAATCCTGCCACGCTTATGCCCAGGCCATCGTCGATGGTGCCACCCCGGGAAATCGGTGCGCTCCAGGCGGCGCCGCGACCCTAGAACAATTAAACAACCTCACCGGTGCACAGTATTTGCGCATTGACCCGGATTTTGATTCCGCCTACCTGTCGTTAACTGTCACTATTGTTGAAGAGCTGTGTATCGGATGCACGTTGTGTATACAGGCCTGCCCCGTTGACGCCATTCTGGGCAGCGCCAAGCTCATGCACACGGTTATCGCTAAGGAGTGCAGCGGCTGCGAGCTGTGCCTGCCGGTGTGTCCGGTCGACTGCGTTGTCTCAACCTCTCTACCCAAAGATCACAAAGCCAGTGCGGTGAGTATCGACCAGGCACAAGCAAACCGTTACCGATCCCGCTTTAGCGGGCGCCAGGCCCGCCTCGCGGAACCTTCTGCAAAACCCCCCGACTCTACCCCCTCGATGCGAGTACGTGAAATCGCGCAGAGTGTCGCCCGGGTTAGAAAAAAACGAGCGACTACAGCCAGGATATGAACGCAGTAAAACGCGCCGAGTTGTTTACCCGTCTTCATGAGGCTACCCCCGTCCCGCAGACCGAACTTCGGTACCGCACCCGATTCCAGTTACTTATCGCAGTCATTCTTTCGGCACAGGCCACCGATGTCTCGGTAAACCGCGCCACGGGCCCTTTGTTTCGTGCGGCCGGAACGCCCCAGGCCATACGGGATTTGGGAGTTCAACGTTTGAAACGCTATATCCGCACGATCGGTTTATTTAACACCAAGGCTAACAACATCATTAAAACCTGCAATGCGCTTTTGCGAGAGCACAAGGGCAGAGTGCCAAAAACACGGACTGCGCTCGAAGCCCTCCCCGGCGTCGGACGAAAAACCGCGAATGTGATACTGAATACTGCATTTGGCGAACCGACCATCGCGGTTGACACCCACATCTTTCGGGTCGCTAATCGTACTGGCATTGCCCCCGGAGCTAACGTGCTCCAGGTCGAGAAAAAACTGCTGGACACCACTCCCGAAGTCTTCTTAAAGGATGCTCACCACCTTTTGATTCTGCATGGCCGTTATACCTGCAAGGCCCGCTCACCCGAATGCACGTCGTGCAAGATCGCCGACCTTTGTGATTACTCGGCGAAGACTGCAGCGGCACTGTCCCGCCAGCACTCCACAGGCTAGCCCGTTTCGCGCTGTCGACGCGCCTCAAACAGGACCACCCCCGTTGCCACCGCTACATTTAAACTTCGCAGGGCTTGGGCTGTTGGGATTCGGAGCAAAACATCGCAATGTTTGCGGGTTATTGTCCGCAACCCGCGCGCTTCCGAACCCAGCACCAAAGCCAACGGCTGGTTCATGTCAAAACCGTATATATCGGCAATTTCCTGTTCCGCAGCGCCCACGATCCACATCCCGGCCTGCTTCAGCGATACCAAGACCTGGGACCAGTTACCCACCTCAAAGAGGCGAAGGGCGTGCACCCCACCGGCCGCAACCCGTAATGCAGCGGGTGTAAGGCCGGTGCCGGTTTGGGCGGGAAAAATGACGGCGTCGACCCCTACTGCCGCCGCGGTACGCAGACACGCCCCAAAGTTTCGAGGATCCTCTATCGCGTCCAGCACGAGGACCAGTGGCTTTTCAGGCAAACAAGCCAACCAAACTTTAAGCTCTGCAAGGCCCTGCGCCGGAGCCCGCCCAGATAACGCAATTACCCCCTGGTGTCGGACACCCCCGCTCAACTGGTCGAGCTGACTCCGATCAGTCCGATGCAATTTCACTCCTTTAGCCCGGGCCAAAGCCAGGAGCTGCGCGAGCCGAGGGTCCCGCCGTGCGCCATCGTGTACCAGCTCGGCAACCTCGCTTTTCGGCGCCTTTAACGCCGTCTCGACCGCATGGAACCCGCAAAGTACCTCACCTGACTTGGTCATAGCAGCCTATACACCTTTTCAAGATCTCCCAGCCTCAGCGGGCCTTTCTTGCCTGACGTCCCTTGCCGGGTCGCCTTTTGCGTCGACCTTTCGGGCGCTCGCTGACGCTCTTAACAGGAATAAAGTCAATTTTACCTTCGTCGGGCCGAGCACCGGCAACCTTAACCATCATCGGATCCCCCAGACAGATCCGCTCACCGCTGTGTTCTGCCACCAAGAACAGTTGGCGCGAATCGAAGTGAAGGTAGTCGTCACCCAATTCAGAGATATGCACCAGGCCATCCACTTGCATCGACTCGATCGTGACGAAAACGCCAAAGGGCGTAACGCCGGTGACTTTACCCCGGAATTCCTCGCCTAGATGACGACTCATAAACTCAGCCTTTAGCCAACTCTGCACCTCCCGCGACGCCTCCTCGGCACGCCTATCAGTCAGCGAGCAGTGATCCGAGACCTCCGCCAGCCGTCCTGGTGTCTGCGAGTCTGCACACACCCTGCCAATACCTAAAACCGCTTTGATCAACCGATGGACGAGAAGATCCGCGTAACGGCGGATCGGCGACGTGAAATGCGTATAACACGCAAACCCAAGCGCAAAATGCGGCTGCGCCCCTGAGGCATAGCGTGCCTGCTTCATGCTGCGAAGTATTAACATCTGGAGCGACTCCAGCGGTGCCCCACATTCCCGACCCTGTCGTAAGGCCGCCGAGAATGCAGAGGCAGGCGGATGCGCGCCCCCTTTAAGCTTAATCCCGAAGAATCCCAACACGCCTTGCAAATCGGCCACTGCATCCGAATCGGGGCTTTCATGGACTCGGAAAACCGCTTCGGGCAGGTGAGCATCCAAGGTGCGTGCCGCGCAGACATTGGCCGCGAGCATGCATTCCTCAATCAGGGCCATTGCGCTCTGCCGTGTCGTGGCCGTAATTGAGGCGATAGTGCCATCCCCATTATAAGAGACCTGTGTTTGGGGAAAGTTAAATTCAACGCCACCCTGAAACCGCCGGTGTGTTCCCAACGCTTTGGCGACCTGTTCAAGGGCCTTCAAGTTATCCTGTACTGCCACCGGCAGGTCTTTTTTGGAATCATCCGGATCGCAAAGAAATTCCGACGCCTGCTCGTAGGTCAGGCGAGCCGAAGACTGAATCTGCGCCTCATGAAATTCCCAACCTGTGACTTCACCTTCTGGTGTGACCCGGATCCGGCAGGCAAAAACAAAACGTGTTTCTCCAGGCCTCAGCGAACATAGATCATTGGAGAGGAGTTCGGGGAGCATCGGTACCACACGGTCCGGAAAGTAAACCGAGTTGCCTCGTTCGCGGGCCGCCCGATCCAATGCACTGTCTGGGATCACATGTCTCGAAACGTCGGCAATCGCCACATCCAGCCTGAATTCGTTGCCCTGACGAGTACAATGCACCGCATCGTCAAAATCCCGAGCGTCAGCGCCATCGATGGTAACGAATGGCAGCGCTGTGAGATCCAGACCACTCAATGAGCCCTCGCCCTTTTGCACTGGGTTAATCTGTTCGAGTTCGCGCTCAACCTCGGGTGACCAACTGGTGGGCAACTGGTGGCGGCGAATCGCAAACTCTGTCGCCAGTGCCGCAGGCTTGTCCTGCGCTAACACTTCGATCACCTTGGCCTGGACATACGTCGAATCGGCCGGATGCGCGATGATCTCACCAACGACCATCTGGCCATGCTCCGCGCCCAACCCGTCTCCTGGGCCGACATGGATCGTATGGGAAATTCGTGAGTCCTTCGCAGTAATGACATTGACCGCGCAATCTGACTCGAAACATCCAAGGACTGTGCGGTTGGCGTAATTCAAAACCGCGACAATTGCGCCCTCTTTACGTCCTTGTCTATCCTCGCGCTGGATCCGCCCAAGTACGCGATCATCTGGCATCACACGACGCATCTGCCGTGGAGAAAGGTAGATCTGATCCCCGGCTTCATCCGGGACGAGAACACCCACACCATTTGTGCGTACTTCGACCCGACCGAGAACCAGATCCATTTCTTTAGCTACCCCGACCCGGTTTCCTCGAAGCCGGGCCAGAAGGCCGGTTTTACAGAGTCTACCAATAGCGCTATCGACCTCTTGCTCTTTTGCAACGGGCGAATCGACCACCGAATAAAGTTCAGGGACACGAACCGGACGCGCCTTGCTTAAGACTGCCTCAAGTATCGACTTTTCTAATAATGAAGGATTGTGTTCTGTTTTCAAGTTCTCTCCTGCGATCACTGTGGCGCGAGGCTTCCTCAACTGACAAGTCCCGGCCTACTTCAAATCAATGCTCACAAATACACCGCAAGGCGTGAGCGAAGTTAAGCAACAAGGTTTGACAAGCCAACGACCAGTGGGTAAGGTTCGCGCCCTTGATCTGCCTTCCGATCTTCCAACCGACTGTTGCGGTTGCTCCCTGAGTGTTCCTCTGTGCCGAGGTGGCGGAATTGGTAGACGCGCTAGCTTCAGGTGCTAGTGGGGGTAACCCCGTGGAGGTTCAAGTCCTCTCCTCGGTACCAATATGTCGATTTCCTGCTATAAAATCAATTAGTTAAAGGAATCGGTGTTAGATGTAAGCCAAAACGTATAGGCATGAGCGTTGCCGCCCCTTTGTACAGTCCTGAACTGATCCTGGCGGCGCCGCTGATACCTAACCCTAAGCCTTGCCGACCCTATTGGAACGGATCTCGTAGCACCATCGTGTCGTCCCGATCTGGCCCGGTCGAGATGATGTCCACAGGTACTCCGAGTAATTCCTCAAGCCGGTCAAGATAAGTCCGCGCGGCCGCCGGTAATGCCTCCAGACGTCGGACGGATCCGGTACGTTCAACCCACCCTGGCAAGTACTCGTAAATGGGCTCACACTCCGCTAGCCCCGCAGAATCCCAGGGCGGGTCGTCCAGAACTTCGTCGCCCTGGCGATACCCAACACAGATTGCCAACTCCGATAGACCATCCAGAACATCCAACTTGGTGACACACAAGCCACTGGCGCTATTCAACCAACAGGCTCGGCGTGCCAGTACCGCATCGAACCAACCGCAGCGCCGTGGCCGGCCAGTAGTTGCGCCAAATTCGTTACCCCGCTCCGCAAGGTGTGCGCCGACTGTTTCGTGAAGTTCTGTTGGGAAAGGCCCCGCTCCAACGCGGGTCGCGTAGGCCTTAATCACTCCAATCACCGCATCAAAAGCCAGTGGGCCGGTGCCACCACCACTGGCCGCGGCTCCGGCGATCGTGTTCGATGAGGTCACAAAAGGATAGGTTCCATGGTCGATATCAAGCAACGCACCCTGGGCGCCCTCAAAAAGAACATTGCTTTTTGCATTTGAGTACGCCTCAAGCATGCCGGACACATCCCCCAACATCGGAGAAAGGCGGTCTCGCCATGCCGGGATACGGCTAACACATTCGCTCACGTCAACAGGCTCAGCCCCGAAACGTTGCGTCAGGAGGAAGTTGTGATATTCAACCAGTTCCTCCACACGCTCTGAGCAGGTATCCACATTACCAAGCTCCCCCAGCCGGATCCCGCGGCGTGCCACCTTATCCTCATATGCTGGTCCAATTCCTCTCCCGGTCGTTCCGATCGCATCGCTTCCGCGCGCACGCTCCCGGGCCTGATCAAGAGCAATATGGCTGGAGAGGATCACGGGGCACCCGGGACTAATGACCAGTCGGTCTCGCGCAGTGATTCCCGCCTGCTCCAGGGTTTGTAGTTCACCGATCAAGGCATCAGGGGAAACGACTACCCCGCTCCCGATTAAGCACTGGACACTATCCCTGAGAATTCCAGAGGGCACGAGGTGCAAAACAGTTTTTTGACCATCGATAACCAGGGTATGACCCGCGTTATGGCCTCCCTGAAAGCGCACCACCGCCGCGCAATCTTCAGTCAACAGATCTACGACCTTCCCCTTGCCTTCATCCCCCCATTGGATTCCAAGCACAACAACGCTTCTGGACATATCAGGGAACTCCTTGCTGAATCTTCGCCGGGTTAAAGGGAGAGGGGCCGAGTCAGGTTCAATGCACCACGTACAACAGAATCAGGCCGCCTGCCATCGAGACCGCACCACCAAGGCGCAGTTGCCGGTCTGTCACCTGGCCCAGGACTTCGGCGAGACGGCGGTACCGACCGGGGCTGGCAAACGGGATCAAGCCCTCGATGACCAACACCAGCGCCAAGGCGACCAATAGATCCTGCCAATACACGCCCTGGATCTAGTCGAGTGGCGGCGGCGACGCTTGCTTAAAATAGCGGAAAAACTCTGAATCGGGCTCGATCACAAGCAGATTGTCGGGACTGGAAAATGTATTCCGGTAGGCGTTAAGACTTCGATACAAACGATAGAATTCCTGATCACGATTGAAGGCTTCGGCGTATATCATCGTGGCCTCCGCATCACCCTGGCCCTTCACCTCCTGGGCTTTTTGCTGGGCTTGCGCAAGGATGATAGCGCGCTGCCGGTCAGCGTCGGCGGTGATTCTCTCTGCCGCTTCTGCACCGCGGGCCCGAAGGTCCTTGGCTACCCGTGAGCGTTCCGCCTCCATGCGTTGATAAACCCTTTCACTAATAGCGGGGTCGAGATCGACCCGTTTGAGCCTTACATCCAGCACTTCGATCCCAAGGGAAGCGATTTCTTCATTAGTGGTTTGCCGAACCACGTCCATGATTTCGACGCGATCACCCGAAATGACCTGCTGCACGGACCGGTTACCAAATTCACGGCGTAACGCATCATTAACGCGCTGCGCTAACCTGTTTCGTGCGTTACTCGCCAGGCCGCCCAGGCGGGTGTAATAATCCGATGCGTTGGTAATCCGCCACTTTACGAAAGAGTCAACCACCAGGTTTTTCTTCTCACGGGTCAGGTACAGTTCTGGATCGGAATCCATGGTTTGAACCCGTGAATCGAAATATCGAACGTTGTTGATTAATGGTGCCTTGAAATGCAGGCCCGGAGTATCTTTCGAGCGCACGATCTCACCGAACTGGAAAACGATCGCCTTCTCCCGCTCGTCAACGTAGTAAACCGTAGAAGATCCTACCGCCACGATGATCACTAGGACAACAACCCATATCATGTTCTTACCGCTCATTGTGTCAAACTCCTCAAGCGACTCGACCGTTCCTGTCGGTTAGTGGCTGTTGCTGACCCCAGGCCCGAGCCGAAGTCACCCATACCCCTGGCAGTATCCGGGCTATCTGCCCGTGCCATTGCGCCTTTTTGGCGAATCAACTGGTCGAGTGGCAAGTACATGACATTGTTACCCCCACTGTTTTGATCTATGACCAACTTAGTTGAATTAGCATAAACATCTTCGAGCGCATCCAGATAGAGTCGGTCACGCGTGACCTGGGGCGCCTTTGCGTACTCATCCAACACCTGTAGGAAACGCGATGCCTCACCTCGTGCGGCCGCGACGACGCTCGCTTTGTAAGCAGCTGCCTCGTGGCCGAGGCGCGCGGCTGCGCCGCGTGCGCGGGGAATGATATCGTTCTGGTACGCCTGAGCTTCATTCTTAAGCCGTTCTTCATCCTCGCGCGCTTTGACTGCATCATCAAAAGCTGCTTTCACGTCCGCCGGTGGTTGCGCATTTTGCATTTCCACCGCCTTAATATTGATACCCGTGTCATACCGGTCAAGAATACGTTGCAACAGCATTTTGGTTTCCTGTGCAATTTCCGCCCGCCCGCCGGTGATCGCAAAATCCATCGAATTGCGGCCGACGATCTCGCGTACTGCACTCTCGGTGGCGCCACGGACAACCAGATCCGCGGGTTCGGCGACATTAAACAACAGTTCGCGCGGATCCTTGACATCGAACTGAACGGCAAAGTGGATATCGATAATGTTCTCATCGGCGGTGAGCATCAGCGCCTCACGCGGCACGCCCGCGATCTGACTTGAGCGTGAATTCGTGCGATACCCTACCTCGACCGTACGAATCTGCTGGACATTAACGATCTCTACGCTCTCCACCGGGTACGGAAGGTGCCACCGAAGACCCGCCTCTTTGATGGTTTTATAAGCACCAAACCGCAGCTCTACGCCCTGCTGCCCCTGCTCAACCACGTAGAAACCGGTGGCGAACCAAAGCCCCGCCAGGATGACGAGGAGGGGGCCAACTGCTTTTCCACTGAGCGAGGGCAACTTGCCGCCACCGCTTCGCCGCCCGGAACCGCCCCCGCCAAACAGCCCGCTTAACTTCTTTTGCAAGTCACGGATGACCTCGTCAAGGTCCGGTGGGCCCTTTTGCCCGTTACCCTGACCCCAGGGGTCCCGATTATCTGATCCCGGTTGATTCCACGGCATCTGGTTTACACCTCTTAGTAGTAGTATTGGATAGGTGAATGATCGATTGACGGGCTTTCGCCCTTCAGCAGACAGCGGATTTTATCACGGCTACCCCGTCTGCCGTGTTCAACTGTTCTTCACCCGGCTCTGACGGATCAGGGCTGTTAGCGAACGAGCCACCCCAAAAATCCGCGCGAAATCCCGGAGTTCCCTTGATTTGGCCTATCGTCGCCGGGTCTGCGCTGATCTTAAACTGCGACACACCGTCCCCATTGATTTTTTCAGAGACCACTTCGGCTAATGAATAAATCCGTGCACGCAACCGAGGTTCACTAGCGGGAATCTCAAGAACATAATCCCTCCGGTCGCCTCCCAATGCTCGTGCCATGGACTGCAGTAATGGCTTCATACCCGCGCCAGTCCTGGCACAAACCCGCATTACGGGCCGATCAAGCCCATAACTACCCTCCGCGCGGCCACTAAGGTCGATCTTGTTGCGCACAACCAGCCGGGGAATGGATGCCGCACCAATCTCATCGAGTACCTTTTCAACTTGCGCCTCGTGTTCGCGGACCTCGGGATCCGAGTCATCAGCCACCTGCAGCAACAACCTTGCTGTGGCAACTTCCTCAAGGGTCGAAAGAAAGGCCTCGACCAGGGCATGCGGCAACCCTTGAATGAAGCCGACCGTGTCGGATAGGACCACGGGACCATAGTCTGGAATTTCCAAGCGCCGCATCGTCGGGTCCAACGTGGCGAAAAGTTGGTCCGCACAATAGACCGAATCATCGACCAGTCGGTTGAAAAGCGATGACTTGCCCGCGTTGGTATACCCCACGATCGCAACGGTGGGAATTCCCTGGCGCGCTCGGTGATGGCGTCGCAGACTCCGCTGCGCACCCACCCGTGCCAGGCGCCCCTGCAAGTGGCGGATTCTCTTCCCCAACAGGCGTCGATCCGATTCGAGTTGTGTCTCGCCAGGCCCTCTAAGGCCGATACCGCCCCGTTGCCTTTCAAGATGAGTCCAGCCGCGAACCAGGCGGGTCGAAAGATGTCGAAGTTGTGCTAACTCGACCTGCATCTTGCCTTCGTGAGTTCTAGCGCGGATTGCAAAAATATCCAAAATCAACCGTGTTCGGTCTATCACCCGGCACTGGGTGATTCTCTCCAGATTCCGCTCCTGAATAGGCGTGATCGATTGATCAATAATCACTAAATCAGCGGCCGCCAGTTTTGCCCGCTGCGCAATCTCCTGGGCCTTGCCTTTTCCGACGAAACTCCCGGCATCTGGAATCCGGCGGGTAGCACTGATTCGCCCGACAACCGCGGCGCCGGCCGACAGGGCGAGTCCATGGAGCTCGTCAAAATCAGTATCCAGGACACGTCCTCTCGCGCCCTGATGGACCAGAATGACCCGTTCTGCCTCTCGGTCCTGGAGGCTCTTACTTGTGGACGTCGTCAAGTCAGTCCGACACCCCGGTAGCAGCTACCGTTCCAGTCCATTTAACCTTCAGTGGTGACCAGGAGGCCCACAGATCACGGCAGACCTCACTCCTCGTCTGGGACAAGATTTCCGCGATTATCGAGGTCGGGGTCGGGGTCGGGGTCGGGGTCGGGGTCATCGTGATTAAATGGGATCCGAACCGCCCGGGAGGGCACAATGGTAGAGATCGCATGCTTGTAAATCAGTTGGCTCACGCTGTTGCGAAGTAACACAACGAACGGATCAAACGACTCGACCTGTCCCTGCAACTTGATACCATTAACCAGGTAAATCGCAACCGGAATACGCTCTTTTCGCAAAGTATTAAGAAATGGATCCTGAAGGGCTGCGCCTCTTTGCTGATTCATACAAATGCTCCCGCTCGATCACCCAGGCAATTCGCGTCGGCATGATCCCAATGGGATGATCCCGAGTGCGCCGCCCGAGCCATTGCGTAATTGCTGGGCTCCGGCTCAAGTTTTGCGCGGCAACCTGCCACGTAATCGAGTCTTTTTGTTATAACTATCAGTTTCTTGTAATGCTTTTTCGGATTTTGCTGCTGTCGCCCACAAAGGGTGACCTGATGAAATGTAAGGGCCTTTGGGCAACAATTCAAGCACCGGGTCACCCATTAATGGCGCCACAAGCGTTGAGAAACTGAGTAATTCCCACATTCAGGCGCGGATCAGTAGCATCAAACCACACATTTCCTGGTTGATTACGTAACCAGGTGAGTTGGCGCTTAGCCAATCGCCTCGTGGCCGACTGGACCCGATCAAGCATGCAGGAATAGTCAGTCTTCCCATCAAGGTATTCCCAGATTTGCCTATAGCCTACGCTACGCAAAGAAGGAAAAACGCTGGCCCCGGGATATGCATCTCTGATCTGCGTCACCTCGTCAATCAAGCCCGCATTCAGCATTTGTTCAAGCCGGCGCGTTATCCGCCGGTGCAAACATTCCCGGTGAGGAATCGATAAGCAAGCCTGGACCACCCTGACCCCCCTCTCACCGAGGCCCCGGCCAGGGCGGCCTGCCGAGACCGGCGCGCCCGACAGCAAGTTGATTTCCAATGCGCGCGAGATCCGCTGAGCATCAACTGGGTTAATCCGGGAAGCGGCAACGGGATCCATTTCCTCTAACCAGTGGTGCAGCGCTGGCCAACCCTGGCGCGCTGCCCGCTGCTGGAACTTAGCGCGCAACCTGGCATCGGCCGGTGGGAGGTTAGACAATCCGTTAAGGAGCGCAGAGAAGTAAAACATGGTGCCACCCACCAACAACGGAGTACGACCCCGACCGAAACTCTGTCCTATAAGTTTGTGCGCCTCCTGACAGAACTCTGCAGCCGAGAAAGGCTGATCGAGCCTGCGGATATCGATAAGGCCATGGGGAAATTTTTCAAGCAGATTCGCGCTGGGTTTGGCGGTGCCAATATTGAGTTCTCGATAGACTTGCCCAGAATCAACACTGATTAAATCTAACGGTAAGCGCGCAGCAAGATCGATTGCGAGGTCAGTTTTTCCGCACGCCGTGCTGCCGGCAAGAAAGATCACGGTCGGGCGCACTCCAGTGGATGGTTCCACCTCGCGCGCCCATCCTGGCTCATGGTCGCGGCTCACGCGTTTGGAACCCGTATTTTCTGCCCGACCTTTAACACGTCCGAATGTAGCCCATTCAGCTCCCGTAGTGCGGCGACCGTGGAACCTACCCGAGCCGCGATCAACGACAACGAATCTCCCGGGCGCACTACGTAAACGCCTTTCTCGCCCCGGGAAGGCGGGCACCTTGGGTCCGCATCGCAATACCGACTCAGGCCACGGAAAATTGCGCCAGCGAGACGTTCTTGGTGCAATGTGTTGGCCAACGCTTTTTCCTCAGCACGATTGGTAATGAATCCGGTCTCCACAAGCACTGCCGGAATATCAACCGACTTAAGAACGACAAAAGCGGCCTGTTCCACCCGCTTGCTGTGCAATCGGCCCACTTTTTGCATTTCGTTCAGAATCCTTCTGGCCAGTACTTTGCTCTCTTTGACCTTCCAGTCCAGACCCATATCCAACAACGCCTTTTGAATCGCAGGCTCCTGGCCACCGATGTCAACGCCCCCGGCAAGGTCAGATGCGTTCTCTCGCTTGGCCAGCCATTTTCCCATCTCACTGCTGGCACCCTTTTTGGACAGAATGTACACGGAGCCCCCACGCGCAGCACGCCGTTGGGCCGCATCAGCATGAACCGAGATAAAGGCATCCGCCTTTTGCTTCATCGCGAACTTCACCCGCCCGCGTAAGGTAACGTAGTAATCGCCGCTGCGGGTCAATTGGGCGCGCATTCGGCCATCGCGGTTTATCATCCGCTCCAGTCGCCGGGCAATTCCCAAG
>MPLX02404621.1_pt1 | contig 24386 bp, 20 predicted proteins | sample 1617341 | NCBI WGS metagenome assembly MPLX02 (sample SAMN05944804, study PRJNA350692) | marine metagenome | biome: marine; feature: ODZ; material: water; isolation source: 120 m water sample filtered on 0.2 um supor filter | place: Pacific Ocean | collected 2012-04-08 | depth 120m m | reverse complement strand
GGCCTTGTAACTGGGTGGAAGCCATCACTGGCGATGATCGGCACCCTCGTGTCGGAAACCGCATTGAACTACGGCCTATCAGTTGTGCCCCTTTTCATCCTGATGGGTAACCTTGTTTCCCGGGCAGGATTGTCCGGCGAGTTGTATGCGGCATCCAACGCCTTTTTGGGCCATCGCCGAGGCGGGTTATCCATGGCAACCATCGTGGCCTGTGGGTCGTTCAGTGCTATCTGTGGTTCAAGTCTGGCCACCGCTGCAACGATGTCCAAGGTCGCTATGCCACCGATGCGCCGATACGGTTATGCCGACTCTCTGGCTACGGCTTCCATTGCCGCTGGTGGGACGCTGGGTATCCTGATTCCGCCCAGCGTGATCCTGGTGATCTACGGCCTGATGACAGAGACCAGCATCCGCGAGTTGTTTGCGGCCGGTTTCCTTCCCGGGTTTCTGGGGGTGCTCTTATACCTGGTCGCGGTACAGTACGTGGTATGGCGCCGTCCACAGGATGGGCCACGGGCCGAACACACGAGTTGGCCTGATCGACTCATAGCGCTGCGTGGCGTCTGGGGCACACTGCTGCTGTTCATCCTCGTGATTGGCGGAATCTACGGCGGCGTATTTACACCCACCGAGGCGGCCGGCATCGGTGCCGGAGGCGCCTTCCTGCTGGCAGTGGCGCGCGGCGTGCGATCCTGGCGTGACTATTATGATGTACTGGTCAGCACGGCCCGGACCACCGCTATGCTATTCACGGTGCTTTTCGGCGCGCTTATTTTCTCCAATTTTGTCAACCGGGCCGGGTTACCCACTGGACTGCTTGAATTCGTCGTTGGCGTCGATATGTCACCACTGATGGTGTTACTGGTCATCGTCGCTATTTACATCATCCTGGGCTGTGTGTTTGAGAGTTTGTCTATGTTGTTGCTCACTATTCCCATCTTCTTTCCGGTCGTACAGGGCCTGGGTTATGCAGGGCTCGGTCCGGAGGAAATTCTGGTCTGGTTTGGCATTATTGCGGTAGTCGTGACTGAGATTAGTCTCATCACACCACCGGTTGGCCTGAATGTGTTTGTTCTGGCCGGTGTACTCCAGGACGTCAAGACGACCACCGTGTTTAAGGGCGTTACCCCGTTTTGGTGTGTGGATATCATTCGACTGCTAATCCTGCTGTTGGCGCCCAGTTACGTCCTGCTACTGCCCAATTGGCTTTATCATTGAGTCTGAGGATCAGAGGATGACGCACGGACTGGGGGCGTTCTCTGCCCGACGTAGGCCAGAGTGTTGCGGGCCTGGTACAGCGGGCAAGTTGTCGGAGTGGCTCATAACGACCCCATCAACTACTGTTTATCACCAGGAGGATCAATGAAGTTAACCAGTTTTTCCAGAAACAACGTGGCCGGTTATGGCGCCATAGCTGATGGGGGCGTCATCGATCTGACATCGACTATCGAAGGTGCGCCCGATCTTAAGAGCCTATTGGAGGCGGACGGGTTGGCGAAGGCCGCTGATTATGTTTCAGGCCGTTCTGCTGACTACGCACTTGAAGATATAGAATTCTTACCCCTTATCCCCAACGCTCCCAAGGTCATCTGTGTCGCAGTCAATTACCTGGCCCATGCCCGGGAAGCAGGTCGAACCATAGCGGAGCACCCGGTTTTGTTTCATCGGCACGCGCAGACTCAGGTGGGCCATCAAGCATCACTGTTGGTTCCAAAAGTGTCAGAGCAACTTGATTTTGAGGGTGAGATAGCTGTCGTTCTGGGCCGCGGTGGTGCCCATATTGCGCCAGCAGACGCGATGGACTATGTAGCCGGCTACTCGTGCTATAACGAAGCCAGTGTGCGGGACTGGCAGTTCCATGTACACCAGTACAGTATGGGAAAGAATTTCAATGCCACCGGCGGGTTTGGCCCCTGGTTGGTGACGACGGATGAAATTCCCGATCCTGATGCACTGACGGTAACTACCACTCTGAACGGTGAGCAGATGCAGTTCGGGGAGTTCAACGATGTGGCATTCGGTATTCCCGCGCTGATTTCCTATGTCTCTCAGGCCCTGCCATGGTGTCCAGGTGATGTGCTGGTGACGGGTACTCCGGGAGGCGTGGGCTTTAAGCGTAAGCCGCCGATCTTCCTTAAAGAGGGGGATGTGGTCGAAGTCGAGGTGAATCTGGTCGGCACGCTGGTCAATCCGGTGGCGAACGAGGCCTGAGTTTTCTACCCCGCCAGAGAGGTGCACGACTCGATGGGGGGTTTGTTGTGCTAAGCCAAATTACAGCGCGGTGTGTCCGTTCCAGAGTTCAACCTGGATAAGGCAGGAATTGGGAGCAGACGCTGTGGTTTTCTCGGTCTGCGGTCGTGCTGAGGTCAGCTGATTAATACAGCCACCTCGCTCCGCCGATTGGCCCGGCTCACCTAAGGGGTCATAGACCGCCGAAGATTCACAGGAGTGAATGACGCCGGGGAACAGGCGCTCGGTCACGACGGCAGCGCAAATCACGCTACCCCGGTCGTTGAATAACCGTATCAGGTCGTGGTGCCCAATGCCACGGTCAGCGGCATCTTTGCAGTTTATTCGAGCGATCCAATAGTAGTGATCATCGATAAGCACACGATGTTCTTCAATGTCGTTGATGAAACTGTCCTTGCCGTCCGCATGGGTATGAAAGCTGTAACGTGGATGCGGCGAGATTAGCTGCAGGGGAAAACGCAAGATCAGTTTATCTGTATGTGATCCTTCCCAGCTTGGGATGTAACGATTTAGTGGCGGTCGTTCGGGATCAGCGAACTTCTTCAAGCTGGCAGCCTCAAATTCAATCTTGCCGGATTGGGTCTGTAGGCCCTCTCCAAATTTCCCACCGTACTCTGACGGCAGCGGGTGCGGCTCGGGCACATCCTTAGAGCGACCTTCGGCGAACCAGTTGAACGAGGTGGGTGTGCGCAGGGATTCCTCCTCCGACGGCACTACGTAATAGCCCTTGCGAAGAAAGTCCTTCCAGGGGATAACCTTGTTAAGGTCTGATGCTTCAAATAATAGTTTGCACCAGTCGAGTTCGGTAAAGCCCTGGGAAAAGTAGGCGCCAAGCCCCAGGCGTTTAGAGATATCAAGAAAGATTTGAAAGTCAGAACGGGAATCTCCCAGCGGTTCGATGCATTTGTGCTGCATGGCAATCACCCGATGATTCAGTTGGGATTCATTGTGGTGCGAATAGCCTCCCGCCACTGCCCATTCACCGATGTCCCAGCGTTCAAAATTGGTACAGGCGGGGAGTATCACGTCGGCGAAACGCACTTCGCCTTCATCCCATATCGACTGGTTAACCACGAACTCCAACGCATCGGACTGGTAGGCGCGGACCAGGCGGTTTGAGTCCATCACCGTCCCCAGGTGGGAGCCCCCGTATTTGTACATCATCTTGACCCTAGAGTGGCCTGGGGCCGGGTAGGCAAATTTCTGAAACTGGCGTTCGAGAGATCGAGGATCGGTAGGATAGCCCTCGACTGTCTCCTCAGTGATGGATTCGGCAATATAGGCGCGTGGGACTTTCTGGCTAACGCTATTCATGCTCATGACTTGCGGCATCCGCTGGAACAGGTTAAAGGCAGTACCGGTGCCTTCAATATCACCCGACATGCCTCCTTCGGCATAGCCGGGGAAATAGAAATTAAAATCAAGGGGCGCGCCGTACTGCAGGTTGCCGAAATTGATCCCGGGCTTCCCAAGTCCCTGCATAGCCATTAAGCAGACCATGGCCCGCGCCCATTGGGTGCCCGTCGCAGAACGGCAGGCTCCGCCAAAAGTCGTTCCCTTGCCGCCGGCAGCAAGATAGGTTTTCTTGGTTCCCCACTCACGGGCCAGGGCCCGGACCACGTGGGCAGGGACCCCAGTTTCTAGTTCCTGCCATTCCGGGTTTTTGGCGGTGCCATCTTCGTCTCCCATGATATAGGCGCGCCATTTTGTAAAGCCCGTGGTATTTCGGGCGACGTATTCCTGATCGTACAGCCCTTCGTCTATCCAAACGTGGCTGATGGCATGCGCCAGCGCGGGGCTGGTGCCAGGGGCTACCGGGATCCATTTGCCTCCCAGAAAGGCAGCGGTATGGTTGAGGTAGGGGTCAATGTGAACCATCTTGATGCCCAGTTCCTTCGCCCACTGCCTGCGGATGGTGCCCTCAAAGCCTGCGTACGAGCCCCCCGATGCTTCGGGGTCACTAGCCCAGAAAACGATCATCTCACAGTGCTGCAGGCAGTCCAGTACCTGGCCGTACGGCTCAAAAGCGCCATTACGCATGCTCTGACCGTAGTGGTGCATCGCGCCCCAGTACCAGCCCTCCCAGCTGTCGGGATTAATCACCATCTTAGTGTGGCCAATGGCATTCATAAAACGAAAGTTTGCGCTCAAGTAATAACCCACATTGCCCCAGGTATGGTGGGAGCTGTGGCTACTCAAGATTGCCCCTTTGCCGTGTTCCCGGCGGACTCGTTGAATTTCTCCGGCAACGATGTCCAGAGCCTCGTCCCAGCTGATAGGCTGGTAGCCTGATTTTCCCCGGTTGGTGCAATTGCGATCTCCGCTCGGATCAAAATCGACCCGCTTTAACGGTTGCAATAGACGATCCTTGGAATACACGACCGATTTGGACGCCAGTGCGTGAGGGCTGATGGTAGTTCTGCGCGGCGGGACGAACTTCTTGCCGCGGGCAGATATTGACCAGGAAGGCGCATCGCCATCTTCAAAATCAATTGGCGTTATCCTGACGATTTTTCCAGCAGCAACATAAACAAACACTGGGCCGCCGTTGGTATTGTTAACGTATCGGGTTTCGCCATTTTCCAATCGAACACCGTGGGACCAACCGATGGTCTGTATTTTTCGCAGTGTCTCCATGAACCATAGCGAAAGTTCTTCCGGGCCCTCTATCTGGACAGAGAATGCCTTTGCGGCATTAACAAACTTTTGCTGATCCAGGGGAGGCATTAGCAGGTCGACTCCGATTTTTGCAGTCTTAAAGACCAGTGAAATCTCGGCATCGGCATGAATACCCGCTCGGGTCTTCAAACGACCATTCTCAAGCTGATACCAGCGCCCGACAGACTCATCGCGAGTCTTGATCTGAGCAATCAGATTTACTTCGCTAAGACGCGCCTTATAGGCAGGGTGTCTCAGCGCTGTAAAGCGCAACGCAGCACCCACACCCCAAAGCAGGGCGGGAAGCAGTGTGGAGGTGCTGTTCATTCTTACTCGCTACTAGGATAGCGCTCCTGTCAATGAGGCCTGGTAGGGCTTCGGCGCTAAGTAGCGCAGGGCTTTTTTCTGACTCTATATTAAAGGCCTTTCAAAGTTAACAAAAAATGTCCCGTACAGAATACAATGGAACGTCAGCAACCCATCAGCAACTTTAGCAAAGTCAGAAATTCTTGGTAGATGCAGTCTCGGCTGAGACTTGATCAGGTTATAGCGGCAATAGTTATTCAAATGGCGGCTTTCCGGTAGGCATTTATGGAACAATGGAACCTGATAATCGATGTTGCCAAGTGCCACAATTGCAACAATTGTTTTCTGGCGTGCAAGGATGAGCATGTTGGCAACAACTTCCCCGGATACTCCGCACCACAGCCACTGCATGGCCACAAGTGGTTCTTCATCGAATCATGTGAGCGGGGGCAAATGCCGATGGTGGAAGTCGCCTTCAGGCCGATCACCTGTAATCACTGCAGGCAAGCACCTTGTGTGCAGCAAGCAGCAGGTGATTCGGTTTACCAGCGTGAAGATGGAATAGTGATGATCGATCCGGATAAGGCTCGCGGCAAGAAGGAGATAACCAACTCCTGCCCATATGGCGTTATCTGGTGGAACGAGGAGGAACAGCTTGCGCAGAAGTGGAACTTTGATGCCCATTTGCTGGATCAGGGTTATTCTCAGTTGCGCGCAGAACAGGTCTGTCCCACGGGTGTATTTCAGTCATTAAAAGCCGAAGATACCGAAATGGAGCGAATCGCGAAAGAACAGGATCTACAGGTTTTGCGTCCTGAGTTGGGCACCAGACCGAGGGTGTACTACAAGAATCTGGACTGGTTCACCAAGCACTATATCGGTGGTACGCTGGTCAGTGAAGCCAATGGGACAGCAGTTGCTGTCTCAGACGTGACAGTTCTACTCGAAAAAGACGGAGTCCAGATCCGGTCTGCACAGACAGACCAGTTCGGTGATTTCAAGTTCGATGGGCTGGAATATGGTAGCGGCAACTATACGGTGCAGTACCCCGGTTCAGACTGTCACGAAACCACAGTCGAATTAATTGAAAGCATTTATCTGGGGGTGCTCAACTGCAGTGACTCGTGCTGAATACACTCGACCACGGGCTCGCCCCGGGGTCGCTGGATACTGGGCCTGTCCGAAGCGTCAACCAGGTCTATTACCACTTGACTGTCGGGCGGTGGTAGTTCGCTTGCTCGCCGGCTTCTATTTTGAACCAATACCAATAACCAATACCAATATAGTAACCACACAATAGGATTATTGTCATGTCTACACGCCCCAATCTACGTATCGGCCATATCGCGATCTTTGCCCGGGATCTCGAGAAAATGCGGGCCTTTTATACTGATATTCTGGGTTTTACGGTTACCGACGAGGGCCCTCATCCGGCCGCCGCGATTCAGATGATTTTTCTGTCATCTAACCCCGAAGAGCATCATGAGTTCGTGCTGCTTGAGGGCCGACCGGAAGATGCAAACTACAGCCCAGCTCAGCAACTGTCGTTTTATGTCGAGAACCTCGATGAATTGCGGACGCTCAGAGACCGCCTGGTGGCGGAAGGAATCGAGATCGACCGGTACGCCTGCCATGGCAATGCCTTGTCTATTTATTTTCCCGACCCGGACGGCAACTATCTTGAAATGTATATCCACACCCCCTGGTACATTCCCCAGCCGCATGGTGTCCCATACGATCTCAGCCTGCCAAATGAAGAAATTATGCGTAAGGTCGAGGCGCATTGCCGTGAGACTCCCGGATTCATGATGGAGGTGGATCGCCAGAAACAAGCCCGTAAGATCATGCCGGGTTGAAACCGAAAGAACCGCGTTTGCGATCTTCCAATGGGTGTTTTCCCGATCGCACAAACCCTGTTTTGACGGCGGCACCTAAGCAAGGGAGAAGAAAATGACAACCGAGGAAGGCCCCATCCTGGCCGGTGATTCTTCCCAGGCTGCCACGTTGGTCGACATCATGCGCCGCCGGCGCAGTGTGCGTCAGTTTCAGTCTGGTCCGCCGGTCACGCGCGACACCTGGCGGACTATCGCGCAGGCCGCGCGCTGGGCACCAACCGGCGCCAATACTCAGTGCTGGGATCTCGTTATCGTAGACGACCCGGCGGTTCGCAAGGCAGTGATCGAAATTTTTGTCGAGCAATCCAACCGCCTGTTCGCAAATGCCAAGGGGTTTCCCGCCGTTGACAAGTCTTATTTGGCAAATACACTCGCGATCTTTATTGTTTTGGGAGATCCACGCTGGAAAGTAGCCTTTCCACAGCAGGGCGATGACGCCAAAGGGCCCGATGAATACACCGACAACAATGAAAGTATCTATTTTTGTTCGATTGGTGCCGTGGTCCAGAACATCCAACTGGCGGTGACGGCGATGGGCTTAACCTCGGCCTGGCTTTCTGGAGGAGGAGAAGCCTCCACTAACCAGCAGTTGGCGGATCTGCTGGGGTATCCCAGTACTTTTTCCGCCTGCGGCACTATCCCCGTCGGATATCCAAAAAAGGATGTCAAACTGCGCTACCGCCGCCCACTTGAACAATTGGTGCATTGGAATGGCTATGCCTCAACACAGTACCGGCCACAGGCTATGCTGGATTTCTACCTCGGGCGATTGCGCCCCTTTTTAATGTACCGCGGCAGCGAAAGAGTCGAGGAATGGTCGGACGCGCAGGAAAAGTGTGGGGAATGGCTCGATGCGTTCAATGGTTCCGGGCCCAATCCGTCTGGAGAGTTGGATTAAACATCACGCAAGGGTATTCACGCAGAGGTTGAGAAGTTACGCAATTGAATGTAGACCACACCGGCAATGATGAGCGCGCCTGCCAGTAAATGCAGCAGACTGGGGTAACGCCCCAGGCTGATACTGATCAGGACTACAACAATAGGCACCAGGTTGTGATACATCGAGCCAATGGTCACGCCAACCCGGCTGACGCCGAAGTGCCAGAGAAAGAGGGCAGTTGATGCCGGCCCTATCGACAGCCAGCCGATGACCAGCCATTCACGCGGTTCAGTGCCAAACCGGATATGGTCGAACCCGGTGAACTGGGCAACGCCAACGTAAACCGCAAAACCCACACTACCGGCAGCCACGGTCAGTGCCGCGATGCCAATCTGGGGCACTCCCTGTAACCAGCGCTGGCAGTTGTAGGAATACCAGACCCATATTCCCATGGCGATCAATACGAGCAGTTCGCCGCCTCGGAGACTACCGACACTATCACCGTTGGCCAGCACCGCACAGATGCCGCCTGTAACTGCCAGAGTGACACCGAGCACAATGCCTTTTTGCAAACGTTCAGAATAGACAAGACCGGTGATCAGAGCGGCAACAATAGGGCTGCTAGTTGCGATCAATGAGGCGCCGACTGCATCGGAGCGCTGAATCCCCCAGGCGAAGAGAAAAGTGGATAATGACACGCCGATAATTCCCAAAAGAAAAATCCGGCCCCAGGGAACAACCCGCAGGATTGAGCCCACGTTTTCCAGTAACGCAAATACTGCCAGCAGGACCAGCGCACCGCCGCTCATCCGCACAAAGGTGATCGCCACCGGATCCCAGTGGGTGAGGAGATATTCCGTGGCCGGAAACATGGTTGCCCAGATGATCACCCCACAACAGAATGCAAGGTTGCCTAGGATTTTCTGTTGTGAGCTTGTTCGGTCGCCGACTGAATTCAATTCAGGGTATTCTCGAGTGTGGGATACAGAAAGTGCCTGGTGCGATTGTATAGCAGGGGTTGTGGGTTTGATCTCAAGCTGTCCAAGCTCTCTATCGCAGAGATCTTTCTCACACGACTTCGCAATTGATCAGATATTGGTTTCAATAGATTCGGGCAGGATTTTGTAAGTTACCCGGGTTTCGTTGCCATGATGATCAAACGGTACGCCCCGATACTTATCGGACAAGTGATCGATCATAGCTAAAGCGCCTTCTTCGGTGATTTCTGTGACCAGACCCCGAATCTGGATGTAGCGGTATGGGTCATCCGGGTCTGAGATTGCCACTGCAACCTGAGGGGACTGACGCATTGCTTTATCTTTTACCCGGCCCCGGGCGCTGTTGATAATCAGGTGTGTGCCGTCATAGTCGAACCAAAGCGGTGTGCAGTGTGGGGTGCCGTCGGCTAGCATCAATGCTAAATGGGCGAAGGACTTCTTCTCCCACGACAGAAGCTGCGCAGAGCTTTCGGAAATCTCCATATCGATGTTCTCCTTAAGAATTCATGGGGGTAAACTGACTACATCCCAAGAAAAGAGCCTTTGTTCATTGTGTTCGAGCGGGAGGCTCCATGCGAAAACTTATGCCGATTCTATTGAAGCCATTCATATTGATTACCAGGCAGGTCAGATCAACCAGTTCCTTATCCGAAAATACCTGAAGAGCCCGCAGATACACCTCATCCGGTACTCCAGTTTCGGCACATAAGGTCACAGACTCTGCCCATTCAAGGGCGGCCCGCTCACGATCGCTGAAAAAAGATGCTTCACTCCAAACGATCAGGCTGTCCAGCCGTTGCTCGGATTCACCTGCAGATCGCGCTTCAGTAGCATGCATATCGATACAAAACAGGCAGCCGTTGATTTGCGACACGCGAATCTTAACCAGGGATTTCAGGGCTGTTTCTATCTCAAGACTATCAACGTATGAGTTCAAGGCCAGAAGCGCTTTGTAGCTCTCTGGAGAAACTGTTGCATAGTCAAGACGCTGTAACATGATCAGTTTTCCTATGTTAGTTGTCGACGCGCGACCGTAGCATAGCAGCAACTAAGTTGGGCATGCTCAACTGATCAATCGGGCAAATCGACTGACCGACAATAACGTGAAGGTCCTGTTGTTGAATGGCAGGGGAGCCGGCCCACGTCCGACACCGGTCATGCCGCCCTGCGCAAAGGGCGTGGTGTTACCTCTTAGTCAGTTTTCTATAATGGAAACACAACATTGCACTGGCCTGTGCCGGAACTGGGGAAATATTCAGTCAGGATCTCTGCGTGACCCTTGTACTGATCCCAGCCGAGCACCGAAAACAACATCGCTGTGTCGTGCATCCCTCCCTCACCGTTGCAGTATTTTGCGTAGTCGGGCAGGATTTCCAGGAATTCTTTAGTCCGGGCGGTCTGCCACATATCGAGCACCAAATGATCCACTGCCTCATTAAATGGACGGCTGATTTTAAACAGTCCTTGCTCCACAGATCGGTTATCCCATATCCGGTGGGAAAGAGAGCCGCTCGCCAGTACAACCACCTTTTCGTCTGAGCGTTCAATCGCTTGACGCACGGCTTGGCCAACTATCCTTGATTCGTCGAAATCAGCGTCATAACACCAGCCTGCGACAACCACTACCTTGAGTTCAGGTGAAGCCTGCATATAGTGCAGAGGCACCAGAGTGCCATATTCAAGCCCAAGCGATGGAATGTCTGTGTGAGCTCTCGTTAATACGCCATCAGCGGTTGCAATATCGGCAATGGCCTGCCCCAGCGCTGCTTCACCTGGGTAATCGTATTCCAGATCGCGAATGAAATGGGGAAACTCCGAACTCGTATACAGCCCCTGATGATGCTTATTGCAGTTAATGTGGTAACCCGAATTCACTAGCCAGTGAGTGTCGAAGACGACCACCGAAGTGGCGCCCAACGCCCGCGTCCGTTTGCCGATTTCTCTTAATCCATCAATCGCAGGTTGTCGGCATCCTTCATGGTCGCCGGGCATTTCTGAAATAAACATTGAGGGGACGTGCGTTACTTTGGCTGCTAAAACCACTTCTCCCATAATGTGCCCTCCGGTTCGAACGAGAATAAGCGAGACTTTAATTCATTATTCGCAGTTATTATTGTCGATCAGATTGACCCCAGTCATTTAATCGCGGAATGACTCTGTAGATTAATGAAAAATGAAATGCGTGACTCAAGAGCATACCGACCGTCGGTATGCTCTTGAGCGCGATCGTGGGTTTGAGTAACTGAATAAAATTAAGCGATAAGGTAGAAAACTTGATTGAAGATCGTGCCTAATCAAACGATAATGCCGGCGCACGCTAAGGAAGCAAAAGTCATGGCGCAATCAAGTAATACCTCGGTCACTGCAGCAACTGTCGACAGGACCAGTGGCAATCCGACAGTATCAGAACCCCCTGCGGAAGTGCTGGCGCTGATGGGTAACGACGCTATCGCGCGAGGCGCGTGGGAAGCCGGGGTCAGGGTCGCTGCAGCCTATCCCGGTACGCCTAGTACAGAAATACTCGAGGCGGTAGCCAGTTACCCGGTAGAAGATATTCAGGCACAGTGGTCACCTAATGAAAAGGTCGCCTGCGATGTCGCCATCGGCGCCTCCTTCGGCGGTGTTCGGGCGCTGGTCGCAATGAAGCACGTTGGTCTCAATGTTGCCTCAGACTCACTGATGTCACAGACCTATATTGGCGTCAACGGCGGCCTGGTGTTGGTGGTCTGTGATGACCCCGGTATGCACAGTTCGCAGAACGAGCAGGACACGCGACTTCTTGGGCGCTTCGCGCAGGTACCCGTGCTGGAGCCGGCAGATGCGCAGGAGGCGCTCGATTTCACTCGTATCGCATTTGACCTGAGTGAGCAGTTTGACAGCCCGGTGATTGTGCGCAGTACCACGCGGCTATCGCACTGTCGTAGTTTGGTCAGAACAGGTGAGCGGCGTGAGGTGTCGCCCCGTGGTTTCTGTGAAGACCCAGTGAAGAATGTGATGATCCCCGGTCACGCCCGCCAGCGTCACCCAGTCGTCCTGGCGCGTGATGACAAAGTGCAGGAATACCTTGCGACATCCGATCTGATTCGTTGGGAACGGGGTGACACATCGGTTGGGGTAATTACCCTGGGTCCAGCTTATACCTACGTCAAGGAAGTACTGCCTTCGGTCAGTTTGCTCAAACTGGGGGTGTCCTACCCACTGGCCCAGAAGACAGTCAGGGAATTTTGTGATTCAGTAGAGCGGGTGATCGTAGTAGAGGAGTTGGAGCCATTCATCGAGCACGAACTGCACGCCCTGGGAATAGAAGCGCAAGGTAAAGCATTCTTTCCACGGGTCGGTGAGTTTTCTCCAGAGATTGTCCGTGACGGGTTTCGCCAAGCCGGAGTCCTGCCGGGATCAGTAGAGAACCTGGCTGGCGCAGAATTGGCTATCGAACCCCTGGCGCGACCGCCGGTGCTGTGCGCTGGCTGTCCCCATATCACAACCTATATGGCTATGCGGGCCCTGGATGCCCGGGTCAGCGGTGATATCGGCTGTTATACGCTGGCGGCAGTAGAACCCCTCAAAGCGATCGACACCTGCGTTGCGATGGGCTCGAGTATCGGTGTAGCGGTGGGGCTGGCTAAGGCTGGCACCGAAACCAGACCGATCGTGGCAACCATCGGTGATTCCACCTTCCTGCATTCTGGCATTCCACCGCTGATCGATGCGGTCTATAACAAGGCGAACATCACGGTGTTGCTGTTAGATAATCAGACCATCGCTATGACCGGTGGACAGAATCATCCCGGCACCGGGATCACGCTGCGCGGGGAGCCCACGCACCGGGTAGATTTCGAGGAATTGATTCGCTCGCTTGGGGTGCAATCAGTCAAAGCGGTCGACTCTTACGATGTCGGCGCGTTTTACCAGGCCTGTCGCGATGCCATTGAGTACCGCGGTGTGAGTGTGGTGATCTCCAACCGCCCCTGCGTATTGGATCCCGTCAAGATCAAGGGGCCTTCTTTTCAGGTCGAGGCGGCAGGGTGTACCGCCTGTCAGGTCTGTATGAACCTGGGCTGTCCAGCACTGACCTGGGGAGAGCAACGATACGAGGGGCGCTACAAGGTTATGGTTGATGAGGCACTGTGCATGGGCTGCACGCTGTGTGTGCAGGTTTGCCCCTCTGATTGCATCCGGCCCGTTATTGCGGAGACACATTAATGAGTCAATCTCAGCACTCTGCCGTGGTCACCGAAGCTGATGACAACGCGTTGCGGGACCCAGCGACTGCGACCAATGTGCTGATAGTTGGCGTCGGCGGGCAGGGTGTCATCATGGTATCCAAGGTCATCGCGCTACTGTGTCAACAGCATCAGCTACAGGTTAAGCAGAGCGAGGTGCACGGGATGGCGAAACGCGGCGGCGTAGTCTTCAGTCACGTCCGATTTGGCCAGCAGGTTTATTCCCCAACAATCCCAACGGGTGAAGCCGATGTCATTCTGGCGCTGGAATGGGCAGAGGGACTGCGTTGGCTGAAATACCTGAATCCGCAAACGGGCACCTTTATTGCTGACACGCAGCAGATTGTGCCGCCCTTTTCTTGTCGTAACCGTCACCCTGGTGGCCTCTCTGGGTACGATCAGTTGACGGTGAATGAGATCCGTTCACAGTTGCCCGGTACCTTGGCGCTGGATGCCGGTGGAATTGCTGGGGAGTTGGGTAACGCAAAAGCGGCGAACACGGTACTGTTGGGGGCGTTGTCTACAGCGCTCGATTTCCCGGCTGAGGACTGGCAGAAGTTGATTGCCAGTGCTGTGCCGCCCAAGACAGTCGAGGTTAATCGACAGGCGTTTACTACAGGTCGAGAATGGGCGCTAAACCCTCCCGCTGTGAGCGCGGCTGAGTTAGTTGCACCTGTAGCATTAGAGCCGGTCCAGACAATCGCTGAGCTTGAAATTACCGACGCCTGGTGCAAAGGCTGTGATATCTGTGTCAAGGTTTGCCCCGAACGCTGCCTGTTCTTGAACGAGCAGGAGGTGGTCGAGATATCGGATCCTGCAGCCTGCACCGGCTGTCGGTTGTGTGAGTGGCTGTGTCCAGATTTTGCAATTCGCATTCATATCCAAGCAGTGGAGTCACAGGCCTGAATGTCTACAAGTACTCAAACCCAGATGCGTAACCTGCAGGGCAATCACGCCTGTGCGTTGGCGGCAGTTGCTGCCGGCTGCCGTTTTTATGCCGGCTATCCGATTACCCCTTCCTCGGAGATCGCGGAGCGGATGGCGGGAGAACTGCCACAGGTTGGTGGTGTTTTTATCCAGATGGAAGATGAGATAGCCTCGATCGGTGCAGTATTGGGCGCCTCAATCGGCGGGGTCAAGGCAATGACAGCAACCAGTGGCCCCGGATTTTCACTGAAGCAGGAGAATCTGGGCTACGCTATGGGAGCTGAGATTCCCTGCGTGGTGGTCGATGTGATGCGTGGCGGGCCGAGCACGGGTATGCCCACACGGCCAGCCCAGGGAGATGTCATGCAGGCCCGCTGGGGTTCGCATGGCGACACGGTGGTAATCGCATTAGTCCCGGCGTCGGTGGCCGAGATCTACAGTCAGACCATTCGTGCGTTTAATCTATCTGAGCAACTGCGGGTACCGGTGGTCGTGTTAATCGATGAAACTATTGGCCACCTGGTGGAAACGGTGGCGGTTCCCACACCGGAGTCACTGACGCTGGTCGATCGCAAGTGGGCCGATAGCCCGATTGACAGTTTCAAACCCTACGCAGCCAATGGGGATGATGTCCCACCGATGCCCCGACCTGGAGCCGGCTACCGCACCCATACTACCGGCTTAACTCACGCCGAGGATGGGTTCCCAACTCAGGATCCGGCCATAGTCGCGCCGATGATGGATCGCATCCTGGGTAAACTCGAACGCCATCGTGAGTTGGTCGATTGTTTTGAGGTGACCGATTGTGAGGATGCCGAGATTCTGGTGGTGGCTTACGGTATTACCGCACGGGCCGCACACCGGGCAGTACGCCGGGCCCGTGAACAGGGTTTGCGGGTTGGGTTGTTCCGGCCAGTCACCCTATGGCCTTTTCCGGAGCAGGCACTGCGCGCGGCTGCCACCAGTGCCAAAACCGTACTGGTACCGGAGATGAATGCCGGACAGTTGTGTTGGGAGATTGAGCGGGTTTGCGCTGGGACTCCAGTCACCCGGCTTAACCGTGTGGACGGTGAAGTGATCACGCCGCAGCAGATTGAGCAAAAAATTATGGAGTCAACAGCGCATGAGTAACACTGAGCACAGCGACTTTGAGATCCGCGATTATCTGCGGACCGATCTGTTTCCACACTTTATGTGTCCGGGCTGCGGTCATGGCATTGCCCTGCGGGCGCTACTGTGGGCTTTGCACGAACTGGATATCTCGATGGATAACCTGGCCTTGGTATCGGGTATTGGTTGTTCCGGGCGGACCGCAGCTTATGTTGATACCCATACCATGCATGTTACCCACGGTCGGCCTCTGGCTTTTGCGACCGGGCTTAAATTAGCCCGCCCGGATCTCGAAGTGGTGGTGATCACCGGTGATGGTGATTGCCTGGCCATTGGAGGCAATCATCTGATTCACGCCTGTCGCCGTAACCTGGACCTGACCTGTGTGATGCTCAACAATGAAGTCTACGGGATGACTGGGGGGCAGGTTTCGCCTACGACTAGCAGTGATCGCTTTACTACGACTACCCCGTTGGGTAACCACGAGCCGGTTTTCGATGCCTGTGAGTTGGCTGCTGCAGCTGGCGCCAGTCTGGTGGGTCGTGAGATTACCCTGCAGACTCCCAGCCTCAAGGACCTGTTCAAGACCGCACTGTCACATCGTGGGTTCTCGTTCGTTGAGGTGATATCGGATTGCACCGAAATCTTCGGGCGCAAGAATGATCTGGGAAATTCGCCGGAGATGATCCTTAAGCAAAAATCAGCCATCCGCCCGGAGTCTTATGGCAATGTGGTTGAGCAGCCATTTCGCCCGGGTAACTGGAAGACTGGAATACTGGCTTCTAACGCGCGACCTGAATATGGTGCCAACTACCGCGAGCATATCGCGACCAAACAGGCAGCCACCGCGAAGAGCCCTCAATGAACAGCGAACACCGCGAACTCAGGCTCAGTGGAAGTGGGGGTCAGGGATTGCTCCTGGCCGGCCGGATTCTGACCGAGGCTTTAGTCCGGGAGGGGCACCAGGTTGCCTGGTCGACCAGTTATGAGCCTACCTCGCGGGGTGGGATGGCCCGGGCTGACCTGGTGGTCAGCGCCGGCATGGTTGATTATCCGTTAGTAACTGCGCTCGATCTGGTCATGATTCTGGATTCTGTTGCGGTTGCCTCGGCCACAGGGTTGTTAGCCCCTGATGCACTCGTGCTGATTGATGAACAGATTGAAGCTCAGCCTCAGGACAGTTGCCGGATTCTGCCGTTATCGCTGGTGCAGACTGCGCGTTCGGTGGGTAGTCTGCGGGCAACCAACATCGTTGCGTTGGGCGCGCTTAACGAAGTGGCTGGGATGGTCTCGACGGATACCCTGGAAGCCGTGATCCGCCAGCGTGTACCGGCAAAGTTTCAGCAATTAAATCTGGATGCTTTTAGTGCCGGTGCGGCGTTAGCTGCGCAACCCATCAAACCAGTCGCAGCGATTGGCGCCTAGAGAGACTGGCCCGCAGTTGCCTGTTGAGGCTCAGTTATTTTCGCGGGTATCGTTCACGCGTCGTGCTTTGCCTTGACTACGCTCAATGGTGCCGGCATCAACGGCACGTACGGTACTGCTGATACCAACCAGCTCTTTGATCCGCCGTTGCAAGGTTGCCGTTTCCTCATTAGCGGTCGTGACGCCATCGCGACATTCCACCAGCACGTCTATAGCGTCTAAGGGGCCTTCCTGATAAACCTCCAGAAAATAATGGGGTGATAGTCCCGGCTGCTCCAGCACCAGCGTCTCGATTTGAGAGGGGAAGACGTTAACCCCGCGGATAATAAGCATGTCGTCGTTGCGGCCGGTAATCTTCTCGATCCGCCGCATAGTTCGAGCAGTGCCCGGCAGTAGTCGTGTCAGGTCGCGAGTCCGGTAGCGGATGATGGGCATCGCCTCTTTGGTGAGAGAGGTGAGAACCAGTTCACCGGGCTCCCCGTCTGCGAGCACGGCACCGCTGTCTGGGTCAATAATTTCCGGGTAGAAGTGATCCTCCCAGAGAGTCAGGCCGTCCTTGGTCTCAAGGCATTCCTGGGCGATTCCCGGGCCAATCACCTCTGAGAGGCCAAAAAGGTCCAGCGCATCAATACCCAGGCGCTGTTCGATTTCGGCGCGCATGCCTTCGGTCCATGGTTCGGCACCAAGCAGGCCCACTCGCAACGAGGAGCTGGCTGAGTCTACCCCCTGGCGCTCAAACTCATCGGCGATATTAAGGGCATAGGAAGGAGTGACCATGATGATTTCGGGCTCGAAGTCGCGGATCAGTTGCACCTGCTTTTCTGTCTGGCCACCGGAGACTGGGATCACGGTGCAGCCCAGCCGTTCTGCCCCGTAATGGGCTCCAAGCCCACCGGTAAACAGGCCGTAGCCGTAACTGACGTGAACTTTGTCGCGGGCTCGGCCGCCAGCCGCATAGATCGAGCGGGCCATAACCTGAGCCCACAAGTCGACATCACTCTGGCTATAACCCACCACCGTCGGTTTGCCCGTGGTGCCGCTAGATGCGTGTAGCCGGACCACCTGTTCCATGGGCACGGCAAACATACCAAAGGGATACTGATCCCGCAGATCCTGTTTGGTGGTTACGGGTAGTTGACCCAGGTCCTCAAGTGACTTGATGTCACCAGGTTGGACTCCGGCCTGGTCGAACTTATCTCGGTACAGGGAAACGTGATCATAGGCGTGTTGCAGGGTCGCACGCAGCCTTTGCAATTGCAGCGCAATCAGTTCATCCCGGCTTGCCGTTTCAATCGCTTCAAGGCCGGTACCGATTGTGTTACTAGAGCTCATCTGTCTGTTCCTTTGGTTGAGTGCGGGTTAGCGATATCTAGGGCAGTTCTGGTACGACCTTGTTTTTTGTTTGATGTGAGCGGCCACGAAACTGGGCTATCAGTTCACCACGCTGGTTAGAAACGCTGACATCACAGATGCCGATGCGACCGGAGCGGGCGTGTTCCTGGGCGACAGCGGTCAGTTGGTCACCATTGTGGGCAGGGCGCAGATAATCAATATTAGCCGCGGCCGCTACGGTTTCGTGATTGCCGGTGTTGCAGCAAAAGGCAAAAGCGCAGTCGGCCAGAGTAAAAATCATCCCGCCGTGACAGGTCTCGTGGCTGTTCAGCATGTCCTCGCGCACCATCATGCCTAAGCGGGCATACCCCGGCCTGATTTCCTCCAGGGTCATGCCAAGCAGGGCGATGGTTCGATCCGCGTTGCTGATCTGTTCAGCGCAGCGCACAGCAATTTGTTGCGCGGACCAGCCGTTGGAAACTGGCCCGGTTTGTTCGGTTGATGCCATGTCAATGTGCTATGGGTAAGCGTCTTTGCAGGTGGTGGTATCAGACCCACATAATATAACCTTAAAATATATGAGCGATAAATCCCGGATCGAACCGCTTTGATTATGACGACTGATCTTTCCCACTGGATCGAAGTTCACGCGAGTGCCACGCCGGACAAGGTGGCACTCCAGTTCGAAGACACGATAATCAGTTATCGTGAACTTTGTCAGCAGGTACACGGGGCAACCCGTTTTTTGCGGCAAAGACTGCAGGTGGGTCCTGGCGAACGAATCGCTTATCTTGGGTTCAATTCCCCAGAGTTTCTGGTATTGCTGTTTGCCTGCGCCCGACTGGGCGCGATGCTCGTACCACTGAACTGGCGGTTGGAGCTACCTGAATTGGTACGGGTTGTGAATCATGCAGGTGCCCGTGCGTTAATCGCTGACCCGGCACACCAGCAATTGGCAACGGCTCTGGTGGGGCAATGCCCGACCTGCGTCCTGGCGGAAAGTGAAGCACTCGATCAGGGGTATTCCAAAGTTGATACAGCGGTGGATCACAAGGGCCGGATTACGTCTCGACCCATCACTGCACCAGACCCTCAGGCGGTACCCACCACACCTGTGCTGCTGGTGTACACGTCGGGTACGACCGGCCAACCCAAGGGTGTAGTCCTGACCCAACGAGCTTTGCTGTTCAATGCGCTCAACAGTATTGATATGCACGAGCTGACATCCTCAGCCCATGTGTTGACGGTGTTGCCGATGTTTCATGTCGGTGGCCTGAATATTCAGACGACCCCTGCCCTGTATGTCGGGGCAACCGTAACCTTGCACCCGCGTTTTGATCCTGAGGCGACACTGGCGGCACTACGGTTGTACCGGCCCACTCACCTGGTTCTGGTTCCAGCCACTATCAATGCGCTGATCCAGTCGCCGGACTGGTATCGCACCGATGTGCAATGCCTCAAGATGCTGACTACCGGTTCTTCAAGTGTCCCCCATTCGCTGATCCAAGCCTGGCATGAACGAGACGTTCCCGTCATCCAGATTTATGGATCAACTGAGACGGGTCCGGTGGCGTTGTACCAGAAAAGGGAAGATGCGTTGATCGCGACCGGTTCGGTGGGATGCGGTGCAGCGCACACCCAGTTACGTATTGTGAATAAGGGAGCCGAGGCAGCATCGGGTCAGCCGGGCGAGTTGCTCCTGCGCGGGCCTAACCTGTTTCGTGAGTACTGGCGGGATCCTGAGGCCACAGCGGCGGTCCTTGTCGACGGTTGGTTTAGGACCGGCGATATTGGTTTTCGTGATCAGCGCGGCTTTGTCTTTATCCATGACCGTAAGAAGGATATGGTCATATCCGGTGGGGAGAATATCTACCCCGCCGAACTCGAACAGGTATTAAGTGGAATCCCCGGCATCAAAGAAGCCGCAGTCGTGGGGATACCGGATGCGAAATGGGGTGAGATCCCCGTTGCGGTGGTAGTGGCCGTTGTGCCGGGCACATTGACCGTGAATGGGATCTGTAAAGCTTTTGAGGGTGTTCTGGCTCGCTATAAGCACCCGCGAGCGGTGGTGTTTACATCCGTTTTGCCTCGCAATGCCATGGGCAAGGTGCTCAAGCATCAACTGCGTGATGCGCTCAGAACCGGTACGATTGAAATGGAGGAGCGACCTTAGTGTTCTGTGGGGTGACTGGCTGACTCTGCGTTGGCCGGTACCATAGTGCTTTGACCGCACCCGCGCTTGAAGGCGCCTAGGTGATCAGCCCGCCGTTCGGGTCGGGCGCTACGCATAATCGCTTCACCCAAAAAGCGAGCCGAAACCGGAAAATCATCCAGGGTCGATGCTCGCCCCAGGGTATACAGTGAGCGAAGCGTTACTGGTAGTTCCAGTGCGGTATCGATATGTAAGACCTGGGCGATCTGCGTGTGCAGCAATTCTATAAATGAACTGGTGTCGGGGTAACGCGCACTGCCGCTGTTAACAGAAAAAGGGTATACCGGGTGCGTGTCGATGACCACGCGGCTGTCACGGTGCAGAAAACCCTGATTGCGCTGGGCTTCCAGCGGCTCCAGTCCAATCATGTAGTCGGCTTCACCGGGTCCGAGCAAAGTGCTGGCGGATTGGCCGAAAACCATGCAGGCATTGACTGATCCCCCGCGTTGGGAAAGGCCATGAATTTCGCTGGCACCGACCTGGATTCTGGCAGACAGTGCGGCCTCGCATAACAGGTTGACGAGATACACGATTCCCTGACCACCTATGCCAGTAATCACCAGTGTGCGGCTTTGGCGCATCAGGCGTTACCCGGTCGGATGCCGCCCAGAGCAGGTGATACCGCCTGGATAGCCCCGTTGGGGCAGACGTCAATACATAACCCACAACCCGTACAGCTCGCTTGGTCGATGGTGATACACCCATTCATGGGGACCAGAGCGGGGCAGCCGAAGTCATCGATGCAGTGGTTACAACTGGCGCAGGTCTGGATCAGTGCAAATTCCTGTAGCAGTTTTTGATCCTGGTCTGGATCAATCTTCAGGATAGGAGGTGTGTTGTGATCCTGTAGCGGCTGAAGCGTGGGTCGTTGCAGTGCTGCAAGCGCTTCCTCCCCTTCGTAAGGGACCGTTCGGTTCTCGAGCCGGTGTCGAACACCGGTTGCTGCGCGTTTACCGCTGCCGATCGCACCGATCAGACTCTGATGATTAGCCTCACCCAGATCACCCGCAACGAAAATATTGTGATTATGTTGGCTGGCCACACAGGCTGGCGGGCCATCGTTCGTCTCCGAAAGCCGGCCATCGATTGCACAACTTAATGGGGTTCTTGCGCCAGTCGAAAAATCCGAGGCGTATCGGCCGATGGCGACCACAATGACCCCAACTTCAATCTGGGCCAGGGTCTCGCCACCGCTGGCCGAATTGAGTTGTACACTGGCTCCCTGGGCTGTGGGTTCACAGGAATGCAGTTCACTGTGACCGATTATCTCTATACCTTCGGTCAGCGCTGCGTTGACCTCTTCCGTAAAGGCGGGCATGGCCTCAACTCGCTCAATACATGACACCACAACCCGGACAACGGCTGGATGTCGGCTCGCAGCCCGGGCGGCGTCCATGGCCGAGTTGCCACCGCCGATCACCAGCGCTGTCAGTCCCGGATCGAGTTTGAGTGTATTGCTGTTGAATTCGCGAAGAAATTGATTGGCGAAGTACCACCGGTCCGGAGTCATCGCACTTTCCACCAGGGGGAGACTAACAGCCTGGTCCAGGCCGCTGGCAAGTATTACCGCATCGTAACTGTCGCTCAGCACACTCAGCTGTACGTCCCGACCCAGAGCCGTGTTAAAACGGATTTCGACACCAAGTTGTTCGAGCAGTTTTGCTTCGTGCCGATAGCGACGTTTGTCGAGCCGGTAATCCGGTATCACCTGTGTGAGCAGGCCACCAGCCTGAGATTCCTTTTCCAGTACTGTGACCCCGTAGCCAGCCTGGATCAGATCGTAGGCAGCACTGAGCCCGGCTGGTCCGGAGCCGACCACGACTACCCGGTAGGACTGTTTTTTCGCTGATGCGACCCGCTGGCGCACATGTGAGAAATCCTCGTGGTGCTGGCCGATCGAGGAGACAAATGCTTTGAGCGCGCGGATTGGAATCAGATTGTCATGGGAACTTTCACAGGGGCGATGACAGATCTCACCGCAGGCTCCAGCAAAGGCCATCTTGTCGCGCACGATTTCGAGCGCTGTCTGATAATCTTGCGCCATAATGGCATTGAAGAAACCGTGGTTACAGATATTAGCCGGACAGCGTTGGGCCTGGGCGTCAATGCGGTGTTGGGCCAGGCGGTTAGCTCGGGCTCGGGCCAGGCCAGATCCATTTTTGGCACTCTGTGAGCAATGCAGGTCAGGTGCGTCTTGATTACCACAGCGGCGACAGAGCGCAGGGTCAACCGTCACGAGATGGCGCGGCTCACTGGCCGTAGCCAGCATGACACACGGTGACTTGGAGATCAGCACCGCAACACCCTCGAATGTCATCGCCTGATGGATTGCGCTGCAGGTCTGGCCTAGATCCAGTGGATCCATGGTGGCGACATATTTGACACCCAGGCCACGCACCAGCGGCTCAATAGCGACTTCACCAAACGGGTTAGCACTGGCGCCACCAGGAGCACCGGGGTGGGGTTGGCCACCCGTCATGGCGATTGCCCGGTTATCGAAGATGATGACCGTCATTTGGGCTCGGGTATAGACCGCGTTGACCAACGCTGGGATGCCCGAATGAAAGAAGGTGCCGTCTCCGAGTAGGGCAACAGGTCGATCACGACCGTCATGATGGCGAGCCAGTGCGGCATCCAATCCCTGGGCCATGGATAAGCTCATGCCCATGTGATGGAGTGTGTCCATCATCCGCAGTGGTGGCAGGGCGCCTAGGCCTAGACAGCCGATATCACCACAAAGAATCGCATCGTGGCGATGCTGCGATATGGAAAGCTTAAGGCCGTAATACGTGGCACGATGTGGACAGCCGGAGCACATGATGGGGGGTCGGACGGGCAGTTCGCTTGTCGGAATATCAATCCGGGGCAAGGCTCGTCCGGCATTTGGGTCAGTACGGCCGGTGAAGTCGCACAGGGCTTGACGGATCAGGGCTGGATTAAACTCGCCTACCGGCTCCAGGCCAAAATCACCCTTGCCAAAAATGTGGCCATGGCAACGGTTTCTCTGGGCGGTAATTCGTATCTGGTTCTCAATTATCGGGTCGAGTTCTTCAATTACCAGGACTTGGTTGTAGCGCTGTAGAAACTCCACCACGATCGCCTGGGGAAAAGGCTGGATCAGGCCAATCTTGAGCATAGCCAGATGCTTATCCAGACCAAGGTCTCTCGCTTGATCGAGCGCGTAGCCGGCGCTGACTCCAGCCATGATCACCCCATATTGGGCGGAAGATGATTCAGCTATTATCCGGTTATGGCGCTCATTAAAAGGAATAACACTTTTGCTGGCTAAGCGTTGCAGCAGGAGTCGGTGGCTGGAGCGGTTGCGACTAGGAACATTAATGTGTTCCGGCAGTCGCTCAAATCGGGCCGACTCCGGTAGTTCGGGCAGTGAATGCGCATAAATGACACTACGGGCGTGGCTCACTCGCGTTGTCAGTCGGACCAGTACTGGTAACTGGATCAATGGCGATAATGCAAAAGCATCGCGCACCATCTCGTAGGCCTCCTCGGGGGAGCCCGCGTCAAACAGGGGCACTTTGGCGGCTTCGGACCAATGTCTGGAATCCTGTTCGTTAGAGGAGGAGTGACAGCCGGGGTCATCACAAACCACTACCACCAGTGCTGCCCCCAGAGCCTGGTATGGGATGTTCAGCAGTGGATCAGAGGCAACATTCAGGCCGACGTTTTTCATGCAACAAAGAGCAGGGCGATTGGCAATGGAAAATGCAATCGCCTTTTCCATTGCCACCTTTTCGTTGATGCTGTATTCAAAGTAGGGGGGCAGGGCTTTGCCGGTTGGGTCGATGCGGCAAGGTGAGTTGCTGCCTGCTTGGCTGGCCAATTCAAAAAAGGACATGGAGATTTCGGTCGATGGTGTGCCCGGATAAGCAAACACCCCTTCAACTCCGGCTTCCAAGGCACCCCGGGCCGCTGCTTCGTTGCCCAATAGGCACATTTCAAGGCGCGCATGGCTGATCTGGACGGAACTCATGGGCGACGGCGTACGGTCTGAGTCAGTTCGGCATTTTTCATTTTTTTACCACCGAGGCGAGTCGGGGCAATCTTTGGGCGCAGGGGGGGTGCCACCTCACCTAAGCCTGGCGCTAATTCTGTTCCAGTCGCCAAGCCGTTCAGGCATCACGCAAAGAAAGTTTGACTGACCTCCTCAAT